>Ga0126379_10002232_pt1 | contig 12270 bp, 10 predicted proteins | sample PanSoiMetPlot_24_FD_92640 | JGI IMG/M metagenome (GOLD analysis project Ga0126379, IMG submission 92640) | Tropical forest soil microbial communities from Panama - MetaG Plot_24 | ecosystem: Environmental > Terrestrial > Soil > Tropical forest > Bulk soil | place: Panama | collected 2016-02-17
CGGCGGCGCAGGGCCGAGCGGGTCGCCTTGCTGGAGTAGGCCATATCGGCCAGCAGCCAACCGGGGCGGGTGCGCGGGTGGCCGGGGCCGCGCCGGGTGATGCATAGCCCGGCCGCCCAGGTGGCCAAGGTGCTCGGCGCGATCTGCAGCCGCCGCCCGCGCAAGGACGTGCCGCTCGACCGGCTCCGCGACCGGGTGCTGTTCGAGACCGCCTACGTCTGCGGCGCCCGTGCCAGCGAGGTATGCGGCCTGGACGTCGACGACCTCGACCTGCGCCTGGACGACGAGCACGCCCGCATCCACGGCAAAGGCGGAACCGTCCGGACCGTCCTGCTCGACGACCGTGGCTACGTCGCCCTGCTCCGCCTCTACCTCGCCCGCACCGGCTACGCCCACGGGCCACTGTTCCGCGCCAGCATCAACGGCACCGGCGGGCCACTGTCCTACGACGCCGCCCACCATCGCTGGCGCACCTACTGCACCACAGCCGGTGTCAGCATCGGCATCCACCAGCTCCGCCACGCTCACGCGACCGAATTGATCAACAGCGGGGTCTCCATCGAAGCCGTGCGCCGCCGACTCGGCCACGCCAGCACCGAAACCACCCAGATCTACACACTGCTGGCCGACAAGATCGCCGACGATGAGATCCGCGCCGCCCGCCGGCGCCGCGACACCCGGCGCTGATGTCAGCGGTGAAGCGTCACCACTGACGGCCCGGCCTCCAGATCCAAGCCGACATTTCAGACGGCCCGTCCGCCAACGGCTACTGACACCGGGTGACGCCTGTCCACTGACACCACGTGACGTTTCTCCAAGTCAGCGAAACGACGCCTCACACAGGGTTCCCGGCGCCGTCACACCGGGCCTGCAGGGCCCGAACTTGACATAATGTTCATTATCGGCACTTAACTGGTCCGGCTGTCCAGGCATGATGATCGTTAGTGTGTCGTTTGCCAGACTAGATGGCGGATTGCCGAACGATCTGGCGGGTTCTGCCAACGACATGGCGATCTGGCTCGCCGCACGCAGCATCCGGGGCGCGCAGCGCCAGCTACCACACTGCGGTGTGACACAACGGCGGCGATCTCCGGCCGATCCTGCTTCAACCGCCCTGGCTGCTTCCGCTGAAGCCCCGGAAGATGCCATCGTCACCTACGGCTTCGGCGAACTCTTCCCAATCCATGTTCGCGAGGTTCAGATTGTTCTCGATGGCCCACAGCTCGGAGACGATGACGCGGAACGGTGGCCTGCCATGGAAGAGATCCACCACCAGCACCGGGTTATCAGGCGCGGTCAGGGCCGTGCTGTCAGCAACGAATAGCACCATTGCTTTCCGGTCGCCCGCAGGCACCGCTGCCTTGACTTCCTCCCAGCCAGTTCGGTCGAACGCGGGATCGCTGACCGGCTCGACATGGGCGCGGAAGCCATCCTCGTTCTCCCACTGCGCTTCGCCGCTGACCTGCTGCCAGGCATCGTTGCTGGTGAAGTCCGTGCGCACCAGGAGCGAGGAGTTCGATCGTGGCGGCAATGCCGGCATGCGACCGAGTCTGGCAGCTGGGGCGTTCCACCGCGAAGATCGGAGTCAAAACCGGGAATCGCGATCTACCCCCGACGTCGACTAGCTCGCCGCACGCAGCCTCCGGGCGCCCAGCGCCAGCTACCGCTGTCCTGTGCCAGCGAATCCGAGCTACTGCCAACGTGTCCGAGCCATCTGCGGGTTTCTGCCATCCAAGTTGAGCCACGCACACCATCCACCGCGCCTTCCCAATCCGGCCCGACGACGCGACGAGAACTGTCGTGGGCGGCACTTAACGTGGGGTCCAGCGACCCGACTCCACCACCTGACTGGCGGAGACCCGGCCCCCTGCCTGGTTGCGGGAGAGGGTGACCAGCGATGAAGATTGCCTTGCTAGGCACCGGCTTCGGCCAGGCGCACGCCGCCGTCTACGCCCAACGCCCCGATGTAGGCGAGGTGGTCGTCTTCGGCCGCACCGCGGCGAAGCTGGCGACTATCAGCGGCCAGTTCGGGTTCGCCACCACCACCGACCTGAACGCCCTGATCACCGACGACTCGGTGGACCTGGTGGACATCTGCCTGCCCACCGCCTTGCACGCCGACGTCGCGGTGGCGGCCATGCAGGCCGGCCACGACGTGCTGATCGAGCTGCCGCTGGCCGCCACGCTGGAGGACGCCCGCCGCGTCATCGCCGCCCAGCAGGCCACCGGCCGGCAGGCGTTCGTTGACATGTTCTCCCGGTTCAGCCCCGCCAACCAGCAGCTGCGCCAGGCGGTAGCCGGCCAGCGGTACGGGCCGCTGCGGGTGCTGGAGATCGAGGGCCGCACCGCGCTGCTGTGGCCCGGGTATGACCTCGGCCTGGACACCTTGGCGATGGATATGATGCACGCCGACTTCGACCTGGTCACCAGGCTGCTCGGCCAGCCTGGCACCATCCAGGTCACCGGCACTGGCGGCCCAGGTGGCCGCGGCTCGGCCGCCGAGGTCCTCCTCGGGTATCCACAAGCATTCGCCCGGTGCACTAGCTCGTCGCTGATGCCGCAGCCCTACCAGGTGCGCGGCGGCTGGCGCGCCACCTTCCCCGGCGCGGTGCTGGAGTACGCCATGCAGGCTGGGTTCACCGGCGAAGGTGCCAGCTCGTTGACCGAAGTCGCCGCCGACGGGGAACGGCCCATCGACCTGCCGGACGCCGGCCCACCCTACGCGGCGGTGATCGACCATACGCTGGCCTGCCTGACCGGCCAGGCCAGCAACCTCATCGAGCCCGCCAGCGCCCTCCCCGCATTGCAGCTCACCCTGGACGTCCACCAGCGCCTCACGCAGGTCGCCGGCTAGGTCGCCCGCGCCGGGCACAGCGGCCGACCACGACGAAATGGCTCAGATTCAGTGGCAGACAAGCGCCGGCAACCACGCCAGGCCTCGCCACTGAATCTGAGCCACCCCAGGTCAGCGCTTCTCTTCGGGTTGATGATCTTGAATTGGCATTCTCGCAGGTCGGAGCCTCGTTGGCTGGCTCGTGCGGTGTGCAGCAGGTGGTGTGCACGTTTCTTGGTGCGGTGATGAGACCTAAGATGGTGAGTTTCTAAGAGCTGGCCTGAGCGGTGGGGCCCGGTTGGTCAGGGCCATGAGGTCGCGGTTGGCAGCCCGGCAGGCGTCGAGCTCGTCGGTCCGCTCTTCGAGTTCTTGGCGCAGGTCAAGGAGTTGTTGTTCGAGTTCGCGGATGTGGGCGTGCAAGGCGTCGGTCCCGTCGGCGTGTGTGAGCCCGCTGGCGCGGAAGACTTCTTGCCCGAGGAGTTCGGACAGGCGGGCGGTGAGGGTGGCGTTCTGCCGCCGAAGCCGCTGGGCCTGGTCTCGGAGGTTGGCCAGGTCGGCGAGCAGCGATTGCCTGCTGGCCTTGGCCGAGGCGGGGCTGGGGGTGGGGTCGGCGGCCCGTGCGTGAATTTGGGCGCGCAGGTCGTGGTGGCGGTAGAGGAACGACCGGTCGACGCCGGCGGTGCGGGCGACGGCTGAGACGCTGATCTCCTCGCTGGTTGCGGACAGCTGCTTGAGGGCGTTGAGCACGCGTTGCCTGCGGCGGGTGCTGTCGCGGCGGCGGGATGCGATGAGGGCTTCTGCGGAGTGTCCGGTCACGCTGATTCCTCATGGAGCATGCCGGCTGCTGGCGTGGTGCGGGGGCTTGGCATGCCGAGGTTGACGGTGCGGCGGGTCGCGCGCACCACCTCGATGGCCTTGGTGATCTGCTGCCGGTCGGGTTCGCTGAGCCGGTCCAGGTCGTGCTCGGCCCGGCGGATGAGCTGGCGGAGGCGGGCGATTTCTTCGCCGGAGGGCATGGCCTCTGCTTTGGCCCAGTCGTCGAGGTCGCTGGCCGCGCGAACCCGTTCCCGTGTGCGCAGCAAAGAGTCGAGGTAGTCGCGGAGCTCGGGCAGATAGGAAGGGTCTGAGCGGAAGTGGCCGCAGCCCAGGCAGCGGAACCGGAACGGGCAGGCCCCGCCGCCGGCCTGGACGTTGGAGGGTTCGGAACACGTGCCGAACGGGACGGCGACCTGGCCGACCGCCAGGCGCTGGTGTTCGCTGTCGAGCAGGGCCCGGGCCTGGCGCCAGACGCGGTTGCCGACGCGGTCGAACTGGAATGCGGCTAGCGTGTCCACCGCCGTCCTGGTGCGTTTGGCGGTGACCGAGTAGTAGCCCTGGGTGGTGGCCATGGACCGGTGGCCCATGAGGTCTTTGAGCACGTCCACGGGTGTTCCGGCGTCTGCGTGGCGCTGGGCGAAGCTGTGCCGGTAGGCGTAGAGGAACACCGCGGCTTTGTCGAATTCGCGCCCGTCCTCCAGCAGCAGCGGGGGCAGTGCCTCGACCCAGGTGCGGTGCTGAGTGGCGACAACGGAGCCGTCGATGGGCAGCTTGCCGTCCTGGTTCCTGGTTGGCCTTGGAAATAGCGCGAGTTCGGATGCGGGAGTGCCGGGGTAACGTGAGCGGGTCCGCGCCTGCTGAGCTGTGATCACCTCGGCGGTTCCGTTGGTAATGGGCAGCCGGCGGTCTGCACGGTTGGCCTTGAAGTCGGTGTAGATAAGCACGTACTTGCCGTCGGCGTCTTGGCCGAGGCAGTCCCAGCCAAGTTTGCAGATCTCGGCCGGTCGGCGGCCGGTGTCGATGAGCAGCTCGATCGCGGCTCTGATCGCAGGCCCGGAGGTGGGTTCCAGCGCGGGGAGCGCCTTGACCAGCTGGTTGAAGACGGCGGCTGGCAGCGCCCGGCCGGGTTCCTCGCCACCGGCGTGCTGTGGGATGTCGGCCCGGCGGATGGCGAAGTCGTCGGGCAGCCCGGCCATGGGCTGCCCGGGACGGGTCAGGCCGAGGGCGCGGCATTCCCGCAAGATCATGGCCAGGCGGCGGCAGGTGGCGGACCGGCTCCGGGAGGAGATCTGGCCGGTGGACTCGAGGTGGTTTAGCCTGCTCAGCAGCGACAGGATGTCCTCGCGGCCGAGCCGGCGGGGATCGTCGCCGTGGTCGTGGCGGTGCAGCCGCAGACTGGCTGAGAGTTCTTCAATGCGGCGCACATGGTCTTGCATGATCGCGGTGGCGTGATCACCTCGGCGGGTGGGCAGCTCCTCGGCGACCCAGCGTTTGGCGGCCTCGCGGAGCCAGGACTGGGAGATGCCGGTGAAATCAATGACCCGGTGGCGGCCGTGCCCAAGGACGGCGGTGTTCCAGATGTCCCTGCGCTGCTCCTCATCTGGGGAGGTGCCCGCCCGCAGGACTGCCTGCTGCAGGTCTCGCGCTAGCGCCTGCTGATGGCGCGCGAGCCAGGACACGTCGAAGGTGACGATCGTGGGAGTGCGGCTGCTGAGCAGGCGCCGGCACAAGATCCGCAGCTGATAAAGGCAGGTCAGCCCGCCGGACCGGCAACGCTCCTGCAGGCCAAACAGGATCTCGGCCTGAACCTGCGGAGCCAGGCCCCGCAGGATGACCGCATGGCCGCTGGCCACCGGGCCGCTGGACCGGCACCATGCCTCAAAGTCGCTGGCCGTGACCTGTCCCCGGCGCTGCTGCTCCCACCAGCGCATGTCGTGCGGCCGGCACAGGCCCCGGCGGCCATGCGCCTGGCGGGTGCAGGCGATGACCCGGCACGGGCCGAAGCTCGGCAACGGCTTGGCCTCAGGGTGGGCGAGGAAGGCCTCCAGCGGAAGCTGCAGCCTCGCGCGATGGTGCTCGTGGGTGGAGCACAACCGCAGCCGTCTTGTGCGCACCGGGCGAGGGCATCCTGCCACCGAGCAAAGGACCTCGCCGTGCTTCTTGGCACGCACCGGCCCAGCGAGAATGAACTCCTCGATGCTGAGATCGCGGCGCTGGAAGACGCGACGGCAGGTCACGCACAACTCGTCCGGGGGCATCCCTTGCCCAGGGCAGCCGTGGACCCGGCAAACCCGAAAGCCCAGCAGTGGATGGCCGGGCGGGGGCGCGAGGATCTCGGCCACCGGATCCCAGCCGGCCTCGTCCAAGAACCTCCGGTCCAGCAGACGCCGGAGGGCTTCGAGGTTGTCCCCCGGCGCCGTGGGCGGGCTGATGCTGAGCAGGCCGACGGTCACTCTGGTGCGCCCACAGGAGCCAGGGCCCCGACGCGCTCCACCGCTTGCCGCAGGCGCCCATGTGCTGGATGCAGGTAGACCTGGGTGCTGGCGGGCGTGGCATGACCCAGCAGGGCCTGCGCCTCGTCCAGCGCTGCGCCCGCATCCAGGACGTTGCTGCCGAAACAGTGCCGGAGCATGTGAGGATGAATCTCCCGGGACAGGCCTGCCCGCCTCGACAGCGCCGCCAGCAGCTCGTTCAGCGCCCCGGGCCGCATCGGAGCGCCCAGCGGATCACGGAACAGGTTCACCAGCACGAAGTCGCACTCCCGGGCCGGACGGCATTCCTCCCGCTCGAACCAGTAGGTGTCGCAGGCCAAGACCAGCAACTCATCAACGGGAACGGCCCGTGGCCGGCCGGATTTCGCCCACGCCCCGTTGGGGTTGTCACGGCGCCGCACATGCAGGTGAGCGCCGGGCACCGCGCAGCCAAGGTCGGCGGCGTCGGCCAGCAGGTGCATGTCCTCCCGCCGCAGGCCGGTCACCTCCCCTCGCCGCAGCCCGGCGCGGGCCATCGCGAGCACGATGAACCGGTCCCGGGCTGACCTGCACTCCCTCAGCAGCCCGAGCACCTCAGCGTCGGTGGCGCGGTCCACCACTGTCTCGGTTTCCGACAGCCGGTGCCGCGGATGAGCGACATAGCGCAGGCCGGGACTCTCACCGCGCACCTCAACCGGCAAGTGCCGGTCATCGCTGATGTCGTAGAGGGTGGCCAGTACCCCGCTGGGCACCCTGCCGATTGCTACCTCGTGCCGGAGGAACCCCCGAACCGCGGTCAAGATCCGGTTGATCCGGCCTGGGCTGCGGACATCCCGGACCCCAGGGCCAACCGCGGGCAGGCTCGGGTCGCTGGGAGTGTGCCTCAGCCAGGTGATGAACCCGCCCAAACGATCAGCAGCGGTTCTCCAATCCCGTGAGGTCAGCTCACACCACCGCAGGTAAAGCGCGAGCGCCTCGGCATAGGCCTTGGTGGTGCCCTCTGCCGCGTCCTGGCCGAGACGCAGATGCCGCAGGTACTCCTCGGCAGCGTCCACCGTCCGGAAGTCGTCGTCGACCACAGTCCAGTACCGGATCGATGACGGCAATCTCACCGGGAACGCTCGCATCCGCCTCCCAACTTCGGTAAGCGGCACGAAACTATCGAGCCACCCTGCGACAACCAGCAAGACACGCCGACCGTGCCCAACAAGCGAGTCAGAGCTGCCGTGCACCGCTGCCTCACTAGCTCTCACAGCGCATGACGGGGGCAGCAGGCTACCGGATCGCCGTTGCGGGGCCCGCCTGGCGGCTGCCCGCGTGCCGAGTTCGCCTGGGGCTGGCTGGCCAGCAGACCCTCAGGAAATGCGAGGGGACGCGCCAGGATGCTCCTCAGCCGGCCACCTTGAGCGCGACGAGTGGGTACCCGGGCTGGTCTATCCGCCGCAGCAAGACCACGGTGCCGCCGCCGGGCAGCTGACCGGCGGCGACCACGAAGGTGTGCTCGTTCGCCCCGGGGGCGGTGGTGCCAATGTCGAGCCTGGCGGCGGCAAGCTGGCCGCCGTGACGGATGGGAACCACGACCAGCCGGACGCGGCCCGCGCGAAACGGCGCGACGGTCACGGCGGCATCGCCGCCGCTGATGCCAGCCGTGCCGTCTCCGACGTAGGGCGGCAAAGCGAACCCCTGCCCGGTGACCAGGAGCGGGCGGGTGAGGAGCCCGGTGACATCGTCGCGGCACTCCAGCCCGACGCTGTTGCCCTCGCAGACAGCGCCGCCGGCGAGAGAGTACGCCTCCTGCTGGCCGCTGAACGCACTCCAGCGCGGGTGCCCGGTGGCCGCATCGAGCGCGAGGATGAGTTCGCTGTTAGCGGGTGGGCCGAGACGGGCCGGCCAGGCATAGGGCCTCGACACCGTCCTGACCAGCGGATAGGCCGCCGCGCGCGGAAAGATCGACCCTGCCAGCAAGACCAGGCGGCCTTGGCGCGCCGCACCGATGACCGACAGCGCAACCTGGGTGCCGCCGCCGATGGGTGGCGACTCCCACTGCCAAACCAGCTGTCCGGTGGCGGCGGCGAGCCGCTGGACCAGGACACGGCCGCCCGGGCACATGAAGGACGCCGCGAGCAACGAGCCGTCCGCCGCGGCGCTCCCATACAGCACCGGACCGACAGAGACCGCACCGGTGGCCGGGCAGCCAGACGGCGCGGACCGCTGCCACAGCACACTGCCGGTGGCCGCCCTGCGAGCGGTAAGGCTGCCACGACGGCCGCCCAAGACCACCACACTCCCCGCGATAACCAGGACGGGTGCCTGGTCACCGGCCACGGGGACGGCCCACAGCAGCCTGCCGGTCCTGGCGTCCAGCACCATCTCCTCACGGACCACCGGGGCCACCATCCCGGGCGCATGGCCAATGGCGTGGCCGACTTGCGCGATCACCACACCCGGCCCGGCAACGATGCCAAGCACCGCTGGCTGCGCGTGCGGGGCGCGCGCCGCCCACACCGGTGCGCCGGTAAGCACGGACACCGCCCGCACCACAGTCCTGCCGTCGGCGTACTGGTCACCGAGCACCAGGCCGTCGGCGACCGTTTGCAGGTCCCACGGCGCGCCCTGCCAAAGCGCGGTCACCCCGTGGCCGGAGACGGCCGGGGCCGGACCGGGCCGGTAAGCCGGAACCGCCCCAGGGGACACGGGGCCGGTGCCGCACGCCACCAGCCCGGCTAAAAGGCTGAGCAGGCAAAAAGCTCCGACGCGGAGCACAAGCGGAGGCCGCCAGATCCCATTGCGATTCCGCATGCCTATAAGACGCCGGCCAGGCCCATCCGGTTCCCATGGCTCGGCGGCTTGCTCACAGCCAGCACTCACTGGTACGTGGGGTTCTTCCGGGCGCATCGACGCGGACGTTGCCCGCTGGCACTGGGCAACGCGATCTCTACCGGTTCTGACGCACGGAGACGATCTGGCGTGCGGAAATGGGGTCCAGTAATACACGCCGGTCGTGCACAACAGGAGGCCAGAGGCTGTCGTGCACAGGCGCCACGTCGCGCCAGCACCACAGTGCACGACACTTACAGGACCCGGAGGGAACAGCAGCCTGCCGCTGCCCCAGATCCGATGGCAGAGGACACCTCTGGCCTGACCGCGCGCCGACGTGGCGCCCGGGGTTGAGACCGCGCCCCACCGCGGGGATCTCCTTCATCGTGTCGGCTGACAACCGCGCGCAGGAGGGAGCACAATCCGCGTGTGCACAGCTATGTCGCGGTGACCAACCCCGACTGGTACCGCTTCCTGGCCGGGCAACCGGACCTGGCGGAGGTGAACTTCTGGCGCCCCCGGGACACCCGCCACTTCGGCGCGATCGCCGTCGGCGAGCCGTTATTCTTTAAGACCCACGCTCCGCATAACCGCGTCGTCGGCGGCGGCTTCTACAGTTCGTCGGCGAACCTGCGGCTGTCCGAGGCGTGGAAGTGGTTCGGCCCGGCAAAACGGTGTGGCTAGCCTTGCCGAGGTGCGTGCCCGCATCGCGCGCTACCGCCCCTCGGGCCGGGCGAGGACCCGGTCATCGGCTGCCTCTTCATCCGCGACCCGGTCTTCTTCGCCGAGGACACCGCAGCCACGCCGCCGCCGGACTATCCGCGCACCGGTGCCATCCAGGGCAAGAGCTATGACCTGGCACATGAGCCTGCCGCCAGCTACTTCGGAGACCTGATTCAGCGCATTCTTGGGACCGCGGTCGAGATCGACCTGGGCAAGCCATGGCATCATGAGGGCCCGGTCTTCGGCGACCCCCGCCTATCCCCGCACCGCCTCGGGCAGCAGGCCTTCCAGGCCGTGGTGCTCGATGCCTACCATCGGCGGTGCGCGATCACCGGCAGCAAGATCTGGCCGGTCCTGCAGGTCGCGCACATCCGGCCAGTCACCGAGGGCGGCGAGCACCGCCTCGACAACGGCCTGCTGCTGCGCTCCGACGTGCACACCCTGTTCGACGCCGGCTACCTCGGCATCGATTCCGTGTACCGGCTGCGGGTCAGCCCGCGGCTACGGGAGCAATTCGCCAACGGCGACCAGTACTACGCCCGGGCCGGCCAAGTCATCGTCTTGCCCGCCCGCCGCCGTGAGCGGCCCGGCCGGGAGTTCATCGAGTGGCACATGGACGAGAAGTTCCTGGCCTCCTGACGGACGTCAGGATTCCCGGCCTCCGGGCGCGGGACGCCCAACCCCGGCACCCGGAGGGCACCCACCGTTCGGCGATAGGGCCAGGTAATCATCGGCGAGGCCTCCGGGAAGATGGCCTGCCTTCTTCAGCTAACAGAACGGCACAACCAGGATCATTACTAAATGCAATCGTCCAGAGGGCTCCGGGCACCTTGACGATCATGATGCGGGGGCACAGACCAAGACTCTGTTGGTTTATTCGGTTATGCGGCTGGGGCCAGGTGGAGCCGCTGGAGGTGGCTGGTGCGGTCCCGGTGGAGGGGTGTGCCGGTCCACCAGGCGTCCAGGCGGATGAGGTTGATCGCGGTGGCGGCGGCGTGGTGTTCGAGTTCGGTTTTGGGCAGGCCGAGGTAGCGGGCGCGGCGCAGGCCGGTGGTGTGGGTGGCTTGCCGCATCGTGGCTTCGGCGCCGGCGCGGATGGCGTAGCGGGCCTTCCAGGAGGGGGTGTTTTGGGCGGCGCGGGCGGCGGTGACGGCGTCATGGATGGGGCGGGGGCGCAAGTACAGGGTGCGTCCGGAGCGGGAGGTAGTGCATTTGGCGCGGGCGGGGCAGGCGTGGCAGGCGGGCTGGGAGAACCGGGCCACGATGAACTCCTGGCCGCCGTGGCGGGTGTAGTCCCACCAGGAGATGCTGGTGCGGCCTTGGGGGCAGGTGGCGTGCTGGTGGTCCCAGTCGATGGTGAAGTCTTCGGCGGTGTACCCGCCGGCGCGCGCTTGCGGGGAGGAGTCGGCCCGCAGCGGGCCGAGCAGGGTGATCCCCCGGTGCTGGGCAGCGGCCAGCTCGTCCGCGCTGGTGTACCCGGTGTCGACGGCGTGCTCACCGGGTGCCAGGCCGGCCGCTTCCAGGCCGTCGTGGATGGGGCCGGTCATCGCCACATCGGCGGTGCTAGCGGGGGTGGTGGCCACGTTGGTGATCAGGTTCGGGACCGCTGGCTGGCCGGCCGCCGGATCACCGGCGGCGCCCCGCTGAGCGCAGGTCTCGGTCAGGTGCACCTTGTACCCCCGCCAGCCCTTCCCGCGTTTTTCCGAGTACCGGGCGTCAAGGTCATACGGGGAGACGATCCCGGTTCTGCCCGGCGGGAGACCGTGTTCGCCGGCCTCCCGCCAGATCACCTGCTCCCCGTGCTCGTCAATGACCCGGTAGTACTGCTGCACCCAGATCTGCCGCAACGCCGCCACGGCGGGCAGTTCCCCCAGCCAGGCAGGGGCGCGCGGCCCGCGGGCCGCGTCCAGGAGCCGGTAGCCGTCCCGGCCATACCGCACCGCCAGTTCCTGGCGCCTGGCCGCGCTGGCGGGCAGCCGCCAGTTATCAATCCGCTGCCCATACACCTCCTGCCAGCAAGCATCGATCACCGCGCCCAGCCACCCCGGCGCGGCGGCGGCCAGCGACTCCAGCGCCGCGCTGGAACGACCGCGGCAGCCCCCGGCCGGGCGGACCGCCCGCCCGCAGCCGCCGCAGTCACTGTGGTCAGCCCCCGTCGCCGCAGCCGTGCGTGCTTGAGGACGCAAACCTGCGAAACACGAGGCCATGGGCGGCGACCGCCGCCATGGCGCTCCGGTGCCTGGCGCCGCCATGGCCCCGGCCCATGCCGACCCGATCAACGCACCCAGCATCCAACCGTTCCCCATCACTCGTGGCGGGACGACCTACCCGGCGGTCGTCGTGCCAAGGCAGGGCGGGCGGACCCCGGCGCTGGTCACCACCAGCAACGACGTTTGCATGCCCGATCGAGGAGGCCACGTGACGCTGGCGTTCCCGGTCCCCCCAAGAACTGTTCCGTACCCGATGCGTGAACCAGCAGGACCCAGACCCGCTCCGCCCAGAGCGCCGGTCACGCCCCGGTCAGAACGCCAGCTGGCAGCCGCCCTCCTCCCACACGCAGCGCACCGATTCGGCGAAGGCCAGAGGCACAACGTGCAGGCAACGTCGCCC
>Ga0126379_10002233_pt1 | contig 12270 bp, 14 predicted proteins | sample PanSoiMetPlot_24_FD_92640 | JGI IMG/M metagenome (GOLD analysis project Ga0126379, IMG submission 92640) | Tropical forest soil microbial communities from Panama - MetaG Plot_24 | ecosystem: Environmental > Terrestrial > Soil > Tropical forest > Bulk soil | place: Panama | collected 2016-02-17
CAAGCAGCACGAGATCCGCCGCTTCTTTGGCGACGTCCGCGGCGCTGTCGACGGAGATACCAACATCGGCCGCGTGCAGTGCGGAAGCATCGTTGATGCCGTCGCCGAGAAAGCCCACCACTCTGCCTGCGTGCTTCAAAGCGAGGAGAATACGCTCCTTCTGTTGCGGGCTGACGCGGCAGAATAAGTTGACCAAGCCGAGACGTGCGCGCAGCGTTTCATCGGACATCTGCGCAAGCTCATGACCCAGATGACAGCCTTTAACCTCGCCGCCGATTTCATGGCAGATGTGCCGCGCAACGCGCTCGTTATCGCCGGTCAGAATTTTGACCTCGACTCCGATTGCCCCGAGGGCTCGTATGGCATCGGCGGCATCGCATTTTGGCGGATCGACGAAAAGGGCAAAGCCGGCAAATGTCAGCTTGGTCTCGTCGCTGACCACGGCGTCGCTGTGGCTCCGACCCATCTCTCGGGAGGCCACGCCCAAAACCCGATAGCCGTCCTCGCCAAACCGTTCGAACATTTGCAGCAGATTGTGCCGCTCTTGATCGTCGAGCGGCCGGCATCTGCCGTCGGCCTGCTGGTACTCCACCGAGAGCTGGATGAGATCCTCCGGCGCGCCTTTGACCACAAGCAATCTCCTCGAGCATCATCAATGAGCACTGACACGCGGCGCCGCTCGAAGTCGAATGGAACCTCGTCAATCTTGTGCCAAGCTTTTACGTCGAGTTCGCGATGGGCGAGGATGGCATCGTCGAGCGGGCTCTTAATGCCGCGCTCAAAGGCGCTATTGAGATAGGCAAGCCGGAACACTTCCCCGTCGTCATTCCCACTGGCATCGATATGACCCATTAGGCGAATTTGGCCTCAGTGAGCGTCCCGGTCTTGTCGGTGCAGAGAACGTCCATGGCGCCGAGATCGTGGATGGCCGCGAGCCGTTTCACGATGACGCGATGTTGGGCAAGCCGCCTTGCGCCATTGGCCAGGGTCACACTGACCACCATGGGCAGAAGCTCGGGCGTCAGACCAACAGCGAGAGCCAAAGCGAACAACAGGGACTCAAGCCAAGGGCGATGGAACACCACATTGGTGACCATCACGAACAGAACGAGAAAGACGGTCAGCCGCAACATCAAGAAGCCGAACTGCCGAATGCCTTGCTGAAATGCATCGGCTGGCCGGCGCGTTGTGAGTTCTCCGGCTAATCCCCCGAGCTCCGTGGCGCGGCCGGTGCGGCATACCACGGCGCGCACCACACCGCTGATGACGGAAGTTCCCATGAAGAGAAAATTCGCGGCGCCTGACGGTTCGCCGGAGGGTGCCGCGAGATCCTTCGCTTGCTTTTCCACGGGGAACGGCTCGCCCGTGAGCAAGGCCTGGTTTACGAAGCAATCGCGCGCCGTGAGCACGCGAGAATCGCCGGGCACCACATCTCCCGCCTTGAGCTCGACCACGTCCCCTGGCGCAAGCTGATCGACTGCAATCTCGCGGCGATCTCCGTTCCGCAGCACCTGCGTCCTCAGTCCGACCGAGCGGCGAAGCGCATCGATAGTGTTCTCGGCGCGGTGCTGCTGCGCGACATCGAGCACGACGCTCAAGAGAATGATGACGACAATGATGACGAAGCTCGTCACTTCTCCGGTCCAGGCAGAGAGCCCGCTTGCGAAGAGAAGGATGATGATGAGGGGATTGGCCAAACGCTCGATGATTTGCCGCCAGAGCTGACGGCGACGATGCATCAGTGCATCGTTCGGACCGTATTCTGCCAGTCGCCGATTGGCGTCTCTGTCGGCGAGGCCGCCAGGCTTTGCATGGAGGCGGCGAAGCAGCTCGTCGAGAGGAAGATTCCAGGGGAGCTCAAACCCCGTTGTAGTGCAAGGTGTGCTTTCCATCTCGCCACTAAGCCCTGAGCGCTAGCACACCCAGTCGCAACCTCAAGCAAAGGTCGCGACCTTAGACTCCCTTCATTGCACTTATGCCACTCCAGCCATCTGCCGGTCATAGGAGCCGGAGTCGCGGCCAATGCCCGTGAAGAACATTTGCGCGTCTTGCGCATTCTCCGCTACGGTTGGGCAAGACGACGCAGAGTTCATGTAGGCTTGGAGAAGTCTCACTATGCAAATTCCGCTGCAAATCAGTTTTCGCAACATGGACCCCTCCCCCGCCGTCGAGGAGCGCATCCGCAAGAAGGCGGCGAAGCTCGAACGTTTCCACGACCGCATTATCGGCTGCACGGTGGTGGTGGAGGCACCGCATCGACATCACCACAAGGGCAAGCTCTACAGCGTGCGGGTCGACATCAGTGTGCCGGGCAAAGACGTCGTGGTCGATCGGGCCAAGCCGATCGACCAGACCCATGAGGATGTCTACGTCGCCATCCGTGACGCTTTCAACGCCGCGGCGCGCCGGCTTGAAGATCAAGCTCGAAAAATGCGCGGCAATGTCAAGAGCCACACAAGCCCTTAAGCTTTCCAGAAGGCTTTAGCGTCGATAAAGCGGGTGAAGGCGTCTTCGGCCTGATGCAGGAGGGTTTCGGTTTGGTCCTGCGGGGCAGCGAGATGAGGGTGAACCGAGGGCTGCCCAGTCGCATCGCCTCCTTGCCCGACGACCTGGGTCATGAGCGCTGGGCGCGTGGCGATGTCGTTGAGGCCACCCAGCGCGTCTTGTAAATCTTTGAGCGCCGCGAGCGAGTCCTTCCGGCGCTTGTCGCTCGTTTCGCCATCGAAGGTGCCGGCAAAGAACTCGGTGGCGTAGCGAAGCCGCTTGGCGCGGATGCGTAATTTGTGTCTTTGCTGTACGCTCTGACGGCGGAGGTCGGCGCCCTTCTTCTTAACTTGCTTGCGCAAGCGGGCCAGCTCCTTCCTAGCAAGTTCGGCAATCGGGAGTGTCCGTTTCTCTTCACGTTCCTCGTCCTCAGTCGACCAGGGGCCGGAATCGATCCATTCGACCAAATCGATAACGACATTGCGAAAGCGGTCGGAGCGAGCCGCGGCCGCGGCGCGTGCATAGGCGGCAGCGTGCTTCTTCTCGACATCGCGCAGGGCGGCTGCGATGGCTTCGTCCCCCGGCCTCGCCTCCTGCTGAGGTTTCAGCACATCGGTCACGAAGACATCGAGATCGCGGGCCGGCCCGAGTTCTCTCGTGATCCACTTGAGCTCAGCCTCGATCTTCTTCTGCTGTTCGTCGGCAACGACATCTTCGAAGATCGCGATCGCCGCACGCAAACGCCGCAAGCCGATGCGCATCTGGTGCAGGCCTTCGGCTTGACCTTTGGACATAGCCGGCTCGTTGACGATGACCTGCCTGAGGCAGCTATGCGCGATGGCGCGGAAGGCCTCGGCACTCGCCATGTCGGGTTTGATGTCGATGTTGGCGGCTTTCTCCACCTCATGCGTGCCGCCCTCGACGAGCTCGTAGCCTCGCTCGGCCTTGGTCTTCACCGCGAGTCTCAGCGGCAACGCTTGCGCGAAGGTCCGGGCGAGGCTGAACAGATCTCTCGTTGCGCCGCGCTTCAACTCGAGCTCGAGCTCGGAGATGGGACGCCTGCCTTCCCCGGACAGGATCTCACCCCGATCAAGGGCGACCTCGATCTCCGAGTCTCCGCTCGCAACGAGATAAGTCCTGCGCTCGACGACCGTCGCAAATAGCTGGCGCAAAGATGCGCGAACTTCCGGTGTCAAGCGCGGCGCTAGCGCTGTGCCTTCGGCGTGCTCGAGCTCAGGGCGAGAGGAGGTAATCTGCCTCTCCCATTCGAGGCGTTCCATTGGCTCGGCCTCGCTTCGCATCGACTTCACGGTCTGCACGTAACCTGTTCCGGTATCGCGGACGCGGAGGTAGACGCCAGCTTTGCGCAGTGCGAAGTCGGCGGTATCGAAATAGGTCGAGACCAGATTGCGCTGTTCGGGTGGAACGATAGTGTCCCGCAGCAAAGGGTGCGGAGCAACCCGCGCGGCGTCTGCGGGGTCGAGCTCGAATTTGAGCTCGATCTCTTTCGCATGACGCGCGGGCTCGTGGGCAGACACCGACCTCCTCCCATGGGTTCATTGTCGCCTCAAGCGCCGAAGGAACCGGAACCGCCTCTTGGCGGCGTCGCGACTTGAGGGATTGCGAAGCGAATAAAAATGCCGACCGCTCAGCCACGTGGCAGCCCGACGGTCAGCCTGCGGCGACAGAGCCATCATCTTACTGTCACAATCAAGCGTGATTTGCGCTACCGAGCCCGTGGCGATGGTGACACTGGGCACGTAGCGTATTCTGTAACCGTTGAAAAAGCTACGTGTCCGCGCGATGTTGCGGTTCGTGGCAATATCAACAACCGCACTCTCGGACATTCGGTCCAGCGGCCGACCGATCATCGTCGCGCACAAAACAAGGGGCAACACCACCACGAGTGCCGGCACAGAGAGGTGCCCGCCGGCAGACAACCGCCTCGCGGGTGATACGCCCGAAATTCGTTCCCACGGAAATCGATTCAATTGCTGGACTGACAAAGAGCAGGCAGCCAGGCAGAAGCCCGCTTCGTTCGCGGCGAAGTTCTGTAATAATTCGCACGGGAACGTGTAGGAACTTAGGCAGTGTACCTACGTCTGGCTTCAAGGATGCCCTTGTCCTGAGCAAACCATTCGGGAAAGAGGAGCTTCTTGGCGTGGTCGCGCGGCTCCTTCAGCCGTCAACCGACATCGTCCATTTGAGCGACCGCCGCGGATTTTGAGCGACCGCCGCGGATTTAATGACCAACGGCGACATGCTGGTGACCGGTGCCGGCGGCGCGAAAGGCATCATAATCATGGCAACCGACTACTCGAACGGCAACGACCAGATCGTGGCCAAGCCTGGGCGGATTGTGAAGGGGTTTTTTGCGAGGCCCACGCGATCGAAGGAGCAAAGAGACATCACCGCATTCGGCAGTTGGGAAGCCTGGCTCACCGCATCAGGCTTCCCTGCCGCGAAGGCTTCCATCGAGGCCGAGTAGTCTTGGCAACCAAAGTTAAGGTCTCGCATTTCAAGCAGCAGAAGTTCGAATGTAAAAACTCAAAAGATCTCGCAAGAGGGAGAACGCTCACATGACCGTGGCTGGAAGAGTGGACGCGGTTGCGCAGTCCGAGGCAGGCACGGCGCGCTGGTGGCAGCTTGTCATCGGCATCGTCTGCATGGCGATGATCGCCAATCTGCAATATGGCTGGACGCTGTTCGTCCCTCATATCGACGACAAATATCACTGGGGCAAAGCTTCCATCCAGGTGGCCTTCACCATCTTCGTGCTGCTCGAAACCTGGCTCGTGCCACTCGAAGGCTATCTCGTCGACAAATATGGGCCGCGGCTGATCACGCTGCTCGGCGGTTTACTCTGCGGGGTTTCATGGGTGATGAACTCCTTCGCGGGCTCGCTTGCTGAGCTCTACACCGCAGCGGCAATCGGCGGCATTGGCGCGGGCGCGGCGTACGGCACCTGCGTCGGCAACGCGCTCAAATGGTTTCCTGACCGGCGCGGTCTCGCCGCCGGACTGACGGCGATGGGATTTGGCGCCGGCTCTGCGCTCACCATTATCCCCATCGCCAATATGATTCAGTCGCACGGATACGAGCAGACCTTCCTCTATTTCGGATTGGGCCAAGGCATCGTGGTGGTGGTGCTGTCGCTGTTCTTGGCCGCCCCTCCCCCGGGTTACAAGGAGCGCGTGATGGCGAACATTCCGCCATCGGTGCAATCGACCCGTCATCAATATACGCCGCGGGAGATGCTGGGCACGCCGGTATTCTATTTGATGTACGTAATGTTCGTCTTGATGGCGGCTGGTGGTCTGATGGCGACTGCGCAACTCGCCGTCATTGCCAAGGATTTCGGCGTCGCCGACACCCCGGTCTCTATTCTCGGGCTGACGCTCCCGGCATTGACGTTTGCGCTGTCGATGGACCGCATCCTGAACGGCTCGACGCGTCCTTTCTTCGGTTGGGCATCGGTTCAGATCGGGCGCGAGAACACCATGTTCATTGCTTTTGTGCTCGAAGGCGCGGCGATTCTGTTTCTCAGCGATATGGCCAGAACCCGCTCCTGTTCGTTCTCCTGAGCGCGCTCGTGTTTTTCGCCTGGGGAGAGATCTATAGTCTGTTCCCGGCAACCAACGCCGATACCTATGGCGAGAAATATGCGACGACCAATGCCGGACTGCTCTATACCGCCAAGGGAACCGCGGCGCTTCTCGTGCCGCTGACCAGCGTCTTAAGCGAGGGCGGTCAATGGCACGTTGTTTTCTATCTCGCCGCAGCCATGGCGATTCTTGCCGGAGTGCTGGCTCTGATCGCGCTCAAGCCGATGCGCCAGAGCGACATCACACGATCCCAGAGGATGACCGGCGCGCGCGCGGCAGCTTGACATGCGCTGAGGAACCGATCGGCGCGGCGGGCGAAGCATGAGAATTGCGATCGTCGGTGCCGGCGCCATCGGCGGCTATCTCGGCGCGAAGCTTGCTCTTGCCGGCGAGGACATCACGCTAATTGCGCGCGGTTCGAATCTCGCAGCCCTTAAGAGGAATGGCCTCACGCTCATCGAGGAGGGCGGGACCAAGCTCCACGCAGAAAACGTGAAGGCCGTGGAGGCAATGGCGGACGCGGGCCCGCAAGACAGCGTCCTGCTCACGGTCAAGGCACATCAGGTTGCTCCGATTGCTGGCGACCTTCATTACCTCTATGACGCCGGCACCAGCGTCGTGACCATGCAGAACGGAATCCCCTGGTGGTATTTCTGGAAGCATGGCGGCACCCTCGAAGGCACACAGCTCGAGAGCGTCGATCCCCGCGGGGAGATCGCTCGCCACGTCGATCCGACGCGCGTGATCGGCAGCGTTGTGTATCCCGCCGCCGTGCTCACAAAGCCTGGCGCGGTCGAGGTGGTCGAAGGCAACCGTTTCGGCCTGGGCGAACCGTCAGGCGAGATCACCGAACGGGTCAAGGCGCTCTCTCAGAGTCTGACCAAGGCCGGCTTCAAGGCGCCCGTGACGAGCGATATCCGGGGCGAAATCTGGCTGAAGCTTTGGGGCAATTTGAGCTTCAACCCGATCAGCGCGCTCACCCATGCCACGCTCGTCGACATCTGTCAGTTTCCGCCCACGCGGAAGCTTGCCGAGGAGATGATGGAAGAAGCACAAGCCATCGCCAACAAGCTCGGTGTCACCTTCAAGCTCGGGATCGACAAGCGCATCGCCGGAGCGGAGAAGATCGGCGCCCACAAGACATCGATGCTGCAGGATGTCGAGGCTGGACGGCCCATCGAGCTCGAGGCCTTGGTTGGCTCAGTCGTCGAGCTTGCGCGCCTCACCGGGACGGAGACACCGCGGATCGATGCGGCCTATGCGTTGATGCGGCTTCTGGTGCAAACCCTTGACGAGAGCAGGGGCAGGCTTCAGATCGAGCCGCGTGCGTAAGCGAGTGAGTGAGGCGGCGAGTGATAGGATATCAGGAGAGCCCGGCGCGGACCTTGTGGGACCTGCTTGAAGCTGGCGACGGTCAACAAAACGCGCTCGAAGCCTTCGACCACGAGCCGCTCAGCTTCGAGGCTCTGAGATCGCTGATCGATGCGACCGTGGCGATCCTCAACGATCATGGCGTCGGGAATTGCGACCGCGTCGCTGTCGTGCTGAATAACGGGCCGGCCATGGCAGCCTGTTTCCTCGGGGTCGCTGCCGGGGCTGCCGCGGCGCCGCTCAACCCCGCCTATAAGAGTGAGGAATTCGAAGTCTACCTCACCGACCTTGAGCCCAAGATCCTTATCGTCGAGGAGGACCAGTCATCACCGGCCGTCGATGTCGCCGCGAAACTCGGCATCCCGGTGGTGCGGCTCAGAGCTACGCCCGAGTGGGGAGCAGGCCATTTCACGCTCCTGTTCCCTGGTGAGTTGAAGGGGCGGAAGCCAGCGAGTAGAGGATTCGGCAAGACCGATGATATCGCACTTCTCCTTCACACCTCGGGCACTACCTCTCGCCCCAAGCTCGTTCCGCTCCGGCATAGCAATTTGTGCGCCTCCGCCTTCAATATCGTAACGACGCTCAGGCTCGCCGAGCATGATCGCGGCCTCAATTTGATGCCGTTGTTTCACATTCATGGCCTGGTCGCCGGCCTCCTTGCGCCACTCAGCGCGGGCGGTCCGGTGATCTGCAGCAGAGGATTCAATGCGCTCAAGTTCTTCGGCTGGATGGCCGAAGCAAGACCGACCTGGTACTCGGCCGTACCGACCATGCATCAAGCGATCCTCGGGCGCGCAAGCAAGAGCGCGGACATCATCAAGAACAATCCGCTGCGCTTTATCAGGTCCTCATCGTCCTCCATTCCGCCACAGGTCATTCGCGACATCGAGGAAATCTTCGGATGCCCGCTGATCGAGTCTTACGGCATGACAGAGGCATCGCATCAGATGGCAAGCAATCCGCTGCCCCCAGGCGTGAGACGGCCCGGCAGTGTCGGGCTCCCTGCCGGTCCTGAGGTCGCTATCGCCGACGAGAATGGCCGGCGGCTCAAACCCGGCGAGACCGGCGAGATCGTGATCCGCGGCGAGAACGTCATGAATGGCTATGTCAACAATGAAGCGGCCAACGCAGAGGCCTTCACCAGTGAAGGATTCTTCCGCACCGGCGACCAGGGCGTGATCGATCATGACGGCTATCTCAGCATCACCGGACGGCTGAAGGAGATCATCAATCGCGGTGGCGAGAAGGTGTCGCCGCGGGAGATCGACGAGGTGCTGATGGATCATCCTTGCGTGGCGCAATGCGTGTGTTTCGCCGTGCCGCATGCCAAGCTCGGCGAGGACGTCGCGGTGGCGATCGTGCTGCGCGAGGCGGCCACTGCCGACGAGCATTCGATTAAGGAATTCTGCGCGAGCCGACTTGCCAAGTTCAAGGTGCCGGAGACGATCGTCTTCCTCGAGGAGATCCCTAAGGGCGCCACCGGCAAACTTCGGCGCATTGGCCTTGCCGCGAAGCTCGGGCTTGCTTGACCTTAGTCGCAGGCTATGAGCCAGGCCACTTTGGTGCAAGTCGCAGATACGTGGTGCTGACCAATGTGGGCCGTCTTGATCGGTGCGAGAGCCGTGGCTAGCTTATCAGCGACACTTAGCCAAACGGCAGAACACTTCATTGGAAGTTGCCAGCCCACAGCCTTTCCGCCCAGGTCCGCCGCAGCCTTCGACGATCATCCGCGCTTGCTCTCAGCGAAGAACGGCGGCGTAATCGCCGTTGCGATCCACGCCGGCGATCATGTGCGGCTCGTCGACGTGGAAGGCATGCGGCGTTGCGAGTGGCTGCCGACAGCGCAGGGTTAGTCGATCCCGCCATGTTGGGCGTCCGCGGCAATAGCGAGGCGATGGGTCTCAAAAAGATTCTGAGCGGCGACAGCGAAAGTGCGCGTTCGGTTCGTTTGGGACTTGAACGCCGCGGCACCGATCTTGCCGCCACCCGTGCCATCAGCTTATTCGGTGGTGACTCTCGCACCGGGGATGCGGCAGAGTTCGTCGTCTCGCGAGACGGTCTTCTCATTGTGGCAGCTGCTGGCGCCGCCATGGAAGCCGGCGCGCAGGATACTGTAACGCCGATCCGCGTGCACATCTTCCGTAGCCGCCTTCGTGCGCCGAATGAAACGCCCCTCCCCGACCCGCTCGCCGATCCTGCGCAGGACATTCGCGTCCACCGCGCAACGGCCAAGGCCTATTTCGTGCGCGCGGCGAATATATTCAGATCATCGATGTCGACGGGCGCCAGTGCACCGATTTCCAGTGCTTTGCCGCGCGCAAGCTCGACAAGGGGCTAGAGCATCCGCTCGACGTCACTGCGACGCGCTCGCTGGTGGGTCAGAACTATCCGCTTCCCGGCCTTTTTTCCAAGGTCTTCGACCAGGATACTCAGCCGCTGGTGGAAGCGGTCCGCGACGGTCGGGCGGCACGATGCCTTCAATTTCGCTTGTCACGCGCGCTATTACGCCGACCAGGGTTATCCCGGCCACGTCAACTGCACGGACAACTTTGGGCCGACTGCGAGCGCTTCCAGGAATCGCGCTCGTTATATGAGTGGTAGTGGTCATATGAGTGGTAATGGTCGTGAATGAGTTACGCCGCATCCGGCTCTGGCACCGGTACGTCGAATCCATTCAGCGTCACAGAGACCAGGCAGTAGAGTCCGACTAGGTAGATGAGCTCGGCGGCGCCATGTTCGCCGAATGCCTGGACTGCTTGGCGATAGGTCAGCTCTGGCAGCACGCCGTGACCGACCAGCGCAGATGCAACGTCATAGGCGATTGCCTCATCGCGCGCCAAGTCATTAGGGCGCTGACCGGCCACGATGGTCGCGAGCTTCTCGTCGGAAAGCCCGCGACGTTCAGCCAACATGACGTGGGCGTAAATCTCATAGGCTGCGCGGAACTTTGCACCGGTGACGAGGATCGCGACCTCCCGAACAGGCTTCGGCAGCGAAGGCGAGAAGGAGAGCGCTTTGGTCAGCTCCCAAATCGGCTTTCCGAACTTCGGCTCGTGCAGCCACGGATTCCACGGCCCCATGAGGGCGCCACCCTTGGCGATGGTGCTGAAGCCCTGGAAATTCTTCTCGATGCCGGTACGCATATCTTCGTAAACCGGGCGCTGCTCGGGGCTTAGGTCGGCTGGCGCGATCAAACGCAGGCGCATGATAATCCTCCGAATGGTTGAGTGAGGCACGCCCCCTATTCATATAGCCACCGGCAAGCGTTTTTGAGGAAAGCGACAATGTCGTCCTCCCGTTCCTCTAAGAGGCCAAGGTCGCAGCAGTTCACCCAGCGTCAGCGTTGCCAAATGACAGCAGGAAGCCCGAAGCCTCGGCACTACGGGCAGTCACCAGTCTGCATGGCATCGATCACGATCTTCATGAGGCCACTAGCCGGTAGCCCTTGCAATATTTGTCTAATCTTCCGGATGACAAAATCGGCGGACGGTGGACGCGACCGAGCCCTCGACGGCCCCCACGACTGCCGTGGAAAGTTTGAGTACTGCACGAACGTCGCGTTGCCATGTCGCCATTTGGATGAGCCGGTTCACCGCGTAAAGCTGACCTTTGAGGTCCTCGATTCGGTTGTGCTGCTCCCTTTTGACTCGCAACATCAACTGTTCGAATCGATGATTCTCATCGTTGATCTCTTGCTTGATCATGTCGACTCGGTCTTGCAGGTCGCCAAGAATGCTACGCATTGAATCACCCCGCCTGACCTGAGGCGCTGCTAACGCTCAGGACGCCAACTTAACGACCGGCCCCGGCCTCATTATGTCTTGTCCTGCGGATTGCGCCTGCGGGTTCTGAGGCTGGGGTGCCAGGGGCCAAGAGCCGGCAAGCCGGCGATGCTCTTTCTCCGTTAGGAGCTTTATGGCTTCCAGTTCGGCCTTAGGCTCTTTCAGCCTGCGCTGATGCTCCAGCTTGAGCCGCTCGACGAGCTTATCGAATTGATCCTGCGCAGCGCTCATTTGTTTCTTGATCAAATTCGCGCGGTCTTGCAGGTCGACGCGGATGTCACGCATGCTTGTCCCCCTTTCTAATTCTCGGGCTGTAAATTAGCAGTGGAGCTGAGCCCTTTAGCGATACGCAGGTCGACGTTGCCGCCGTGACCCTCGTTTGTACGCCCAAAGGCCAACCTCGATTTCATGCTCATCGAGGATTCGCTCGCAAATATTCTGATACTCGCTCAATAGACGTCGTAACGGCGTAATCGGGCGAATGTTGGAGCGCGTTCGGAGCTCGGTGGTCTCTCCCCACTCCGTGACTTGTTGCTCCGCCTCACGTTCGATGTGCCGGCGGTCTTCCGGATTTATTGCCGCAAGCCCGCGGTAGCCAAGCTCGCAAGCAACCAATTCGCAGATCTCGGCGAACTTCTTGCTCTTCTCAAGATTAAGCTGGTCGAGTTTGGTCATTGCTCCAACCCCTCTTTGCTGGCGGCAGCATCCCGGCCGCCATTGGAGCTTCCCCCCGCACCAAAACAATGATGGAGGGCCCTGGGTTCCCGGTGCTCAGCAGTCGACGTTCAAAAAAGACGGGTGACCTTGCAGAGAAGTTGGACAAGTGGGGACTTAGACGCCGGGATCGTGTATAATTCCGCTTATCGCCCTCGCCCCGCGGCCAGTTGGCATCAAGCCACTGATGCTAGCCCTGGGAACTTGGAGTTCGGGAGGAGCGAACATGACAAGCCGAGAGCATATCCGAAACCCGGTAGAGTGGACGGCAGACCAGCTATGGCTTGCGTCTCTGACCGTCGGCTCGCTGGGTC
>Ga0126379_10002236_pt1 | contig 12262 bp, 8 predicted proteins | sample PanSoiMetPlot_24_FD_92640 | JGI IMG/M metagenome (GOLD analysis project Ga0126379, IMG submission 92640) | Tropical forest soil microbial communities from Panama - MetaG Plot_24 | ecosystem: Environmental > Terrestrial > Soil > Tropical forest > Bulk soil | place: Panama | collected 2016-02-17
CGCTTCCGCCGAGAAGCCCGCGCCGGCGCCCGTCGAGCACCCCGCGGCGCCGGTGGTTCAGACCGTTTCCGCGCCCGTCGTCGAGGAGCCGCCGGCGCCCGCGCCGGTCGCCGAGAAGGTCCCCGCTCCGGCGGTGGAGAAACCCTCGACGACGACGGTCGCGGCCAACCCTCCCGCCCCGGCCCCGGCGCCCGCGCCGAAAGCCGAGCCGGCGGCGAGCGATCCGGCACGGCTGCCCCCGGGCGTCCAGAAGGCGCAGAAAGGCTCGACCTCTCCCGCGTCCGCGCAGCGCCCGCGCGAGAAGCCGTCGCCCCGCGATGAGGCGCTCTTCGAGGCGGCCGCGGCGATGCTTGCCCAAGAGGAGGGCGCCCGGCCCGATCAGCCGGCCGCGACGACCCCCACCGCGACCTACCAGCCGCGCGCGATGGTGGAGACCACCTCGCAGTTCACCGGCGAGCCGATCTCGCTCGACCTGAAGGACGCCGACATCAAGGACGTCTTCCGGACGATCTCCCAGTTGACTCAGTTGAACATTGTCGTGGACCCGGAGGTCCGCGGCACCGTCACGGTCCAGCTCGAGGACGTGCCGTGGGACCAGGCGCTCGACCTGATCCTCAAGCAGAACAGCCTTGGCTACGTCCTCGAGAACAACATCATGCGCATCGCGACCTCCGCGAAGCTCCAGGCCGAGCAGGCCGACCGCGCGCGGCTGTCCGAGGCCCGGCAGGCGGCCGAGCCCACGCGCACGGTCATCAAGAAGCTCTCCTACGCCCGGGCTTCGGAGCTGACGCCGACGATCAAGAGCGTCATGTCCCGGCGAGGCGACATCGTCGTGGACGGCCGGACCAATACCCTGATCATTCGCGAGATCCCGACGTACCTGCCCGCGGTCCTCCAGCTGATCGAGAACCTCGACACCGCCACGCCGCAGGTCATGATCGAGGCGCGGATCGTCGAGACGACCAAGTCGCTGGGCAGGAGCCTCGGCATCGCCTGGGGCGCCAACGCCGTCTCCGACGTGCAGCACGGCAACACGACCGGCCTGATCTTCCCCAACAGCGCGTCGGGCTCCTTCACGGTCCCCCTCGGCACGCCGCAGACGATCCTGACAGCGCGGCTCGGTAACATCCTGGACACCTTCAACCTCGACGTCGCGCTGACGGCCGCCGAGAACCAGGGCCTCCTCAAGATCATCTCCTCGCCCAAGGTTGCCGCCCTGACGAACACGGCCGCGAGCATCCAATCGGGCGTCCAGATCCCGGTCCAGACCAACGTCAACAACACCACCACGGTCATCTACGTGGACGCGACGCTGAAGCTCACGGTGACTCCCCAGATCACCAACGAGGGGACGATCCTGATGAACGTCAACGTCCAGAAGCGCGAGCCCGCAGTCGCCCTGAACCTCTCGATCGGCCAGAACGTCCCGCTGACCGTACGCCAGTACACCGGCGAGATCCTCGTCCGCGACGGCGGGACCAGCGTCATCGGCGGCATCTTCCAGATCAACGACCAGGACCAGAACAACATGATCCCGGGCCTCTGGAAGATCCCGATCCTCGGCAACCTCTTCCGCAACAAGACCCGGACCGAGAAGCACGACGAGCTGCTGATCTTCATCACGCCCCGGATCCTCAAGCAGTGAAGAAGGGTGAATCCATGAAGAGAAACTTCCGGATCGCAATCCTGCTGGCGGCCGCCGTGGTCGTGGCGACGGCCTGCACCAACAAGCAAGGGGAGACCGAGGCGGCCGTCTTCATCACGGTCGACCTGCAGCTCCAACCCGGTTTCGTCAACGTCAGGGTGGCCGCGCCGGTCCAACTCCCGACCATCAACCTGCAGAGCCACCTGAAGAACCCGACCGCGACGGATCCCCAGGGGTTCGCCAACGTGATGTGCGAGACCTACACGGTCCACTTCCGGAGGACCGACGGCGGAACGAAGGTCCCGCCGGACCAGTCCTTCGGGTGCGGCATCCTGATCCCCTCGGGCGGGACCGCCAGCCTGACCAACTTCCCGGTGCTGCCGGCCTCGGCGATCCAGCAGTCTCCGTTCGACCAGCTCCTGCCCTTCAACGGCGGCTTCGACCGGGAGACCGGCAAGTCCGAGATCGACACCGCCTTCGACATCACCTTCTTCGGGCACACGGCTTCGGGCCAGCGGGTCCAGAGCGAGACGGCCACGGGAATCCTGCTCTTCAACTTCACCCCGTCTGCCGCCGTCGGCCGGAATGCGAATCGATAAGGGGAGGCTCGCCATGCGCCGGATCGTATTCGTCCTCGTCGGTGTCGCCCTCCTCGCGTCGGCGAGCTGGTACTGCTCGTCCGACGCGCCCAGCCCGACGCCGCCCAAGGTCAACACCCCCGGGCCTTCCGGCTCGAGCCCGCTGCAGATCCGGCTCTTCACGAGCAACGCGAACCCGATCGCGGGCAGCTGCACGGCCATCCAGGCGCTCGTGACCCTGAACGGCGCCAACGTCCCGGACGGCACCAGCGTCACCTTCACCACAGACCTGGCCGGCTCCGTCTTCCAGCAGAACCTTCTTCCGCTCATCTCGGTCGTGACCCAGGGCGGGGTCGCCACGACCGCGCTCTGCTCGACCTCGACGGGCCTCGCGACCGTCCGGGCCACGGCGACGGTCAACGGGATCACCAACTCCGCGACGATCCAGATCGCCTTCCAGACGTCTCCGCAGGTCGCGCCGTTCTTCACCTTCTGCACCCCCAGCTTCGGGCCGGCCACGGGCGGGACGACTCTGATCATCAATGGCGGCCGCTTTTTCGGCGACGCGAGCACGACCCGGGCGACCTTCACGGCCCTGGGAGTGACCCGCGAGGCCCTCGTGACCGCGGTCACCGACACCACGGTCACCCTCGTCACACCGGCCTTCCCCGAGGCCAGCTCGAGCTCAGTTCCGGTCACGATCAACGTGACGTTCGGAACGAAGTCCACGAACCCGGTGACGCTGACCCTTCCCAACTGCTTCGCCTACGGCACGGCGTCCTCGGCCACGCCCACCATCACGGCGGTCGTGCCCTCCAGCGGCTCCAACGAGGGCAACACCCTCGTCTCGATCTTCGGGTCGGGCTTCACGGCGCCGCTCCAGGTCTTCTTCGGCTCTGTCGAGGCGAGGGTGGTCAGCGTCTCGTTCAACCAGATCGTGGTCTCGACGCCGCCGGCGTCCGGCGCCGGCCTGCCGAACTTGAACGCGACGGTCAGCGTGCGGGTCCACGAGGTCAACTCGGGGCTCGACGCGACCCTCTCCAGCGCGTTCCGGTTCGTGACCGCGCTCCAGATCACGGCGATGGACAACGGCTTCCAGCGCGTGGACGCGCCCTTCACGCCCGTGACGATCCACGGGCAGGGGTTCCTCGCGCCCGTCGCCGTGACGCTCGCCGGCATTCCCGCCAAGGTCATCTCCGTGTCGGCCACGGAGCTGCTCGTCCTTCCGGGAACGCCCTTCCTGACGGCTTGCTCGGATCTCTCCGGCCCGGTCGTCGTGACCAACATCGACTCGGGCGACACCAAGTCCGGGCCGACGTTCACCTACCAGGTGGCCATTACCAAGCCGACGATCGTCTCCGTCAGCCCGGCTTCCGGGCCCCCGGGATCGTCCGTGACGATCACCGGGACCAACCTCAGCAACATCACCAGCGTGACGGTCGGCGGCAAGCCGGCGCCCATCGTCTCCACGCCGACGGCGACGTCCGTCGTGGTCACGATCCCCGACAACGGCGCCACGGCCCCGGCCTGCCCGGCCGGGACCACCGCCGGGACGCTGATCAACGTCGGCAACCCGGTGGAAGTCTCCGTCAGCTCCTCGCTGACGACCTGCTCGGCGTCCGCCGCCGGCACGTTCCAGTACCAGCTGCCCTGCAAGCCGGGCGCGGACCTGGCCCTGACCAAGACGGGCTCCCCGAACCCGGTCGTGTCCGGCGCGACCCTGACGTACACGGTCCAGGTCAACAACGGCGGACCCAACGCGGCGACCAACGTCGTCGTGCTCGACGCGCTGCCGGGCGGAGTGACGTTCGTCTCCTGCACGGCGACGCAGGGCACCTGCAGCGCATCCGGCGGCAACGTCACCGCCGCCCTCGGAACGGTCAACTCGCCGGGCTTCGCGATCCTGACTATCCAGACCACCGTCACGGCGCCCTCCGGGACGACGATCACCAACACGGCGGTCGTCTCCTCTGATACTCCGGACACGAACACGGCCAACAACCAGGCCAGCGCGACGACCGTCGTGTCCGGCGGAGCGACTCCGACGCCGACCGTCGGCGCCGGCACCCCGACCGTCACGCCGGGTGTCACGGTGGACCTCGTCCTCTCCAAGAACGCTTCGCCGAGCCCGGTCACGTCCGGCAGCACTCTGACGTACACGCTCGGCGTGACCAACAACAAGCCGGGATCCGGGACCGCCACGGGTGTCGTGGTCACCGACCCGCTGCCGGTCGGGACGACCTTCCAGTCCTGCACGACGAGCCAGGGCAATTGCGTCGGCCCGTCGATCGGCTCCAACGGGACGGTCGTCGCCAACCTCGGCTCGCTCCCGAATCCGGGATTCGCCCTGGTTACGATCGTCGTCAACGTGACGGCGCCCGGTGGATCTTCACTGATCAACACCGGAGTGGTGACTTCTTCGAACCCGGATACGGACGTCTCGAACAACACCGCTTCGACGACGTCGACGGTCTCGCCGCCGCCGGCGGGTGCTGACCTGAGTATCGCCAAGAGCGCTCCGCCGACGGTGGGCAGCGGGTCGAACATGACCTACACCCTGGGTGTGACCAATGGCGGGCCGGCGATTGCCGCCGGGGTCTTCGTCACCGACCCGGTTCCGAGCGGAACCACGTTCGTGGCGGGCTCTTGCGTGCCGGCGTGCACCTTCACCAACGGAACGGTGACCTTCAACCTGGGAACGCTGCCGGTCAGCGTGGTGCCGGTAACCCTGTCCTTCCAGGTCAACGTGGCGGCTGCCCCCGGAACGACGATCAACAACACTGCGGTCGTTTCCTCTTCGACGACCGATCCCAACTCGGCCAACAACAGCTCGACGGCGACGACGACGGTGACTTCGGCTCCGCCGTCAGCCGATCTGTCGCTCGCAAAGGCGGCCTCCCCCAACCCCGTCCCGACGGGAACCACCCTGACGTACGGCATCACTCTGAACAACAACGGACCGGACACCGCGACCTCGATCCAGATCAGCGATCCCATTCCGGCGGGGACGACCTTCCTCAACTGCTCGGGCGGCTGCACCGGTCCGACCAACGGCACGATCCGTTGGAACATCGCGTCGCTCGCAAGCGGGGGCAGCACCAGCGTGACGTTCCAGGTCCGCGTGGACGCCGCCGGCGGCAGCACGATCAGCAACACGGCCAGCGTCACCGCCGCGACTGGAGATCCGAACCTGAGCAACAATACGGCGACGGCAACCACGACAGTCAATCCGTGATTCGCGAAAGTCTCGTATTCACCGCCCCCCCTCGAGGGGGGCGGTTTCGTTTTCACCGGCAACGAGGCGCGGAACAAACATGACGGAGACCTCGGAGATCCGGATCCGGGAGTTGAAACGCCGCATCGCGCAGGACCCGACCTCTCCGCTCTTCATCGGGCTGGCCGAGGAGTACCGGACGACCGGCCGCCTGACCGACGCGATCCGGACGCTGGAGCACGGCGTCCACACGCATCCGAACTACATCTCGGCGAAGGTGGCCCTGGCCCGCGCGTACCTGGAGGCCGGCCACACCGGGGACGCGGCGGCCCTCTTCGAGAGGGTGCTCGGCATGGACCCGGGCAACCTCGTCTCGGCCCGGGCGCTGGCCGACATCGCGCTCTCCCGCGGCGACCGGCAGGAGGCGTTGAAGAGGCTCAAGCTCTACCGCGCGCTCTCGGCCGACCGTGGGGTCGACGAGACGATCGCGCGGATCGAGACGGAGATCGAATCACCGGCGCCGGGCGAGCCGCGGGGCCGGGTTCTCGCACGCCTCTACCTCGAGCAAGGTCATCCCGCCGAGGCAATCGCGGTCCTCGACGAGCTCTCGCGAACGGAACCGGGCGATCCCGAGATCGAAACGCTCCGGCGCGAAGCGGCTGCGCACCTTTCCCCGCGAGGCGCCGGCGCGGCCACCGTCGCCGCGGACCCTGCCGCTCGCCGGCGGGCTTCCGCCGTCGCGGCTTTGAAGGGCTGGCTGGCGGCGATCCGAAAGGCAGCCGGCGCTGGATCCCCGGGCCCATGAACGTCTTTCGCGAGACCCTCCGCCGCATCGTCGAGCGCGTCGAGGGCGCCCAGGCGGCCGCGTTCGTGGGGTCCGATGGAATTCCGGTGGAGACCTTCTCGATCGGGCAAACCTTTTCGATCGAGACGGTTGCGGCCGAGATGCTGGGCCTGGTGAAGGCCGCCCAGAACCCGCGGGGTGAGAGCATGGCCGAGCCGGTTCGCGAACTCGCCTTCGTCACGGACCGGTCCCGGGTTCTGCTTTCGCGGGTTTCCCCGGAGTATTATCTGCTGCTGCTTCTGGGGGGTGGCGGCGGGCTCGGCCGGGGCCGGTACGAGCTGGCGAAGGCGGCCCTCGCTCTGGAGAAGGAGCTCGTCTGAGGATGCTGTCGTTCAAAGAAATCAAGGACTTGATCGACCTGGTCTCCGAGCGCGGTCTCTCGGCGCTGGAGGTCGAGCAGACCGGCTTCCGCATCCGGATTGAAGGCTCCCGGCCCGCGGCCGCCGCGGAGGCGGCCCCGACGGTCAAGGCGGGCAACGGCCACGGCCAGGCCCTGCCGGAGGCGAGGACGAGTCCGGCCGCGATCGAGATCGCCGGCACCGCCCAGGACCAAAACCTCCATGTCATCACCTCGCCGATCGTCGGCACCTTCTACCGCGCGCCGTCGCCCGAGGCCGACCCGTTCGCCGAGGTCGGGCAGAGGGTCTCCAAGGGGAAGGTCCTCTGCATCATCGAGTCCATGAAGCTGATGAACGAGATCGAGTCCGACGTCGAGGGAGAGATCGTCGAGGTCTACCCGAGGAGCGGCCAGCCCGTCGAGTACGGCGAGAAGCTCTTCGCCATCCGTCTCGCCGCGTAGTTGTTCAAGAAGATCCTGATCGCCAACCGCGGGGAGATTGCCCTGCGGATCATCTCGGCGTGCCGGGAGCTCGGCATCCGAACGGTCGCCGTCTACAGCGAGGCGGACCGCGACGCCCTCCACGTGCGGTTCGCCGACGAGGACGTCTGCATCGGGCCGTACCCCTCCGCGGCGTCCTACCTGAACATCTCCGCGATCGTCTCCGCCGCCGAGATCACCGAAGCGGACGCCATCCATCCGGGGTACGGCTTCCTCTCGGAGAACGCGTACTTCGCCGAGATCCTCCACGACTGCCACATCACCTTCATCGGTCCCTCGCCGGAGGCCGTGCGCAAGATGGGGGACAAGTCTCTCGCGCGACGCACCGTGGCGGCCGTCGGCGTCCCGACGGTCCCCGGCTCGCCCGGGCCCGTGGAGACGCTCGACGAGGCGCTCGCCTTCGCGAAGAAGGCCGGCTATCCCGTGATCCTGAAGGCCTCGGCCGGCGGGGGAGGGCGCGGGATGCGCGTCGCCCGCGACGAGAAGGAACTCTCCGGCGCCTACGAGACGGCGCGCGCGGAAGCCGAGACGGCGTTCGGGAACTCCGAGGTCTACCTCGAGAAGTACCTCGAGGAGCCCCGCCACATCGAGTTCCAGGTGTTCGGCGACACCCACGGCAACCTGCGCCAGTTGGGTGAGCGCGAGTGCTCGATCCAGCGACGCCACCAGAAGCTCATCGAGGAATCTCCCTCGGCGGCCCTGGACGAGGCCACGCGGGCGAAGATGGGGGAGGCGGCCATCGCGGCCGCGCGCTCGGTGAATTACACCAACGCCGGTACCGTCGAATTCCTGCTCGACTCCCAGGGGCGCTTCTACTTCATGGAGATGAACACCCGCCTCCAGGTCGAGCACCCCGTCACCGAGCAGGTCTCCGGCGTGGACATCGTCAAGGAGCAGATCGCGGTGGCGGCCGGGGAGCCGCTTTCCTTCGGCCCCAAGCAGCTGCGTCCGCGGGGGCACGCGATCGAGTTCCGGATCAACGCGGAGGACCCCTTTACGTTCCATCCCTCGCCCGGCCGGATCACCGCGTTCCACCCTCCGGGCGGCCACGGCGTGCGGCTGGATACGGCGGCTTACTCGGGGTATGTCATCCCTCCGTACTACGACTCGCTGATCGCCAAGCTGATCGTCCGCGGGCGCGACCGGCTCGAGGCGATCGAGCGCGGGCGCCGGGCCCTGGATATGTTCGTCATCGAGGGGATCAAGACGACGATCCCGATGCACAGACGGATCCTGGATGATCCCGACTTTGTCAATGGCAGACTGTCGACGCGGTTCATGGAGAGGTACGCACAGGCGTCGTAGACAGGACGAAGCTCCAGTCCAAGGTCCAAAGTCCAAGGTCGGTCGAATGTCGAAGGTCCAAGGATGGGCAATGGGTAGACTGTTCGGACTTGCGACTTTGGACTTTGGACTGACTTTGGACTTTGGACCTTGGACTTTGGACCTGGTCTGATCCTCGCGCGGATCTACGCGATCACCGATAGGACCGTCTCGGGGATCGACAGCCACGCTGAGATCGCTCGGAGGCTCTTCTCCGTGGGGATCCGGCTCTTGCAGATTCGGGAGAAAGAGATGGCCGATCGGGACCTGGTCGCGCAGGTCGACGAGACGGCGGCGCTGGCACGGAGCAACGGGTCGCTCGTGATCGTCAATGACCGGGTGGACGTCGCGCTCGTGGCGGGAACGGGAGTTCACCTCGGAGAAGAGGATCTCCCCGCCGCCGAGGCGAGGAAGATCCTGCCGGCGGGCGCCGTCGTCGGGGTCTCGACTCACGACGTCGAGGCGGCGCGGCGCGCCCTGCGCGATCCGGCCTGTGACTACGTCGCCTACGGTCCGGTCTTTTCGAGCGCCACCAAGACGGTTCGGGGCGCGCGCGGGCTGGAGGAGCTCGCCCGGGCGGCGGAGGGCCGGAGCAAGCCGCTGGTTGCGATCGGAGGAATCACGGCGGAGACGCTCGACTCCGTCTTCGATGCCGGCGCGGACTCGGCGGCGATGATCGCGGGACTCTCGGCCGGAGGGGCGGTTCGGATCGAAGGGAAGGCCCGCCGGGCGCTCGACGTGGCTCGTCGCCGGGAGATCCCCGGTCGGATCTACCTCGTCGGATTCATGGGGAGCGGCAAGACCGCGATCGGCCGCAGGATCGCCGAGAGGCTCGACCGGCCGTTCGTGGACCTCGACGCCGAGATCGAGCGGACTTCCGGCGTGACCATCCGCGCCCTCTTCGAGTCCGATGGCGAGGCGGCCTTCCGGGAGCGCGAGGCGGCGTTTCTCGAGGGAACCGAGGCTCTTCCCGGCGCGGTTGTCGCGACGGGCGGCGGCTGTTATGTCCGCGAAGGCAACCGCCGCGCCATCTCGAAGCTGGGGACGGCGGTCTTCCTCGACGTCCCGCTGCCGGCGCTGCTTCCGCGGCTGGCCGGGAAGACCGACCGGCCTCTCTTCCGGGACGCCGAGCAGGCCGCGCGCCTGTACGCCGAGCGCGAGCCCTTCTATAGAATGCAGACGGTCTGCGTCCGGCTCGAAGGGGATTCCGTCGAGCACGCCGCGGACCGGGTCCTCGACGCGCTCGCGGATCCGGGCCGGCGACGGCCGGTTCTCTGAACACGGAACACGAAGGACCCGGATGCGCTACTTGCTCCTCTCCGACATCCACTCCAACGACGAGGCGCTGGCCGCGGTGCTCGCGGCCGCGCGGCGCCGCCGTTTCGACCACGTCGTCGTCCTCGGCGATTTCGTGGGCTACGGCGCGGACCCCAACGCGGTGCTGGACCGCCTGAGGCGCCTGCGAAAGCCGATGACCGTCATCCGGGGCAACCACGACAAGTTCGTCTGCGGCTTAGACGACGGCCGCCTCTTCAACCCGGTCGCCTTCATGGCGGCGCGGTGGACGGCGGAAACCCTGTCGCCGAGAAACATGGAGTTCCTGACGGCCCTGCCGCAAGGGCCGCTGGAGGTCGAGGGCGGCTTCGAGATCTGTCACGGCTCGCCGCGCGACGAGGATGCCTACATCTTCTCGGACCGCGACGCCTTCGTGAACTTCCAGGGGCTTCGCTCGCGCGTCTGCTTCTTCGGCCACAGCCACATCCCGTCGATCTTCACGCTGGAGCCGCACGGCATCCGGGTGGAGATCGCCGGGCCCGAGCGCGAGACCCGCCGGCTCGAGGACGGCCACCGGTACCTGATCAACCCCGGCTCGGTCGGGCAGCCCCGCGACCGCAACCCCGACGCCGCGTTCGCGGTCTACGACTCGCGCACGCGGGTCGTGTCCTTCGAGCGTGTCCCCTATGACGTCGAGGGGGCCCGGCGGAAGATCTACGAGGCGGGCCTGCCCTGGATGCTCGGCGACCGCCTCGTGGTCGGAGCCTGAGGTTTCCATATAATCGCGCCGCTGTTCGCCTGAGGGGGTGACATGTTTCTTCGCAGATCGAGGTCTGTGCTGGCCGTGGCGTCGCTTCCGCTCGCCCTCGCGCTGTCCAGGTGCGCGGGCGGTGGAGGGCCGGCCCCGTCCGGAGCTCCGCCGGCCGCCCCGAAGGGAGCGGCGCCCGTCGCGCGCTTCGCTTCCGCCGCGGAAGCGGAGGCGGCGCTGCTGGAGCTCGAGGACCGTCGAGCCTTCGACGCCGGGATCCTCTCGGCGGCGGCCTCCTCCGGGGATCCGGCCGTCCGGGCGCGCGCTGCCCTCGCGATCGGCCGCATCGGCGCCGACGCCGGAACGGCGATGGTCAAGCCGCTCCTCGCCGACAAGTCGCCGGAGGTCCGCTCCTCGGCGGCCTTCGCGTACCAGCTCCTCGGCGACCCGATCTCGACGCCGGATCTGCTGCCGCTGCTCTCCGACGCCGACGCGTCCGTGGCCGCCTCGGCCGCTCGGGCGGTCGGGGCCCTCCAACGCGGAGACGGCGAGGACGCCCTGGTCGCCGCGATCCCGAAAGCCGCCTCTCCGGAGCCCCGCGCCGCGATGCTCCAGTCGCTCTGGAGGTACTCGGACTCCGCCAGCGCCGCGGCCGCCACGCCGTACGCCTCGGACCCCGATCCGAAGGTGCGCGCGGCGGCGGTCTATTCCCTCTCCCGCAAGCCGATCGAGAGCTCGCAGGCGGTCCTGACGACGGCGCTCTCGTCGACCGACGCCGATTCCGCCGCGATGGCGGCCCGGGCTCTGGGCATCCTCGGGAAAAAGGAGGCGATCGGGCCGCTCGGCGCCGCGCTCGACAGCGGCAGAACGCCCCTCGTCGTCAACTCGCTGGTCGCCCTCGAGGCGATCCTCGAGAAGAACCCGGGAACCGGCGTCACGGACGACCGCAAGGCGAAGATCCTCGCGTTCGCCGGCGACGCCAACGGCAACCTCGCCGTTCCCGCTCTCGTCCTGCTGCGCCAGTTCGAGGCGACGGACCGCGACGTCCGGCAGCGGCTCTGGTCCATCGCCCTGACCGGCGAGGGGCGCCGCCGGCAGGTCGCCCTCGTTTCCGTGATCGCGGCCCTGCGCGAGCGCGCGAAGGAGGCCCTCGACCGGGCGTCCCAGGCTCCCGATCCCACCGTCCGAGCGGCCGCGGCGGAGGCGCTCGCGTTTCTTCCATCGGCGGCCGCGAGGCCTTACCGCCAGCAGCTCGCCGGCGACAAGGAGGTCCTCGTGCGCCTGGCGGTCCTCTCGAACCTGAAGGGACCGGCGGCGGTGCGGGAGAACCGGGACCTGGTGAACTCCGCCCTGACGGACCCGGACCCCGGGGTCCGCGCGGCGGCGGTGGAAGCGCTGGGCCAGCTCGACGACGCCTCGATCCTGCCCCTCGTCTCGGACGCGCTGACCCGCTCGGCGGCGGACGCGTCGCCGGATGTTGCGATCGCGGCGATCGGGATCTGCGAGAAGCTCCGCTCCGCGGCGCCGGCTCGCGCGATCGTGGAGGCGGCCTACAAGTCGCCCAAGACCCTGGTCGCGCGCCTGGCGCGCCGGTCGCTCGTCCTGGCGTTCCGGGCCGACCGCGCCTCGCTGCCGGCGCCGGAGTACAAGCCCGGCCGCTCGGCGGCGGACTACGCGGCAACCCTGGCGGGAGCGCGCAAATCGCTCACGGCGCGCGTCGAGACCGCCCGGGGCGAGTTCACCATTCGCTTCGCCGGCCGCGAGGCTCCGATGACCGTGGCCAACTTCGTCAAGCTC
>Ga0126379_10002240_pt1 | contig 12257 bp, 9 predicted proteins | sample PanSoiMetPlot_24_FD_92640 | JGI IMG/M metagenome (GOLD analysis project Ga0126379, IMG submission 92640) | Tropical forest soil microbial communities from Panama - MetaG Plot_24 | ecosystem: Environmental > Terrestrial > Soil > Tropical forest > Bulk soil | place: Panama | collected 2016-02-17
AGATCGGCCATTCGTATCATCAACGAGCAGCGCGATCGGATCCTCGCAATCAAGGTGCGTATTAACGGCATTCATGACGAGCTGGCAAATGACGTGGAGGTGTTGAAGAGAGCCCGCGAGGCGGCTGACGCCACGGGATTGCCGATCATGATGCATTGGTCGAATGAACCGGATTTGCTGGCGATGTTGAAACGCGGCGACATCCTCACGCATCCCTTCCCCGCGGCAACGCCGAGGATGCCCAACCTCTTCGGCGGCCAGCCCGGCAAGGTGCTGTCCCAGATTCTGGAGCTCAAGGACCGCGGCATCTTGACGGATGCACAGGCCGGCACGTCGCACCACAGCTGGGACGTCTCCGAGAAAGCGTTCAGCCAGGGTTGGACTCCTGATTTGATTTCAACCGATATCGGTTCGAAGACTCCACAGACGCCGAACGGCCAGCTTCTCCCGTGGGTGATGACGCAGTTTCTGTATCTCGGCCTCACTGTCGAACAGGTGATCGAACGCGTCACGCTCACGCCGACCAAGGTTTTCAAGTTCGCGGAGAAGGTTGGAACGCTCGAACCTGGTGTGACCGCCGACGTGACCGTCATGGACCTGCAGCAAGGAAACTTCGAACTCGTTGATCAACAGGGCGCCAAACGCATGGCGAAGCAGAAGCTCGTGCCTGTCGCCACCGTACACGGCGGCACGCTCACGAAGATCGATCCGAAGGTGCATGAGGTCGCGCAGGCTGGTTTGAGAGTCTAGCGTTGAACTGGCGTCGACTGCCGCCGACGCGCGGATATCTAATCGTCGTCATCCTGTCTACCGCGTGCTTGGGGACAGCACTGGCTCAGGCTTCCATGAGCGTACTTGACGGCGTTTATACACTCGAGCAGGCCGCGCGTGGTGAGGCCGTTTACACCAGTCGCTGCATCGGCTGCCACGAAGGACAGAATGGCGATGGACCGCAGCTGATGGGGAAGGTCTTTCTCGATCGGTGGCGCGAGGACACGCTCGAACCGCTCTTCACATTTGTCAAGACCAGCATGCCTGGTGATCTCCCTGGCGGCCTCGACGAACGCGCCTACGTAGATGTCACCGCCTATATTCTCCAGGCCAACAGTTTTCCTGCCGGCAAGAAAGAGTTGCGTCCCGATCTGATTGGCAGCATCCAGTTGATTGGTCTAGACGGACCACGACCTCTCTCGAACCTTACCATCGTTCGTGCCGTGGGCTGTCTGGCTCCAGAAGCGAACAACACGTGGGCGCTGGACAGCGCAAGCAGTCCGCGCCCGGTTCGAGACCGAATCGTCGACGGGACGACGCCGGAAGAACTGCAAGCTTCAGCGGCACAACCGCTCGGCACACTGACGTTTCCACTTCTGAGCGTCACGCAACAAGGCGCGTCATATGCGGGACACAAGGTGCAAGTCAAAGGCGTGCTGACGAGGCAGAACACGATCGAGCGGATCAACGTCATGTCGCTCGATTCGCTTGCCCCGACGTGCGGAGGGTAAGCAGATGCGCGCTTTCGCCATCGCGATCGTAATCGGCACCGGCGCACTCATCGCGAAACATGAAATCTCGGCCCAACGCGGAGGTGGGCCGCTGGACCCGGCGGCGGTTCGTGCTGCGAATAACCGGTTCGCCGGAGTCTGGAAGTTGGTGAGCGAGGAAACCCGCAATACGACCGGCGAGATCGTCCGGCGGGGTCCCAACGGCGGCCGCGTCGGGTACATCGCGTACGACCCCGCCGGCTACATGGGCGTCGTCCTGGCGTATTCCACGCGGTCAAAATTCGCCGACCGTCAGGCGACGCCCCCGGAGGCGTCCGAGGCGATGCGTACGTATAACTCGTACTGGGGATCGTTCGCCGTGGACGAACTTCACAGCACGGTGACGCATCAGACGTTCGGCGCGCTGAGCCCAGGGTTCTCCGGCAGCAACCAGGTGCGCAAGTTCACGATTGCGGGGAATCGGCTGACCCTACAGCCGCCGACGGCAGCAAACGGGGATCAAAGCACACTCACCTGGGAACGCGTGCCCGATTTGCCAGACCTGACACCAACGCATCGGAAGTTGATTGGCTTCTGGAGGCTGATCTCGAACGAGGTTCGTGATCCGGAAGGCGAAGTGTTGTCGTCGAATCCCGGCCAGACCGGGTTCATCATTTACACCGCGTCCGGGCACGTGATGGTGCACATGATGCAGCCGTACCGCCGGCGGAATGTCGGCCCCTCGCCGACGCCGGAAGAGACCATGGCCACGTATCGGAGCTACACCAGCTATTTCGGGCCTTACACCGTCAACGAGCCGGAAAAGTACGTCGTTCACCACCTGGCCGGGGCGGTCAATCCGGGCTGGGTCGGGTCCGACTTCCAACGATATGTCGAGTTTTCGGGGAAAAGGTTGATTCTGAAGCCGCCCCCCAGCAAAGACCGCAGTGGCAAGAGCGTGCAAGTCGTGATCACCTGGGAGCGGCTGAGCGACTGATTGGCAGCGGCGATTACACCCGACTAGGTAGGTTGATCCTCCAGAAGATTGGATCCTAAGCTTGGCTGCTGTGATCAAGAGCCGTCGCGAAAGGCGGGCCATGTCCCAAAGCATCCTGATCGGGGGGTTCCTCGCGATTCTGACGGTTACAGCTGTCTCCGGTCAGAGCCCGCAGCCGCAGCGGACACCTTCTTCATCAAATCCTTCGACCGATGTCGCCGCGCCGCGAGCTGTCATCGACAAGTATTGCGTCGGCTGTCACAACGCGCGCCTGAAGACCGGAGGATTGGCGCTGGACCAGCTGGACTTGACGAGGCTGCCGGAACACGCGGCGATTGGCGAAAAGATGGCGCTCAAACTGCGCACCGGCATGATGCCGCCGCTGCGAGCGGCCAGGCCGGATCGGGCCACGCTTGATGGCCTCATCACATGGATCGAAAATGACCTTGACAGTCATGCGGTCACCAACCTGACCGCGCCCGGGATTCACCGTCTGAATCGGACCGAATACAAGAATGTCATTCGCGATCTCATTGGACTCGAGATCGACCCCGCGAAATTTCTACCTTCTGACAACTCGACGCACGGTTTCGACAATATCGCGGGCGCATTGACCATGTCGCCAGCGTTGATGGAGGCGTATCTTTCGGCGGCCAGTAAGATCAGCCGCCTGGCAATGGGATCGAATACCGCGCGGACTTTCGTCGAGTTCAATGTGCCCGACGACACCACGCAGAACTACCACGTCGAGGGCCTGCCGTTCGGCACGCGTGGCGGCACGCTCATCGAACACGAGTTTCCGGCCGACGGTGACTACATTTTCCGGATTGTTCCAGTCTTCGAAGGCAACATGGGGCAGGCCAACGATCCGTTTGGCCAGATTCAGGGCGAACGGCTGGCGGTGACGATCGACGGCCGGCAAGTGAAGGTCTTCGACTGGGACAAGGAGATGCGGGGCGCGCCGCGCTCTGGTGTGCCCACGCCCGCCATTCCCGTCAAGGCGGGGCTGCACAGCGTCGGCGTCACGTTCTTCGCGAACAACTACGCCCCCGACCAGAACATCAACAACGTCTTTCTACGTGCGACGATCGAGACCGGTGGCATTCCCGGGTACATCTTCTATCCGCACGTCGGGAAAGTGCGAATCGAAGGACCGGAGAACGCCAGTCGCGCGTCCGACACGCCGAGCCGGCGCAAGATTTTTGTCTGCCGGCCTCCGAGCGGCTCAGGCCCTCGTGAGGAAGAGACGTGCGCGCGCACGATTCTGTCGAAACTGGCACACCGGGCGTTTCGCCGGCCAGTGACCTCGGCCGACGTCAACGTGCTGATGGAGTTTTATGCCTCGGGCCGACGGGCGGGAACCTTCGACGACGGTATTGAAAGGGCACTGCGTCGACTGCTTGCGGATCCGGAATTCGTCTATCGGCGCGAGGTCGCCCCTTCGAATGTGTCGGCTGGTGGGACCTACCGTATCAGCGACCTTGCCCTGGCGTCGAGGCTGTCGTTCTTCATCTGGAGCAGCATGCCGGACGATGAGCTGCTGGCCCTCGCGGAGCAAGGACGACTTCACGAGCCGCAGATTCTCGAAAAGCAGGTACGGCGGATGATGGCCGCTCCGGAGTCGTCGGAGCTCATCAAAAACTTCGCCGGTCAGTGGTTGAACCTGCGAGCACTGGAGACCGTACAGCCGAATCCGCTCGTTTATCCAGACTTTGACGACAATCTGAGGCAGGCGTTTCGCCGCGAGGTCGAGCTCTTGCTCGACAGCATCGTCCACGAGGACCAGAGCGCCCTGGATTTGCTGAACGCCAATTACACGTTTGTCGACGAACGGCTCGCCCTCCATTACGGGATACCGAATGTCTACGGCAGTCAGTTCCGGCGCGTGACTCTCAGTCCCGACCTCGACATGCGGCGTGGACTGCTCGGGAAAGGCGCGCTGATGCTCGTGACATCGCAGGCCACGAGAACATCGCCCGTCACGCGAGGCAAGTGGTTCCTGGAGACATTCCTCGGCGTGAGTCCTCCGCTGCCACTGGTGGTACCCCCGCTGAAAGCGTCAGCCCAGGACAACGCGGGCAATGCGAAAGAACCGACCATGCGCGAGCGCATGGAGATGCATCACGCGAACCCGACGTGCGCGAGCTGTCACAGCTTGTTCGAGCCAATCGGGCTCGCACTCGAGAACTTCGATGGCATCGGCGCGTGGCGACTGGAGGACGATGGCCAGCCGATCGACGTCAGCGGAGTGCTCGGGGACGGTATGAAGATCGACGGCGTCGCAAGCCTGCGGGCCATGCTGGTGCAGCACTCGGATCAGTTCGTGCGCGTCATCACGCAAAAGCTGCTCACCTACGCTCTCGGCCGCGGGGTGGAGGATCAGGATATGCCCTTAGTGCGAGCGATCGTTCGCGGCACGGCCGCTGGCGATTATCGCTTTTCAACGCTCGTGCTGGGCATCGTCAGGAGTGCGCCGTTCCAGCACAGCATCAAGGGCACTGACGTCGCGCAACAAAGCGCTCGTCGTTGAACATCCAAAGAGAGAAGCCATGTTTATCGTAAAGAAGCACATTCCTCGGCGAACCTTCTTGCGCGGCGCGGGTGTCACGCTCGCCTTGCCGCTGCTCGATGCGATGGTCCCGGCAGGAACGCTTCTGGCGCAGACGGCCGCGACCCCAAAACCCCGATTCGTGGCCTGTTTCGTTCCCCACGGAATGTCGCCTGGATATTGGGTGCCAGACAAAGCGGGAAGCGGCTTCACGCTGCCTCCGATCCTCGAGCCGCTCGCGCCATTTCGGAAGCAGACTGTGATTCTGAGCGGTCTGCACGCCCGCTCTGCGGAAGCGCCGCCCGGCCAAAGCCCGCCTGACCACTGGGTGGCATCGGCCTACCTCTGTGCGAACAAGCCCAAGCGCACGGCCGGCGCCGACATCTACAACGGCACGACGATCGACCAGCTGATCGCTCAGAAGATCGGACAGGAGACGCTGCTCCCGTCGATGCAGTTCGCCGTCGAAGATCCCGGCGCAAACTCGAACAACTGCGGTGAAGGCTACAGCTGCGCGTACACGAACAGCATCTCGTGGTCGACGCCGACGACGCCGCTGCCAATGGAGCTGAACCCGCAGATCGTGTTCGAGCGCATGTTTGGGGACGGCGGTACGCCCGAAGAACGAGCCGCGCACCGGCAGGACGACCGGAGCATCCTCGACTCGCTCCTCGGAAGTCTGAAGCGCCTCAAGTTGGGGGTCGATCCGGGCGACCGTCTGCGCCTCGATGAATACGCGGAAGATGTCCGCGAGATTGAGCGGCGGCTGCAAATAGCGGCGAAGGCCTCAGCGACGTCGCCGACCGACTTTGCCGTCCCGGTCGGGGTTCCCGAATCCTTCGACGAGCACATCAAGCTGCAGTTCGACCTGCTCGCGCTGGCGCTCCGCGCAGACATCACCCGCGTCGGGACGCTGCTGTACGCACGCGACCTCACGACTCGCTCGTACCCGGAAAGCGGCGTCACGGTCGCGTTTCATGCCGGCTCGCATCACGGCGAGAACGACAAACGAAAGCTGGAATACTCCAAATTGAATCGCTATCACATCGCCATGCTCGCGTACTTCGTGGACAGGCTCGCGAAGACTCCGGACGGCGATGGGACGCTGCTCGATCATTCGCTGGTGCTCTATGGCAGCAACATGGGGAACTCGAATCAGCATCGACACGACGACGTGCCCCACGTCCTCGTGGGGGGCGCCAACGGCAAGCTGCAGGGCGATCGTCATCTCGCGTACCCGAAGCTGAATCTCGAAGAGACGAGGCCGACAGGGAACTTGCTATTGAGCATTCTAGACCGGTTCGACATTCACATGGACAGCATGGGCGACAGCACCGGACGACTGGAAGATCTGTAGTCGACGAGAAGAGGCCGAGAGGGCTATGACCATGAATCTGCGTCGCACCATGGGTAGCTGTGCCGCTCTGTTGGCGGTCGCGTTCACCGCGATGAGCGCTGCCACGACCGACGTGGCGGACGCCGTCATGCGCGGCGATTTGCCAGCGGTTCGTGCGCTGCTCGCCAGGAAGGCGGACGTGAACACACCGCAGGCTGATGGCGCAACGGCGCTGCATTGGGCCGTTTATCGGAACGATCTTGCCGCCGTCGATCTGCTGCTGAAAGCCGGGGCTCACGTGAAGGTCGCCAACAGCTTCGGGGCAACGCCACTGTCTCTGGCCGCGCAGAATGGCAATGCGGCGATCACGACGCGCTTGCTCGACGCAGGAGCAGATCCGAACGAGCACATGCTCAACACCGACACCGCGCTCATGATGGCCTCCCGGACCGGCGACGTCGCGACGATGAAGGTGCTGCTCAATCGCGGAGCCGACGTGAACGCGAAGGAAACGACGCGTGGCACGACGGCCTTGATGTGGGCGGCCGCTCAGCATCATCCAGTGGCCGTGCAACTGCTCGTCGACTACGGAGCGGACGTCAGCGCTGTTTCGGCCCCTGCCTGGCAGGACCGGCCTGTGCGCTACGGCAAAGATTCAGATCCGAGACCTTCGAGGAAACGGAACACGGACAACGTCGTCAGTCAAGTCGGTCCCCGGAATATGCAGGATCGACGAGGCGGGGGACTCACTCCGCTCGTGTACGCCGTTCGTGAAAACGACACGGAGTCTGTCCGGATTCTGCTTGAGACCGGCGCCGATGTGAATCAGGTGACCAATTACGAATGGAGCCCCCTGCTCGTCGCGATTCAGAATCGGTACTACCAGCTTGCCTCTTTTCTGCTCGACCAGGGTGCCAACCCGAACATTGCGAACAAGGGGAAATGGTCGCCGCTGTATATCGCGATCGACAACCGCAATATCAAAGGTGGCGACTATCCAGTCCGCAAGGCGGACATGGACTCGATGGAGTTCATCAAGAAGCTGATCGACAAGGGCGCCGAAGTGAACTGGCGCGTACAAGAGTCGACGTGGTACCGAACCGTGTTCACAGCGCTGTGGGTGAACGAGGCGGGCGCGACGGCCTTCTGGCGCGCGTCCCAGTCCAGCGATGTCGCTGTGATGAAGCTGCTTCTCGCGCACGGCGCCGATCCGAAGATTGCCACCAATGTAGGGAACACGCCGTTGCATGTCGCCGCCGGCGTCGGCTGGGTGGAAGGCATCACCTACGAGTGGTCGAAGGAAGCCAACGTCGAGGCCGTAAAGCTGTTGCTGAGCCTCGGCCTCGACCCCAACGCCCAAGCGCAGACGGGGCGGACGCCGCTGCACGGCGCGGGTCACAAGGGGAGCGCGGCAGTCATTCAGATCCTGGTCGATGCCGGCGCGAAACTCGACTTAAGAGACTACGGCATGGACGGCAATGATGCGGGCGGACGTCTCAAAGAACACACATGGCTTCCTGTCGATTACGCCGACGGCCTGATTCGGATTGGAACGCAGTCGGCGATCGTCCAGCCGGAGGCCGGTGCACTCCTTCGAAAGTTGATGGTCGAACGCGGAATTCCAGCGCCGCCACCGGGTCGGACTCTCGACTCGGTCTGTTTGGCGCCGGAATTGTGCGATGACGTCAAGCCCGAGGAGACTCAGACGCAGAAGTAGATCGCGAACCGAAGGGGCCCCGGACCGAGTTCACCCGAAATCGTCGCCGCGAGACGACGCGAGCGAGGGATCGGTCTCCACCGCGCTCGTGGTGGTTTCGCCGAACCTGCTGACAAAGCCTGACACGTTGGTCTTCAACAAAGTCACCATCAAAGGCGCCAACCAGACCGGGCGCAGATGTTCAGCCCGGCGCAGGCGGTTGTGGGGCGCGCCGTCGTCGACTCGGTCGAGAGCGGCATCATCCCGAACGACAAGACCGACAATTACTGCGCGCGTCGGCGTGTTCATCCAGGCGGTAAATTCGCTGACGCCGAGCTCCATTTCACCGAAGGCGCGCTTGAAAGCCTAAGGCTGATCGGATTCTCGGTATGGAAATCGGCACCATTTCAGGCCTGATCTTTGGTGGAGGCGGCGGGATTGGGACGCGCGTCAGAGCCGTTATTGACTGAGTCTGAGCGGCTTGCTGGGCTGCTGACGCAGAGCTGTACCGGATTTGTACCAACACGAAAAGAGCCGAAAATATCTAAGCTATTGTGTTTCAATCGCTTAAAAGATGGTGGAGGCGGCGGGAGTCGAACTGTACTGGCGCCCCACCGCCAGAATTTAGGCGCATTGTCAGCCGCTGAAGGCCGACAGATTCGCTCAAAATGCCAGATCGAGGTACGTAATAGGTACACCTCATCAAGACCTCGCCGCACGCGGACAGGTGAAGCCAGCTTCGACGGCGAGCCACACGGTCGCAACCCCAATCGTCCATATGCTCTTGCGATTCGTCGCAGCACCTCCTGCATCACGTTAGACATCATCACTTCTTTTCGCAATGAACTTCACGCAACCTTGTAGCCATCGGTCCACCAGGCATTCACGAGCGCGGCATATTCGTCCGCGGCGTCCTCCCACACAAAGTGGCGGGAGTCGAGCAGATGAAGCTCGCTGTGCGGCAATCGTTCGTGGAGATACTCGGCGTTGATCGGCGGCACGACCGCGTCTCTGCGGCCGGCGATGATGTGCACGGGGGTCTCTATACGCGACAGGACATCTCGGAGTGCTTCAAGCTCTGTCGGGTACGACTGTACATAGCGCATCGATTCCGCGAATCGATCGCCTTCGAACGAGGCCAGGTAGTCCTCGCGAGCGGCGTGACTGAGCACGTAGCGCTCGAGCGTCTGAATGACGCGCTCGACGATCGCGCGCCCACCGATCCGCCGATACGGCTCGAGGTCTTGTGCAAATACCCATTCGCGCAGCGGATCTCCGAGTTGAATCGGCACGGCGGCTCCGCCGGTCCCGACGAGGAGACTGAGGAAACGGCCAGGGTGTGCGGCCGCGGCGAAGAGCGAGGCGGCTGTGCCAATGTCGGGCGCCACGACATGCGGCTTCTCGAGTCGAAATTCGTCGGCGATGCGAACAATGAATTCGCCCATGGCGCGGGGTGACATCAACGTATCTCTGCGCTCGGAGCGGCCAAACCCCGGCAGGTCAACCGCGACCAGATGGGCATGGTCGGCCAGCCGCGGCCACGTCGGTTCGTAAGCCAGTACGCTTTCTGGCCATGGACTGAGCAAGAGCGCGTCCACGCCTCGCGGTTCGCTTTCCACAAACCGGATCGACAATCCATCGATCGTGCGAAACGTCGGCGTATCAGTGATATCTTTCACCGTTCGGTTGCGTTCCACACTCATGATCGTCACCTCCCCGCGCGCATGAAACCAAGCGTACCCGCCCGACGAGGATACTTCGCATCCCTGGCCCGTGGGGATAGCAGGTCTTTGAGGGTTCGACATGCCGCAGGAGTTTGACGTCGTTTGCCTCGGGGGCGGCGTCGCGGGAGAGGCGATCGCCGCCGGCCTCCAGAATAGCGGCCTGACGCTCGCGGTGGTCGAGCGAGAGCTGGTCGGCGGCGAGTGCCCGTACTGGGGCTGTGTGCCGTCCAAGACATTGCTCCGCTCCGGCGAGACGCTGACCGAGGCTGATCGGTCGCGTCTACTTGCCGCCTCGCGCGTGGAATGGACCGTCGACTTTCCCAAGGTCTCCACGCGCGTGTTGTGGATGGCGCGCAACCTCGACGACAGCCGGCCTGCTGCCGCGATGGAGGCAACCGGGGCCAGACTGTTTCGCGGCGAAGGCAAGCTGACGGACCTGCGCACGGTCGTTGTCGGAAGCGAGCAGCTGGTTGCGCGTCGCGGTGTGGTGATCGCGAACGGCAGCACCGCCGCGATCCCGCCCATCCCTGGACTGGACAGCGTCGACTTCTGGACCAATCGCCAGGCGGCCGTCCCTCGTGAGCTTCCGGCCTCGCTGGCGATCCTCGGCGGCGGCGCCATCGGCGTCGAGCTGGGGCAGGCTTTTGCACGCCTCGGCTGCAGGGTGACTATCATCGAAGCCGGCGCCACGTTCCTCGGCCTCGAGGAGCCGGAGGCCGGAGCCGCGCTCAGGCCACACCTGGAAGCGGACGGCATGATGCTGATGATCGGCGACCCGTGCGTGGGCGTCGAACCGCAGTCGGTGGTGGGACCGTCGCACCAGCGGGCGGCGGTCATCGTCCGCTTGAAGTCGGGAGCAGTGGTTCGGGCCGATCGCTTGCTGGTTGCCACGGGCCGTCGCCCCAATGCGGAGGCGTGGAGCGCCGCAGGACTCGCGAAGACGGAACGCGGCTGGTTGAAGGTGGATCCGGCGACGCTCGAAGCGCAGCCGGGTGTCTTCGGCGCGGGTGATATCACCGGTCTTGGCGGCTTCACGCACCTCGCGTACTACCACGGCCAGATCGTCGCGCAGCGATTGCGCGACGTGGACGCGAAGGCGGATCACACGGCGGTCCCGCGTGTGACGTTTACGGACCCGGAAGTCGCGTCGGTCGGTCTCTCGGAGGCCGTCGCCCGTGCCAGAGGCATCGACGTCCTCATTGCCAGCGTTGATCCGGCGCAGGCCGTTCGTGGCTACATCCACGACTTTCACAGGGGCGCGCTGAAGTTGATCGCTGACGGCGCCCGCGGTGTGCTCGTCGGCGCCACGCTCGTCACGCCGCGAGCGGGCGAGATTCTTGGTGAGCTCGTGCTCGCGATCAAGCTTGGCATTCCGCTCAAGGCCCTCGCAGACGTCATCCATCCGTTTCCCGCGTTCAACCGCGTGCTTGGCGAAAGTCTCGGGGTGCTTGCCGCGAACGCTGCAAGGAGATCAGCATGAGCGCCGTCGATCTGAGGCTCGAAGTCGTCGTCCTTCCTGTGTCGGACGTCGATCGCGCCAAGCACTTCTACGAGAAGCTCGGATGGCGCCTGGACGCTGACTTCGCGTTCGACAACGGCTTCCGTGTTGTCCAGTTCACGCCGCCCGGGTCGGCGTGCTCGATCCAGTTCGGTGAGAAGCTCACGTCTGCCGCGCCCGGCTCTGCTCAGAGCAACTATCTGATCGTCACCGACATCGCGGCTGCGCGCGCGGAGCTCGCTGCCCGTGGCGCCGCGATCAGCGAGGTGTTTCATCCGACGAATCCGGGAGCGCAGTTTCAGCCCGCCGGCGCGAGCGGTCGCGTTAGCGGACCGGCAACCAATCATGCGACATACAGTTCGTTCGCCACGTTCACCGATCCGGATGGCAACGGCTGGCTCGTGCAGGAGATCACGGCCCGGTTACCCGGTCGCGTCGATCCGGCGACGACCTCGTACAGCTCAGTCGCCGACGTGGTGAACGCGTTGAAGCGCGCGGCGATCGCGCACGGCGAACACGAGAATCGCATCGGAGCCGCGGACCCGAACTGGCCCGATTGGTACGCGGCGTACATGGTGGCGGAGCAGGCCGGCGGAAAGCTGCCGGAGTAAGAACTGAGTCGACTCACGAGATAAGGAGCACGCATGGCCACGCTGCACTTTCACCAGACCACCACCTTGACGCCCGAGCAGTACACCGCCGGGCTCACCGACTTCGGGCCGGGCCGCGCGAAGCTCTTTGGCAACAGCGCCGACGAGTACTTGAAGGTGCATCAGCGCGGCCCGACGCAGGCCGACGTCACCGAGGGCTCGGGCGGCATCTGGGAACGACTGGAGTACGACTGGTCCGATCCCAGCCACGTCAAGCTCACAACCACCGACTCCAACGTGTTTGGCGGCGCATCTGGCTACACCTACACCCTCACGCGGCAGCCCGACGCGATGACCGACGTAGACGTCGTCATCGTTCGCGAGGGC
>Ga0126379_10002242_pt1 | contig 12254 bp, 12 predicted proteins | sample PanSoiMetPlot_24_FD_92640 | JGI IMG/M metagenome (GOLD analysis project Ga0126379, IMG submission 92640) | Tropical forest soil microbial communities from Panama - MetaG Plot_24 | ecosystem: Environmental > Terrestrial > Soil > Tropical forest > Bulk soil | place: Panama | collected 2016-02-17
CGTCCCATCGGAGGACCGGCCAGGCCGATGCCCGGAAGGCCCGGCGGACCGATAGGACGGCCCGGCGCCCCCGGAGCGCGCGTGGCGCCGCCGGCGGCGGTCGAGCGCGGTCCGGTCAAGCGCAAGAAGGATGACAAGGAGGAGGCGAAGAAACCCGCCAAGAAGGGGGGCGCGAAGCCCAAGATCACCGTCGCTGACGAGGTGGATCTGCGGGAGTTCGTCGGGGCCTACGAGGAAGACACGTACTCCGACATCACGCTTCCCCTGATCGAGAAGACCGCGGAGGCGGAAGAGACTCCCGCGGCCCCCAAGCCGGTCTCCAAGTCCGCCCTTCGCCGCGCCGCCAAGGAGACGCGGACCCACGACTCCGGCAAGCTCCTGGAGTTCAAGAAGCCGCTCCCGACGGGACCGGTCTTCCTCTCCGAGGGCGTCACCGTCAAGGAGCTCTCCGAGAAGCTCGGCGTGCTCGCCAAGGACATCGTCCGGCTCCTGATGGGACGGGGCGTGTTCGCGACCGTCAATCAGACGCTCGACGCGGAAACGGCGATCCAGATCGCCAAGGAAGTCGGCGTCGAGGCCGCCGTGGTCTCCTTCGAGGAGGAGCTGGAGCTTTCCCGCTCCCAGCCCGAGTCGGCGGCCGCCGCCGCGTCCGCTCCCTCGACCGCTCCGAGAGCCCCGCGCGCGCCCGTCGTGACCGTCATGGGCCACGTCGACCACGGAAAGACGTCGCTGCTCGACGCGATCCGCCAGACGAAGGTCGCCGAGGGCGAAGCCGGCGGCATCACGCAGCACATCGGCGCCTACCGCGTCGAGGTCAACGGCAAGCCGATCGTCTTCCTCGACACTCCCGGCCACGAGGCGTTCACGTCCATGCGGGCCCGCGGTGCCAAGGCGACGGACATCGTCGTCCTCGTCGTGGCGGCCGACGACGGCGTGATGCCGCAGACGGTCGAGGCGATCGACCACGCGCGCGCCGCCAAGGTGCCGATCGTCGTCGCGATCAACAAGATCGACAAGCCCAACGCCAACCCCGACCGCGTCAAGAAAGAGCTCGCCGACAAGAGCGTGCTGCTGGAATCCTGGGGCGGCGACGTCCCCTCCGCCGAGATCTCGGCGCTGAAAAAGCAGGGGATCGAGCACCTCCTGGAGCTGCTCCTGATCGTCGCGGACCTCCAGGAGCTGACGGCGCCGCTGGCCGAGGAGGCCCGCGGGGTCGTGCTCGAGGCGCGGCGCGAGGCGGGGCGCGGCAACGTCGTGACCGTGCTCGTCCAGTCCGGGACGCTCTCGATCGGGGACGTCTTCTTCGCGGGCTCGGTCTTCGGGCGCGTCCGCTCGATGCACGACGACCGCGGCGCCAAGGTCTCCGTCGCCGGGCCGGCGACGCCGGTCGAGGTGACGGGGTTCGAGGATCTGCCGCAGGCGGGCGACACGTTCCAGGTCGTCGGGGACGAGGCCAAGGCCCGCTCGATCGTCTCCTTCCGCCAGCAGAAGGACCGCGACAAGGCGATGGCGGCCTCCTCGAAGGTCTCCCTCGACCAGCTCTTCAGCCGGATCCAGGAGGGGCGGATCAAGGAGCTGCCCCTGATCCTGAAGGCCGACGTGGCCGGCTCCGTCGAGGTGCTGTCGCAGTCGATCCGCAACCTCTCCAACGAGAAGGTCAAGATCTCTCTGCTCCACGCGGGCGTTGGCGCGATCAACACCAACGACGTCCTGCTGGCTTCGGCCTCGGGCGCGATCATCATCGGGTTCAACGTTCGCCCGGAGAAGAAGGCCGAGGTCGAGGCGGAGAAGGCGGGCGTCGAGATGCGCCTGCACACGATCATCTACAACGTCACCGACGAGATCAAAGCGGCCATGGAGGGCCTGCTCGAGCCGACCCTCAAGGAAGTCCAGCGGGGCCGCGCCGAGGTGCGCAACACCTTCAAGGTCCCGAAGTTCGGAGTCGTGGCGGGTTGCTATGTCACCGAGGGCTCGATCACGCGCAACTCGCAACTTCGGCTGCTGCGCGACAACCGCGTCATCCACGAGGGCAAGGTCGGGTCGCTGCGCCGCTTCAAGGACGACGTCTCCGAAGTCAAGCAGGGATTCGAGTGCGGCATCGGGCTCGACCGGTACCAGGACATCAAGGTCGGCGACATCATCGAGGCCTTCCAGGTCGAGAAGGTCGCCGGCGTGATGAACGCGTAAGGAGCCACGGGGACCAGGAGCGGGAGGGCGCAAGGCCCTCCCCTACAGGACTCGGGACTCGACGAACCGATGGTGATTGCGTACGCGGTCTTCGACCTGCATCTGCCCGGCTGCCGAGGACTGAAAGAGAAGCGGATGATCGTGAAGAGTCTCAAGAGCCGCATCCGCAACGAGTTCGAGATTTCGGCCGCCGAGGTCGGAGACCAGGATCTTCCACAGCGGTCCCGGATCGGAGTGGCTGTGGTCGGACCCGATCAGCAACCTCTCGACGCGCTTCTCCAGGACGTGCTCCGCTTCGTCGAAAACAATCTGGACGGCCAGCTTCTCGAGTATCGAAATGAATTCATCCATGTCTGAGCTCCGAGTCCCGAGTCCCGAGTCCCGAGTCCCGACACTCGTCCCGACCCGATGAAGAAAGAGACTCGCCGCAGCCAGCGCGTCGCCGACCTCGTGAGGGGGGAGCTCTCGAACCTGCTTCTCCTCGAGGCGCACGACCCCGCGGTCAAGGGGGTCACGGTCACCGCCGTCGAGATGTCGCCGGACCTCCAGTCGGCGCGCGTGTACTTCTCCGTGCTCGGCGGCGACGCGGAAAGGGCGCGCGCGGCGGAGGGGCTGGCGCGGGCGTCGGGATACCTACGCCGCGAGATCGGGCAGAGGTGCGGGCTTCGCTACACGCCCGAGCTCCACTTCGTCGCCGACCGGTCGCTCGAGCGCGGCGCCCGGGTCGAGGAGCTTCTGGCCCAGGTCCTGCCGCCGAAAGAGGAGTCTTGACGGCGCCTTCGGCCCTCAAGCGCGGGACCCTCTTCCTCCTCGACAAGCCCGCGGGCCTGACATCGCACGACGTGGTCGAGCGGGTCCGCAACGCGATCGCCTTTTCGAGGGTGGGCCACAGCGGAACGCTGGATCCCATGGCGACCGGGCTGCTGCTGCTCTGCGCCGGCGGCGCCGCGAGGCTCCAGGGATTCTTCACGAAGATGGACAAGTCCTACCAGGGAACGATCCGGCTGGGACGCTCGACGACGACGTACGACCGCGAGGGAGAGGCCGTCGGCGAGACTCGCGACGCCAGCGGAGTCGGGCGGGAAGAGATCGAAAGGGCGGCGGACGCCTTCCGCGGCGCGTTTCTCCAGTCGCCTCCCCCGTATTCGGCCAAGAAGATCCAGGGACGGAAGTTCTACGAGATGGCGCGTAAGGGGGAGGCCGTCCCGCTCCTTCCCAAGAAGGTCGTCGTGTCGGATCTCTCCTTCGGGGAGCCGCGCGACGGCATCGTGCCTTTCTCGATCACCTGCTCGTCGGGAACCTACGTCCGGTCGATCGCGAGCGACCTCGGCGAGAAGCTGGGCTGCGGCGCGCACCTGGATTCCCTGCGCCGGACGTCGATCGGCGCCTTCCGGGTGGAAAACGCCGTGTCGCTCGAGCGCTTCGAGCAGATGCCGCCGGAGGAGCGCCTCTCCGCACCCCACGCCGTCCCGCTGGAAGAGGTCCCCTTCCCCTTCGCGAAGGTGCCGCTCGCCTCGCTGGAGGTCTGGAAGGTCCGCAAGGGCCAGGCCGTTCCCGTGCGCGAGCTCGACGCTCGCGAGGGGGACTGGGTGACGCTCCTGGGGACGGCCGGCCAGATCGTCGCGCTGGGCCAGGTCACTCCGATGGGCGCCGGCAAGGTCAGCCTGGTGAAGCCGAAGATCGTCCTTGCGGACTGAGCCGACTGGAACCGGGGTCGTAAGTTGTGTTAGGCTGGCGGTTTATAGAAAAAGTGTGAAGAGAAAGAGTAGGAGTAGAAGAAAACGATGAGCGTCACCCAATACGAGACCGAGAAGCCCGGGGTCGTCGGGCAGTATCGGCTCCACGAGACCGACACCGGCTCCCCCGAGGTCCAGGTCGCCCTTCTGACCAACCGCATCACCTACCTGACCGAGCACTTCAAGACCAACGCCAAGGACCACCACTCCCGGCGCGGTTTGATGAAGCTCGTCTCGCGCCGCCGGCGGCTGCTCACCTACCTGAAGGACGAGAGCCCCGAGCGTTACGCGCGATTGATCGAGCGGCTCGGCCTGCGCAAGTAGTAAACCCGCGGCGTTCAACGAGGCGGAGTCCCGGCCGCGCAGGCCGCGCGCTCGACCCTCCTCGCCCGCCGTTTCGCATACGAGGACCAAGATGGCACACCACAAGACATCCCTTCCACTGGGCGCGAGACCGCTCGAGATCGAGATCGGCAAGCTCGCCAAGCAGGCGGACGGAGCCGCGGTCGTCCGGTACGGCGACACCGTCGTCCTGGCAACCGCCGTGTTCGCCAAGGAGCCGAAGGAGAACGCCGACTTCTTCCCGCTGACCGTCGACTACCGCGAGAACACCTACGCCGCCGGGCGGATCCCGGGCGGCTGGTTCAAGCGCGAGGGACGGCCGACGGAAAAGGAGATCCTGACCTCCCGCCTGATCGACCGCCCCTTCCGACCCCTCTTCCCCAAGGGGTTCACGCACGAGACCCAGATCATCGCCTTCGTCCTGTCCGCCGACGGGCAGAACGACCCGGACGTGCTGGCGTTGAACGCCGCGTCCGTGGCGCTGACGTGCTCGCTCGTCCCGTTCTACTCGCCGGTCGGCGCGGTTCGGGTCGGCCGGCTGGACGGGCAGTTCGTCCTGAACCCAACCAACGCCGAGCGCGAGAAGTCCGAGATCGACCTGGTCGTGGCCGGCACCGAGGACGCCGTCGTCATGGTCGAGGCCGGCGCGAAGGAAGTCTCCGAGCGCGTCATGATCGACGCGATCTTCTTCGGCCACGAGGCGATCCGGACGATCGTCGCGGCGCAGAGGGAGCTCCAGCACCGGGCCGGCCTCTCGGCCAAGCCCGACTGGTCGGCGGCCGAGGCGTATCCCGCGGAGGTCTTCCACAAGGTCCGCTCCGAGTGGGAAGGCCCGATGATGGGCGCGATGACCCTTCCCAACAAGATCGCGTCCTACGCCGAGGTCAAGGCGGTCAAGAAGGCGATCGTCTCCATGGTTCCGGAGGAGGAGGTGGAGAGGAAGTCCCACGTCGCCAAGGCCGCGGACGACCTCGTCAAAGTGCTGACACGCGAGACGATCCTTTCGAAGGGCCAGCGGCTGGACGGCCGCCGGTTCGACCAGATCCGGCCGATCTCCTGCGAGGTAGGGCTCCTTCCCCGCACGCACGGCTCCGCTCTCTTCACCCGGGGCGAGACGCAGGCGCTCGTCACCGCGACGCTCGGCACCTCCGACGACGCGCAGATCGTGGAGGAGTACGAGGGAGAGAGCGAGCACACGTTCCTGCTCCACTACAACTTCCCGCCGTTCTCGGTCGGCGAGACCAAGTTCCTCCGGGGCCCCTCGCGCCGCGACATCGGCCACGGCAACCTGGCGAGGCGCTCGCTCTCGCCCGTCCTGCCGAACGAGGAGAAGTTCCCCTACACCGTCCGGGTCGTGTCCGACATCCTGGAGTCCAACGGTTCCTCCTCGATGGCCACCATCTGCGGCGGAACGCTCGCGCTGATGGACGCCGGCGTCCCGATCAAGGCGCCGATCGCGGGCGTCGCGATGGGCCTCGTCTCCGACGGGGACCGCTTCGCGATCCTGACGGACATCGCCGGGCAGGAAGACCACTACGGCGACATGGACTTCAAGGTCGCCGGGTCGGTCGAGGGAATCACCGGCCTCCAGATGGACATCAAGATCAAGGGCCTCCGCCGCGAGATCGTCGAGCGGGCCCTCGAGCAGGCGCGCGAGGGACGGCTCTTCATCCTCCAGGCGATGTCCTCGGCGTTGGAGCGTCCGCGCCCCAACATCTCCCCCTACGCGCCGCGGATCTTCACGATGCAGATCCCGCGCGACCGCATCCGCGACGTCATCGGCTCCGGCGGCAAGACGATCCGTTCGATCATCGAGTCCACGGGATGCAAGATCGACGTCGAGGACTCCGGACGCGTCTCCATCGCGTCCTCGGACGAGGCCGCCGCCCTGAAGGCGATCGAAATCATCGAGAGCCTCACGCAGGAGCCCGAGATCGGCAAGGTCTACCGCGGAAAGGTCCGCCGGGTCGAGCCGTACGGGGCCTTCGTCGAGATCCTCCCGGGCCAGGACGGGCTCGTCCACATCTCCGAGCTCGCTCCGTATCGCGTCCGACAGACGACCGACGTCGTCAAGGAGGGCGACGAGGTCACCGTCAAGATCATCGCGGTCGATCCGATGGGCAAGATCAAGCTCTCCCGCAAGCAGGCCCTCTCCAAGGAGGAGCTGGAGCAGGAGATGGCTCTGGCGCCCGTCGCCGCCGGAGAGGACGAGGGCCGCGACGAGTTCCCCAGAGGCTCCCGCGGACCGGGAGAGCACCACGGCCATCCCAACCGCCCACGCGGGCCGCGGGGACCCCGCCACTAAGGAACCGTCTCACCGTGTCTTTCAGGGGGAGCGCAGCTCCCCCACCGTGTCATTCCGAGCAAGCGAAGCGCGGAGGAACCTTGGTGGACTCGGCGCGTTGCTCGGAAAGATCCTTCGCTGGCCTTCGGCCTCGCTCAGGATGACGGACAGGTCTGCCCGGCCGCACCGTCGCCTTCACCCTCGAACAGCCCCTGCTTCTAGGGCAGTTTGTCCTCGTCGAGACCCAGCATGTGGCCGATCTCGTGGACGACGGTGTCGCGGATCTCGTGGACGGCCTCGCCGCGCGTCTCGCAGCAGCGCAGGATCGGGCCGCGGAAGATGGCGATCTGGGCGGGCAGGTGGGAAACCGTGGAGCCGCGCTCGAAGTAAGGAACTCCGCGGAAGATCCCGAACAGCTCCTCGTCGTCGGGAGTCTCCGTCTCTTCATAGTCCTCCTCGAAGGGCTCCTCCTCGACCGCGATGACGATGTTCTCGAGGTACCTCCGGAACTGGGCCGGGAGGCCCTCGAGCGCTTCCTCCACGTACTTCTCGAATTCCTGCGGGCTGACGCGGCGGGCGCTCATGGCCGGAAAGCGTCGGTCCCTCCGTTGTCGAGGGAGAGCCGTTCCTGGTCGAAGAGCAGCTCGAAGTTGGCGGTCGTGGCGGCGGCGACGGTTTCCAGGTCGGCGTGCTTGACCTCGGCGAGCTTCTTCGCGGTCTCGACGACGAAGGCCGGCTCGCAGGGCTGGCCGCGGTGAGGGACGGGTGCGAGGAACGGCGTGTCGGTCTCGACGAGCATCGCGTCGAGCGGCAGTCCCACGGCGGCCTCGCGGATGTTGTCGGCCGCGCGGAACGTGATCATGCCGGAAAAGGAAAAAAGGTATCCGAAATCGAGGGCCTTCTTTCCGTACGCCGCGCTCTCGGTGAAGGAGTGGAAGACGCCCGGATGCCCGCGCGGCGGAACGCGGTGAAGAAGCTCGAGCAGCTCCCGGCCGCTCTCTCGGTTGTGCAGGAGAAGCGGAAGATCGAGGCGGCGGCCGAGGTCGAACATCCACTCCAGGACCTCGAGCTGCTTCGCCCTCGGCGAGTGGTCGTAATGAAAGTCCAGGCCGACCTCTCCGATGGCGGCGACGCCCGGGCGGTGTGCGAGGGCCTCGAGCGCCGGACCGTCGCGCGCCGGATCGAAGTCTTTCGCCTCGTGCGGGTGCACGCCGACCGCCGCGAGGACTCCCTCGTGGCGCGAGGCCAGCTCGATCGCTTTCTCCGAGTCCGCGAGCGTCGTCCCGGGCACGAGGAACCGCGTCACCCCCGCCGCGCGCGCCCGCTCGATCAGCGGGGCCGCCAGCGGGCTCGAGTCGAGCTGCAAATGACAGTGACTGTCGCAGAGGCCGGTCACGCCGTTCACTTCACGCGGCTGCCCGGCGGAACGTCGTCCGAAACGGCGAGGAGGGATGGCTCGCCGGATTCGCCGACCGTGGCCGCGAGCACCATGCCGTTGGATTCGACCCCCATCAGCTTCGCGGGCTTCAGGTTCGCCACGATGACGACATTACGGCCGACGAGCGCCTCGGGCTCGTAGACTTTTCCGATCCCCGCGACGATCTGGCGGCGCTCGCTCCCGAGGTCCACGTCCATACGCACGAGCTTGTTGGACTTGGGGACGCGCTCGGCCGCGAGGATCTTCGCCGTCACGAGCCTCATGCGCTGGAACTCCTCGATCCCGATCTGGCCGTCGGAGGGCGAGACGGCCTGCGTCGTCTCGGCCGGCGGCGGCGTGGGTTTCGAGGGGGCGGGAGGCGTCTCGGTCATGGTCTTCTCCTTCTGCTCGAAATAGGAAGCGGTGTCGGCGCGCGGAAAAAGCGCCGGCGCGTCGGGCATCGGAAGCCCCGCGGGCAGGAGGCCCCACTCCAGGTCCCGGGGAGCCGGATCGCGGCCCGGCATCCCGAGGGCCTCGAAGATCTTTCGCGCGGTGCCGGGCAGGAAGGGCGACAGCATCACCGCCGCGAGCCGAACCGATTCCGCGGAGCCGTAGAGGATCTTCTTCAGGACCGGAGAGGCCGCGCCCCTCTCCTTGCGGACCTTCCAGGGCTCACGGGCGACGACGTAGCCGTTGATGCGGGTCAGGAACCGCCAGATCGCCTCGAGCGCCCGGTTGAACGAGAAGTCTTCCATCGCGGCGCGCCACTCCGGCTCGTGGGCGCGGAAGGCGGCTTCCAGGTCCTCCTCCGCCGCGGCGACGTCGGGTGTGCCGCCGAAGGATTGCCGGCAGAGCGCCGCCACTCGGGAGACCGTGTTGCCGAGGTCGTTGGCGAGGTCCGCGTTGAAGCGGGTCAGGAAGGCCTCGTCGGAGAAGCTCGCGTCCTGGCCGAAGGTCATCTCGCGCAGGAGGAAGTAGCGCAGCGCGTCCGGGCCGAACTGCGCGACGAGGGCGTCGGGGCGGACCACGTTGCCCACCGACTTGGACATCTTCTTCTCGTCGCGCAGCCACCAGCCGTGCGCCCAGACCGTCGTCGGCAGAGGCAGGCCGGCGGAGAGGAGGAAGGCCGGCCAGAAGATCGAGTGGAACCGGAGAATGTCCTTGCCGACCAGATGGATCCTCCGGCCGTCGGGGTTGTCCCAGAACTCCCGGTAGAGGTGTTCGTCCTCGGAGCCCAGGCCGAGCGCCGTGACGTAGTTGGCGAGCGCCTCGAACCAGACGTAGACCACCTGCCCCGGGTGGCCCGGAAACGGGATCCCCCACTTCACTTTCGAACGCGAGACGGAGATGTCGGTCAGGCCGCCCTTCAGAAACGAGATCATCTCGGCGCGCCGCGTCTCGGGGCGAACGAACTGCGGGTTCTTCTCGTAATGCTCGAGCAGCGGGCCGGAGTACTTCGACAGGCGGAAGAAGACGTTCTCCTCCGACTCCCAGGCGCAGGCGGTGCCGTGAATCGGGCACTTGCGCTCCTCGCCGATCTCTTTCTCCGTATAGAACGCCTCGCAGCTGGCGCAGTACCACCCTTCGTGCTTCGCGGTGTAGAAGTCGCCGGCCGCGGCGATCCGCGCGATCAGGGCCTCGACGCCGGCCCGATGGCGCGGCTGGGTCGTGCGGATGAAATCGTCGTTGGAGATGTCGAACTTCTTCCAGAGGGCGTGGTACCGCGCGACGACCCGGTCGGCCAGCGCGATCGGCGTGACCCCCTGCGCGGCGGCCGCCTTCTCGATGTTCTGACCGTGCTCGTCGGTTCCCGTCAGGAACCGGGTCTTCTCCCCCAGCAACCGGTGGAAGCGCGTCGCCGTATCCGTCACGACCGTCGTGTAGATGTGCCCGATGTGGGGCAGGTCGTTGACGTAGTAGATCGGCGTCGTCGCGTAGAACGTCTTCATGGGCGAGGAGAGTCTACAGTCGACAGTCGACAGGTGACCGCCGAGGAAGCCCCTCACATGAGGCCGGCCTCGCGGAAGGAGACGCAGCCTTCCCGGCCCACGACGACGTGGTCGAGGAGGCGCAGGCCGACGGAGTCGGCGGCGGCGGCGAGGCGGCGGGTGAACTCCCGGTCCTCGCGCGAAGGCGAAGGGTCGCCGGAGGGATGGTTGTGGTACAGGATCACGCCGGCCGCGTTGGCGAGGAGGGCGCGCTTCAGGATCTCGCGCGGCTCGACGACGGCCCGGTCGAGCGTGCCGCGGTAGATCTCCGGGTCGTCCTGCAGGAGGCGGTTGCGGGCGTTCAGGAAGAGGGCGCCGGTTCGCTCCTGGGTCCCGTCGCCGCGGGCGCGCCTCAGGTAGTCCTTGACGAGGGACGGCTCGTTCAATAAGTCGCGGCAGGAGATCGCGCCCGCGGCGAGACGGCGGCCGACCTCGAGCGCCGCGACCAGGAGCGCTCCCTTGGCGCCCTTGATTCCCCTCTCGCGGACGAGCTCGGCGCGCGTCAGGGCGGCGAGGCCGGCGAGGCCCCCGTGGGTGGCGAGCAGCCGGCGCGCGCGGTCGAGGGCGCTCTCGCCCCGCGAGCCGGAGCCGAGCAGGAGCGCGAGCAGCTCCTCGTTGGAGAGAGCGGCCGCGCCCATACGGGCCAGCCTTTCCCTCGGCCGGTCCTCCGGCTGCAGGTCTTTGATTTTCAGGACGCTTCGAGCGGTCAGTTCGGTCATGACGATTGGCCGGAAGAACCGACCGCGGGAGGGACGAGGACTCCGAGATAATCGCACACCGTGGACGGGAACTCCAACTCTTCGGTGCGCGGCCTGCTGATCGCCCTGGGAGCGATGCTTCTCGCGGCCGGGCTCCTCTGGCCGTTTCTCTCGCGCTACCTCGGGCGGCTGCCGGGCGACATCGTCGTGCGCAAGCCCGGGTTCACGTTCGCCTTTCCCATCGTGACCTGCATCGTCATCTCGATCGTCCTGACGCTTCTCCTGACGCTCTTCCGGCGCTGAGACCCTTCGAGGACAGGAGCCGCGAGTAGAGGGCTTCGATCCGGTCGAGCCGCACCTCCGAGGAGAAGCCGGTCTCCACCCGAGCGCGCGCCGCCCGGGCGAGCCTCGACGCGAGCGCGGAGTCGGTCAGGAGCCGGCGAACGGCGGCGGCCGTCGCGGGGACGTCGCGAGGCGGAACGAGAAGGCCGGAGTCTCCGTCCACAACGAGCTCGGGGTTGCCGCCGGCGGCGCTCCCGATGACCGGGACGCCCAGGGCCATCGCCTCGCGCAGCGTCCCGGTAATCCCGAGCCCCTCGTAGGAGAGGTCCGCGACGATCTGCGCCGCAGCGAGAACGTCGGGCATGTCGGAGCGGAAACCGATCGGGAGGACGCGGTCCTCGATCCCTTCCTCGCGGGCGAAGGCGCGGACCTCGGCCCTCTTGGCGTCGTCCTCGCACGCGACGATGGCCGTTCTCAGCTTCGGGAAGTCCGGCGCGAGCAGGGCCGCGGCGCGGATCAGGTCCTTCCACCCCTTCCACTCCCGGGCGCCGACCTGGAGGAGCAGCGTGTCGGCGGCGGCGAGGCCCCATTCCCGGCGCACGCGCGCGCCGTCGGTCTTGCGCGGGTCGAAGCGCTCGAGGTCCACGCCGGCATAGACGACGTTGACCTTGTCGGGCGGGAGCTTGCCCGAAGCGACGATCACCTTCTTGATGTCCTCGCAGACGGTGACGACGGCGTCCATGCGGAGGTGGAACTTCAGCCGGTTGAAGGCGTCGAGGGGGAAGGAGACGCCGCGGTTGACGACGAGGACCGGGCGGCGCCTGCAGAAGAAGGTGGCGTAGAGGGCGATCGAGTGGGCGATCCCCTTGTGAACGTGGACGACGTCCACGGCGCGCTCGTCGAAAATCCGGCCGAGGCGCCGCGCGCTGCCGAAGTCGAACTCGTGCTTCAGGGGCAGCGCGATGAAGTCGAGGCCTTCCTCCCGGGCCTTGGCCGGCACGTCCCCCTGCTCCCGTGAAACGATGGCCACTCGGTGCCCGCGACGGGCGAGCCCGCGAGCGAGCTGAAACATCTGGACGACGCTTCCCGTCGAGAAGAGCCCTTTTTCCAGGATCTGGAGAATCGAGAGAGGACGCGAGGCCTTCATCGGCTTCTCCGGTGCCCACCGCATCGTGGGGGCGGGCCTTGCGCCCGCCCGGCGCCGTCGTGAAGAGGTGTTGCGACTCCGGCGGCCTCGTCCCTCTCGACGTCGCGGCGCGGTTGAGAGGGGCGGGAGGGGGCAAGCCCCTCCCCTACGGCACGTTGGGGACGAGGAGAGGA
>Ga0126379_10002243_pt1 | contig 12254 bp, 13 predicted proteins | sample PanSoiMetPlot_24_FD_92640 | JGI IMG/M metagenome (GOLD analysis project Ga0126379, IMG submission 92640) | Tropical forest soil microbial communities from Panama - MetaG Plot_24 | ecosystem: Environmental > Terrestrial > Soil > Tropical forest > Bulk soil | place: Panama | collected 2016-02-17
TCATGACTACTCATGGCCGTCCTCTTCAACAGACCTCCTCTGGCTGGAGGTCTCAGTCTAAGGGGACATTTCTAAATAGTTCGCGAGGGGACATTATCATTAAGTTTCAACAGTGAAATCGTGTGTGGATTGCTCCAGGTTGGGTGGACTCTCGCGTGGTCAGCAGATCATCGCAGAGCCCAAAAACAAATGCCCCGCACAAGTTCTCTGATGCGGGGCCTTGCTGTTGAACGTCGATCATCTTGACTTCTTCGCCTTGAACTTCGCCCATCTTGCTCGCTGTGCCGCTGCGATCCTTTCACGAGCCGCAGAAGAGAGCCTACGGGGCCCACGTCCAGCGCCGCTCGATTTTCCCGCAAAGCCACTTAACGCCTCGATTGCCTTATCCAACTTCGCACGTTCTGCTTTCAACTGCGCTACTACCGCACTTAGATCAGCCATTCAGTTCCGCTTTCCACAGAGGGGAAGATTTAACTACTTACGACCATAATACGCTGGGCTCTGAACGATGAAGTTCCAGCGACTCTAGGAGCGCGACGAGGACTGTCTGGGAGTTGTGACCCTAGTGCTACTCTGAGGGCAACTCGATCTTCATTGCTCACGCGCGAAATCGACGAATCATCCCAGCAGATGACATGGATGTGGATGTTGCCGTAGGGGAGTTCCTTTGCTGTGTGAATCAGAGCCCCGTGAAGACTAACGATCTCTGTCGTCCCTTCGCATGTCCGATCGGTTTGACCTTCTACTGCAATCGCCACGTTGAGCGGAACGCGGGTACTGCGGCGATGCTCACGCGGGGTTGATTCTGCCATCGGGAATTGGAGAAATTCGGAAGTATTGGCAGTCTTGTTACGGTTGTTCCGTTTGTCCGGGACTGCAAGTTACAGGTTCGCCCTTTTCGAGGAGCGGCTACCGAGATTAAGACCAGATGGTGGCTCCGGTCTGCGGTCGTGAAAGTGCGGGGCATTGCTTCAGCGCCGCTCGAATGTGGCTCCGCTGCTCAGCGCTGAGAGCGGTGAACTCAAATCCGTAGTCGGTTCCCAAGGATCGAACGACCTTTGCTGGAATGACCTGCTTGCCGATGTCAGACAGTGGGATCTCGAAGACAACCGACTCGCCCCTCTCCAGTGGATCGGCCACGAAAGCTCGCAAGCCAGTCTCACTCAGATCGCGTGCCCAACCCTGCAGGTTCAGCTTGGACTCCCCTCTCTGCAGGCGAATGTCGATCCGCGCCTCGAACTTATGCCTAGGTGAGATTTCAGGAGCGGGACTTGCCATTCTGTGGTGAAAACTAACATTGTTTCCACAAAACGAGTTCATCACATTTGACTTTGTTCGGTTTTCCGGAATTATCCAGCACCAATCGTGCTCCTCAGACGCATTCTCGTTGTAGTACGATTTCCAGACCGCCATCGTGGGACAGGAACGCCGTTACAAATTCCGAACAGATTCAAAAGGAGCGTGTGACGCTCTGAGTCTAGGATATAGTCTTGAGAACCGCACCGTGCCGGTGGATCGCAGTTCCCCCGAATCGCGTTCATTCTTCCGCCGGTACTAGTGACCGAGCCCTGGAGTCCCCCTGCAGCCTGGCCGCTTTATATTGCGATGGCAATTAAATTCGAGTTCGATGAAGTCAATCGGATTCTGCTTGTGCGGGTTGATGGGCGGCTGACCGACGAGTTACTAAACGATGTGTATCGAGCAATCCGCAGATATTCCCTTGCGACCGATGCGAGAGCTGGAATATTTGACGTAACTGGCGTGACCGATTTCGCTGTATCGTCCGAGTTCGTTCGGCGACTTGCGCAGACTGAACCAGCGATGCCCAACGCTGAAGAAAGGCCTCGTGTAGTTGTCGTCCCTCAAACGCATGGTTTCGGCCTTGTTCGCATGTTTCAGATCGTTGGAGAGCGATCGCGTCCCCTGTTCAGTGTTGTTAGAACGATGGACGATGCGATCAAGCTCCTTCGAGCGGAGACACCGGAATTCAAGCCGCTTGAGCCTCTGAATTAAGCCGCGCCTCTAACGGTCTTCGATGACCCAGGAGGGGAAAATGATGCGGGCTGGTCCGATCGTGCCATAATTTTCCGATGTGTGGCCGCTACCGACTCTCGCGCAGAAAGCAGATCATCGCCGAGCACTTCGACGGCGGTCGATGATGACTGGATGATCAGGCAAACCAGTCCCGAATCCGAAATCCATCATCTTCCTGACACAAGAGACGACAGTGACATCCGAAGAGTCGCTCTTTCACAGGTGCGGCGGTTTACCTTTTGAAATCAAATGTTGCTCGCGAACTGCTTGCGGCCATTGAAAGGGCTATGCCACGCGGGAAACCGCAGCCCCGTCAATCTGAGATCCCGACACAAGAACCTGCAATTCTAATTCCGGGACTTTGAAATGCGCCGCTCCGCAATCCATGCAGACAGTGATCTTCGGAAAAACCAAAACGATGGGCTTATTAAGTCCATCGAGTCCGGAGAAGTGAATTGCGACTTCGCCACTAAAGCGCTGCTGTTGCTTCGAGGAGCATGAGGGGCACTCGACATTCGGATACATAATCCACTCAACCTTTCTGCTGCTGGGACTAACACGGCGACATGAAGTTGTTAGGGGTTACTTGCCCTAGTTGGCCCGAAAGGGTGCTCTCTAACAGCGAAGAGGTGCGATGCAGTGACAACCTGCGCATCGTTGATCGCGAACGATGCTCCCTTTGAATCCAAGTTCCGTCGGTGTGCGTTCCAAAAACAACAAGGCTGTTGCACGCAGAATGCTGCCTTGCCCGCCGCATCGTGGGGCAACGATGTTCTGAGCGTCCATTGCTTCGACTGCGACGACGGGAACATCCGGAACACCATCACCGTCAGTGTCGAGTGAGCCGAGTTGCGGTCCCATGAAGAAGAGCGCAGTCGCAAACAACAAAATCGGTCCGAGGCTGTTTGTGACCCTTCTCATAGGAGATGCACACACTATAGTGCGTCGCGTGTAAATTGCAACAACTCATCTCACCCTCGCTACACATAGGCTCGTAGCTCTGCCAGTTCATAAATTCGATGCATTGTGTGATACTGCGCGTTCAGAGCTAGCCCCCTCCGCCACTAGCGGCCGACCTTCCGCAAGATTCAGATTTATTGCCTAACAGAGGGCGGCCCCTTCTTGAACCCGGCTCCGCTGGCATTTTCGTCAGTCGCCGAATGCTAGGAAGTGCGCTAGACTAGCGAGCAACTGAGAAGTAGCTCCCAATCGGCTGCCCCGAGTGAACTGGGAGAACCCCAAGTCTTTCCCAGTCGGGCGACCTTAATCTCCGCCGTCTAGCTCAGCGCTCAATCCAGTTTCTTGAACTGGTCGTTCTTACAGTTTTCGGGGCCTCCCAACTCAGTAGATTATTTGGCCCAGAGGCGATGTAGCCCCCGGTGCGCTTTTACTCCGAGTGCAGCGTGCCGGGGGTAAGCACTCTCCGCAAGCCATTCGCCCCTCGCTAGTCCTTGGTCCGGTCGACCACCCAAAGCTCCTACCCAAGCCAGGACGAACCGAGGGGTTCCCTTCCTTGTCGAAAAAATGGCCGCCACTTGGGTCAGCAGAGAGGCGGCCGCTAGCAGGTTGGTTACAGGAGTCGTGCCACGTCTGCTGTATGCAACCAGTCGGATTCTCTGAACTGGAAGAAATGATTGGAACTCAAGTATTAATAGCTTAATCGCGTGTTTTTTTTTCTTACCGATCTCTTTCATGCACCGCTCAAACTCTCGTTGGGAATGCTTTCCGAAAGGTTTTTCGCAGGCAGAGAAGGAAAATAGCGTCCAGTACTTGAATCAGCCTGTTCCTGTGAGCGGAAGGCATGTGCCCCTTTCGCTTCGATGCATTCGCGGAAAGCGGTTCTCGAGCATTAACCGCAACAACGGTTGCGCATCCTGTCGATCGGTCTTTTGCTTGCCGCACTCGTTTGGTCTCATCGGCGGAATCTCCGATCCACGGTTCAAACCCTGTTTCAGTTCCCGGTAAAACTGCTCCGCCTGTTCCCGATGAGCGAGTCGCTGTTCGCTCAGTTCACCTGTGTCCGTGTCGACAAACGCGATTTGCTGCACGCTCGGATGATAGTCACAAACTATAATCAGCATGTTCGGCTCCTTTTCTCCGAGCCCTTTGGTTGTTAGCGCTTCCAGAGTCTACTCGGCTTGGGAGCCGACATTGTATGGAATCATTACACTTGTCAATCGTCGAGACCTTCTTTGGCATGGTCAGCCTAGGTTGCATGCAAATCTTGCTAAACCATCTGTGAACGACTACTCGTAACGCAACGCCACTATGGGATCGATCTTGGCTGACCGACGCGCTGGGATGTAGCTCGCGACAAGAGCCACCAGAATCAGTAAAACAGAGACGGCTGCGTGGGTAGTTGCATCTCGGGCTGTAACTCCGAAAAGCAGGCTGGACAACAGGCGAGCACCGAACATTGCTCCTGTTGTCCCAAGAACAACTCCAATGAATGCAAAACGCATGCCTTGTTTCATTACCAGCCAAATGACATCGGACTTCCGCGCACCGAGTGCAACACGCACACCTAGTTCGGGTATGCGCTGTGCAACGCCATACGAAATGACTCCATAAACTCCCACGATTCCGAGGGCCGTAGCTAACGCAGCAAAAATGGCGAACAGCAACATTGTCGAGCGAGGTGAAGAGAGGGAACGGGAAACGACCGCGTTGAAAGTTTGAGTCTCGGTAAGAGGTACGGTCGGATTGATGCTGGCCGCGATCCGGCGCAGTTCCGGAGCTAGACTTGTTGGATTGTTCGTCGACCGTACGACGAGCGTCATCTCAGTTGGCTCTGTCGGACCGTTGCGTGCGTCGTTGCCGTATGGTCTGTACACTGCACCGTCGACAAAGCCGGGCAGGCGCGATGCCAAACTGAATTCGTTCACGTCGCCGGTAACGCCAATAATGGTGACCCAGCCTTTGTCCCAGACCCTTTTCACGCGCTTGCCAACCGGATCTTGATTGGGCCAGTACCTTCGAGCCGTTGCTGCCGTAACCAAAGCGACGGGCGTTGCACGTGGCTCCATATCGTCTGACGTGAACTCGCGTCCACGCACGATCGGAATTCCAGCAGTCCTGAAATAGTCTGAGGAAACAATCGATTCAAAGAGTACGGGTGCGGGATCACTAGGATCGCGGGGATGATCTTCGAGATCGGCGGCAAACTCATTGATCCTTCCGCTCAGTGGGAGCACATTGACAATCGCGACATCCTTAACAGCCGGCTGTGTTCGAATCCGCCGCAGCAAGTCGTCATAGAAATTCAGGCATCGAGAGGAGTTCCTGCAAAAGCTTTCGTTGGGCGTTACCCGCGCCGTGAGGATCGACTCAGTTTCAAGACCTGGATGCACGTGCGTGAGTTCCCACAAGCTTCTCACCAGCAATCCGGCGTCGACCATCAGCACGACAGCCAGAGACAGTTCTGCGACGGCAAGAGCGTTTCGCAAACGGTCGCCCGATCGTGTCATCGAACGCTGCCTCCCGGCTTTTAGTGCTTCCGTTAAGTCTGGTCGGGCTGCATGAAATGCGGGCACGATACCAAAAAGAACGCCTGTGAAAAGCCCAACCGCGGCCGTAAGCGTCAGTACTCGCAGATCAATTGCGACAGTCGCCAGCCGAGGCGTTTCCGCAGGAAGAATTGCTTTGAGCCACGGTAGGGTGAGCAGGGCGAGGAGCAGTCCCCCGGTGCCGCCGACAATCCCAAGCAGAGCACTCTCAGTCAGAAGTTGTCGGCCGACACGCCAGCGGCCTGCTCCAAGTGCCGCACGTACCGCCATTTCCTTTTGCCGAACCGCTGCCCGTTCGATCATGAGATTGGCAACATTGGCACATGCGATCACGAGAACGAGACTAATTGCGCCCAACAGCAACAGCAGTTTCGTCTTTACGTCACCCACTATGCTCTCTCGTAGCGGAATGACAGATACGGAGGCCCAAAGTGCATCCGGCATTCTCCAGGGAAACATGCGCCGCAGTTGGACAACCTGAACGCGCATCTCTGCATTCGCCTCTTCGACTGTCACTCCCGAACGCAGTCTTCCAAGCACAGGCATGAAGCCACCGCCCCAATATGTTCCGACAGCGCTCGGCTCCAAATGCAGCGGAACCCAGAACTCAGGTTTCGATGATCCCAGTTGAAAATCCGCCGGCATCACGCCGACAATTTCGCGGTCCACACCTTCCATCGCGATCGAATGTCCGACTACATTCGGATTGCTGCCAAACAGCCTTTGCCAAAGGGAATGGCTGAGTATGACCAGATTGTCCTTGCCAGGCTGGTCTTCTCCATCCTGAAGAGTTCTTCCAAGCTCAGCGCGAACACCAAGAACGGAGAAGAAATTGCCAGAAACGGCCATACCACTGAGGCGCGTGGGCTCTCCAGCGCCAATGAGGTTCATCTCCTCGCCATCGCGGTAACCTGCAACATTCATCGATCGCAGACTGGTACGCATGGCCACCAATGCGCCTTGTGGATAAGAGCCTGTAGGCTGGACAAGATGGTTTTCTTCCGGAAACTCCAGGGGGCGCAACAACACCCCATTGACCAAACTGAAGATTGCAGTGTTCCCGCCGACGCCGAGAGAGAGTGTGATTATGACTACGACAGTGAATCCCGGGTTCTTGCGCAACTGCCGCAGCGCATATTGCAGGTCTTGTCCCAAGCCGCTCATTTCACCTTCCTCCCGGGCGCCATGTCGGTCAAGATCGAGAAACGATCAACTCGGTCACAAAGCTTTTCATGCAAGGCTTTTACCAATCAAACGGAAGTGTAACCATTTGACTGCAAAGAGGAAGATCACACCAATATCGAGACGTAATGTTTAAAGGCGTCCGCTGTCGGTTTTGGGTGTCCGGACCCGAACAGGCAACCAATAGTTCAATTCATAGCGGTATCAGATTGGTCGGAGCAGGGGCCACTGTCGGATGTCGGAATCGGCCGGAAGATGACAACAAGTTGAGTGGCTAACGCCTGGTTGCCTGACGTCGTCTGATTACAGCAGCAAGGCACGGTTCAGCTTTGGGGCCGCGCAGCAATTTGTAGTTTGATTGCCGACGGCCAACGACGATATCGTTCGGAAAGTGCGACGTTCAAGTTGACTCCGCCCGGGCGTGCTCCCCCCCGCCTGCCGCGGGGCTGCGTGTCGGGAGGGCACGTTGATCCCTCGATCCTTCCATGTGAGCGGGCTGACCCATGATCAGTATGAACACGGAAATTTGCCGATTTCTACAGTTTCTCCACTATCCTATTCGTGGCGAAACAGCGAGAGGATTTAGGGAATAGTAACCGATGACATCGGAACAGGCTAAAGCGGCCGTCGAGGAGGTTTTAAGGGGAATCAGTGTCCAACTGACATATGCGGACCACCAATTGCGGAGTTTCACAGCAATGATCAAAAGGACAAATCAAGCCATACGCAGCAGCCGGGAAGCTCTTGTCCGTACGAATACACTGGTCCAACCAAATGAACGGTTTGATAGGGAGCTAAAGCGCATAGGCTGATTAGTCGTAGAAGCTCACAGATTTCACTCAACTCTCTTTCTCGCAGGAGAACGTCGATATCGAAGAAGAAGGTGAAGGGAAGAGTTAACGCTGCTGTTGGATCAAAACAGCGATATTTGCTGTGTGCTGCTATTTACTGGAGTCATCTCGGTCAATTTCTGTGGCAAGACTGTGCTCACTGTGGCGACGTGGTGCCGTATTGTTGTTGATCATTTCACTCATTCGAAGGGACGGAATGAGGACTCGCCAAGGTCGGATCCAACTCCAACGCCTTGCGTACGGCTGCGTTCGCCTTCGGAAACGCTTCGCTCGCCTGGCCGCCATAGGCAGGCAAAGTACTAAGCGTCAGCCAAGGCGGAGTAGGCCAAAGCATATTTCGGATCTTTGGCGACTGCCTGATTTAAGTACGCAATGGCGGCATTCACGTCGCCAGGCGTTCGCTTGATCCAGGCGGACCGGCCCTTCGTGTAAAGCTCGTAAGCTTCCGGGTCTTGTGTACCCTGCTTCGTGACCTGCTGCTTCTCAGAAGTGCTCATGCCGGGGCGCAGCCTGGCAGCAAGCTCGCCGGCGATCTGCTGCTCGAGCGCGATGATTTCTGTGCTCTTGCCCGTGTAATGTTGCCCCCAAAGCTCGGTGTTGTCACGGACATCGCTGAGTTCCGCGCTCACTTCAATAGTGTCGTCATGCGGCGTGACTCGCCCGCTGACCAGTGCAGCGACGCCTAGTTCTTGCCCGCTTTTTGCACGTCCACATCTTTTCCCTTGTAGTGGAAGACGGAATTTCGCGATTTCACCTTCAAATCTGGCACATGTGCAAGGCTGGCAATCAGCGACTCGGTGATTCCCTCACTCACATAGTCTGTGCTGGCGTCTCCGCTCACATTGTTGAACGAAAGCACGGCAATAGAATCGATCTCTGCCGCCCGCCCCGCGCGTAGATACCACACGCCAGCTACGACCAAGACGAACAGGAAAGCGGTGGCGCTGACCAGCCGGATACGCTTTGCAAATTTTTGCTCTCGTTCGGCAGTAACCGCCGCGGTTAGACTCGATTCCGTTTGTCTCCTCAGGCGCTTCAGATCGGCCAACAAATCGGTGCCGTGCTGATATCGCGTGTCGCGGGCTTTTTCCAAGGCCTTATCAATGCTCCGTTCCAGCTCCAGATGAATCTCGGGGTTCAACCGCACGGCAGAGGTTGGCGCTTTGTTCAGAATCGATTCGAAGACGGTCCCAGAAGTATCGCCGCGAAAGGGCAACGTCCCCGTCGCCATCTCGTAACAGAACGACACCAAAGGAGAACAGATCCGTGCGCGCATCGAGCTCTTTTCCGCGCACCTGCTCAGGTGACATGTAGGCAATCGTGCCCACGGTGGTGCCCGGATTGGTCAGGCTGTCGGCGCTATCGACCCGTAGCCTGTGCCATCACTGCGGCTTGCGCGCTCCCAGCACTCGCCGGCGTGAGTTTGGCCACTCCGAAGTCGAAAATCTTGACGTGCTCCGCGGCGGTCACGAAAATATTGGCTGATTTGATGTCGCGATGAATGACTCCTTTCGCATGTGCCGCATTCAGCGCGTCGGCGATTTCTATCGCGAACGAGAGCACCATCTCATTGTCCATTGACCTACGGCCGATTCGGTGCTTTAGAGTTTCGCCATCGAGAAATTCCATGGCGATGAACGACTGCTCCCCGCTCTTGCCGATCTCATAAATCGTACAGATGTTCGGATGACTCAGAGCCGATGCTGCTCGCGCCTCCCGGCGAAAGCGCTCCAGTGCTTGCGGATCCCCGGCCACGTCGTCCGGCAGGAACTTCAGGGCAACAAACCGACCAAGCTCCAGATCCTCGGACTTGTAAACCACACCGATGCCGCCGCCGCCGAGCTCTCTACGATGCGGTAATGCGAGATGGTTTGGCCTATCATTGGCGCGGATCTTACGTCGGAGCAACGGACAAGTCAACGAATGCAGAGGTCTTGGATCAGTATTAATCAAATGGGCGTAACGTCCTGATTGCGCTCATTGAGTCTGCCGGGGAGACTTCTTCGTAGACTTTCGTCAGATTCAAAAAGTCAGCGCAAAATCGATGAGCAATTACAGCAACGGGAAAAACTGACCGTCGATCTTCTCTCCCGCCGGAATTACAGGTATGCCGCGAAGCAGAGGCTCGTTTGTGGCAGAGCGCACGCCATCTCGCATTACATTCACGACTGTCGCCCGGCGGGCACGGTCGGAATGATTGGCAAATGATCCATGTATCAAACGAGGATGATGGAACGAAGCCTCACCTTTTTTCAGTTCCACCTCGACCGCTGCATCAAATTGCTGACGCTGTTCAGCATTCAACACTGCGTAGATAGCCTCCATATCGCCCGCTAATCCCGTGATGGGTAAATCGGGCCAACGGTGGCTTCCCGGAATGTACTGGAGACATCCGTTCTCCCGGATGGAATCGTCCAGCCCAATCCAGCACGTCAGATGTGCCAGTGGTTGCGTGCGCGTCCAGTAGGAGTAATCCTGATGCCAAGCGACTACCCCCCCGTGATGTGCGGGCTTACAGAACAGCTGGTCATGCCAAAAGCGCACGGGGCCGCCAAGCAACTGTGCCGCCGGAATTCTGAATGCAGGGTTCCACAGCAGGTCGTGAAAACCCGCCGTGATCCGCCATGCGCCCAATGCATGGAACAGAATGTGGTCGGCGGCTTGTGACTCATTCGAGTGATATTCGTAGAAAAGTTCGTGCGCTGGATGCTTTGGGTCAATGAGGTCAGCCAATTCTTTTCGTAGGACTTCTACTTGTTCGTCGATGAGGACTCGAATTCCAGCGACGTATCCGTGTTCACGAAAAGAGTTGACCTGATCATCGGAAAGGCGAAAATAACCAGGATCCCTATTTAGCTGTGGGTTGAACAGCGTACCCACGGGACTATGAAAAGTCGAAAGGTCCTGCACGAAGTGGAGTGTATCATTCAAGTCGCGAGCATGACTGTGCTGGAAGCGATGTTCGCGAACCGACTCCGTTCCGTTCCGCAGGCAGGCCATTTCCACAGAACACGGACGTAGGATTACGTGGCAACCTGGGAGTTGATTGGGCTACCATTTGTGGCGGCTCAACTGCGTTGGCGTCCAGCTTTGCCTGTTTTTTCAGCGGCGCGCCGTGCCACACCCGCTGTACCGTCAGTGCTCTCGTCATCCACGAGGACGACGGGCACTGGCGTCGGGAATAGCGTTTTTCGTGCGCCAGAAAGATCATCTGGCCAAGACGCGATAGGACCAGGTTAAGGCTGTAAGTGCAGAGATGCTCGTTGTAAGCACCAACATATGGGTGAGCCTGAGAGCATAGCCTGGGAGATGTCAGATCAAGGCTGTTCGGCGTAAGAGATTACGCTGAACAATCGGACAATCTGCCGACGCTGCGGGGGATTGCCTTGGTGAAGGTCATGCGGATCCCGTGCTCTGGCCGCAGGATGACCATGGGGCGTGGTTCGATGGTCTGGCCGGGAACCAGATGGAAGTCGTATTTTCTCAGCAGAACACTCAGAACCATGAGCATCTGCAGCATGGCGTAGTTGCCGCCTATGCAGCCCCGCGGCCCAGCCCCAAAGGGCAAATGAGCAAATGGCGTGTGCAGTTTCTCGTTCGCTTTGTTGAAGCGTTGCGGGTCGAAACTCTCCGGGTTCGCCCAGTACCGTGGTGAATGATGCGCACCGTAAATGAACACAACGACCGTCGAGCCGCAGGGTATGTCGAGATCTCCGGCGCGGTCATCGGCCAGAGCCATCCGGTCGACCATCCAAAACGGAGGATAAAGACGCAGCGCCTCCATTATGACTTGAGTCGTGAACTCGAACTTGGGAACGTCGGAGAAGCCGAGAGGCTTTTCGCCCAGCACGCAATCAAACTCATCCCGTATCCGGTCGACACAATCCGGACGCGTACTGAGTAGATAAAGAGTCCACGACAGAGCATTTGAGGAGGTCTCATGACCGGCGACCAGCAACTGCATGCTCTCACTGACGACCAACTCATCGCTCATGCTTGTGCCGTCGCTGTAGCGGGCATCCATCAAGATCTGCAGTAGATCGTGGCCGGGTTCCTCCTCCCGCCTGCGCCGAATGTAGTCGCCCAAAATACCGAAAGCACGGGCGCGCATCTCTTCGTGGCGGCGCAACTCACCCGAGACGGCAAACCAGGGATTCAGGTACGGCTGGATCGTCTGGCGAACCATAAATTCCTGGACGGTCGAGATGGCCTCGCTGATGAGGTGGATATCTCCCTCTTTCAAGTTCGCGCCGAATAGAGATTTGCCCACCATCGCGAAGGTGATCTTCATCATGAGGGGGTAGATGTCGACCGAGCCGATACGGGCCTGTTGGTCGAAGTCGCGCAGCGAATCGCCGAGGGAGTGCTGCATGATCAAGGACAAAACTTCGAGCTGCTTTCGCTCAAACCCCGATTGGATGAGGCGCCTCTGTGTTTTCCAAGCTTCGCCTTCTGTTGTGAGCAGGCCTTTCCCCAGGAAATGGCCCATCCGCTTTTTTTGGATATGGGACTTGTGGTAGTTCTCCCAGTTTGTCTTCAGCACGTGCTGAATGACGACGGGATTGGTGGTGACAATGGCCTCCTTGACCCCGCCAAAATAGAACCGGAATGTGTCTCCATAAAGCGAAGTGTATTGGGACAGCACCCTTACAGGATTGTGCGCCATCGCACGCGAATCGAA
>Ga0126379_10002245_pt1 | contig 12251 bp, 11 predicted proteins | sample PanSoiMetPlot_24_FD_92640 | JGI IMG/M metagenome (GOLD analysis project Ga0126379, IMG submission 92640) | Tropical forest soil microbial communities from Panama - MetaG Plot_24 | ecosystem: Environmental > Terrestrial > Soil > Tropical forest > Bulk soil | place: Panama | collected 2016-02-17
TCCACGACGGCGTTGAGCGCCTTGATCTTCGCCGCCGTGTAAATCTCCTCCTCGGGGTAGCGCGCGAGCGTCCCCAGGCCGTGCGTCAGCAGCGAGTCCCCCGCGAGGATCGCGATCGCCTCGCCGAACACGACGTGGCAGGTCGGCACCCCGCGCCGCAGGTCGTCGTTGTCGAGCGCCGGCAGGTCGTCGTGGATGAGCGAGTACGTGTGGATCATCTCGAGGCCGCACGCGGGCGCGAGAGCGGGGCCCGACTCGCCGCCGATCGCCTCCGCCGCGGCCAGGCAGAGCGTCGGGCGAAGCCGTTTGCCGCCGGCGAAGAGCGAGTGCCGGATGGCGCGGTGGAGGGTGGCCGGCCAGACCGTCTCGGCCGGAAGCAGCCGCGACAGCTCCCGGTCCACTTCCTCCTTGCGGGCGGCGAGGTAGTCCCTCGCCGAAATCGTGGGCTCGATCAAGCCGGCCGTTTCAATCCCCGTCCGCTTCGTCGGAGTCGGCGCCGGCGGTCTCGACGGATTCGAACTGCGCCGTCTTCCACTCGCCCGCCGATTCCTTCAGGACGACCTCGACGGACTTCTGAACGTCGGTCAGCTTTCCGTCGCAGAACCGGGCGAGCGCCATCCCTTCCTGGAAGAGCTCGAACTGCTTCTCGAGGCCCAGCTCGTCGGACTCGATCGCGGCGACGATCGTTTCGAGGCGCTCCATGGCCTCCTCGAAGGTCTTCTCTTTCTTAACCATCCGCCTTGTCCTCGAAGAGAAAGTCGAATAGCGGGAGCGACGCATCCGATTTCTTGCGGCGCGTCGGAGCAGGCAACGACGAGGCGGGAGGGGCGCTCCGAGCGTCGTCGGCCGCGCCAGCGGCCGAGGGACGCGACAAGCGGCGGGTCGGCCCGCCGCTAACCCCCTCCCCTACGGCACGGGAACCCGAAGGCACGACCCGGTCGCGGACGAGGGCTCGAAGCTCGCCTTCGTGGAGGCGGACCCGGATCTGGTCGCCGGGGCGCACGGAAGTTGCCGAGAGCAGAGGAGCGCCGCCGCTCTCCTTGAACGCCACGGCGTAGCCGCGGGCGAGCACGGCGAGCGGGCTCAGGATGTCGAGCTTCGCCGAATCGTGGCGCAGGCGCTCGCGCCGCCACTCGATCGCGCGGCGCATCCGCTCTTCCAGCGCCGAGGTCAGGCGCGCGACGCGGTCGCGGCGGCGCGGCAGCTCGGCCACGCGAGCGAACCCGGCGAGGAACTTCGCGGCGGCGCGCAGCCGCGTCCGGTACTGCTCCGGCCGGCGCTCGAGCGCCGAGACGAGCGCCAGGCGCGCCTGGCCGACCCGCTCCCGCGATTCGCGCAGCTTGTAACGGAATCGCAGGAGCCCCTCCGCTCGGGAGAGACCGACCAGCCGGCCGCGCGTCACCGCCAGGCGCGAGCGCATGCCTCGAAGCAGGCGTCCTCTACAGTCGGCGAGGCGGCGGACAAGGGCGTCCTTCCTCTCCACCACCAGCTCGGCTGCCGCCGACGGCGTGGGCGCGCGCAGGTCGGCGACGAGATCCGCGATCGTGACGTCGGTCTCGTGCCCGATCGCGGAGATCGTCGGGATGCGGGACGCGGCGAGCGTGCGGGCGAGCCGCTCGTCGTTGAACGGGGCCAGGTCTTCGGGCGAGCCGCCGCCCCTCGCGACGATCAGGACGTCGAAGCCGCCCTTCGCGTTGAAGCGCCGGAGTCCCTCGGCCACGTCCGCCGCCGCCCCGTCTCCCTGGACGCGGACCGGGTAGATCGTGACGGAGAGTCCGTCGTGGCGGCGCCGGAGGACGTGGAGGATGTCGCGGATGGCCGCGCCGGTCGGAGAGGTCACGATCCCGATCCGCGCCGGCAGCGCCGGGATCCTCCGCTTGCGCGAGGCTTCGAAGAGCCCCTCGGCGGCGAGCTTCGCCTTCAGCTGCTCGAAGGCGAGCTGGAGCGCTCCCGCCCCGACCGGCTCGAGGCCCCAAGCCTTGATCTGGAACTTCCCCTGCGGGGCGAAGAGGTCGAGCGATCCGCGAACGACGATCTCCAGGCCCGCCGTCACCTTGAACGGAACGAACGCCAGGTCCGAGGCGAAGATGATCCCGTTCAGGCACCCGGTGCGGTCCTTGATCGTGAAGTAGCCGTGCCCGCCGCGGATCTCCCACCGGCTGACCTCGCCCACGACAGCGATGTCCCGCCACGAAGAGCGGAGCGATCCCGCCACCTCGGCGAGGAGCTCGGAGACGGTATACGGCTTTGCGACCGGCGGAGCGGGAAGGACTCTGGGGTACATCGGCGAGCCCATTGTAATTCGAGCGATTTGTGAGTGGCGATTTGTGATTTGTGGTCAGGACTGAAAACACCTTTCCGCCCTGTTCACAAATCACAAATCACAATTCACAAATCGTCTAGGAATCCTCGCTTGTCATCGCCCTGGAAAAGGGGATCGCCAACACGATCAGGGTCGCCATCTCCACCTCGGTGTCTCCCCAGTTGTATTCGAAGAAACCGGCGACGAAGAGGGCGATACCGGCGAGGAGGCACCCGGCAAGGAGCGCGGACCGGGCGGGATCGGTTCCCCGGCGAAGCAGCGAGATCGTCCGCGCGAAGAAGAGGAACATCAGCGCGACATAGAAGGCCGCGGCGAAGACGCCGCTCGCGGCGGCCGACTGCAGGATGTTGTCGTGGAGGTGCGGGACCTCCCACTGCGGCGCGTCGGCGTCGCGGTAGAGCGTGTAGTAGCGCTTGACCATCTCCGGGCCGATCCCGAAGACGGGCGCCTCGCGGACCATCCGGACGCCGGCGTGGAACATCGCGATCCGGTCCCGGTTGGTCCTCTCGTCGAGCGAGCCGATCGAGGTGACGCGCCCGCGCATCGCGGGCGGGAGCAGGAGAAACAGGACCACGAGCGCGGGAACGAAGATCAGCAGGCCCTTCGGCTTTCGCAGGGCGAGGTAGAGGACGACGGCGGCGAGCGTGCCGACGTAGGCGCTTCTTGTGAAGGTCAGCACCATCGCCGCGAGCGGAAGGATGGCGAGCAACCCGATCCAGCGGAGCCGGCCGCGCTCCTCGAAGGCGAAACCCAGCAGCAGGCAGCCGGCGATCATCGTCAGCCCGGAGAAGGTCATCCAGTGCGAGAGGGTCGCCATGATCCGGTTTTCCATGTCGTTGCCGACGCGGGCGAACTGCCAGAACCCGATCAGCGAGAGGATCACCGAGTTGGCGGCGATGGCCAGAACGAGGAGCCTCGCGCGGGCGAGCGTGTCGGCGAGGTCCATCGTGATCGGAAGGATCAGGAGCAGGGAGAGCCCGGCGACGTGCCTGGCGCTGGCGGCGGGGTCTCGAGAAAAGATCGTCGAGAGAACGACGAAGGCCGCGTAGAGGAAGGCCACGACCGCGGGCGTCGAAGAAAGCGAGGGCGCGGATCGGCGGCCCCGCCGCAAGTCGATCAGCCAGAAGAGGACGAGGAAGCCGAAGGCGAAGTACGCCGGGGAGATCTGCGAAACGAGGAAGGCGAGGAGGACGAGGAAGGAGAAGGCGATGCGGCGAAGGGTCACCGCGCCTCGGATCCCGGAAGGGCCTCCTCCACGAGCATGACGGGAATGTCCGAGACGATGGGATAGACGAGATCGGCCTGGCGCGAGTACAGCCCCTGGGTGACGACCGGCTCCTCGCCGCGGAACTTCTCGCGGTACTTCTCGACGAGGCTTCGGCGGGTCTCCTCCTTGAGCTCGATCAGCTCGAGAGGGCCCTTGGTCTTGGGGCAGACCAGAATCGCGAGAAGCTCCGGATCGACGGCCATGTCGACGAGAGTATAGCTGTCAGCTCTCAGCTGTCAGCTGTCAGTTTTGGACTTCTGCTCCACGGGCTGAGAGCTGAAAGCCGACAGCTGATAGCTTGTTTCCCGTGCGAATCCTCAACCTGGTCGCCGGCGAGAAATGGACTGGCCCGGCGGCAGTCGTCTTCGATCAGACGGCGGCGCTCGTCGCGGGAGGAGTCGAGGCGCAGTTCGCGTGCGTCTCCAACAGCCTGCTCTCGGAGAGGCTGCTTCCGCTGGGGTGGGTGCGGCCGCTTATCACGCATCCGCGCACGCCCGGCAACGTCTTCCAAGATTCGCGGAGGCTGCGGGAGATGGTCCTGCGCGAGAAGTTCGACGTGCTTAACGCGCACACCACCCACGATCACGCCATCGCCGCGCTCGCCGCCCGCGGGACCCCGGCGCGAATCGTGCGGACCCTCCACCACGTCCGCTACGCGAGGCCGGACCCGGCGGCGCGGATCCTCTTCCGTGGGACCGACGCGGTCGCGTTCGCCAACACGGCGATCGCGAAGGAGTTCGGCGAACCGGGAGCGGTCCTGCCGCCGGTGGTGGACACGGAACGATTTCGGCCGGGGCCCGGACGAGAGGAGACGCGGCGGAAGTTCGGCGTGCCGGACGGGGCGCCGGCGGTTGGAACCGTGGGGAAGATGGCGGCCGCGCGAGGGCATCGGGAAGCGATCCGGGCGGCGGCGCGGGCAGCCGGCCTGACGGTCGTGCACGTCGGGCACGGGGAGCTGATGCCGGAGTTGAAGGGGCTGGCGGAGAAGCTCGGGGCGGCGGAGAGGAACGTTTTCGCCGGGTACCAGGAGGACGCGCTGCCGGATCTCTATCGGTCGTGGGACATCTTCCTCTTCCCCGCGTCGGGGTCCGAGCAGGGGCAGCGGGCGATCCTCGAGGCGATGGCGTCGGGGTTGCCGGTCGTGGCGCGGGATGTCCCGGGGGTTCGCGATTTGATGACGGATGGCGAAGAGGGGTTCGTGGTCGAAAGCGAGGAGGAGACGGCGCGAGCGTTGTCGAAGTTGATCGAGTCGGGGAACCTTCGGCGAGAGATGGGCGGGAAGGCCCGGCGGAGGTCATTGGACTTCACCGCGGCTTCCTTCGTGGAGAAGGCGAAGGAGTTTTACAACCGCGTAATCCAGTCGGTGGCGCAAGGGCCTACCGGGAACGGTTGAGCTCCCAGAGGCGGGCCCACTTCAGGAAGACGCCGTAGGACTGGAGGGCGCAGACGACCACGCCGGGGAGGCCGTCGAGAAAGCCCGCTTCGAGGATGTAGGAACGGAAGAAACGCCACGCCGGACGGAAGACGACCTCGACGACCCCGGCACGGCGCCCCTTCTGCGCCAGGTCCTGCGCTCCCCACTCGGCGTAGCGGTGGAGCTTCTCCAGGTACTGCGGCATCGATCGGACCGTGTAGTGGAGAAGAGGCGCGTCCAGCGTCGGCGTCGGCCCGGACGGGCTCATGTCGGCGTGAACGCGCTGCTCCGGATATCGCACCGATCCTCGCTCCAGGAGCCTGACGAGACGGTCCTGGCCCCAGCCGGAGTGGCGGATGACCTTGCCGGCGAAGAGATTGTCGCGGCGCAGGGAGTAGTGCTTCGCCGCCGGGCCGTTCTCGAGCAGCGCCTCGATCTCGGCAACGAGGGCCGGCGTCACGCGCTCGTCCGCGTCCACGATCAGAATCCAGCGGTGGGACGCCTGGTCCATCGCCCAGTTGCACTGCGGGCCGTTGCCGGCGTACTCGTGCTGAAGGACGCGGACTTTCGGGACCGCCGACGCGATCTCGACCGTCCGGTCTTTCGAGAAGGAATCCACGACGAGGATCTCGTCGGCGAAGGACAGCGTGGCCAGGCAGTCCGCGATGTTCCCCTCCTCGTTGAGGGTCGTGACGATCGCGGTCAGTTTTTCGCGAGGCACTCTCCCCATTGTCATCCTGAGCGAGGCCGAAGGCCAGCGAGGGATCTTGGTGGATGAGCCGCGTTGGCGTTATCCGAATCACGCGGCGAATTGACCAAGTTTCCTTCGCGCTTCGCTTCCTCGGAATGACAACGGAAGCGCCCCACCTCAAAAGGTAACGGAAGGGTCAGTCGACGCGCACCTGGACCCGTTCGATGGACGAGGCCTTGCCCGTCTCCTCGTCTACTTCGACGACGGCGCCGGAGAGGCGGATGTCTTTCTTGGCGGTTTCGTAGGAGCGCGGAGTCTGGGAGAGGAACTTCTCGATGATCCTGTCCTTCGTGAAGCCGATCACTCCCTCGTAGGCGCCCGTCATGCCGGCGTCGGAGAGGTACGCCGTCCCGCCCGGCCGGACCGTCTCGTCGGCGGTGGGGACGTGCGTGTGCGTCCCGATGACCGCGGAGACCCGTCCGTCGAGGTACCAGCCGATCGCCATCTTCTCGGAGGTCGCCTCGGCGTGGAAGTCCACGAGGATGACCTTGACGTCCCCGGCCTTCGCCAGCTCCTCGTCCGCGATGCGGAAGGGAGAGTCGGCGTGGTGCGGCATGAAGACCTGGCCCTGGAGGTTCAACACGCCGACCTTGACGCCGGCCGCCGTGGACTGCACCGTGAAGCCCCGGCCGGGGTTGCCCGGCGGGTAGTTCGCCGGGCGAAGGATCCGGTCCGAGGAGTTCAGGACCTCGTAGATCTCCTTCTTGTCCCAGATGTGGTTGCCGGAGGAGAAGACGTCGATCGGCATCCGGGAAAGCTCTTCCCACAGCTCCAGCGTCATCCCGAAGCCGCCCGCCGCGTTCTCGATGTTGACGACCGTGAAGTCGATCCGGCGCTTGTCGATGAGCGGGAGCAGCGCGTCCTGGAGCGCCCGGCGCCCCGGAGCGCCGACGACGTCTCCGACGAAAAGCAGGTTCATGCGGGACGCGTCAGCGCGCGTACTCCACGGCGCGCGTCTCCCGAATGACCGTGACCTTGATCTGGCCGGGATACTGGAGCTCCGACTCGATCTTCTTGGCCACGTCGCGGGAGAGCCAGAGCGCCTCGTCGTCGGTCAGGCGCGTCGCCTCGACGATGATCCGCAGCTCCCGTCCGGCCTGGACGGCGAACGCCTTCTGGACGCCCTTGAAGCCGTCGGCGATGTGCTCGAGCTTCTCCAGGCGCTTGACGTACGTCTCCAGGATCTCGCGGCGGGCGCCCGGCCGTGCGGCGGAGAGCGCGTCGGCCCCGTTGACGAGGACGGCCTCGAGGGACCGCGGCTCGTAGTCGCCGTGGTGGCACTCCATCGCGTGGATGACGTCGTTGTTCTCCCCGAACTTCTTCAGCACCTCGCGGCCGAGCTCGAGGTGCGTCCCCTCCATCTCCCGGTCGATCGCCTTACCGATGTCGTGCAGCAGGCCGGCCCGCTTGGCGACATCGCTGTTGGCGCCGAGCTCCGCCGCCATGTTGGTGGCGAGCCACGCGACTTCCTTGGAGTGCTGGAGGACGTTCTGGCCGTACGAGGTGCGGTACTTGAGCCGCCCGAGAAGCTTGATGAGCTCCGGGTGGAGGTCCGGGATCGAGAACTCCAGCGCCGTCGCCTCGCCTTCCTGGCGGATCTTTTCCCACAGCTCGGAGCGAACCTTCTCTACGATCTCTTCGATGCGGGCCGGATGGATGCGGCCGTCCGCGATCAGCTTCTCCAACGCCATCCGGGCGACCTCGCGGCGAAGCGGCTCGAAGGCCGAGATGACGATCGCCTCCGGGGTGTCGTCGATGATCAGGTCCACGCCTGTCGCCGCCTCGAGCGCGCGAATGTTGCGCCCCTCGCGGCCGATGATGCGGCCTTTCAGGTCGTCCGACGGCAGCTCGACGACCGATACGGTCGCCTCGACGACCGTGTCCGAGGCCAGGCGCTGGATCGCCATCCCGATCAAGCGCCGGGCCTTCTGGGTGGACTGCTCCACCGCCTCTTCCTCGATCCGGCGGATCAAGCCGGCGGCCTCGACCCGGGCCTCGTTCTCGATGGACTTGACCAGGTCCCTCTTGGCATCCACGGCCGTCAGGCCGGAGATCTGCTCCAGCCGCCGGGTCTGCTCCTCGACCAGCTGGTCAGCCTCGGCCTGCCGGTCCTCGACCCGCTTCTGGGCGTCCGCGAGGCCCTTCTCCTTGCGGCCGAACTCCTCCTCCCGGCGCTCCTGCTGGGAGAGCTTCCGGTCGAGGTTCTCCTCCTTCTGGACGACCCGCTTCTCCAGCGCCGCGATCTCCTGCCGGCGGACCTGCACCGTCTTGTCGAACTCCGCCCGGGCGGCGAGGACCTTCTCCTTGGCCTCGATCGAGGCTTCACGAAGCTTCGCCTCGGAGGTCCGGTTGGCCTCGGCGAGGACGCGGTCGGCCTCCGTCCGAACGTTCTTGCGCTCGGAGTCGACCTTCTTTTTGAGAGTCATGTAGGCGATGGCGAACAGCACGGCGGCTATGACGACGCCCGCCGCGATCGCGATCGCGAGACTTGTGTTCATCTCGGCTCCCCCGCTGCCCGGAGGCGCCGAAGCCGCTGCCGGCTACACGACTGTACGGAAGTGCTTCTCCCGCCGAGTGTTCACCGTGAATGGATACCGGACCGTTTTTCCAGCCACTCGCTTTATTCGTGTACTCCCGACCCGAGTCGGGATTGCCGACGCCGCGCCTTCAGGCACCCAGGGCGTCGTCCAGTTTCCTTATAAGACGCTCCGCCCGCGCCACGGCGTCGGTCGGATTGTCCCTTCGCTGTCTCTCCTTTTGGTGAAGGTCATCGGATATGTTCAGTGCCGCGAGGATGGCAATTTTTGTCGTGTCTACCGTTGCCGTCCGCTCGGCGACTTCTTTCATCCTCGAATCGACAAATCGAGCAAGGTCGTGAACGTAGCTGCTGTCTCCTTCGGCGCGGACGTTGTACGTCTGCCCGAAGATCTCGACCTGAGTCACGTTGCCCCGTTTGTCCGAGGCCAGTATCAGGCTCCTTTCGGAGCGGAAGTCTAGCCCCTGTCCTCTTGCGGAGTCAACGGTTTAGGAGGACGCCGCGACGACATCGTTGGACAGCCAGCACACGCCGAGGAGTCGGCCCGCCGGCCGCCATGGCCAGCGCCGACCCGACAGCGAGACACGCCGAGCGACGGCTACACCACAAGGATCTTCGTGGCCCAGCCCATCGCCTCCGCGGTGATCTGGGGATTGGTGAACTGGGCGTTCTTGCCTTCGAAGTCCGCATCAACCACCCCACGGGCGGTCGCGCAGGCCCGTCAGACGAAAATCGGGATCTTCAGCTCGATCACCCTCGCGAGGGCTTCCTTGAACGGCGGCCAACCAACGGCGGTCACGTTGTTGGCCACGGGAGTCCGCATCATCACGGTGCCGTCTCCGGCCAGCTCGATGCGAACCTCGTTTCCGGCTTCCTTGAGCGCCTTCGCCCAGACGAACGGGAAGTTGGACCGTGTGGGGTTCTCGGACCCGCATAGGCCGACCAGCAGGAATCTCTGCGGCGTGGGTTTCTCGTCATTCGGTTGTGCGATGGCGGCCGCGGAAGCGCCCATCGCCGCAAGGGCGATCGCGCCGGCGCAGGCGTGAACCCCCTCCTCGAGAATCTCCCTGCGGCTTTTCATGCGTTTCTCCTTTCCCAGCTCACCGATGGAGGTGCATCCGGCCGAACGAGGGATAGCCGCCTTGCGGCGCAAACCCGAATCCCATCTCGAGAGTCGAGCCGGACAGAGTCCCTCGGACTTCGCCGAAGGCTTCTCCCCCGCCGACCTGGGTCTTTCCCAACAGCTGATCGCCGGAGAGCGTGCCCACGAAAGTCTGCGTACCCAGTCCACACGGATCGTTCGCCGTGCTCACCGTGCCCCGAACGCTCGTGCCGTCCTGTTCGAAGCTTGCCTGAGCGGGCAGACCGCTGATCAGGCAGTCGAACTCGATGTTGTCGTTGCTGAAGGTGCCGATCCACGCCCCGCGGATGTCGCTGATAGGCGCCGGGCCAGTGGGAGATCCGGAGTCGTGGCACCCTGCGAGAAGAAGCACGGCCGCGGCCATCCCGCTCCGGACGACGTCCTTTCGCATAACGGATCCTCCTGCGCCTCGGAGAGACGACGCACGGCGGCGGGCAGCTGTTGCACCCGCGATCGCGCCGTTCACGGCAGCGCCAGGTATCCACCGAGGATCACCGTGCCCGTGCCCCGGTCGCTGACCGTGCCGCTCCCTCCGAGGATCTCGGTATTCGCGGCTCCCTCTCCGATCTCGACGTCCGCGACCGTCGCGGCGAAGATCTCTCCGTCGTTTCCGGCGATGCGGGTGTCCGCGGGGTTCCCGGAGCTCGTGCCCTTGTCCAGGGCGAAGTCCGAGTGGATGACCGAGAACGCGGTGCGCCCTCGTCCGCGAACCCGGTTGTCGACGATCTCCGTGGAGCTCGCGGAGCCCTCGACCTGGATCCCGGCGCTCTGGGCACCCGGAACCGCAGTCTCCGAAAGCGGCAGGAGGACGTCGTTGCCCTGGATCGCCGCGCCGGCCGTCCCTCCGATGCGGATGCCTGCGGCGTTCTCGAACCCGGTGCTCACGAAGTTGTCCTCGATGACGTAGCGGCCGGTCCCGACGCAGCGGATCCCGTCCACAAATGCGCCGACTCCCCCTCCGCGCCCGACGGGTCCGGTCACCACGACGTTACGCTCCACCCTCGCAAGGCCGGCGACGTTGCGCAGGTCGATGCCGTGGGCCGTCGTGCTCGACACGTTGTTGTAGGCGATCTCGATCTCCGCGGTGGGAGCGAGCAGGATGATCCCGTTCGTGTCGTTGGTGACTGGTCCTCCGGGGCTGACGTCGTTGCGGAGGATGCGGACCGTGCCGACCGGCCCGGCCGACTCGAAGATCCCGATCGCGACCACCCGAGCGCCGATCAACCCTGGAACGACCCCGTCCACCACGCAGCTCTCGACCAAAATCCCGTGCGCCGACTGGATCCAGACGGCCGCGCCGACCGGGTCCTGGAAACGAAGGCCTTCGATCGCGACGTCGGCCCCCGGAGCCAGGACGACGAACGGCTGCGTCCCGCCGAGGATTCTCGGGATCTGCCCCTGCTCGTCCGCAACGCCGGCGATCCAGACGCTGCGATGGATCGTGACTGCCGCCGGCGCTCCCGTGAAGGAGAACGTCCCTTCGAGTAAGACGACACCGTTTCCATCGACAGCTGCCTGGACGGCAGGAACGTCGATGGCGGGATCGCCCGTGCCGACGAGCAGCACCTGCCCCGGCGCAACGGCCGCCAGACACGCAACGATGACTCCAACGAACGCGAAGCGCTTCCAGCTTTTCACTCTCTCCTCCCTGGCGATAGCAATTGACCGGTCAAGGTTCGAGGACTACGGAATCGAGAAGGACGTTGTCGGCCGACATGGTCCAGAGCGTTGCGCTGCCGCCGGTGTTTGCCCACAAAACGCGAGTCCGGCCGTCCGGCCCGGCAGCGATCCGGACCGCGCTCAATCCGGGCGGCGGACCGTAGATCGGTCCCAGGACAGTCGGATTGCCGGCGTCGTCGACGCGCCAGAGAGCCATCCGGCCATCCCGATGAGTCCAGAGGATCCGGGACTGACCGTCGGCTCCCACCGCGATGTCCACCGCCGTCCAGCCGGCGACGGGGCCGAAGGGATAGGACGCGACCAGCCCTTCGGGCCCGAAGAAGGACAACGCCGCCGATCCGTCGGCGCGAGTCCAGAGCACCCGAGAGAGCCCGTCCTTGCCATCCGCGATCGCGACCGCGTTCCACCCCGCGTAAGGACCCCACGCCGGGCTCTTCCGGACGTCTCCCGCGTTGCTCACGTTCCAGATCGCGATCCTTCCGTGCGCATCCCTCCAGAGAACGTCGCTGCGGTTCGCAACGGATGCCGCCACGTCCAGCGCCGTCCATCCGGCGAAGGAATCTCCCAGTGTGTAGGCGGTTTGAACGCCTTCCGAGCCCACGAGCCAGAGGGCGGCCGTGCCGTTGTCGTTGGCCCAGAGAACCCTCGTCAACCCGTCGGCGCCGTTCGCTGCGGCTCTCGGATCCCAGTCGCTGTAGGGGCCGAAGGGGCCGATGCTCGAAGAGTTCCCCGATCCGGCGACGCCTCGAATCAGCAGGCCCCCGTCGGGCCCGAAGAAGAGAAGCCGCGCTTGACCATCGCTGCCCACGGACACGTCGACCGCGCCCGAGAAGATCCGATAATCGAAAACACCCAGATTGCGCGAGCCGGCATGCAAGGTCCTCCCCGACGAGTCGATGCCCAGGGCGATGATGTCCCGGGCCGGGAGTCCCCGATTGAAGTCGCGCCATCGCGTCCCACCGTCGGTGCTCTGGAAGACTCCCTGGAAACCGGCGACGTAGAGAGTGTTCGAATTGCGCGGGTCCACGACCAGCGCGTTGACGAAGGTGTTGGGTAGGTCGGTGCTCACCTCGAGCCAGGTCGAGCCTCCGTCTTCGCTCCTGTAGATGACGTTGCGGCCGTCGCGGCCGCCGCTAAAA
>Ga0126379_10002246_pt1 | contig 12250 bp, 13 predicted proteins | sample PanSoiMetPlot_24_FD_92640 | JGI IMG/M metagenome (GOLD analysis project Ga0126379, IMG submission 92640) | Tropical forest soil microbial communities from Panama - MetaG Plot_24 | ecosystem: Environmental > Terrestrial > Soil > Tropical forest > Bulk soil | place: Panama | collected 2016-02-17
CTACGAACTGATGGAACAATGTCGCATGATCTTTCAGGAGGTCGCCCCGAATGGCAATGCTCCGCAAGCTATGAGGGCTTTGAAGCATTACTGCCACATAGCCGATCTGGCTGCCGGCCACCTGGCGACGAATGCGGAATTCGATAGGCAGCCTTTCTCCTTTGTGCATGATCGAGGTTGGGAGAGCGCAGGGCTTGTCCGTATGCCGGCAAATGGCCAGACGTTCTCGAAGCCGTTGAGCGTCCGACTCCGAGACGAAGTCAAACAGAGCCTTGCCCAACACGGGTCTCCCTACAGGGTCGAGCAACACGCGACATCCGGTGTTTGTCCGCAGGATTCGGGCTTTTGCGTCGAGTTCCATGTATGGCACCGGGACTCGTTCGTAGAGTGCGTGAAAGCGCATTGCGGACGTGACGAAAGATCGCGCGTGTTCCCGCAGACTTGAAATCGTGTCATCGAGTACCGGTTTCTGACGTTCGCGCTTTGTTTTCCTGTGGCTGTTCTGCCTGTCGCTGACATTGCTAAGGTCCGTCATCAACCGATTGACGTCTGTGATCAAGCGGCTAAAATCTGTAACAAAACGTTCAACGGGATAACTTGCGACTTTTCCGTTCGGCTCAGGCGAACCGTTTCGTAGACTTGCCATAGCTTACCTCAGCGAATACGCATTAGAGCAGGCGGCCGCCAGATGCCGTTCAGAACTTCGCTCTTCGGCCAATACAACTGGAGAATGAGATCAAACCCAGCCTTGGGTGCGGGAAGCCAATTGGAGTCGTTCGCGGTACCCGGCCATTCGTGCTGAATGTAAATCGAAAGCGAATTGTCGGGATTGAGTCTGAGTCGATCGCGATCACCGAGAACATGGCGGTGGATGGCGTTAGCAGGCAGTAATCGCCTGGAATCGTATACGGTGATCGACCAGAAAGCGTTAACTGGAGGAACATGTTCCTGATCAAAATGAATTACGTATTGGTTCGTGCCCTTGAGCGACTCTCCCGCCCGGTCTTGTGCCGTTTCATAGACGATGACGTCCTCGGCGAGAGAATTCCAGAACGCATTCCGTGCGGTAACGGCCCGGCTCAAGTAATTCGTTTCAAAACGACGAGGATGTAGGGGCAACGACCAATTATTGATCTTCATTACAGGTATCTGTGCAGCGCGTGCAATGGTCCGCTGCGCTTCAGGCACCGCGTCGTGCATTGCCTGCACAGTGGCGGAGGACAGCGTTTCGAAGGCAAACTCTTCCGATGGGACGAATCCGATCTGCGACAGCCGTCGCATCATCGGGGCGTCGCGCGCCTGCGGGGGAATCTTTCGGATCAACCGCGAGAGGCGGGTATAAAACGCCGGCGCAATCAAATTTTCGACTTGTTCTTCCGGCGTCATCCGCCTGTCCAGGTCTGGAGGGAACGGAGAGGGATGTGTCGAAGCAGGTTGACCCCATTCGCTCAACGGTGTCAGCTGAAATTGGTCCTGCTTGGCATGAACGATCTGAAGATCTTCAACGCCGGCAGCTTGAATACGGCCGTTGATCCAAAGCGTCTCGGTCGTCGCCCCCAGCCGCTTGATACCATCCGGCAACCTGCCATGCCAGCTGGGACCTGCGAAGGCCACGCACGTCCCTCCCATGCCAGTAGTCCGAGGACTCATTGTGTCAAACAGATCACCCCATGCGCTGAAGATGGAGAGCAGATAGTACCGATCCATCGGCGGAATCCTCAGAATGATGGGCTGCGAGGAAACGTCCAGCCATGCTGTGGATCGAAGGCTATCCGCATGCGGCCGGGGTGTCTCCTTCGTGTGAGGGTCGGGAAGAAATCTGCTGTGTGAGAATTGATTCAGCGGCGCCCCTTCGGCTGTTGGGAATGGCACGGCAGTGTGCAGTCGGCGCATCAGATCCATAAGAACGAGGGGATATCCATAGATGTAACCTTCCTCGGCCACTTTCTGAATTTCCTCGCGTGCCCAGGCTTGCGCGTTTGGTCGCCGCTTCATGCGCACACTGTAATGAAAGCTGGGTGTGTCCGGTATCCGGACAAGTGCGTGAGGTAGCTGGTAATTTTTCGGAATGCTTACGGAATACGCCACATTGCGCCACGCGCAACGCCCGTGATGTATATGGACACATGTCAACGCGAGAAGGCACGACTCTGCATCGGGTGTTGTTAGCGGACGACCATAGCGTCTTTATTGAGACGCTCGCAAAGTTACTGAGTTCCAGATACGAGGTGGTCGGACTGGTCGACAATGGGAGAGCGCTTCGAGAATTCTCACGAATGCTGCACCCAGACGTAATTGTGACGGACATCACGATGCCGCTCTTAAACGGTCTAGAGGCCGTTCGCACGATTCGGAAGGATGCGCGGCCGCCAAAGATCGTATTTTTGAGCATGCATGCCGACCCTGATCTTGCTCGTGAATGTTTCAAGTGCGGCGGCTCCGCATTTGTGACCAAGGAGTGCAGCTATGAAGAACTGACCGTTGCCATCGAGACGGTACTGGAAAACCACATGTACCTTTCACCGTCCATCGCAAACGATGTGCTCGAGGTAATGAGAAACCAAACGACGCTTTCATCGGAATACGACCAGCTCACGCAAAGGCAACGCGAAATCCTGCAGCTATTTGCTGAAGGAAAAACAACCAAGGAGATCGGCTCGATCATGAACCTGTCGACGCGAACAGTCGAGTGGCACAAATACCGTATGATGCGGATTCTACGCGTGCAGCACAGTGCGGAGCTCCTCCGACATGCAGTACGTCTGAAATTAGTCACCTGAATACGTAAAACTACGCGCACGTCCGCGCCAGTTTACTGGTTTTTCAGTAACCACGAATGACGGACAATCGCATGCTTGGCAAATCGGCACAACGGACGCGAAAGGACCGTGACAGAATGTTCGAGCACTTTCCCTGAAGATGTCGATCACAACTTGTGGTCGCCCTTACCTCCAATCGACGGGATACTGTCGATGTCCTTACTTCCTCCTCTCCCGTCGTACTGTGGGCACCTCGAAGGGCGACCACCAGCCCCAACTTCGGCAAAAAGCCAGCGGATCTGTAGGCGGAAATTCTACGGATTGGCGACGTTTGAAAATTGCCGTATACTAAGCGCCCAAAAAAAACAACTAGATCGTGTTCGACAGATTATCCGGACGAAGGACACGTCTGACGCAGCAACAACAACTGATCAAATTTCAGCGCATGGCTCGATACGCCGTGTTCATTGACACCTGCGCAACGTCAGAAAGGGAAACCTCAGTATGACCATCGCAATCACTCGTCCAGTGATGATTCCGGAAATCCCCGCTTATGCCTCCGACTCGGACGATCGAATCGCATTGATTGATCCGGACGGATATATCGTTGGGGTCAACAACAAGTGGCTGGCTCTTGCCGAACAGACCGGCGTGGCATTGGGCCGCGTCGGAATCGGAGCTAATTATCTGGACGTATGCCGCCAGGCGAGTTCTTCCTGTCCGGATGCTCGAGAAGCTTTCGGCGGAATACGCTCGGTCCTTAAAGGAAAACTGCAGTCCTTCACAATGGATTACTCGTGTGAATTAAGATCAGGCCTACGCTATTTCCGCATGGGAGTGACGCCAATACGTTGTGAAGGGCCCCGGTTCGTTATTGCTCATACAGATATCACCGAACTGCGGCTTTCAAAGGAGAAAAGCCTAAAGAGGCTGCAGAAGTTCGCAAGATGCCTCATCAATGCACAAGAAGAAGAACGCGAGAGAATCGCGCGCGAAATACACGATGATCTCGGGAACCGGATCGCCCTGCTGTCCTTCTCCGTTCGCCGCATTATGAATCAACGGACGCGGCACTCGGGTCCGCGTATGGACGCTTTGAACCAAATTATCGATAACATCACCGATCTCTCAAACGCTTTACGCAATCTTTCGCACTGCCTTCATCCTCCGCTATTGAAGCACGCAGGAATTTGCGCTGCTCTGAAAGCCCTGTGTGAAGAGTTCGAAAGAACGCAAGGTATTCAAATAGATGTTGTGGTTCCGGCAGATTTGCCATCGCTTCCCGACGAAGTCGGACTTTGCATTTTTCGTGTTTCACAAGAGTGCCTGCACAACATTGCGAAACACGCAGACGCTCCGAGCGTCAGTGTAGTCCTTGAGCGGACGCCCCGCGAGGTCCGGTTGAAGGTATCGGACACTGGTCGCGGGTTTGTTCCCTCGGAAACCAACCCCAATGCAGGACTCGGCCTGATCAGTATGAAGGAAAGGGTCCTTTGCATACGAGGACAGTTGGACATACGAAGCGGGCCCGGCGCGGGTACGGAAATTCGCGTTACGATCCCGCTCTCGCACAAGAAATCGTGGATTAAGGTTGTATGAGTTTGTTACGGATCGCGTAGCGGACCAGTTCCGTAATGGAGTTGATGCCGAGTTTACGCATTATGGAGGCTCGGTGTGTCTCAACGGTCTTAACGCTTTTCCGAAATTGCGAGGCGATATCGCGATTGGATTTTCCATCAGCGAGCAGTCGTACGATTTGAAGTTCGCGGGCCGTCAATAAGGAAGGCTCATCCGACTCGCCCTTTGATTTCAATAGGTCATGGAGGAGAGCGCGAGATACCGCGCCGCCGAAATATGGCGTATGTTTCCCAAGAGCCTCAATAGCGTCGACAAGTTTCTGCGGTTCCTCGGACTTCAGAACGTATCCTCGAACGCCGGCTTGCAGAACCTTGCGTATAATATGTTCCGTGTCGTACATGGTGTAGATTAGGATCTCGGTCTGCGGCAATGAGAGCTTTATGCTTCGGGCGGCTTCCATACCGTTCAGTTCGGGCATTTCGATATCGAGGACGACGACGTCAGGCTTTGTCGCCAACGCCAATTTCACTGCGTGCCGGCCGTTGGCCGCCTCGCCACAGACGGACCATCCTCTGTGCTCTGCGATCAGCGTACGGACGCCTTTTCGCAAAAGTTCATGGTCATCGGCCAACAATATCCTGAGTGGAGATCGATGAAAGTGCCGACTCATAAACCTAGTGTGCCCTACACGGTAACCCTATAGCTATATACATAATTTACCCGATTTCCCTTCACGTGTATTTTGAGCGATCTTTGGCGTGTCATGAGGGATGGGGAAAAATATGAATCGGACTCGCATTCTTTTAGCTGACGACCATACCGTACTGATCGACGCTTTGGTTAATTTTTTAGCGAATCAGTTCGACATAGTCGGGATTGCGCGAGACGGCCGCACCTTGATCGCAATGGCGAAGCAGGACCGGCCGGACGTCATCGTCACCGATATTTCCATGCCGGACCTGAACGGTATCGATGCCGCCCGGATCCTTCGAAAGGAAGCGAGTTTCTCGAAACTTCTCTTCCTCAGTATGCATTCTGACCTGCCCCTCGTCGAAGAAGCATTTCGGGCCGGCGCGTTGGGTTATGTCCTGAAAGTTTGCAGCGCCGACGAATTGGTGAAGGCGATACATTGCGTCGCCAAAGGCTCCACGTACATCACGCCCCTGCTTGCAGGCGACCTCATTTCGACTCTACTTACCGCAGGACCTCAACAGACCGGCGGCGAAACCACCACTCTTACGCTACGGCAACGTGAAGTCTTGCAGTTACTTGCTGAAGGCAAGACAATGAAGGAAGTTGCAAGCCAGCTCGGAATCTCCACACGAACCACAGAATCGCACAAATATGAAATCATGCGGCAGCTCGGCATCCAGACAACTGCCGAGCTTATTCGATACGCCGTTCGCATCAAACTGGTGTAGTGCCGGCTGATTCGTTGTTGCCGCACTGATCGGTATCCTTCCTGCCCGGACTCAAGAACTTCTACCGTAAGAGGTAGATTTACTTTGGATTATCCGAAATTCTCCTTATGGATGTTTATCGGCGCGCGGGGCACTATCGACCGCCATGAGCGTACAAATAGACGTTGCATTAATTCTTTGGAACCGTGACGTTATTCAATGGGTCTCATTCGTTCTGTTGCAGCAGAACCTGCAATGCTGTGGCATGGAACCATCCGATGGACCGCAGAAAATGGAGGAACTGATTGCCTCTCGCGGCCCGAGTGTCGTGGTCTTTGATCTAGCTCCTCCTTATCAACATTCAGCTGCGGTTTTCCTCCGACTCATTGACCGCTTTCCGGATAGGGCATTCGTGATCACCTGCGCGGATCCAATCTTCGCCAGAAAGGTTGCGCCGTGGCTGTCCTGCCATTTGACGGTGCAGAAGCCCTATGAACCGGATCTCATCGAGAAGATTGTCGTATCAAAGGTCAGTCGCGATGGAAAGTATTTCGCCCGCAGCGAGCAAGCCGCGATGGGTATGGCTCCCGGTAAGTACTAAACCTTTTATGCTGGATTCCTATTCTAAGTTATTCACGCCAGGTGTTAGGATAGCGGTTCCGTCGCCAATGTTTTCTGGACTGTCGTATTTCAACGGGACCGGAGGAACGACGATGCTTGCCGTCGCGCTTGGCGCAGCACAGGCCATCATCATCGCGGTTTTCCTTGCTGGGTGCTCGCGGTATCGAAGGCTGAAGAAAGAACACGAAAAAGCAGCCGCCGCATTGAAAGAATCCGAAGCGAAGAATACCGCGATCCTCACGGCGCTGCCCGACAAGATGTTTTTGTTGGACGAAAACGGCACTTACCTGGACTGGTACGCTAAAGATCCCAGCGGTCTGTATGCTCCGCCCGAGCAATTTCTCGGAAAGAATATGCGACAGGTCATGCCGCCGGAACTCGCGGAACTGTTTGCGGACAGCTTCCGAAAGGTGCTGTCGTCGGACGAACCGGAAACCGTGGAATACACGTTGGTGATGCACGGCGAGACGAAATTTTTCGAAACTCGAATCGTCAAATGCGGCGATGACAGATTGCTGTCCATTGTCCGGGACCTGACCGAAAAGAAACATGCTGAACAGCAACTGCAGCAACTCTCTTCGCGGCTTCTGAGTCTGCAGGACGAAGAACGGCGGAGAATTGCCGGCGAACTCCACGACGTAACAGCACAAAACCTTTTCGCCATCACGATCAATCTCGAGACCTTGCGGCAGCAGATGACTGACTTAGCGCCTTCTGGAATGGAAATCTTGAATGAGTGTCAGAATCTGTGTGAACAGAGTTTGCAGGAAGTGCGTACACTCTCCTATACCCTGCATCCACCTGCTTTGGATCGACACGGCGTCATGCCGTCACTTGACTGGTACATTCAGAAGTTCGGAGAACGGACGGGCATGGACATCAGTCTCGACGCATCACCAGATTTAGGTAGACTGCCGCTGGAGATGGAAACTGACATCTTTCGTATCGTACAGGAGGGATTATCAAACATCGTCCGCCACTCTGGAAGCCGCACGGCAAGCGTTCAGATCAAAAAACGGTCAGATCAGTTTGTATTGCAGATCAGAGATAACGGCCGAGGGTTGCCCGACAGAAACGTCGACTCCGAAAATGGGTCCAGATTCGGTGTCGGGCTGCCGAGCATGCGAGAGCGGGTTCGCCGATGGGGCGGGCATTTACACATCCGGTCGGGAGATGACGGAGTTCTTCTCTCGATTCATGTACCTATTCCTCAAATAAGTCATAGCCATGAAACAGTTATCCGCTCTAAACAAGCCTCAGTCAGTTAGCGTCCTGTTAGCCGACGATCACGATGTCGTCCGCAAGGGCCTGCGCACGATGTTGGAAGCTCATGAAGGGTGGCACGTGTGCGCCGAAGCATCCACCGGACGAGAAGCCGTGAAGTTGGCCGCACAGGTTCGCCCTCGCATTGCTGTCGTGGACTTGGAAATGGCGGAAATGGACGGATTGGAAGCCACTCGGCAGATGAAAAGAGACAATCCAGACATCGAGGTCCTGATCTTCACGATGCACGATGCCGAATATCTCATCCGTGAAGTCCTAGTCGCCGGCGCGCGTGCATTCATTCTGAAATCGGAAGGTGGAAGAAGGCTCATCGAAGCGATCAACGCCGTTTTAGAAAACAAACCCTTCTTTGCGGGAAGAGCCTCCGAAAGCCTACTCAATAGCTTCCTGAAGTCGCATGGAGGAACGGACGAAAACTGCCCACTGACGTACCGCGAGTGTGAAATCGTTCAATTGCTCGCTACTGGAAAATCCAACAAAGAAGCCGCCCACGCACTCGGAATCAGCGTCAAGACTGTTGAGACTCACCGCGCGACAATCATGCGAAAACTTGGCTTTAGCTCCATTGCCGAGCTGGTCCGATACGCCGTCCGCGAACACATCATCAAAGCATAAGAAGCATCACCGTAAAAATACCGACATCCTTGAAGCCACACTCTGGTGGGCGCGGAGTTGGTGAATGTCTTGCTACAGCGATGAAGGACTAACGCCGAACGACTTCGTACAAAATCATGAAAACTCACATCGTGATCACCTGCGTTACGGTCTTAGGATTCTTTCCTGCGGCAGCTCTGGCCCAACAAGAGCACGAACGCCCCTACTTTGTCACGTATGACCACTATATGGAGGAACGGGACGCCTTAGAGATCGCCAACGCTACGGTCGTGGGCAGGGACAAAACCATCAACACGTTCTGGGGAAACTGGACAGAGTTCGAATACGGAGCGACGAACTGGTGGACAACCGAATTCTACCTGGACGCGCAGCATACGCGCCATGAGGGCAGCGTGTTTACAGGCGTACGGTTTGAAAATCGTTTTCGGCTCTCAACGGGCGAGCACGCCGTTAACCCGGTTCTGTATGTAGAGTATGAACACCTGAACGGCGCAGACAAGATCCTCAAGGAAATCGTCGGATTTGATTCAAAAGAGGACCTCAGGGTCCCGAACGACGTAGCTCGTGAGGAGGCCGAGCATGAGTTTGAAACCAAGTTCATTCTCTCGAGCCAGATTAAAGCCTGGAACGTGTCGGAAAATTTCATTGGTGTCAAGAATGTGCATGGAGGCCCATGGGAATTTGGTTACGCCGTTGGCGTAAGCCGACCATTGAAGTCGACATACAGCGGCCTGCAATGCGCCTTCTGTCTGGAAAGCTTGACGGCCGGAGCTGAATTGTACGGCGGAATGGGCGAATGGGGTAAGTTCACATTACGAAACACATCTCAATACCTTGCTCCATTGCTCAGGTGGAATTTACCGAGCGAGACCACGCTTCGAGTATCCGTCGGGTGGGGTTTGACCGATCAGAGCGTCAGGTCACTCATCCGGTTTAGTGTAGCGCAGGAATTCGACCATGTTGGTCGTACGATCGGGAAGCTGTTTCGTGGACACTAACTTCACTTGACGTGTGGGAACAGTCGGGCGAACCGCCCTCCTTCAGGACGACGGTTCGCACCTCAATGTTACTCACTCCTAAAACGACGGATGGTAAACGCGGCGCCAAGAGCAAAGATGCCGCCGATAGGTAGTAATGGAATGTCACTGGCCGTCTTCGGCAGAGCCTTCTCTTCTATAACTACCGCCGTTTCCGGTGGTGCTGGTGCCGGTGGCGGTGCCGCTTCAGCTTGTGGCATAGGTGCCGGCGGAGGTGGTGTCTCGATTATCGGCTCCTCCACTTTGGCCGTTTCTGTCTTTTTGATCACCAGCATAGGGCTTTTTGCAAGGTGCTTCTCGAGCCCTTGGAGGCCGGCTGCGCACAATTTCGACTCGTCATAGGGCTCCACAACGGCAGTAACTCGAACGGGTTTTCCTTCCTTGACCTCGCCCTTCAACGGAACGACGGAATCACACATTCCCGAATCACTGAGCACAAGCACCTCGTGGCCGTGACCCTTGATTGTGAATGCGTTATCCGAATATATGTCATCGATCTTTCCCTCGGTTGTTACAGTCTTGCCGTAATAGCATTCGCCGTGGTGCCGTAGGTCGTCGATGGTTACCTGTAATGGATTGTCGGGAGTCCCCTGTGACTCGCACATTGCTGGACATTCGCTGGCTTTCTCCTCGCTCGGGCATGTCGGCTTTTCCCGAGTCTCCTTACTCGGACATGTATATTGTCCGCATGAATTGTACTGACTATCGCTGCGATAGGTATTGTTGTTGTCATCATCAAAAACGTTCTGCACTCCCTCGACTGGTTTATCGATGACGACGTCTTTTGTTTTGTCGAGTATGTCCTGTCTCGCCATCCCCATAGTGGATATGCTGAAAACTGCAAGCAATACTAGACCTACTCTGGCAGTCCACTGTAGTCGTGAATATCCTCTGTCCATATCCAATTTCTCCCACTATCTTGTTTTGCTGGAATTCCTTATTAAATTTGGACGCAACCAATCTGGATCAGTCGCAGGCGAGTTGTAAGTGAGGGACGGAAACCCGTCGACGAGACGCGATCATCGAATTCACGTCATTAGGAGCCTTCACAGGGTAGCGTCGTTACAAACTCTCTGGTTCTCTCGAGGATTCAGGGAGCCGTGAACGAGAAACTTGCAGAGAAGGGTCTTCGCAGGGACGTTCACAATCCGGATATTTACCTAGTCACTCATGTTAGTGCCAGGACTATCCAAGACGTCAACTACTGGCCGGCCGCTGGTTGGGGATACGGCTGGGGTTGGGGCCCGAACGTCACGGTGACACCGTACGTTGAGGGCACCATCATCATCGATATGGTGGACGCGAAAAACAAAGTGTCTGGTCTGGCGTGCAATCTCGACGAAGACCGGCTCAAGCCTGATTGACGTGCAGAAGGAGAAGAAAGTCCAGAAGATAGTCTCGGATGCATTCAAGCATTTTCCTCCCAGCTCGGAATCCTGATACACGGCGCGTCGGGTGAAAGGCATCCGGTAAACTTCGTCTTCAATATCCGAAGTTGTCCGGATGCAGCGTAACGAATCCCGCTCCCTATGCTTCGATTATGGCCTCCGGCATGGATGCGTCCTTTTCGTCGCACGTATATGGTATCCGGCGGAGGCCGCGCAAGCTCCGGACTTCACCTATGAGAGGGCCTGCACGATTTGCGTACCATTTGCCTGAATCACTCCGCGAGCTTGACCATGGATGTCAGACAGATTTACCGGTTGTGCATGAAGTGTCCGGAGAGCAGCCGGCATTCCTAATGGAGTTATCGGCATGAACGGCAGGCCCCTCCGCGACTCTGTTCTAATCATCGATGATGATCCGGATCTCCGCACTCTGATTGAAACTATCGGACAAGTGTGTGGGGTCTCGGTCCTTCAGGCGAGCGATTGCATTGAAGGACTGCACATTCTGGAGCGTGAACACCGCAGAATAAAAATGGTCCTACTTGATTACTTCATGCCGGGAATGAAACCGGCTGAATGTGCATGCGCAATCATTGCAAAAGCAGGAACATCCATTCCTGTGGTCCTCCTGACGGCGGCGGTCGATCCGGCCGCCCGAGCTGCCGAGTTGAAAATAAACTATTGGATCTCCAAACCGTTTGAAGCCTCGACTCTGACAGATCTCTTAGCGGAGAACGTTTTGCCCCGCAAAAGCTCGCTGTAAAACCGGAGGCGTCCAGTGCTCGATTCGGTTTCTGAGTTTTGGCATGATCTGGCAGCGCGACCGACGGGACCGCTGGCGATGCGATTCTACCTGCAGCCGCTGATGGCCACACTATTTGCTCTGCGCGACGGATTCAAGGATGCACGTAACGACAAGCCCCCTTATTTTTGGGCGCTGTTCACACATCCGGAGCGGCGTTCAGAAATGCTGCGCCATGGTTGGAAATCTGTAGGCAAGATCTTCGTCCTAGCCGCCGTTCTGGACATCATTTACCAGCTTCTTGTCTTGCACGAGCTACATCCGCTTCAAACGGTCGTAGTGGCTGCAATGCTGGCCATCGTGCCGTACCTCATCTTCCGCGGTCCGGTTAACCGAATTGTGAGACGTCTGCGGTAGGGGCCGAGTCGGATCTGAACCTTTGCGGACCCGGTTCAAGGTCTTCCGATCAGCCGCCTTGTTCGATGCCTCGATTCAATAACCCCAATTCCAGAAAATGCATACGGGCTTCCAGTCGCGGAAACACCTTTAGTTTCTGGGATTGGATAAGACGTAAGGGCGGCGCCCTCACCTGATGAGGGAAAAATCCCCTTTGCGGCGAAGGAAAGGCGATTTACCTGGACACACTAATTTTCCGAATGCATCGAAACCCTAGATGACACGTCGATGTGTCGATCGGCTGCCCCATTCGCGCAGCGGGCCTATACCGCTGACAATAATTCGGCGAGCAAAGATAAGACCCGCCTTTCATGACCTTTCTTGGGATCCGGACACCACGCAGCCGAGGATCATAACTCCGTTCACGTTC
>Ga0126379_10002247_pt1 | contig 12247 bp, 13 predicted proteins | sample PanSoiMetPlot_24_FD_92640 | JGI IMG/M metagenome (GOLD analysis project Ga0126379, IMG submission 92640) | Tropical forest soil microbial communities from Panama - MetaG Plot_24 | ecosystem: Environmental > Terrestrial > Soil > Tropical forest > Bulk soil | place: Panama | collected 2016-02-17
CGGCGTCCCCGGCTGCTTGCCCTTGACCGCGCGGAGCAGGTCGAGGCCGCTCAGGCCCGGCATCTTGATGTCGGATACCACGAGGTCGTACGGATCGTCGCTCAGCTGCTCGAGGGCCTGCTCGGCGGTCGACGCCGTCGTGATCTGGCATCCGTTCGACGAGAACGCCGACGCCAGGAACCGCAGCACCGAGGCATTGTCGTCGACCAGCAGAACGCGGAGCCGCTCAGCCGGCGCGCTGACGGGAATCTGAGTCTCGCCGTCCATCGTGGTCGTCAAGTGAACTCCTGTCTACTTGTTCGCGCCGAGCTGACTGAGGAATTCCAGCCACTGGCGCGACAGACCGTCCTTCGGGAAGCTCAGCGACTCGAGCTCTGGACGGTCGTCGACTTCGAGCCCAACCTTGCTCGCGGTTGGTTGCGTGGCCGGTTCGGCGGTCGGCGCCACCTCGGCGACCGTGGCCGGAGCCTCGACCGGCGTGCTGCTTTTCGTCGTGTGCGTGAAGAAGTGCGGTCGCGTCCCGTTCGGCTGTGCTCCGGACTTCGCCCACACCGGGGAGGCCTGGACGGGATCTGGCGCGGGCGCTTCTGGCACGACCGGAGCGGGCGCCGACTCAAGGGGGGCGGCGGCCGCCGGAACAACAACCTCCGGAGCTTCGACCGGCGCGGGCACACTCGGCGTCGCCTCCACGACAGACGCGACGGCGGGCTCGGGCACGCGGCCGTTCGTGTGCGGCCGCGAGGTCGACTCGATCGATTCGAGCGCGACCGCGGGCTCGGCCTCGAGCTTCACCATCTGAAACCCGACCACCGACGCCGTCCGGGCTTCGGCGACAGTGCGAGGCTCCTCCGCGACTGGAGCGGCCATGGTCGGCAGCGCAACGATCGGCGTCGCGGGTTGTAGTGCCGCGGCGACCACTGCAGCCGGCTCGACACGCACTGGCTCCACGGCGCCGGTCCTGGGCGGATCGACCCGCTTGGGCTCGCGGACCGGCGCACGCGACTCGACGAGCGTGGACCACTCGGCCGGGGGCCTCACCGGCTCGACCCGAGGCCCGCCGCTCCGAGGCTTGACCCGAGCTTCCGCGGTCTTGGCGGGGGGTGCGGGAGCCGGGGTCGGGCCGTCGGACTTGGACTCGACGATCGACTTGCGCAGCCGCTCGACGAGATCGAAATATACGACCGGCGCGCCGTTTACCTCCAGATGGCGGAACACGAAACAATCGATCTCGAGGACGCTGAGCTGCTTGATCCGGCGCAGGAACACGTCGGTCGTCTTCTCCACGATGAAGAGAATGCGCGGCGGCCGGGAGGAAGCCTTCGCCATCGGATAGAGGCGCCGGAGCGTGTCGGGGTACTCGAGACACCAGGAGTACGCGTCCATAGCCCTGAGGAGAAGCCCGTCGTCGGCGCTGAAGCTGAGCGCGATCAGCACCAGGGAGCCCGCCCCATCGAGACCGACGAGGTCGATCGCGGCCTGGCCAAGGATCAGGCGCGAGTCGACGATCATCAGGCCCGGCTCGACACCATCTGCATTTTCGACGACGAGCCGCTCCAAGTTGCCGATGTCCTTGACTTCGAGCTTCCTGAACGTGGGTCTCATCACTCTCTCCCCTGGCCGTTTTCGAGCGTGGCTCGCACGGAGAAGTAGCAATTGGAGGACCAAGGGTTTGATCGCTGGCAAGTCTTCATGAAATCAAACAATTTGGGATTTCCGGCTCCGGCCTCAAATGGCTGATTAGTTGCCAAGATTTCACAGAGCGGGGCGACCCCCATTCCGGAAAGAATGTGTTTTCAATAAGTTGGGCTTGCCCGAGCCCATCGGATGCTAAGTGGCCCCGAAATCACCGGTGGCGATAGACTGATCGGGCCTCACTCTTCCATCAGCTTCTTGCGAAGCGTCTGGCGCGAGATACCGAGGATCTTGGCCGCCTTGCTCTTGTTCGACTCGACGCGCTGCATGATCTGCGCGATGTAGGCGCGCTCGACCTCGGCCAGCGTGCGCGGCTCGTCGGTCGACGCCTCGGGCACCGCGGCCTGGCGGACCTGAGTCGCGAACTGAACCGGCAGGTGCTGGGGCTCGATGAAGTCGGAGCTGCCGAGGATCACGAGCCGCTCGATCAAGTTGCGGAGCTCACGCACATTGCCGGGCCACTGATAGCCGACCATGAGGCGCTCGGCCTCCGGCGTGAACCCTTTGATCGACCTGTGGAAGCGCGTGTTCGCGTCCAGGACGAAGTGCCGAGCGAGGGGTAAGATGTCGTCGCGCCGCTCGCGCAGCGGCGGGATGTGGATTGGAATCACGTTGAGCCGATAGAAGAGGTCCTCGCGGAACTGGCCGTCCTTCACGCGCATCTCGAGCGGGCGGTTGGTCGCGGCGATGATCCGAAGATCGACCTTGATGTCCCGCGTCCCGCCGACTCGCCGAAGCACGCGCTCCTGGAGCACCCGGAGGAACTTGGCCTGGCTGTTGAGCGACATCTCGCTGACCTCGTCGAGGAACAGCGTGCCGCGGTCTGCAAGCTCCATCAGGCCCTTCTTCGCCGCCTTGGCGTCGGTGAACGCGCCCTTCTCGTGGCCGAAGAGCTCGCTCTCGAACAGGGTCTCGGTGATCGCCGCGCAGTTGACCTCCATGAAGGGCGAGTCGCGGCGCGAGCTCTCGTAGTGCAGACCCCGCGCGACGAGCTCCTTGCCGGTCCCGCTCTCGCCGTGGATCAGGATCGTCGCGGCCTCGCTGCGCGCGAGCTTGCCGATGAGCTCGCGTAGTCGGCGCGTGCCTTCCGACTCACCGATGAGCTGATCGACGCGGTATTCCTTCTCCTGCAGGCGATGGAGTCGTTGGATCTCTCGCCGGGCGCGCACCTCTTCGAGCGCGCGGGAGACGGCCAGCTTGAGCTTGTCGAGATGCTCGAACGGCTTCTCGAGGTAGTCGGTGGCGCCGGCCTTCATCGCCTCCACCGCGCTCTGGATCTGGCCGAACCCGGTGATGATGATGACCGCGGTCTCGGCGTGGCGGCCCTTGAGGGCGCGGAGGACATCGATGCCGTCCATGTCCGGGAGGCGAAGGTCGAGCAGAACCAGGTCCGGGCTCACCTCGTCGGCGGTCTGGAGCCCCTCTTTGCCCGTGCCAACCCCATGGACTTCGATCTGGTCCCCGGCCAGCACCCGCGAACAGAGCGTACGGATGTTCCGTTCGTCGTCGACGACGAGGATATTGTCCATAGTCATAAAATAGCGGAACTACAGCGGCCCTCGCCCAATTTCTTACCACCGGCGCGAGTCCTATCGCCGGTAGCAGTCAGCGTCGCGACCCCTACCGACGGGATAGTCCTGCAACAGAACGTGCCGGCCGCGTTTCCGGATAATCCTGCGTCGCGGAGAGAGGCCTTAGCGGCGCGAGACGCGCTTCAGTGGTGGCAGGTCACACACTCGAGAGGGGCGTGGCTGCCCCGAGTCGCGTTCTGTTCGCGGTGGCACTCGACGCACCATCCCATCGTCAGGGGGCGGGGCGGTGGACGGAAGCCGAGGAGCCGAATCAGGTCATCGCCGAGCTTCGGTCCCGTGTCGCCGCCCACTACCCGCATCCGTTCGACCGGGCCGTGGCAAGTCTGGCACTCGAGCCCGTAGCGCACGTGAGGTTTGTGCGGGAAGAAGGTGAACTCCGGGACCTTGAAGACCCGTACCCAGGGGATCGACTGGCCGCGCCTGGCGTAGTCGTGGATCTTCGCGATCTCGGGGTTGTCCTGCGCGCCGACGATCTTGTGACAGCCCAGGCAGCGCTCGACCGAGGGCAGCCCCGCGTAGTCCGAACGCCGCGCGTCGGCGTGGCAGTACTGACACGGAATCTGGAACGAGCCGGCGTGAATCACGTGGTTGAAGAGAATCGGCTGACGCGGCGCGCGCGGAGGCGAGACGAGCGGCTTGGCCGTCTCCGCGCGGAACGGCGGCGACGCGATCGAGCGCACGTAGTGGACCACCTGCCGGGCCTGGTCCTCGCCGAGATAGGCGGCGAACGGCGGCATTCCGGGCGAGAGGCCTTCGGCCGGCCCTCCGTGCATGATCACGTTGTGTAGGAACTCGTCGGGGAGTGCGTTCATGAGACGGCCGTCGGTCAGGTCGGCGGGCTTGGTCGCGAACGACGCGGCCGATGCGCCGTCCCCGCGCCCGCCCTGGCCGTGGCACGTCGCGCAGTGGCGCGCGTACAGCTCCCGCCCCGCCGCGAGGTCGCCGCGCTCGGCGCCCGCGCGCGCGGGATCGACGGCGCGGGTCAGCGCGACTCCACCGAAGCAGCAGCCGAGTGCGGCCGCCGCGACGACGAATCCGAGGCGGATGACACGGCCCCTCACGTTACTCCTTGATCATCTGCTCCCGGCGTCGGAGGTAGCCGTGTCGGACGGCGCTGTACAGATCGACGACGCTCTCCTCGAAGCCCTGGAACAGCTCGAGGTTCAGCGCGCGATCGTTGACGATCTCGCCCAGCTTGAGGCTGATCCCGGTCCAGAAGAACGGGATGAAGTAGGCGAGCGGATTCATCAAGCTGTCGACGCCCCGACCAATCCCGTCGCGGACTGTCATCGGCTCCATGAACGGCACGATGAGGTACGGGCCAGGGCTCACCCCCCAGACTCCAAGTGTCTGCCCGAAGTCTTCGCGGCTCTTCTCGATCCCCCAGTACTTCGCCGCATCGAACAATCCCCCGATGCCGAGCGTGCTGTTGATCACGAAGCGCGAGAGCTCGCGGGTCGCGCCGCCCCATTTCGCCTGCAGGAGACTGTTGATCATCCGCGGCACAAACGAGATATTGTCGAACCCGTTGGCGATCATCAGCTCGAACGGCTCGGGCACGATCACGCTGTAGACCTTCGCGATCGGCTTGAGCACGAACCGGTCGGTTTGCCGATTGAACTCGAATACCTTCTCGTTGAACCGCTCCCAGGGGTCGTAGTCCTCGTCGTCGCTCGGCAGCCCTCCGGGCTCCTTGGGCTCCTTGTCCTGGGGCTCCCTCTCTGTGGGCGCGGGCTGCGCTTGGGCAAGCTCCGCCTCGGCTCCCCCGTCTCCGCCGTCGCCCACGATGGGGGTGACGGCCGGGAACTGGATCGCCCCGTCGCCCGGCGCGGTCGACGGGTCCGACGCACTCGAGGGCTCCAGCGTCGCCGGGATCGCGCCCGGCGGCCCGGGCGCGGCGAGCAGCGACGACTCGCTCCTGACCGCGCTCGACACGCCCCCACACCCGCCGAGCGCCACTACCGCGATCGCCACCGCCCACAGTGCGGTGGCGGGGCGGAGACGGCCGGTCAGGACCCGCGGCAAGACGACGAAACCCCTCCTCTTCGAGCGATGCGGCGCTGGGACGATGGCGGTACGCGCGCGAATCATGTCCTTTATAGCTGAATCCCGAGCGTCCTTCGACAGAATTCCACCGCCGGCGCGGCGAAAAAGCGCACAGACATGTTGTGTCGACGCGACTCATGGCGTATGTTGATCGAGCCCCCTAGTATTCGCGAGCGATGGTCGATCGTGTCGCGCTGAGGAGATGACGTGAGCCGAAGCCGAGCCCGTGAGTTCTGGTGTGGTGTCGTGTCCGAGAGCGTGCAGATCCGATTGCGGCGACCCGGGGGATTTGGACGGCCCCAAGGTTACTTCGTGCAGTGCAACCAGACCGATTGCCAGTACGTCGACGAAAACAAGCCTCCCTGCCCGCTGACGATCGCGATGTTCGCCGACGAGATCAAGGCCGCCGAGGAAGCGCGCGCGCAGCGAAGCGAGTAGCCGCGCCTCGCGTCCGGACGCCTCGCCGCGCGGCGTCCCTCAGCTCACCCCGTTCAGGACGTAGTCGAACAGGTCGAAGTTCCGCACATCGCCGGCGCCGGCCAGCCTCCGCGCGTGGGCCGCGTCGAGCGCCCGGCTGATGACGAAGGGCACCGTTTGCTCCGACACCCCGCCGTGCGAGCGCAGCGGCTCCTCGAGCAGCGAGAGGTCGTGCTCCTCGGGCGACTTTCCGAGGACCGTGTGAGTGTCGCCGATGACGATCAGATCGCCGACGCGGTCGCGCGGCAGCTCGAATCGCGCGCAGCCCGTTGCGTTGTCGTAGACCTCGGCGATGCCCGGGGTCGCCGCGAGGCGAGCCTCCACCGTCTTCGCCTGCGGTGCATCGTCCAGGTAGATCGTCGCGAACGAGCCGAGGGCGCCGTGGTGCACGACGTACGGATCCGTGATGGGCAGGATCACCCGGGAGCGGCCGGCGCCGACGAGCGTGTCGAGCAGCGGGCGCAGGTAGACGACCCGCGGTGAGCCGTCGGGGTTCGACTTGGCGTTCATGCCGTGGTCGGCGGTGATGCCGAGCACCGCGCCGGCGCGGTCGAACGCGTCGAAGTAGCGGTCGAGCATCGCATAGAAGGCGGTGGCCGCGGGCGTTCCGGGCGCGTGCTTGTGCTGCACGTAATCGGTGAGCGACAGGTACATGGCGTCCGGGCGCTCGCGCTCGAGGAGCTCGAGGCCGGCGGCCAGCACGTACTCCGAAAGCTCCGCGCTGTAGACCGAGGGCACCGGCATGCGCACGAGGTCGGTGGCCCGGTCGATCCCGTGCTCGCCCTTGGTCGTCTGGTCGGCCTTCTCCGACGAGAAGCAGATGCCGTCCATCCCATAGCCGAGGAGACGGCGGAGCTTGTCCTTGGCGGTGACCACCGCCACGCGCGCTCCAGCCTGCGACAGCGCCGCCAGGATGGTGCCGCAGCGCAGGAACTTCGGGTCGTTCATCATGACTTCCCGCCCGGTCGCCGGATCGTAGAAATAATTGCCCGAGATCCCGTGCACGGCCGGCGAGGCCCCGGTGACGATCGACAGATTGTTGGGATTCGTGAAGCTCGGCACGACGGATCGGGCCGCGCGGTACACGCCGTCTCGTCGGAAGCGCGCGATCGCCGGCGTCGTGTGCGAGGCCAGGCCGCGCTCGAAGTAGTCCGGCTCGGAGCCGTCGATACAGACGACGACGACGGGGCCTCGGGGCGTGCGATAGTCTCGGCCGTTGACGGAGACGGTGGTGGGGTTCATGGTGCCCCCGATACTACGGCGTCGCCGCCACTCACGAAAGCGGGTTTTCGGCCTGCGGGCACGCGCGCGGGGGCGCCGCCTCGGCGCGGGCGCGGCGCCGACGCAGCGCCCGGCGACTCCAGTCCCAGCCGCGGATGCCCAGCAGCAGGAGGAGCGCTGCCGCGTACCAGTACGGATCCTTCAAGCCGACCTTGGCGAGCCACAGGTAGTGCAGCACCGCGCACACGGCGGCGACGTACGCGAGGCGGTGCAGCCGCGTCCAATTGCGCGCGCCGAGGCGCCGGATCATCCCGGTGGTCGAGGTGGCGGCGAGCGGGATCAGCGATAGCAGCGCGAGCATGCCCAGCGTGATGTACGGACGCTTGACGATGTCGGCCCACATGCGCGGCCAGTCGAAGAAGAAATCGAGGACGCTCCACACCGCGAAGTGCAGGCACACATAGGTGAACGCGAACAGTCCGAGGAGCCGGCGCAGCGTGATCGGCCACGACAGGCCGAACACGATCCGGAGCGGCGTCATCGCGAGCGAAGCGAGCAGGATCCGCAGGGTCCAGTCGCCCAGCGTGTTGGTGATGAAGCTGATGGGATTGGCGCCGAGATCGTCGGTCCACGCTCGATAGCCGAGCCACGCCAGCGGCGCCAGACAGACCAGCCACACGGCGGCCTTGAGGGCGATGCGTGCCGGACGCGTCACGGCGGCTCCGGCTAGTAGTACTTCTTCAGGTCCATCCCGGCGTAGAGCGAGGCCACCTGATCGGCGTAGCCGTTGAACGGAAGCGTGGGCCGGCGGCGGAACTCGCCGATGCGGCGCTCGTCGGCCTGACTCCAGCGCGGGTGGCTGACCGCGGGATTGACGTTGGAGTAGAAGCCGTACTCTTGCGGCGCCGCCTTCTCCCACGCGGTCTTCGGCTGCTCGCTCACCAGGCGGATTCGCACGATGGACTTGGCGCTCTTGAAGCCGTACTTCCACGGGATCACCACGCGCACCGGCGCGCCGTTCTGGTTGGGCAGCACTTTGCCGTACATGCCGACCGTCAAGAGCGTGAGCGGGTGCATCGCCTCGTCCAGCCGGAGTCCCTCGACGTAGGGCCAGTCGAGCGACGAGTAGCCGAAGAACCCCGGCTTCTGGGCCGGGAACTGGTTGGGGTCGAGCAAGGTGGTGAACTCGACGAACTTCGCCTGCCCCGTCGGCTCGACGCGCTTGAGCAGCGAGGCGAACGGGAAGCCGATCCACGGGATGATCATCGACCAGGCCTCCACGCACCGAAGCGAGTAGACGCGCTCCTCGAGTGGAAACAGCCGGATCAGCTCGTCGATGTCGAACGTCTTGGGCTTACCCACGAAGCCGTCGATCTGCACCGTCCACGGGCGCGGTCGCAGGGTGTGGCCGAGCCGGGAAGGGTCGTCCTTGTTGACGCCGAACTCGTAGAAGTTGTTGTAGGTGGTCGCCGCCTCGAACTTCGTCGGCGCCTCGCTCGAGCTGACGGCGTGGTTGCGAGCCGCCGCGAGGCTCTGCAGCGTGGGCGCGGGCGCCGCGGCCATGCCCGGGCCGGGCGACAGCACGACCGCCGCGGCCGCGCCCGCGATGAGCTCGCGCCGGCTCAGATAGAGCTTGGGATCGGTGATCTCGCTCGCGGCGAACCGCGGCGCGCGTCGTATCAGCATGGCGTCTCCTCTTTCGCGGTCGCGAACTTGTAGCCGTGGCCGTGAACGGTCAGGATCCAGATCGGGCGATCGACGTCGGCCTCGAATTTCTTCCGAATTCTCTGGATATGCGTATCGACCGTCCTCGTCGTGGGGAATCGCTCGTAGCCCCATACCTCGTCCAGCAGCCGCTCGCGGGTGATCACCTCGCCTCGATGCGCGATCAGGAACACGAGCAGGTCGAATTCCTTGCGCGTGAGGCGCACCTCCTGGCCGGCCTTGAACACCTGACGGGTGCGCGGGCGGACCCGGGCGTCGCCGAAGCCGAACTCCTTGAATCGCGCGCGCGGGCCCGGCCGGCGCAGCACCGCGCGCACCCGCGCGAGCAGCTCGCGGAGCGAGAAGGGCTTGGTCACGTAGTCGTCGGCGCCCAGCTCGAGCCCGCGGACACGGTCGCCCTCCTCGCCGCGCGCGGTGAGCATGATGACGGGCACGTCGATGCCCTTCGCTCGCAGCGCGCGACAGACGTCCCAGCCGCTCATCCGCGGCATCATGACGTCGAGCAGGATGAGATCGGGCACGCCGCTCTGCGCGAGGGTCAAGGCCTGCTGACCGTCGGAGGCCGACGCCGTCTGATAGCCCTCGAAGCGAAGGTTGTCCTCCAGGCCCCGTACGATCTCCGGCTCGTCGTCGACGATCAGGATCTTGGCCATCACGCCCCGCCGAGAGGCAGGCGCAGCGAGAAACGGCTGCCCTCGCCCGGCGCGCTCTCGACCGCGACCGTCCCGCCGTGGGCCTCGGTGATGTGGCGCACCAGCGCCAGCCCCACACCGCTGCCCCGACGCCCCTGCGTGTCGCTCCGCCCCACCCGATAGAACTTCTCGAAGATCTTTGCCTGCTCCTCGGGCGCGATGCCGAGGCCCCGGTCGCTCACCGCGATCACGAGGCATCCGTCGGCGACTCGCGCGTCGATCGTCAGGGCGCGATCGTCGCCCGAATACTTGATCGCGTTGTCGATCAGGTTCGCGAGCGCCTGGCCGATCGCATCGGCGTCCATCGTCACCTCGGGCAGATCCGCGGCTACGGTCACCTCGACCTTGAACCCCTGCTGGGCGAGCGGATAGGCGAACGCCTCGAGCGTCCCCCGGATGAGCGGCTCGACCGCGGTGGCCGTCATGTCGTAGGTCTGGCGACCGCCCTCGATCCGCGAGAAGTCCAGCACGTTGTCGATCAACCTCGAGAGTCGCTCGCCCTCGCGGGTGATGACCCGGTAGTATTCCTGCCGCCGGCCCTCGTCGGTGACGCGCCCCATCTCGAGAGTCTCTCCGAACATCCGGATCACGGAGAGCGGAGTCTTCAGATCGTGGGACACGTTCGCGACGAAATCCGATTTGAGGCGGGCCATCTCGGTTTCGCGGCGCATCAGCCGCCACGTCATGACGATGCCCGCGACGATCACCACGACGAGCACCCCGAGGGCGCCGGTGATGAGCATGACCTGGCGCCGGACCGCCTGGCGCGGCGAGGCGCCGGGGCTCTGGTAGACCGCTAGACTCCAGTCGGGAAGCGCCTCGCGAAACCCCACGGACAGCACGCGCTGGGCGTCGCCGAGCGGCGCGCGGCTGTAGACCGTGCGGCCCTCGTGATCGAGCACCGCGAGGATCGTGGACGATTCGAGCGCGCCGAGCGTCGTCTCGAGGACGTCGCGCCGCACCGTCTCGGGGTCGCGCAGGAAGGCCGCCACCACCGGCTCGCCGCCGGGCCGGGCGAGCAGCGCCAGGCACACCTGATGGCTCGCGATCACTTCGCGCCGGCCGTCTCGCTCGAGCCGGCGCAGCGCGCCCGCCGACACGAGCGGCCCGACGACGGCCGCGTCGGCGTCCCGCCAGGCGTCGGGATAGAGCAGCTCGCCGCGCGCGCCGACGAGATAGAGCCGCCGGATCAGCGGCGAGTCAGCCACGAGGGCGTCGATCGCGCGCTCCGACGGAGGTCCAGACCGAAGGGCGGCCTGGAGGCGGTCCAGGAACGCGTCGTCGGCCCGCCGCAAGGTCATCTCGACTTTCTCGGCGGCCATGGCGGCCATGTCGCGCGCCTGCTCTCGATAGAGGAGCTCGGACGAGGCTTCCCACTGGCGGATCGACACGTAGCCGATGATGGCGACGACGGCCGCGGGCGCCACGATCGCCAGCAGAGCCAGCGCCGAGAACCTCGTGGACGGCGATACCACCGTCGCGGCTACTCCCGCTCCGCCAGCAAGCGCTGGATCATCGCGCCGGTCTGATCGTAGTCGCCCTCGCCGATGTGCTGATAGCGGATGACCCCTTTCTTGTCCATCAGGATCGTGGTCGGCCAGGCCCAGATGCCCCAGCGCTTCCAGATCGCGTGGTCGTTGTCCTGGACGACCGGATAGCGCACCCCGAGCTTCTTCGTGGCGTCGACCACGCTTGCATACGGCTTCTCCCAGAAGAACTCCGGGGTGTGCACGCCCACGATCGCGAACCCGTCCTTCTCGTAGCGCTCGTACCAGCCCCGCAACTGCGGGATCACGTTCTTGCAGTTGATTCACCCGTAGGTCCAGAACTCGACCAGGACGACCCGACCGCGCAGGCTCCGGGTGGTCAGCGGCGCGCTGTTGATCCAGCGCTCTCCCGCCACCTCCGGAGCCGGCGCGCCGAGACGCGAGGACTGGCCGGCGGCGGACCCGAGCGCGAGCCACGACGCCACCAGAGCCGCGACGAGGAGCGACAGGCGCCATCTCATGACTAGGGCTTCTTGTCCATCATCTTATCGTCCTTCTTCGTCTCGCTCGGTTTCATGTCGCCCTTCATCTCGCCTTTCTCCATGGTGTCGCCGGTCTTCATCTTGTCTGCCGACTGCACCGGGTCACCGGTCTTCGTCTTGTCGTCCATCTTCATCGCGTCGCCCTTCTTCATGTCGCCCTGGGCGACCGATTGGCAGACAGCTCCGCCGAGCCCGAACGCGATACTCACCACGGCGATAACGCCCACACGTCCCAGCCACCCTGCCCGCTTCCGCATGTGCACCCTCCTGAACGGATTGAACGTCGACCTGCTGGGGTAAGTATCGGGGGCGCGGGCGGCGCATTCGTCACAACCATGTCAACTCTTCGGGGAAATCGGCTCGCCCCGATCGAGCACGGCGCCGGTTAGACGACTTCGTCCTTGCGGGCGGTGGTCTCGCCGAAGCGGCCCATCGAGTAGGGCGCCAGGCCCCGGTAGACCTCGTCGAGCCGGAGATTGATCTCCCGATTCGCCAGCGCGAAGAGGCTCCGGCCCCGGCGATCGCCCTCGACCAGGAACGGTCCGAGCTTTTCGACCTCGAGCACCCAGAGCGCCTGAGCGATCCCGAGCTCGAGCCAGTGCACGTCGAGGACGCGCTTGATGCAGCGCCCGTACGCGGCGCCGAGCCCGTAGCCGACGGTGGTGAGATAGACGGCCCCATGGGGCATGAACCACTCGCGGTACGCGAGCTCTGTGAGCCCGGCCTTGCCAACGATCACCTTGGCGCCCGAGCGCTCGAACCAGCGGCTCATC
>Ga0126379_10002248_pt1 | contig 12243 bp, 18 predicted proteins | sample PanSoiMetPlot_24_FD_92640 | JGI IMG/M metagenome (GOLD analysis project Ga0126379, IMG submission 92640) | Tropical forest soil microbial communities from Panama - MetaG Plot_24 | ecosystem: Environmental > Terrestrial > Soil > Tropical forest > Bulk soil | place: Panama | collected 2016-02-17
AGGCTGTACGCCGGACAGATGGCCGGCGCCGTCAACGCGGCCGCGCTCGATATGGTGCTCCGCGGCGCGACGGCCGGGCCGGCGTGGCCGGCCGCGGCGACCGGGATCAATCAAGCGTTCGTCGACGCCGCGGTTCTGATCCTCAACGCCCTAAAGCGGTTCCCGGAAGTCGCCATTCTCTCGTCGGCCGCCTGGGCCGCGATGGGCGGCGCCGTCGACACGGACGGCCGGCCGATTTTCCCGACCGTGGGCCTGTGGAACCCGGTCGGAACGCTCGACGTCACGGTCGGAACCGGCAACGTGCGCGGGCTCACGTACTACGTCGACCCGTCCGTAAACAGTGCGGTTACGTGGGCCGTGGTCGGCGTGCGCGACGCCTTCCTGTCGATGCAAGGGCCGATCGGGACGCTGACCGCTGACGTCCCGGCGAAGCTCGGACGCGACGTCGCCGTGTACCGGTTCGCGTCGATGGGGATCCTTGACCAAACCGGCCTGATCCGTATCGGCGCCGCGCCGGTCGCGGCCGCGGCCGAAAGCTCGAGCGGCTCAAGCTCGAAAGCGGCGAAGTAGGTAGCGGGCGCCGTGGCCTGGGCGACGGTCGACGACGTCGCGGTAGCGCTCGGGCTACCGGTAGGCGACCCGGGCTCGGACGCGTTTCTCGTGCAGTCCACGGACGCCGCGAACGCCTGGGCCTACCGGGAACGGGCCCGAAACGGCTACGTCGCGACGCCGGCGACGCCGACGACGCCGGCCGTCCCGGAAGATCCCGACGTGTCGCCCGGGCCCGACGTGACGATGGCCGTCGTGCTGTTCGCGCAATCGCTGTACCGGGCCCGGGGCGCGCTCGACTCGTATCCGTCGTTCGAATCGTTCGTACTGTCCCAGGCGCCGCCGGCCGGGTCGATGGGACAGATCAACCGCCTACTCGGCGTGCGCCGGGTCCGGGTCGGATGATGATCCGGCTCGAGCTACTCCGCGCCGATCTCGTCGCCGCCGTCCGGGCCGGGCTGGCGCCCGAAGTGCTCGTCGTCGACGACCCGGGCGCGGTGGCGCCGCCGTGTGTGTTCGTCGATCTCCCGGTTGTGCGCCTGGCCGGGAACCTGCTCGAGATCGCGACCCGGGTCCGGGTCGTGGGCGTCGTTCCGGGTCGGGGCGACGGGATCGGGTGGATGCTCACGACGGCGTCGGATCTACTCGAGGCGCTCGGACCCGGCGATCTCGGGCCCGACACGTTGTCCCGCGGCAAGGACCAGCTACCGACGCTGACCTACGTCGCGGTCGTCCGTGTACCGCGCACGATGTGCGCCGGCGTTCTAACCCTCACGACTAGGAGCGCGTAGCTATGCCTGATTCGATCGTGACCGACATCCCGTTCGTACCCGTCAAGCCGTCGATCAAGATCGGGGCGACCGGCGCGAGCGTCGAGATCGCGTGCGCCGCCGGCGAGCTGGCCGTCGAAGTCGACCAGGACGAGACGACGACCGAGACGTACTGCGGGACGTTCACCACCTACAAACCGGAAGTGTGGACGATCACTGTCACGTGTTTCCCGTCCTACGGGACGGCCGGCCTGTGGAACCTGGTCCGGCCGTTGTGCGGGACGACGCAACCGTTCGAAGTGCTACCCGACGCCGGCGCCGTCGTGTCGGAGTCGAATCCGCTCATGGAAGGGACGTGCATCGTCAAGGCGTTCCCGTTCTACACGGGCTCGCCCGGCGAGCCGACGTCGTTCGATCTCGAGCTAGCCGTGCAAGGCGCGCCGACGTTCGCCGTCGTCCCGCCGATCGCCCGGGAGTCGGTCGCGGCATGAGCGCCGGCGTCGAGATCGACACGGCCGCCGTGTCGGCCGCGATGGCCCGGCTCGCCGCCGGCGTCGAGTCGGGCTCGAGATCGACGGCGCTCGAGCAGGCGGGCCGCACGGCCGACGCCCTACGGGCCCGGATCCCGGTCCGGTCGGGCCGGCTCGTCTCCACGGTCGACACGGTCGCCGTACCCGACGGCGCCGGCGTCACCTACGGCGCTGGCCTGCCTTACGCCCGGTATATCGCCCGGCGTACGGGCGCGCTCGAGGATCTCGGCTCGAGCGCCGCCCAAGAGTTCGGCGCCGCCGAGATCGAGATGGCCCGGAAGGAATGCGCCCGGCTATGACCAGGATCCGCGTCGATCAGGCCGACGTCACGTTGTCCGAGCTGGCCGACGTCGAAGCGGCGCTCGGCTGTTCGCTCGGCGTCGCGTTCGATCGTTCCCAGGCGAAAGCGATCGCGGCGCTGGCGTGGATCTCGCAACGCCGAGCGGATCCGCTGTTCACGTTCGCCCAGGCGCTCGAGCTGCGGATGTCGGATCTCGAGATCGTGGCGCCGGAGTCGCCGGGGGAAGCGCCCGGCGGCGACAATGGCGTGTCGCCGCCCGGATCGCCCGACGCTGGACAATCGACCCGGTCGCCGTGATGAGCTACCCGTCCGGGCTACTCGAGGAAATGGCCGCGGTCCTACGCGAAGAGGATCGCCGCTCGAGGCGCGCGCAGTCCCGGAAGCGGTAGCGCCGTGGCCGATGGGACGCTCGACGTCGTCGTTCGGTTCATCGGAGACGCGTCGAAGCTGCAGTCGGAAGCACAAAAAGTCGACTCGGGAATGTCCGCGATCGGCTCGACGGCGAAAACGCTGGCGCTCGGCGTCGGCGCCGCGTTCGCGACGAAAGCGGTTACCGATTGGGTCGGGGACGCCGAAAAGGCGCAGGCGGCGTCGGCGAAGCTCGCGCAGACTCTCGCGAACGCCGGCGACGCGTCGGGCGCCTGGTCGAAGTCGGCCGAATCGCTGGCCGGGTCGCTGCAATCACAAACCGGGATCGACGACGAGGTGATCAAGGGCGGGCAAGCGATCCTCGCGACGTTCCACGCCGTGTCGGGCGCGGCCGGACAGCAGGCGGGGATTTTCGACGAGGCGACTAAAGCCGCGGTTGACCTGTCGGCCGCCGGGTTCGGTTCGGTCGATTCGGCGGCGACGATGCTCGGGAAAGCGCTGCAAGATCCCGTGAAGGGGATCACGGCCCTGTCGCGCGCCGGCGTGCAGTTCACGGACGACCAAAAGGCGCAGATCAAGGCGCTGACCGAATCGGGACAGGCGCTCGAGGCGCAAAAGATCATCCTGGGCGAAGTCGAATCCCAGGTCGGCGGGACGGCCGCGGCCAGCGCGACGGCCGGGGCGAAGATGGCGGCGTCGTTCGGAGAGGCGAAAGAGTCGATCGGCGCCGCCCTGCTACCCGTGCTCGAGCAACTCGCCCCGATACTGCAGACGATCGCCGGGTTCGTGCAGCAAAACGCGACGTGGCTCGTCCCGTTGGCCGGCGCCGTGCTCGCCGTCGTCGCCGCGATCAAGGCGTGGACGATCGTGCAAACGATCATCAACGTGCTTATGACGGCGAACCCGATCGGGCTCGTGGTCGTCGCGATCGCCGCCCTAATCGCGATCATCGTCCTACTCGTGACGCACTGGGACACGGTCGCGGCGGTGGCGTCGGCCGCCTGGGATGCGATCGTCGGCGCCGCTCAAGCCGCGTTCGGATGGATCCGGGATCACTGGCCGCTGATACTCGGGATCCTGCTCGGACCGATCGCCGGCGCCGTGGCGCTGATCGTGACGCACTGGGACACGATCAAGTCGGCGCTAGGGACGGCGCTCGGCGCCATGCGCGGCCTATGGGACGCGTTCGTCGGGTTCGTGACCGGGATCCCGGGCCGGATCCTCTCCGCGCTGGCCGCGGTCGGCGGGTACATCGTCGACGCCTTCCGCTCGGGGATCGACCGGATACAAGGGCTGCTCGAGTCGGTCGTCGGCTGGTTCGCGGCGCTACCGGGCCGGATCGTGTCGGCCCTGGCCGGGCTGGCCGGACAGCTATACAGCGTCGGCGTCGATTGGATGGAATCGCTGCTCAGAGGTATTACGTCGATGGGCGGGCGCATCATCGACAAGGCGAAGTCGATCGCGTCGGACGCGATCTCATTCCTAAACCCGTTCGACTCGCCCGATACCCGGGCGTTCTACACGGGACAGGCCGTCGTCGCTGACTACGTGCGCGGGATCGAGTCGCGGCGAGGGCAGGCGATCGGGGCGCTGGCGTCGATCGGGGCCCGGGCGGCGCCGGTCGGCGCCGGCGCCGGCGGTCGCGGGATCCAAGTCGTACGGATCGACGTGCACGTCGACGCGTCGGCGTTGACGCCGGGGCCGGCGATCGGGCGGGCCGTCGCGGACGCGCTCGACGCGTTCTACCGGACGTCGGGCGCTCGGAAACGGGTGGCGTGATGTCGGATCTTTGGCCGCCCACGATCCCGCCGGACGTCACGAACGACACGGACCAGCTCGACGTACACGCCCAGTATCACAACGACATCGCCGCCGGCCTGTCGATGCTGCGGGCGCGCGCCGTGCTGTCGATCGGGGAACAGGGATCGAACCGGATCGACCTGGTCGGCGGCGCCTACGTCGAGATCATGCGCGTGGTGCTCGAGGCGCCCGGCGAAGCGGCCGGGCTGCTCATGTGGGGGACGGCGTGGTTCGGTTCCGACGCCGCGTGCTCGGCGTCGGCCGCGATTCAGGATCTCGACGGCTCTAACTGGCTGTCGTCGCCGCTGGCGCCCGGGCTGACGAACGTCGCCGGGTTTTACCAGGGGATTCCGCTCGTCACGACACACGCGTTTCTCGCCGCCCAGGCGCCGGCGTTCCGGATCGCGATCAAGATCGAGTCGGGCGGCGGATCGTGGAACTACGGGACGGCGCAGTTCTGCTGGATCCTGGTCCCGCTGCGGCCCGGTTTGGGGATCCCGTGACCGGCCGGACGTTCGGGACGTTGACGTTCGGGGCCGGGACGTTCGGCGCGCTCGAGGCGTCGGGGCCGGCGGCCCGGATCGAAGTGTCGGACGGCGCCGGCGGCTGGCTCGACGTGACGTGCGACGCCCGGACGGCGAAAACGGATCGGGGCCGCTCGAGCTATCTCGAGGGCTACCGGGCCGGAACGGCCGAAGTGACGTTTTCGAATCACGACGACCGGTTCTCGGCGTGGAACGTCGACGGCGTGTGGTCGGCCGGCGGCGTGTACCGGCTCAACGTCCCGATCCGCCTGTCGGCCGTGGTCGGCGGCGCCGTACACGTGCTGTTCACGGGTACAACCGACCAGGTGATCGACACGTGGCCCGGGATCACGGACGCCGTAGCCGAAGTGTCGGCCGTGGACGGGTTCAAGGGCCTGGCCCGGCATCGCGGGCTGGCCCGGACGCCGGTCGGAGACGGCGAGCTGTCGGGCGCCCGGATCAACCGGCTAGCCGACGACGCCGGGTTCGCCGGCGGCCGTGACATCGACGCCGGGCTCGTGACGTTGACGGCGACCGATCTCGCCGGCGTGACGCTCGACGCGATGCAAGAGGCGCGCGAATGCGAGTACGCGGCGCTGTTCATCGACGAGGGCGGGACGCTCGTGTTCCGGCAACGCGACGCGATCCAAACCGACCCGCGTATGGCGAACGTGCAATGGTGCCTAACCGACACGGACGCGCCCGGCGACGTCGGCGTCCCGTGGGCCTGCTATGCGGATCTCAAGCTCGCGTCGAACGATCATCACGTGTACAACCGGGCCCAGGTGACCCGTACGGGCGGGACGACGATCACGACGCAAGCGTCGGAATCGGTCGCGTGGTTCGGCCCGTACACGTGGACGCGGGACAATCTTCCGCTCGTCGACGATGCCGACTCGAGGGCGCTCGGACAGGTCGTCGTACTAACCCAGGCGTACCAGGATCGTTACGTGGAGTCGGTGTCGTTCGACGCGCTGGCGTCCCACGGCGACGGGCTGGTGATCGCCGCCGATGTCCGGCTCAACGATCGGATCCGGCTCATGCGCACGTTTCCCGGGGGACACAAGGTCGACGCCGAGCTACTCGTGCAAGCGATCTCTCACGAGTTGATCCCCGCCGGCGACGCCGAGCGCCCGGGCCGCCTGGCCGCGTGGCTCGTAACCCTGTCGACGGCCGACGCCGTGACCGTCAAAGAGTTCGGACAATGGGACGTCGCGCTATGGGACGTCGACCGGTGGGGGATCTAGGGCGATGTCGGGATGGGTCGCGGACGTCGAGCCGAATACGACGATCTCGTCGAGCCAGTACGGGAACGCGATCCGGGATCGCGTGGTGCACCAATTCGCGAACGTGGCCGAGCGCGACGCCGAAGCGGTCCCGGTCGACGGGATGTTTTGCTACACGATCGCGGAGCGAACCGTGTGGGGCTACGTCGCCGCCGGCGGATGGGGCTGGCGTGTGTGGTCCGAGCCGTGGCGCGACCTGTCGTGGAATCCGGCGCTCGGCGGGCCGCGCTTCACGTACGGGCCGAACGGGACCGACTACTACGGCGAGTATCAGGCGGGACACGTGCTCTATCGACGATGGGGGCTCGAGCACGCCGACTACGCGTGCGAGCTGTCGACCGGGTTCGCGCAGAATTTCTCGGGCGGCCCGTTCGCCGTCAATTGGCAGTTCGGACACGGGATCGCGTCGCTACCGGGCCTGTGGACGCTCGGACACGGGATGGTTTGGGACTCGCTGACCGGGCTACAAGTCGGCGGGCTCGCCGCCCAGTCGGCCGGGACGACCTATTTCACGATGACGGCCGCGAACGGGCTCGTCGTGCAAACCGGCGGGCAGGGTTCACAGTCGATCTTTTCGCTTCAAGCCAACTCGAGCGTCAAGGCAACGTTCCGCGTGACGTACGTCGCCGCCATCCCGCTCGAGGCGTATCAAGGGGAAGGGGCCGGCGATGGCGCTGGATGAGACACAAGCCGACGACGGGGCGATCTTCCGGTTTTGGGACTTCGTGCGCGACCGGCGCCGGCGCCGGCTACCGGCGTTCGATCTCGACGACGTCGACCAGCTCGTCGAGGCGGTCCGCGAGTTCGAAGCGGGCGGCGACTAATGGCGTACCGGTGGCTAACCGACTTGCACGAGGCGCTCGGGAACGCCGGGATCGAGTTCGTGGCCGTGGGCCCGTCGTCGGCCGATCCGACCGGCGCCGCCGACTGGCAGACTCGAGGGCGTCCGGCGTCGACGGGCTGTTTCGAACCGGAGGGCGTGCTATGTCATCACACGGCGTCGCCGGCCGGGACGAGCGATCAGTCGGACCTAAACGTCATCTTGTACGGGAACGGCTCGGCGCCCGGGCCGATCTCTCAGCTGTACATCGGCCGCTCGAGCACGTGCTACCTGGTGGCCGCCGGCCGGGCGAATCACGGGGGATCGGGCCGGCGGCCCGGGATCGACGTCGGCGGCTGCGAGGACATGAATTGCAAGCTGCTCGGGATCGAAGTCGGAAACGACGGGATCGGGGAACGCTGGCCCGACGCCCAAACGACGATGTACGCCCGGACGGTCGCCGCCCTGTGCGATCACTACGGATGGGAGATCGGTTCCCAGGTTTGGCTACACGCGACGACCGGCCCGTCGTCGGGTGGCTGCAATAGCAAGATCGACCCGGCCGGGCCCTGGTCGCGTCAACCGGATCTCCCGGGCGGCGCCGCCGGGACGTGGGATCTCGGAATCTGGCGCACGTGGTGCGCGCAGTTCGCCGGCGGGCCCGTCCCGCCTAAACCGCCAAGTGAGGGCGCCATGCCGAAAGTGATCATTCACGTCGACGAGTCGCAACCGGCCGGGTCGCCCGGGTACTGGCGTTATAACGCGCTGTGGACGTGGGTCGGCGCCTGGCGCTACCACCTACCGTCCGAGCTGGCCGTGCAACAGGCCGTGTACGAGTTCACGGGCGACGCCGGCGTGTTCGGCGTCCCGCTCGGGGACATCCGAGCGAACCCGGAATGGGTGCAACCGGTCGGGTCGCTCGAGGGTTACGGCGCCGTCGCCGGCAACGATCCGGGCGACGTGTAGGGACCGATGTCGCCGGGCCGGCGCGCCGCGATCCTGATCGCGATCGGCGTCGCCGTGCTCGTGCTGGCGCTGCTCGTGATGATCCGGAACCGGTCGCTCGACGACGAGCTACTCGCGACGATTGCCCTACTGGGCGGGCTGGCGATCGTGATCAACAGTCTCCCGGGCAACGGGTCGAAAAACGGGGCGCCACACGGCCCGTAGAGCGGCGATCGCCGCCGGGATGGGTGGGGATAGCCGACGCTGACCAGGGCGTTTACGGGCGAGCGGTTTAGAGCTCGAGCCGGAACGGTTTCGTCCGGCCGGGCCCGATCCGCTGGCCCGTGTCGCCGTCGAACGCCACGATCGTGATGTCGGCGCCGGCGCGCACGAGCGCCGTGGCGTCGATCTCGCCGGCGTACGACGCCGGGCTCGAGGGCTCGAGTTCGCGGTACTGCACGAGCACGCCGGCGCCGTCGTAGATATGCACGACGATCCCGCCCGGGACGACGCCCGGGGGGATCGCCGCGGGGCCCATCATCGACGCCGGCGGCTCGGACGGCTCGAGCGGCCCGGGCGATGATGACGGGTCGCGATATCCGGGTATTTCCGGTTCACGGCCCGTTCGACCCGGGCGTAGCTTCCGCCCGTGCGGGACTGCGCGGCCCGGGACAGGGCGGCCCGGGCCCGTTTGCGCGTGTCGATCGGGTACGACTTCCGGCCGCGGCCGCCGACGCTCGAGCGCGGCCCGTACACGTACGACCCGCGGGGAAGCGCTGCGCGCCGGCGCGCCGAGATCGTCACGGCGTCATTGTCGCGCCCGGTTGACGCCGGCCGCTCGAGGGCGCGAGCGTCGGCCGCTTACCTACTGACGCCCTGTCGCCGGCCGACGCCGTTAGCGCGCTCGACGCCGGTCACGGACGGCGCGACACGCCTGGTAACGCGCGCGCCCTACCGACCAGGACGCCCGTCCCGCCCGCGCTCGAGCCGCTGACCAGGGCGCTTTACATAATGGATATTACGAGCGCTGGCCGGATCCTTGACGCCGGCGCCCGGCGCCGGTATCTCGGGGCCCGGATTACTCTCCGCTCCCATCGGAAGGGGGACGCATGGAACGAACGACTCGATGCGGCCGGCGCTGGCCGTGGCCGGCGTCGACGTACGCGCACGACTGCACGCTCGGCGGCGAGCACGACGGGCCGCACGTGTGCGCGTGCGGCGCCGTGATGCCGCGCTACGCCGACGACGTCGACCGCGCCCTAGGCGAAGTCGGCGCCGTCAAGCTCGACGGGCTCGAGCCGTGACCCGACCCGCGGAAGCGCTCGCCGCTCATCTGTACCCGGACCAGGCGTGCCGATGTCTATGTCGGCTCAATCATCCGATGTCGGGCGCGGTGTGCGAATCGTTGCGCGGCCCGGCCTGGTCGGTCCCGTTGTGCACGGCGAACGTCGACGGCGTGTGGATGTGCGCGCCGTGCCGCGACGCGACGATGGCGGATCGGCCGTGAGCGCGAACCGGCCCGGCGCTCGGAAGGTGCGCCGGGCCGTGCGGGTTCGTGGTTTGAGGTACGCACTGTGACCGCGCCGGCGAAGCCTACGCGCGCTTTCCTCATCCACGGACACGAGCCGCTCGAGCTGACCCGGGCCCATCGCCGGGCCGTGCGCGACCGGTACCGGAACGCGCGCCGGCGCGGCGTGTGGCCCGACAAGGGCCCGTACAACCGCTCGAGGGCCCGGCATCACGCCCTGTCGTACGCGTGCGCGCTCGAGGCGGGCCGGCGGCCGTGAGCGATTCCGCCTACTGCCTACGCCCGGGACAGGCTCGAGCGCTCGTAACCCAGGTCGCCGCCGGCGAGTACGGCGACGACGTCGCCGGTCTAATCGCTCACTGGCGCGTCGGCGGGCGGTCCCTGCTCGCCGTGCTCGGCGTGCTCGTGCAGCTCGGCGCGTGGCGCCCGGGCGGCTGGTCCGGGTACTACGCCGTACTCGAGCGCCGGACGGGACTCGGGGAACGACAGGTCCGGCGCGCCATGAAATGCGCCCGGGCGCTCGGGCTCGTCGTCGGGGCGCCGCTCGAGCCATACCAGGACGAGCACGGACGCTGGCAACGCGACGCCGGCGCCTACCGGCTCGCCCTGCCGCGCTGGATCTCGGCGCGCTGGTGGCGCGAACGCCCTGGTCCGCCTACCGGTCATAGGCGACCGGAGTCGCGCGCGGTTACTACTAACGCGACGCCTAGAGATCAGGCGGGCCCGGATCCGGCGCCTGTGGACGAGCGCCCGCGGGGCCCGGCGCCGCCCCTACCGGGCGACTATCTCGCCGCCCGGGAACGACTGTTCGGTACGATCCCGCCGTGAGCGCGATCGACCCGGCCTACGGGACCGAGCTGTCCCTACCCGGCATGGAACCGGCCGCGCCGGCGGGCCCGGCGCCGGCGCCCATCAACACTCGAGAGGCTCGATTGATCGGGGATCTCCGCTCGAGAGGGCTCGGCTATGGCGACATCGCCGCCGTGCTCAACGCCCGGAACGTACCGACCCGGACGGGCCGCGGCCGCTGGCACGCCGAGACGGTCCGGCGCCATTACGACCCGGTCGCCCGTCAGACCTGGGCCCGGTACATCGCCCGGTACAAGACCCGGTGGGGCCTATGACCAGGGGCCGCCGGCCGCTCGAGTCGTCGGCCCGGCGAGGGTACGGGGCCGCCCATCGCCGGCTACGCCTGGCCGTGCTCGAGCGGGACGGGTACCGGTGTCACTGGTGCGGGCGCCCGGCGTCGACGTCGGATCACGTGATGCCGCTCGCTCGAGGCGGGACGACGAGCCTGTCGAACCTGGTCGCCGCCTGCTCGAGCTGCAATAGCGCCCGCGGGCTCGAGACGATGCTTACCCTTCGGAGACATCGCCGGCTACATCCGAGCCGCTCATGGACCGCGTCGGCGTAATCGCGGCGCGTTTTTCTGCGGCGTCCACGTCGGGTGACGACGTCACGGGGTTCTCTCTCCCCGGGCGCGCTGGCCCGGCCGGCGGGTAATCCACGAACTACGGTTGCGGCCGTGACCGAGACTCAAGGGTGGTTCCTCGTCGTCGAGCTAGGCGTACTCGCCCTGGCCTGCGCGATCTGGATCCTGGCCCGACTCCACTAGGGCGCGCAAGGGTCCGACGATGGCGGCCCGACGCCGGCGCGACCAGCTCGAGCTATTCCACGACGCCGGCCGGGGCGCCGGCGTGCGCCGGGTCCGCGCCGGCGTCGATGCCACGATCAAGGCGCTGCGGTCCGGCGGCCGACTCGAGCCGGTCGACGCCGCGACCGTGGCGCTGGCCCGGACGCTGGCCGACGCGCTCGACGACGAGCACGCCGACCCGGACGGATCCCGGTTCGTCGTCGCGACGCTCGCCGGCAAGCTCGAGCCGATCGTCGAAGTGCTCCGCGGCGAACGGATCGCCGGGTTCGACGAGATCGACGAGCTGCTCGCCGCGATGGCACAAGAGGGCCCGGCGTGACCCGGCCCGACGACGAGCGCCTAGGGCTGGTCTGGATCGCCGTCATGGCCGCGATGGCCGGCGCCATCGTGTGGTCGCTCGTGTGGACGGTCGTGCTCATGGTCCGGTCGTGACCCGTCGAAGAGGGCCCGGAATCGAACGGATGTACCCTGCTCGGGGAGAGAACGGGCCGGAACGGCGTCGAGCGGGCTCGAGGCGCCCGAAAAACGGCCGAGCACGGGCGCCACACGGGCCCTAGAACGGCGAAACGGGGCGCGCGGGTGTCGGTACACGGGTCGACGGCCGATCGGGGCGCTGGCGTGGCCGTGGCGCCCGTAGCGCCCCGATTCGGGACGCCGAGATCGCCGGAACGCCCGACGCTCGGGCGTGATGTCGCCCGAATGGCCTACCTGCTCGGGCGCCGGCTGATTCCGTGGCAGGCGGCCGGGCTCGACGTCGCGTCCGAGATCCTTCCGTCCGGCCGTTTCGCCTACCCGGTCGTCGTATGGGTCGTTCCCCGCCGGGCCGGCAAGACGATCGCCGTACTGGCGAAAGTGCTCGAGCGCCTACAGATCGCCCGGATGACCCGGGCGTGGTACACGGCGCAGCGCCGCGAGGACGCGGCCAAGCAGTTCCGCGACGAATGGGTTCCGCTGCTCGAGCTGTCGCCGCTCGCCCCGAAACTGCACGTGCGCCGGGCCCAGGGCTCGGAGGGTTTCACGTTCCGGGCGAACCGGTCCCGGCTGCAGCTGTTCGCGCCGTCCGAGACGGCCCTACACGGACAGAACGCCGACGACGTCAACGTCGACGAGGCGTGGTATTTCGACGTCGACGAGGGCGCGAAGCTCGAGGCGGGGATCCGCCCGGCC
>Ga0126379_10002251_pt1 | contig 12240 bp, 12 predicted proteins | sample PanSoiMetPlot_24_FD_92640 | JGI IMG/M metagenome (GOLD analysis project Ga0126379, IMG submission 92640) | Tropical forest soil microbial communities from Panama - MetaG Plot_24 | ecosystem: Environmental > Terrestrial > Soil > Tropical forest > Bulk soil | place: Panama | collected 2016-02-17
AAAATCGGCATTTGGGATTGTAAAATCGGTTCCACATCAATTTGAAATCATCAAGGAAATTTACCCACCTTCGACAATAGCCCATTATCGTACAGCCACTCAACGTCCATATTGGGCGTGAAGCTTTCTTGGAGACGCGAACATGACGGACCTCAGGACAGCGGGAACCTATTCACTTGGTGAGCGCAACGTGAAGCGCGTGGGCTATGGCGCCATGCAGCTGGCCGGCCCCGGCGTTTTCGGGCCGCCGAAGGATCGTGATGCAGCGCTGGCCGTGCTTCGCGAGGCCGTGGCGACCGGAGTCGATCATATCGACACGAGCGACTTCTACGGGCCTCACGTCACCAACCAGCTCATCCGAGAAGCGCTGTATCCCTATCCGGAAAGCCTCGTCATCGTGACAAAGATCGGCGCGGTCCGAGGAGCCGATGCGTCGTGGATCCCGGCGCAAAGCCCGGCCGAACTGACGCGTGCTGTACATGACAATCTGCGCAACCTTGGTGTTGATGCGCTCGACGTCGTGAACTTGCGTGTCATGGGAGACGTCCATGCGCCCACCGAGGGCTCGATTGCGGAGCAGTTCACCGCCCTTGCTGAGCTACAGCGGCAAGGACTCATTCGCCACCTCGGCTTGAGCAACGTCACCTCCCCACAAGTGGCGGAGGCGCAAGGCATCGCTCCCGTCGTCTGCGTGCAGAACCACTACAATCTCGTGCATCGCCAAGACGACCTCCTGATCGATGAACTCGGCCGGAAGGGGATCGCCTATGTTCCGTTCTTCCCGCTTGGTGGCTTCACACCGCTTCAATCCGAGACTTTGTCGACCGTGGCTCGAAGGCTTGGTGCGACGCCCATGCAGGTTGCGCTCGCTTGGCTGCTGGCGCGCGCGCCCAACATCCTGCTGATCCCAGGCACCTCGTCGCTGCAGCATCTGCGAGAAAATCTGGCGTCGGCCGGACTTGTGCTCACAAATGATACCTTTTTCGAGCTGAAAACGATCGGCGCGAAATAGACATACGGCGATCGAGCCTGGGGCCGCTAACGAATTCTCAACCCAAGTCGGCAAATCGCGCCCTGAGGATTCTAAGTGTCGCGCATTCGCCAGGCGAAGGTGTGGATATCGCCGTCCCAGAGATCAAGGCAATCCGGGCGGCCCAACCGGACGGATAATTGATGCCGGCGCCGTTGTTAAACGTCCGGTATACAGTATCACGCCCCGGCAACGAATCTGTATTGCGTACCATGCTTCTTGCCGAAGCGTGCGATGCGATCATCATAGGTGACCAGCGGACAGGCAAGCTCGATGGCCGTCGCGATGAGGAGTCGATCAGCTGGATCGCGGTGCTCAAGATGGTGCAGTTGGTAGGCGCGGGAGGCGGCGCTATGACTTAATGGCACAGCTTTAAGGCCAGGTCGATCAAGGAAGCGGTTGATCCACGTCTCAACAGGAACATCAAGCTCAACACGTCCTGTATCGACGAGCAGCGCGATCTCCCAGGCTGAAACGGCGCTTAGGAAAATGGTTCCGCTATTCCGCCAGCAGCCGTCAATCAAGGCGCGAGTTGAGGCGCCTAAGCGATCGTCGCCGCTGTCGAGCCACAACACGATATGCGTGTCGAGCAAGAGTCGATCTGTCATCGGTCGATCTCTCGACCGGTCTCGGCGTCTGGCTCCACATCAAGGGCTGGTGCGACGAGGTCGATACCTTCGCGGACCCGGACCGAACCGTGATGAACGCCGAACAAGGAGCCCACCCGAGCGTCTTGCTCCAAAAGGCGGCGCATCGCCAATGCAACCGCCTCGGTCTTATTGCCGTTCGTCAGCCTTGTGGCTGCTTCTTCGATTAACGCAACAATGTCGGGACGATTAATTGTGACGACGTTAGCCATTGCGCCCTCTATCATTATATCAGTACATATATAATGACTGCACTCACTTCGCAAGCGAATAATGGTAACATAATATGGCTCCATTCATCGTGGTGGCGGACCTCTTTCGGACGAGTCAAACCCTGCCACTCCAACCGGCACTTAGCTGTCCAGCCCGGAGAATGGCAGAAAACGCGAGGTGGCTGACACCGTCTATGCCGAGCAAGTAGACCATTGCAGGCCGAGCGACGGCGTCGAAGTCGCGAATCATGAATATAGGGAGGCCCTCCTTGTACGGAGTTTTTGTGGACGCCAATGAATCGCTGGCTCTGATCTTTGAGCAACTCGAAAAACACGGCGATCCCATGGTGCGCATCCATCGCGACCCCAACATCATGCCGGACCAATTGCCCAGCGTGCTCGAAGCGGCTGAGATCGCGATCATCGATCACACGGCGCTGCCGACCGAGATTGCACGCAAGTGTGCGAATCTCAAGCACGTGGTGTTTCTGGGCACCGGCGCGCGCAGCTACATGAATCCGGAAGAACTTGCCGAACTCGGGATATCGGTGCACCTGATTAAGGGCTACGGCGATACGGCCGTGGCTGAGGCTACGATTGCCTTGATGTGGGCTTCCGCGCGCGTTCTTGCGCAGATGGACCGCGAGATGCGCGCCGGCAAATGGCTGCGCGAGGACGCCTTGCAGCTCACCGGAAAAATACTCGGTCTCATTGGCTTCGGCGGCATTGCGGCGGAAGTCGGGCGCATCGCCCTCGGTAGCGGCATGCGCGTCCTCGCTTGGAACCGGACGCCAAAGAAATATCCGGGAGTGGATTTTGTAGACCTGGACACGCTTCTAGCGCAATGCGACGTCGTCTCGTTACATTTGCTGTTGAATGATGAAACCCACGGTTTTCTCTCGCCTCAACGGATCGCCGCAATGAAGCCGGGCGTCATTCTCGTCAACACCGCGCGCGGCGCGCTGGTCGACGAAGCGGCGATGATCGACGCCCTGAAGTCGGGTCACATCCGTCATGCAGGGCTCGATGTCTTCAACACCGAGCCGCTACCGGCGGATCACCCCTTGACCAAACTACCCAACGTCACACTATCGGCGCATTCAGCATTCCGCACGCCAGAGGCGAGCGAGAATTTAGTCGGAGCTGCCTGGGAGCACTGTAGGCGGATTGCGAAGGGATAACATCCTCTTCAGCGTCGGCCATTGTGTCGCTTGGGCCTTTCCTGCAGGGAGGGACCACGACTGTGGCAACGCCAGCCGAGCCCGCCCATGTAGTCATCGGCGGGCTCGACTTGGTTCGACGAGTTTAAGTTATAGACGCAGGAATGCAGGAACAGGACGCCGTGCAACATGACTTACGAGCAGTTCAACCAATTCTGCCGGACACTTCCCGCTACCACCTATGTGGTCCAGTGGGGCGGATCGCATGTCTGGAAAGTTGGCGGCAAGGTATTCGCGATTGGCGGCTGGCAGGATGACGAACCGAGCTTCACGTTCAAGGTGAGCGACACTTCATACGAAATACTCAAGGTGCAACCGGGCCTGCGTCCAGCGCCCTATCTTGCGTCGCGCGGCATGAAATGGATCCAGCATTTCGCCAAGCCTGGCCTGTCGGATAGCGCATTGCGCGACTATATCCGCCAATCACATTTCATTGTCTCGCAGGGCTTGTCGAAGAAGGCACGAATCGAACTCGGGCTTCACACGTCGTAGCGAATCGTTGAGCGCAACGCGAGTGAAAACGCAGCGAGGTAGCAGGCGACGCGCCTAACCGCAGCCTACCGTGTGGCGCGACATCGAAGCTCGAGGCTCCTATCTTCCTCGATCGTCGGAACAGACTTCGTTGAATTATGCACGCTTCTCGGTCAACCTTTGCCGTGGCCGCCCTGTTGGAACGCCTCCAAATATCATCTGACCTTCGACCAGGTTTCACCTTGGCAGATAAAGGCGACGCATCCTTCAAGACGCAAGGCATTCGGTCCCGTCATGGTGACCACGCCATTGTACGTCTTGCCGTTCTCGGTATTCAAAAGGTTGCCCTTCCATTGGTTGTCACCGGATTGGGAAGCTCCGGTCATGATCACGGTTCCGACCTCACTTCTGCGACTTTGATCCTTAACCGCGACAATTTTGCCGCAGAGCTTCCCGCCGCAATCATAGAAATTCACCTGCGTACCCGTTGATGGTCGCATCCAGACACCATAGGGATCAGCGGCTCTCGTGCTCGTTGCCAAGCCAAGCGAGAACAGCAGGAACACAAGTGTTTTCACCAGCTTTGATTGCAGCCTGATACCCACCATATTATTCCCTCCCCTAATTCAATCTGGGTGCGGACGGCGGCCTCGCGCGCAAGAGCGATCGTCAGCCCGAGGCGTGCAACGGTTGCGCGGTGCATCAAATCGCCCATGCGGATTCAACTGGGAATCTCGCTGACTTTCTTAGAAGCCACCGATCGCTAGATCTCCCGACGCATGCCCACGAGAAGGACCAAAATGTAGCAATTTGATGGTGCCCCTCCCCTCCGTCTGCAGACCGTGAGGCCAACCAACCCGAGATTGATGCTAAGACCAGAAAGATGCGCGCCCTGATGGGCGCACGTCGCACCATTTCTATCCGGTCGAATGAATTGGGGCCGAGCGCACCTCGACCCTTCGTATTTTTCTATTTGAGCTTTTTTGATTTTGATCAATTCAAGAAATTTAATGCGGACTTGCAAGTCACAAACAGGCGGACTGCCTCCAAAGTCACTCCGCCGCGGCCGCGTATACGAGTCGAAATTTTGCTCACTGGGAACGATAAGAAACGCTCTTGCGTGTGGGCCGAGATAACCTCTGTCGTCGTTCGCTCCGGTTCCCCATCTGGCGGCCTCCGACGCTATACAAAGGCCTTCATCGAGCGGCGCTGTTGACATTCAATAGGATGGTTGCTGCTTGGCGGGCTCTGTCAGCGAGCGCTTGCACTGAATGAGCGTCGTCTACGTTGTTGCGGTCGTTAGGCGCCAAAGCGGGTACCACGGAGTATCGCTCAGTTAGTCGTCCGTTGGCTAGATCAAAGGTAATTGTTGCGCCGGTTGACATATCAACAAGTTGTAGCCGCGAGTTAGTCTGGCACTCAATCGAAAACCCAAGTGCGTCCTTCATGAGATAGTCCCGCCTTTCTGGTTTCCTTTGAATGCAATAGCGCTATTGGATCGTCGGAGCGTGTTTAAAGCAAGTAAGTGGTTGTACCGGGTCCGTCTCTCTACTTTAAGGACTGATACGCTGCGATGCGATGTGATCGGGTCAGGATTGTCCAAAGGGCAAGATGGCGACGCGGAGTTCGACCATCTGGATGGAACTGGCATTCGCCGTCGCCTTGAGGCGGAGGCTGAAAACGGTGATCCGCGCGAACAAAAATCGAGACTATGTTATTAGAATTTCTAGATAATTTTCTGCGCACCTCCGAAGCGATCGGTTCTCTCGGCAACAACGTAGGGATGCGCCGCGACCGAGACGCGTGCTGGCGCGGGGCTAACAATCTTGTGCGCGCGAGCGCATCAGGCGGTCCACTGTTCCTGCCAACCATCGCGCCGTTCCCACCAACGGCAGCCGCATGAAACCCGCAGGACCGTCTTGAAACCAGACGGTCAACGTCGTGAAGCCGGACATTTTACGATCGACGGCATTTCAAGGCATGGCGGTGCTTTGCGAGGCGACACCAATGCGCCGTTTCGATTTTCTGTCGACGGCCGCGACGAACACGCGGGCCGAAACACCAGATTGGACCAGGGGTCACCTGACGACCGCAGTCGCCGCTTGGAGATTTTCATGCTCGCGCACGCTTTGAGCGAGGCCGACGGCGATAGGACCAAAAGCCGCCCAACGTCTCGCCATCCATCAGCACGGTGCCGTCGGGAGGTCGGACGCATTTTGTTGCGAATCCGGACAGTTCGTATTGAAAAGCCCTCGGATAAATCCAGACAAATCAACGTTTTCAGGTTGGCACGCCCTTTGCGGAGTGAGCACCAGCTCTCGATGCCACCGGCGTGGCGAGGTGGATGGCGCGAGAGACGGTCGGATAGGGCAACAAATGAACAATCAGGCAGCGCTCGACCGCGTCAATTTTCTGCTCGCAAATGTCAAGGACGGGGTTGGTCCTTTCCTCGCGGTCTATCTGCTCGCGAGCCAACATTGGCAAGCCAGCAAGATTGGCCTCGTCATGATGATAGCGGGCCTCGCCACGGTGATGACCCGCACCCCATCCGGTGCGCTCGTCGATTGCACCCACCGGAAACGCGGACTAATCGTTGCGGCTTCGGCGGTTGTTGCCGTTGGCGCTCTCGTTACGTCGCTCTTTGCGAGCTTCATGGCGGTTGCCACTGCTCAAACCGCGATGGGCATGGCCGATGCTATCTTCCCACCAGCGATCGCCGCCATTTCGCTCGGCATTGTGGGCCCGAAAGCATTCGCGCGACGGGTCGGTCGCAACGAGGCGTTCACCCACGCGGGTACGGCGGCGACTGCGGTGGCGGCGGGGATAGCAGGCTGGCTCATCGCGCCCGGCGCGGTGCTGTGGCTCGTCGCCGCGCTTGCCGTTGCAAGCATCTGGGCAACTTTGCAAATTGACCCGGGGTCGATCGACCATGCCGTCGCCCGCGGCAGCGGGGATGAACACGACGCGCCACCGGCTACCTTGCGCAGCCTCCTGGAACGCCGGCCGCTCCTCATGTTCACCGCCGCGATATCGTTATTTCATTTTGCCAACGCCGCCATGCTGCCGCTGCTTGGCGAGAAACTCGCGCTCGGCAATAGGGGCACCGAGACCTTATTCATGGCCGGATGCATTACTATGGCGCAAATCGTCATGGTTCCGGTGGCGTTGCTGGTCGGGCACAAGGCAGATGTCTGGGGTCGGAAGCCGATCTTTCTTGTCGGGTTCGCTGTGCTACCCCTTCGCGGCGTACTCTACACCCTGATCCAGAATCCATACGCTCTCGTATCGATCCAGGTTCTCGATGGCGTCGGCGCCGCCATCTTTGGCGCGCTGTTCTTCATCGTCGTCGCCGATCTTACGAAAGGCAGCGGTCGTTACAATCTTGCCCAGGGAGGGGCCTCAGCCGCATGGGGCCTCGGCGCCGCGTTGAGTAATTTCATTGCCGGTTTCATCGTCGACACGGCGGGATACAGCGCCGCCTTCCTGTTCCTGGCCACCATCGCCCTTATCGCCCTTGTGCTGTTTTGGATTGCCGTTCCGGAAACCAGCGAGGAAAGCCCTTCAATTGAAACCGACTTCGGCGAATCGATGAGCCCAAAGATCCAGGTACCTGACGCCATTCGGCGGCGTGCCGCGGCGGAGCGACATCATGGCCTCGCTTGAATCATGGCAAAGGCGACGCGCGCTCTATAAATCGCGTTATCGCGAACGCAAATCCACAAGCTGGTCGTTCGGACATATCGCAGCGGCGTTGCTCACCCTGTTGGTGATGCTTATCGGACTCGCGCTCTACGCTGCGCATCACTTTAGTCTTTACCGCGCAAGTGTGCAGACGCTGTTGGATGACCGGGTGATGATCATCGCCGTGGCGATCTTCGCCGGCACCTATCTCGTCATCGCCATCGGCAAGTTGCCCGGCTATTACCTCGATCGCGCCGGAGCCGCTCTACTCGGTGCGAGCCTCATGGTCGGGCTCGGCGCCGTGCCGCTCGATGAGGCCTACCGGGCCATTGATTTCAACACCATCGCGCTTCTGCTCGGCATGATGATCGTCGTCGCTAACCTGCGTCTGTCCGGCTTTTTCCGGCTAGTCAACAATTGGATCGTTACCCGTGCTCATCATCCCGTTATGCTGTTGACGGCCATTGTTCTGGTGGCAGGGTCATTCTCGGCCTTTCTGGTCAATGACACTATCTGCCTTGTCATGACGCCGCTGGTGCTCGATCTCGTGAGGCGCCTTAATCGCAACCCGGTCCCGTACCTCCTGGCCATTCCGGTGGCCTCCAATATCGGCAGCACGGCAACGATCACCGGCAACCCACAGAACATGATCATCGGCAGCCTCTCGCATATCTCCTACGGGGCGTTCGCCGCCGCCTTGTGGCCGGTGGCGGTCTCTGGCCTTGTCCTCACGGTGATTCTCATTGTGCTCGGCTACCGTCGTGAATTTCTGACCCGCGAGCGTCTCTGCGCTGTTGACGCCGGTCCGGCACGTCACCACGGTCTTCTTGTCTTCAAATCGGTTCTGGTGACGGCCGCAATGGTGGTCTTGTTCTTCGCCGGCGAGCCGGTCGCCAAGGTGGCTATCATCGGGGGCGCCTTGCTGCTGTTTACCCGTAGGGTCAAGGCCGACAAAGTTTACCGTGAGATCGATTGGCCGCTCCTCGTGATGTTCGTCGGACTGTTCATTGTCGTAGCTGGTCTCGAGAGGAGCGTGCTGACCCCGGACGCCGTCGCGGCGGTTGGACGCCTGCATCTCGACACAGTGCCGGTGCTCTTGGTCGTCACCGCTGGGCTATCGAACCTCGTCAGCAATGTTCCGGCCGTTCTCGTCTTGAAACCATTCGTCACCAATCTGCACGACCCACAACACGCGTGGCTTGTCATCGCCATGGCCTCCACACTTGCTGGCAATTTCACGCTGGTCGGATCAGTCGCTAATCTCATTGTCGCCCAGCGTGCGCAGGCGCAGGGAGTCACGCTCGGATTCTGGGAATATTTCAAGGTCGGAGCGCCTGTGACTGTGTTGACTATCGTGCTCGGCGCCTGGTGGCTTTGATCCGAACCTCGCATTCACTGTGACGGCGTATGGTAGCCATCATCTCGCCGAGCGTGATCCGGCGATGCCATGGCCCGCGGAAGACCACAGCGTGCCGGCGATAGGATGGTTGCAGCCGTAGTCGCGGGCAAAAGTCCCAACGCCTTGCGGTATCGAACGCGATCACCGGCGCGGAGCAAAATCCTTCTCTAGCGGCCGGCTTGACCGAACCCTCGCCGCGGGTCCGTCCCCCGAAGGGGCCGACCAACCGCATCGTGACGACGAATCCATCAAAACCGCAGGGGATTCCAGGAATCAGGGTCCGGCCGCTGTCGTGGAGAGGCGGGTTCGCCTGCAACACTATCGTATGATCTTGGATGGAGTGGTATTGCTGGTTCGCAGGCGTCCTCTACCTGCTTTCTTTCCAACTTTGGTTATTGACTTGGCCATGAATTAGCTTTACGTCACGGCGGACCGAGGGAAAGCAGCAACTTCCCCTCGGTCCTGACGCCAACCATGAGGCTCCCATGGCCAGCGCTGCGGCTGACTCTAGCCGTGCGACTGCACGGTCACGAGTCGAAAGTTCTGCTTCCCCTCAAGATCCTGAGGCTGGCGAGATGGCTATCCCGCTGGCCTTTTCGCCTTTGGCAGGGGGCGAGTCGTGATACGAACGCCCCGGCAGCCCATCGATCTCACCGTCGCCACCAGAGATGTGAAAGCGCGGATTGAGCGCGTACTTGCTAACCTCGAACCGATCACCCAGCAACGCGAACCAATTTTATCTGATCCCAGAGCCGTCTGGTTGGATATCACGCTGAGCATTCATGAGCTCGAAGCCGCCATGGCTTTCATGAAACGCGCGTGGTGGCCCTGATACTGGTTGCCGATCCTCTAAGCGCCCGGTGCTCCTTATGGGAATGACTGTGATCGTCTTTCGTGGTCGGGTTCGCTCCGTCACATTAGCAAGGATGTACAGTCCCATGACGGAACAACTTCTTGTTCACATTGATCGCGTCGCCCGGGAAAGCGCCTCTCCGATAGGCATTCCGATTGAAATCAGCTCCATGATGGTCTTCACCGCCAAAACCACTTCCGTGAAAACCTCCGGCGTCAAAAGGGCCGCCGTCTCCATTGCCCTGCGCGAGAACCGCCGACGTCGATCCGAGCGTCAGCGCAACCGCGATTACGACGCTAACTTTGGTGCGCATTGTCCATCTCCTTTGTTTGCTGTTAGCTCTAAGGAGACTGGCCGAGATGGGCGCATATTCCTCCCTATCGCGGGATCTCGGAACTCTTCACACATTTCTGAAGTGTTTGTGATCGCGCCGCGACGATCCGAACGTCAGCGAGCGTTGCAATCAACAGTTCACCATCAGATTGAAATCGCTGGGGAATGGGCGTCAGTGCTGTCGCTCTGGAGCCCACCGCAACCGTCGAGGGCGCCATCGTTGGTCGAAACGGGTACCGGTGTCGATGAACTCCTCCATCGAACCGATCGGTTCTCGTCGGAGTTGCTGGCCTCTCGGCCGGATCCGTTCCTGACCCATGGGGCGGCCACGCCCTCAGGCGCGGGGGAGCGCCGGCATTTTCAGCCATTCACCAGCACTTTTCCAGCTTTTGAGATCGCTCATTTTGATATGAGGTTGAACACGGGGCGTGCTTCACCAGCTAGAACGTTCGGCTCGTGCAGAGCGCTGCGCGCCGACGTTGGTGGAATCAGGATGCCTTTGGGATCGCCCTCGTCCTGAGGCCGCCACGCGGCGCACGCAGCTTTTCATTTGAGCTGAGCAGCGGCAAGCGGTCATCGGCCCCTTGCTGTTTGGGCCCCGTCCACCTGCAGGAGCGCCGATCTTTGCCAGCGATCTCGAACAAAAACGGCGAAGGCTTCAACCTTTCACCGTAACGCTCGAAAGCGTAGGTGAGCCCCAACCGCTTCCTTGCCCTGGTCACCCCGACATATGCCACCCGTCGCTCCTCTTCGAGATCGTCGGAGTTCACGTGAGGCAGGACACCGTCCTCCATCCCAATCATGAACACAGTATCCCATTCCAACCCCTTGGCGGAATGGATGGTTGAGAGCAAAACCGCGTGCGTCGGCGGGTTGCGAATCGCGCGCGACTGCTCGGCGCTCTTGGCCTCCAGTTGGTCGAGCGACGAGCAAGACAATGCCAGGGTCACCACCGCGTCGACCACGGCGCGCCATTCTGCTGTTTCCCGTTCCGACGAGTGTTTCGGCACGGCGTCGGCAACGATCTGTCGAACATGCCTGCATGACGCTGCAAATTGCCCGCGCAAGGCTCCCCTAACCTGATCAAGCTCGCGCCGTAGGATCTCGCTGCGTTTATTGGTTCCCAGCCGGCTCATAGCGTCAGCGCTGTCGCCGTCTCGCAAGTAGTAGAGAGACCCGATCACCAGTTTGGCCGCAACACCTTGCCAAAGGTCCGCTCCCCCTCGCACTTCAAAGGGGATTGCCATCTCCTTCAAGACGGTCTGCAACGGCAACCCGACGGCGCCGGCGCGGTACAAAACAGCCAACTCTTGCACCTCGCAACCTTGTCGCATCAATTCGGCAAGGGCGAGCGCAACCTGTCTCGCTTCAATTTCCGCCGACGAATAGCCTCTGACAATCAGTTCCCCTGGTTCCACAAGCGTCGGCTGATAGTCCTTGTCAACGCGGCTCCTGTTCTGGCGGATCAGCCGCTTTGCGGCCAACACAATGTCGGGAGAGGAGCGATAATTTCGGTCGAGCGTGTAGACGGTCGCCCTGGGGTATTTCTTCGTGAATTCTAGGACATAGCGAATGTCGGAGGCGCGGAAAGCATAAAGTGTCTGATCATCATCGCCCACCGCCCAAAGTTTGACGCCGTCACTAACAAAATGATCGATGAGCCCAACTTGGCCGGGATTGACGTCTTGAAATTCATCGACCAGAAGGTGATCATAAGCGCACGTGATCGAGCGGCGATAGGATTGGTTTTCAGTCATCGCCTTGACGATAAGTGGAACCATGTCGGCGAAATCTATGGCGTTGGCGTCTCGCAGCGCTTGCTGGTAGACGTGAAAATACTTGACGGCTTCATTGAGCACTTCATCGTCACGATCGATGGTGGCCGCGAATCCATCCGCGTCCAACAAACGCTCCTTCGCCCCGCCAATGATGTCCAGGATGTCCTTCTCTTCATTCCACCACATCCGGCGCGAACTGAAGACAAGCCGCTGTTCAGGGGTATCCCAAAGCTGCAACCTCTCGGAAAGTCCGACGATCTCCGGATTTCGTTTGAGGAGCCTGAACGCAAAGGCATGAAACGTCATAACCTCAAGTCCAGCGGGCGACGACAGTTCCAGCAATCTTGCCAGGCGGCGGCGCATCTCGTCGGCTGCCTTCTTGGTGAACGTGACAGCAAGAATGCGTGTCGGTCGGACGCCCTGGCGGATGAGATACACGAAACGCCCGGTCAAGGTGCTCGTCTTACCAGAGCCCGGCCCTGCGAGGGTTAGTTGAACGGCACCCTGTCCCCTGGCGGCGGCCGACTGGGTGGGATCAAGACGCCTCATCGTCCGCTCTTTCCAACCCTCTGGAAGCGACCGCTATGGCCAGCATGAATGTGCCACGTGATGGCGT
>Ga0126379_10002252_pt1 | contig 12238 bp, 10 predicted proteins | sample PanSoiMetPlot_24_FD_92640 | JGI IMG/M metagenome (GOLD analysis project Ga0126379, IMG submission 92640) | Tropical forest soil microbial communities from Panama - MetaG Plot_24 | ecosystem: Environmental > Terrestrial > Soil > Tropical forest > Bulk soil | place: Panama | collected 2016-02-17
CGCCCGGGAATTGTGCGGCGTCGGCAATGAATCCGTTGACGTACATGTTGTGGTGGTTGAACAAATCGAAGGCCTCAGCACGAAATTGCAGATTGAAACGCTCGGAGAGTTGGAACGACTTAGCCACTGCCAAATCAAACATCCACGCACCAGGACCAGCAAACTCATTTCTTCCGGTCATGTTGGCCGGGTATGGACCGAAGTCCGACACTCCAAGCAGACCAGTAAAGTTATCGGCCACCGGAAGATTAAGAATGTCGAAGTTGTTTGGACCGGCAGCCACTCCACTGTTGGTGTAGGTGCTGAAGTTATTGCTGGTCGGTGTGTAGCGCGGAATCCCGTATGGGCCGGTAGTGGCGTTCAGCGAATTCGTGCTGTCCGATACAGTGAACGGAATACCGGTCCGGGCGGTGAAGATTGGGGTGAGCATCCAGCCACCTAATACTTGCCGCTGCCATCCCTTGCCCGAGCTGAAGTACGGCTCATTCCACACCGCCGAAAAGATGAAACGGTTCCGTACATCGAAGTCCGAGCTCCCGTAGTCGTACGACGGAAATGCAGGGTTCATATAGCCGAGGTTGCCGACACCGTTGGAGCCGCTGCTGCTTTCGGCGAAGGTTGAGCTGAGGTTGTCGAGAGAGTGCGCCCAGGTGTAGTTGCTGACGACAGTGATGCCGGATCTCCCTAGGCTCTGGGTCTGGAAATGTACATTCAGCCCGTTGTAGTGGGAGTATCCGCTCGTGCCGCGATTGTTTACCGCAGTGAACTGACCGTTGGGGCTAGCATAGCAAGGACCGCCGCACGCGCTGTTGACTACCAGCGGATCGCCGAGGTAAACCTGCGCTCCTCCCAGCGGGTTGATGTTCTTGATGTCATACAAGTGGACACCATGTGCGCCGTTGTAATCGATCGCAATGAGGGCACTGCGCCCGAGTGCACGTTGTATTCCGAATCCCCAAAACTGAGTCTGCGCTGTCCGGATGTTGGGTGAAACCTGGCGCGGACTCACCGGAGGCAAAGGTACTGCACCCGTACCGGTCCCCAAGGGACCAAAGTTGCTGACCGTCACTGGGACGTTATGCAACTGGATGGTCGCATAGTTTGGAGGGTTCTGGATCATGTTGAAGGTAATGTTCCCGAAGTTCCGTTCGTAGCTGATGCCATAACCGGCACGGATGCTGGTGGTGCCATCGCCGAACACGTCGTACGCGAAGCCCACACGCGGCGCTAGCGTGCCCCACTGCGGAGCCCAGAGAGCGCCAATCGGGCTATTAGGTGCAAGCTGAATGGTCGCGGTACGCAGTTGCTCGAAGATGTTCGATCCCGGCCCCCAGTACACGTTCGAATCAAGCTGGGGATTACCGTTATGCTGCACGCCGTAGTGTTCGTATCGCAAACCGTAGTTCAACGTCAGGCGTGAGGTGGCCCGCCAGCTGTCCTGAGCGTAGAGTGCCCAATCCTGGTAGCGATAGCTGCGCGAGAATGACGGCTGGGTTGCGGGAAGCTGAACCGTGCATCCGGGCGTCTGAATCAGAGTCTGAGTGATGAAATCCCTGACGCACGGTAGCTTGCCCTGCGGATTTACTGCGGCCTTGTAGTTGGTCAGTGTACCCTGCACGAGACGATCGAGACCCGTTGAGAACGAGGTACCCAACTGCTCAACGGCCTGAGCGTAGGCGCCGTAAGCCTTGTTGAGCTGGATGTAGTCCCATTGGCCGCCGAAGCGAATGGTGTGCGTGCCCTTGGACCACGCCAGATCCTCAAAGATCTGTATCGTGTTCTGTGGGCCGCCAAATGGGAGGCCCCCTGTCCCCGTGAAGTTAGCATAGAAGCCGGGCATGGTAAGTTGTTGGCCCGCGAGTGTGGCTCCGTTGTACAGGAATAAAGTGGGAGTGTTTCCCAAGGCCGTGTTGTACTCGTTCGAGGTCACATCGCGCGAGAACCCAGCCCGAGTACTGCTGAGTAGGTTCTGGGTGAAATTATGGGTAGCCGTGCCCAAGTAGGTGTCGTTCACCAAGATGAAGCCGACGTTGTACTGCGGATAGGGACTGTTTTGGAGGGACCCTGGAAACGTCAACAGGCTTTCTCTGCCGTAGCGGAAAGTGAATTGCGTCCGGTCGCTCATGGTGTAATCCGCACGCGCGACCAAACCGTAGGTGTTCTGCGGCGAGTCGCCACCGGCATCGGCAGGCGCGAAATAGTTCACTAATCCAAAGATCGGTGTAGCTGGATTAGGAACCGCGACGTCGAATGGACCGCCACCAACGTACATGCCAGCGATATCAGCCTTGGTGACCGTACTAATGAAATTCAAATTCGCGCCGTTGTGGCTGAAAAAGTCCTGAACGTTCTGAGGGGTAGCAGCGATAAGCTGGGGTGTCGGCACGTAACCTAGGAGGCTGGCATTGCTTCGCACGCGTAGCCATTCCGCACTGCCGAAGAAGAACAACTTGCTCTTAATCGCTGGCCCGCCGAACGTAAAACCAAACTGATTGCGAGTGTAAGTTCCTTTGGGGATTCCATGGGCGTCGTTGTCATAGGTGTTGGCTGTGTACGCCGAGAGGCGGTTGAACTCCCAACCCGATCCATGAAACGTGTTGGTGCCGCTCTTGGTACTGACGTTAACTACACCACCAGATGCGCGGCCGTATTGCGCGTCGAAGTTGTTGGTGACAACCCGGAATTCCTGCACTGCGTCCTGCGGAATCTGGAGTGCGATTGATGTATCGAACAGATTCGTGTTCTCCATGCCATCCAGCAGGACCTCTGTGCCACTTGCGCGTTGTCCGTTGATGTTGTAGCCCACGCCCCGGTCGGTGCTGTTCTGACCGCCACCGGTGATCTGCTGATTGCCGGCCTGTGAGCTTCGGTCGCCAGCACTCACGTTGCCGGAGAGCGCGACAAAGTCATAAGGGTTGCGAGTAAGGCTGGGCAGTTGCGCGATCTGCTCTTCGGAGACGATCTGGGAGTGCTCTTGCGTCTGTGTATTCACCTCGACGCCCACGGTTTGCGCGCTAACTTCGACCGTAGTCGATGCTGCTGCCACGCCTAGAACAGCATCGACAATAGCAAGTCCTCCCACGGTTACTTGTGTTTTGTCTTTGTAGGCCGCAAAGTCCTTACGGGTGACGGCGACTTCGTAAGGGCCGAGTGGTAATGCCGGTAAGATGTAGTAACCCTGCGAGTTGGTCTGCACCGTTTTTTCAAAGGTCGTGTCCAGATTCTTCACAGTTACGGTCGCACCTGCTACTACCGCGCCGGCCTTATCGCGAACTGTTCCGCTAATCACGCCGTTCTGCACCTGCGCGGAGACGAGAACTGCCGCAACTAGCAGCAATAGAGAAACACACAGTCGAAAACGCATTTGGCCTCCTGAAATTCGCCGCTCCAAAATAGCCGGCTGGCGAACTTAGGAGAGCAATTCAGCTACCAGTTGGATTGAAATGCATCTTTTTGACGCGAAGGCACGAGGTTGTGATGCGAGCAACGGGCATTCGACGATGAGATGCTGGTGGAAGGGGACGGAAACGCAGGGCCACATGCCAAAGAGGCGTGAATCGATGTCGTCTTCGTCACGAATCGAAGATAGAATTAATTTTCATCACGGCACGAAAGTTTCGATTGAATCATCACGAGGAGTAAGCCCGAGGAAATCCATTGGGCAAATTACAGAATTGAACAGGCTATGGCATAGGAAAAGACGGTGGGCAGAAACCGAGGTTGGTGTCCACTCTTAGGCACTCAGCCGGTTGTAGCTCCCAAAGCTGTCCACTCCGCGCGATAGTTCGGGCCAACCGGAATCTCGATTCCATTACTGAGGAGTACAGCCATAGCTGCTCCTTCCTTGCGCAAGACAGCTGTGACATACGCTCGATTCACGATGAACGAACGATGCACTCGGGCAAATTGCTCGGGATCGAGTTTGGAAGTCATGCCTGACATTGTTTCGCGGATCTCGTGAACGGCCGTGCCGGTGTGAAGTTGCACGTGGTTGCCATCGGCCGCCATAAACATGACGTTCTCCGCTGGCATTTCGGTGCTTTCGCCATCCTCCACCCGGATAGCGGTGAGGTAACGATGGAACCCGCGCGAAAAGTTGACGTAACTCCGCAGCAAGTCGGAGATCTCATCCAGCTTGCGCCGGTAAATTTCAGTGCGAACCCGCTCCATCGCTGCGCGAAGCAACTTGGGATTGAGGGGAAGATCAATCACCTCAAACCCACAATCGAGATTCTCATCGTCCTTCGTTCTCAGCCCTAGAACGACGGGAAAAGTTATGTTTCCGGCGGAGTTCTTCGGACCGGATTGTCCGATGTGCGTTCGTGCGATTAGCAATTCAGGAAGATATGCATCGACCAACCAACGACAGTCATCCCAAGATCCCGACTCGCCTACCACATGAAATCCCGTGACTTCATCCACCCCCCGAAGTAGGCCCTCACGATTGTCCGCATTCGGTTCAAAGACAACCACCCGCATGGTGCCGTGCTGCGGTTCCATTTCTCGTCCCAAGTGCATTGTGTACCCACTGGTCATTCTTGCCCCGAGCAGTCCGGTGGTAAAGGATGCCGCTGAGACCCAGGGCATCGAACTACTCCCCTGATAGGGGCAATCCATCTGCCGAAACTAGAAATCCAGCAACCTGCATTATTTGCAATGCAACTCACTCTTGTCGTCGAAGCAGGTCTACGATTCCCCGGATTTGAAGTGTGGATTCACTACGGAAACATGTAGCAGAGCAGCAATCAACTGCTATGCCTAGAACCGTGAGTTGGGACGAAATTGCCTCGACATCGTAAAAACGCTGAGATTCCTGCCGCAGTAAGCGATAGGCGAAATCACTGAGACGGAGTGAGATTCCGCGTTGCTGTTGTAATCAAGGCCATTTCACTTTTCGATCTCGAAACAGGCACCGACCCCGGATTACAAACGCAATGGCGATGTTTGGACAACTAATAATTCTTGGGTCGATTGATGTCGGTATCGAACGCTCGTTTCGCACGGCTGAGTTTGTCGCTATCCTGCGTGTTTTTCGTGTGATCCCACAACACTTGCTTCAGTGAATCGGGCAAGCAATTCAGGTCAGGAGGCTGGTGCTTTGCGTGATGCCGACCTGCAAACAGACGTGCTGCCCCTTCTTTTTGTGCCGGAGTCAAAGCCACGGACTCAAGGGCTGCGACAAGCGTTGTTGTCGAGTAATCGAGCAGTAGCTCTTCTGCCGCGACCTCATACGATGGGTACACCGACCAAGGTCCCGCTCCGCAGCCGAACCATTCAAGCAACGATAGGATGCGGTCGCGCTCCTCAGGCATCTCGGTTGTATATTGCGACTTCTGCGGTCCCATCCGGGCCGGTCGAAGCGATATTCTTAGTTGTGGTTCTGAGAGAAGCTCCCGAAACCGGATTACCCTCCGGATTCAAAACTAAGGTTGTAACGCGATAACAGTCAGAGCCTTCATTCGCTCGTGCTCAAGCCAGGTGTTGGCCAGAGTGGGAAGGGTCCCGAGAATTACCATCGCAATTATTACTCCCCAGGCAAGCGAAGCCGGAATACGGATGGAGGACGACGACCTGAGTACTCGCTGAGAAAGAAGAGCCACCGCAGCTATCGAATAAGCAGCAATGGTGAACCCGCTGTTGACGTTAGCAATCGCTTTCACCAGCTCATCGAATCCGCCCATTGCCTACTCCTGCAAGTTTGCCTTGTAAGCTTTCGTTACCTTCTTGTCTTTCTAAGGTTGGTCCGCCCATTCGTAATTCGGCTCTTTTGGGAACGTAGGATAGTACTGGATATACGCCTGTCCAAGTTTCTTTGTCTCAGGATCATCTGATTTCACACACCCTCTCAGAGTCGTGTCGACGGTGTGAGCAGCAAAACCAGCTTCGTTGGAGACGGATTGAAGTGTCGCCGCCTGTACCTTTTCCAAAAGGGTCTGCTTTCGAGAACCGTCGGCGGCTCTCCCAGCAGGTTCTCCCCACCTCTCCACCTCCTGGGCCATTCTGTCATTTTTCACCACGATCGAACCCAGAATCGCGGCGAGAACCTTGTTGTTTTGCAAGGCTGCGAGGTCTCCCCGTGCCCCAACGACAACTGTCACAAACCCCGGAGGAGTTGGATCGGGGTTCGTCCTTCCCAAGACGAGAACATCATGAAATCCTTGGGAGTCGTCACAAGAATTAGCACGATAGGGTCGCCCGGCTTGGTTCCCCAGGGCAACAGGATTTGGGTCTTTCCTGCAATATCGGACGGGGAACTGGCGGAGCCATTCCCACCTACGGTCAGAACAATATTTCTTAGCGTATGGTCATGTACGTCTAAAACCTCGACTGGAAGGCTTTGGGCGTGCAACAGAGGCGACGTCAGTAGAAATAAGGCGAACGCTGACCAGCCTCGAAATCTGGGAGGCACAACCATAGCGTCGCGCATCTTACTGGTTGGGTACTGAATGACAAGAGGCGTTTACTCAAAATCCTTCCGCAAGCAGTCTGCCTGCCGGTAGCGATCCCATCGGATAGCATGGTTGCAAGGTTAGTCTTGGCTATCATACCTCAGCGCCGCAGGGAGGGAATCAAGTCTACGTATTGCTGCATGGCGTCCTCCGTGGACGAGCGCGTGCAGCGTGCGACCTTGACGCGAGCGACGTGCGCGTGGCCAAAGGCCGCGAACGGGCCTTATTAAGACTGCTCTTAACCACCACGTCATCCGGCTCCGAGTTCACTGCTAGCAGTCTCGGGGTGAAGATGGAGAGGATTTTGGCATTTGCGTTGGAATTGTTCGTCAGGATGAAGATATCACCGAAGATTGTCGCGCTCTGACCCTCGACGAAGAGAGAGGTATTCCCTGTTCGCGGAGTCAGAGTAACTCGGCCATTCAAAGCTTGCGCAGACACTGTTGCCACGATCGTGACAAACCACACGGTTGCGACGCGGGACGCACGACTTCTTACTGCTGCGATTGGACACTTCATGGTGCTCTCCTTATTTAGCGATATGCATGGCAAACCTCCTGAGCCTCGCGGAAGTCCTTGAAAAGTCACATGCCCTCGCGGTAGACACTACTATGCTTGCCAGACGGCATTCAACGGCTAACGGCTGACTTCGGTCAGGAAAAAAGATTACCGTTTAAACCACAGATAGGATTCGGGTTGCTCGTGTAGATGATCGGCAAACAGCCCAGTGATCGGGTGGCTGGTTCGGGACATCGACCCCCTCCCAACCACACTCCAGCTCCATTCTGTATCCTTCAGCGGTGGACCGCATCCGATTTGGGAGAGGTTTCGTACTCTTATTATGCAAAAGCTCAGCCGGCGGTTTCACTTCCGTCTAATTCACTTGGTGTTGGCGCTCGGCGTCACCATCTCGCTGTTGGCGTGCACCACAACACAGGCCGCGCCCAGCGGGCCGATCCCTGCCGCCAAGGTCGATGCTCCGCTGGCCGCCGCGCCGGGCAAACAGACTGCCGTCTTTGCGGGTGGATGCTTCTGGGGCACGCAGTCTGTGTTTGAGCGCGTGAAGGGCGTGCTGAAGACCACGGCAGGATACTCCGGCGGTTCGGCCAAAACCGCGACCTACGACCAGGTCAGCACGGAGACCACCGGACACGCCGAGTCGGTCGAGGTGATCTACGATCCCTCGAAGATCACCTACGGCCAACTGCTGCGCATCTTCTTTTCTGTGGTGCACGATCCCACGCAGCTCAACCGCCAGGGACCCGACGTGGGCACCTCTTACCGCTCGGTCATCTTTTATACCGATGACGAGCAGATGCGCATTGCCACTGCCTACATCGCGCAACTCGATGCTGCCAAGGTGTTTCCCAAGGCGATCGTCACGGAGGTCACTCCGCTGAAGGGCTTTTACCGCGCGGAAGACTACCACCAGGACTACGCGCTCCATCATGAGGAGAACCCGTACATCCAGGTGTGCGACGTGCCGAAAATCAAGGCCTTGAAGCAGCAGTTTCCCGATCTGTTTGTCGAGTACCAGGGCAAGTGAGGCGCTTTGTCAATTTTGGCGAAGGATGGTCCTTTTATGGGGTCATCCTGAGCGCAGCGAGTCCAGAAGTTGGACGAGGGTAGTCGAAGGACCTGCTTCCTTTGGGGTCAGCCTGAGTGAGGAGCGAAGCCATGAGTAGAAAAGAGCAAACGAATTTTGGGTCGAAGCTTGCATATCCGCTTGAAAATAAAGGGCCTTGTCTCTGTGGAAATACACTCTAGTCTGCTGGCAGGCTCCACAAGTTGCTGATTCGCAATGGCTTAATGGACTCTGCGAATCCCGTACAACGCGCCACAATCCGACAATTCGTTTGTTCTTTTTGCTTGTGGGCGTCACGTTTGCTATTTATCGACAGGAGGACGGTGGCGAATTCGAGCGCTAGAGTTTTCGAGCGCTAAAGTCTGCTTTTTCGACGCGCTAATACTTGCTTGCGGCCGTAGGACACTAGCCAAGCAGAGAATGCGGCTGCCAAACAGACAAAGGCTTACGGGTTCGGGCGTTTGGGTGATCAATTGCAGTGTGCCGGTGGATGCGAAAAACAATTGAGCGCTCAAGTTTATGCTTCCAGTTGACCTCCAGCCATTGCTCCACTGAGCTGTGAAGCCGACACGAACATCCTGAATGTCGCATCCAAGCTGAACCGACCAGTCACGCGTACTCTGATCCCAATCACAAGGCAATTTCGAGCCTAGCGGCTTGAGCCTTAAAGTTCAATCCAGACCGAACCAGGATCGAATGTGTCCGAAGTGTGGACGGCAGCGTTAACGCCGTCCACATGTTCGAAGCGAGTTGCCGCCCAATGTAGTGTCTTGTTCGTCAGTTCACCCCGATGCGCGTGGCAGCCAGCGTGCCCGTGACCTCCTGCAGGAGATTGCCGTTGGGGTCGTAAGCCTTATAGTCGAACGTTCCATGGTAGGAATTGCCGTTTCCGGCGACAGTATTCCTCTCCGTGAGCGAAAACATCCCTGCGGCGTTTCCATTGTTATCGAATCCCCACCCTACGTGACTGAGGTGAATGGTTGAGCCCACCTGCTTCCAGACACCCATGCAGAAATTCCCTTCTATGGGGTTGAGGTTTGCAGTCTCGGCTTCTGTTCCGTCGCTGTGCCACATATCGAACGCCTCGTAGAAAAACTGGCCGTCGGCCATGTAAGTAACGTGCCAGAGACCAACGATTGAGGCACTGCTGCTGCCCTGTCCGGGAGCAAGGTTCACAAGTGACAACAAGTTCGGCACAGAGGACGATAATGCTCCACCGCCGCTGCCGCATGCAGCGTTAGCCGTGGTTGAAATCGTCAATAGGGTTAAAGCGGTCATGGCGATGCAAAGGTATCGCCCTAGGCTGGCTCGGCTATGGTTCGTTATGGTCATAAAGTACTTCACGGTGCTGATTCTCCTTTGCGGTTGCTCGAATTTGTCCACCCTTCCGGTGGAGTGAGGCAAACCTGGCACGCATTCCGAGAAACAAGCAATCGCGAGGGTGTGGTTTTCTTGTGATTTTTTTGTGTCTTGAGGTAAGTGCTTGCAGGAGCCTTGCTTGTCGATAGAGGGAAACCTCGCTATAGTGGCATCCCGGGGTTGTTACATTACATGGAGTCCACTTCACCCGTAGCCCATCAGTTTCGCCTGGACCGCGACCGATACCAGCTCCTCGATGGAAGTTCGCGGGTGCGCTTGGAAAAACAGCCCATGGAACTTCTGATCCTGCTCGTTGCACGAAGTGGGCAGCTGGTTACCCGAGACGAGATTGCGGCCACGTTGTGGGGCGATGACGTGTTTGTTGACATAGACAGGAATATCAACAGCATCGTCCGCAAGCTCCGGCGCGCGCTGAAAGATGATCCGGATCACCCGCGCTTCTTAGAGACGGTCATTGGGAAGGGATATCGGTTTGTCGGGCCACTGGAAATTTTGCCAAGCCGCGCAGGCCTAGCCGGTGAAAATGCGGCACATTCGGTGACCTCGCCGAACCTTCCAAAAACAGCCCAGAGGAAATTGGGGTTTGCGATTCTCGCACTCATCATTGGTGCGGCGTTCACATGGCTAGCCGTGCGTCGACTTGAACAGGTTGGTACAGAGTACTCACAAATTCGCTCTCTCGCCGTATTGCCGCTGGCAAATGTCTCAGGCGATGCATCTCAGGAATACTTCGCAGACGGTATGACGCAGGAATTGACCGCTTCATTAGCACAAATCGGCGACCTGCGAGTGATTTCCCATACGTCCGTTATGCAATACAAAGAGGGTCACAAGTCAGTTCCTGAGATAGCGAAAGACCTGCACGTCGATGCGCTGATCGAAGGTTCTGTCCTTCGCACCCGGGACCGCGTGCGAGTAACCGCGCAGTTAATTCGCGCGCCGGCAGATCAAACGGTATGGTCGAACACTTACGAACGCGACCTCCGTGACGTACTGAGCCTGCAGCGCGATATCGCGGATGACATTGCCGAGCAGGTGAAGATCAAGCTGACCCGCAGCAACCGGATGTCCGCCGATCCACGGCCAGTCGATCCGGAGGCACACGACGCCGTCCTGCAGGGACTGTCTAACTACGATAAGGGCACAGAAGAAGGGCTAAAGGCCGCGATCGCCAACTTCCAGAACGCTATTGCCCGGGATCCCAAGTACGCAGCCGCCTACGCCGGAATAGCAGATGCCTATGTCCAGCTCGGCGTTCTCTACTGGCCTCCTCCCCAGGCTATGCCCCAGGCCAAAGCAGCGGCCTTAAATGCGCTTGAGCTCGATCCGGATCTTTCGGTCGCGCACGTCTCGTTGGGGAATGTCCACTACTTTTACGAGTGGGATTGGGCGGCAGCCGAACGGGAGGCCAGGAAAGCCATCGAGCTCAATCCGAGTAACGCCTACGCCCGCGATTTACTAGCCGAGTATTACGGAACCATTGGCCGGTGCGACGACAGTGTGCTCGAACTGCAGCGCGCTCGCGATCTAGCACCACTATCGGTCGAGATCTTGGGCGATACCGTAATGTGGTCGTTCATGTGCCGCAAGTATGATCAGGCGATTAGTAAAGGTGAGGCAATCACCACGATGCAACCTGACAACTCGTTTGCCCAGGTCTTTCTGGGAATGTCGTATGCCAAAAAAGGACATAGTCCGGAAGCGATACGGCACGCTGACCTGGCTGTTCAGTATGACAAGAGTCCGCTGATCGCGTCTTTTCGCGCCAACGTCTACGCGCTTGTAGGGCGGAAGGACGATGCCGCAGCAGCACTGGCTGAAGTCGAACGGCGAAGAGTCGAGCAATATTCGTGCTCCTATGAGATAGGGACAGGCTATCTTTTGCTTGGCCAGATTGATCGCGGTTTTCGGTGGCTGGATAACGCGTACCAGGCGCGGTCGGAATGCATGATTCTGGTCAAAGTTGATCCACGACTCGATGACGTACGATCGGACCCGCGGTACCACACCCTTCTGCACCGCGTCGGTCTCGCAGATTAGCTGTTGACGCGAAGTCAGCAGCAGCAGACCGGATTCGTTTTTCCTACGACCAGCGCGAGATCGCTCGTCGAGCCAAAGCTCTCCTGAGAATACTAATGCTCAAAGGCGTCTCGGGGCGACCAATACGCATGCCGTGTTTTCTTGTATCTGAGACGGCAAACACCCGTGACTTATTACTGAGAACGATTTTCGGCAGAACGATCCCTCGCCCATGTGGATTCAGCCAAAGACAGCGAGCGAGTGATAGGTGCTGTAAATCGCAATCTCACAAGTAATCCGGCCCTCTAAATTTCTTCTTGCTTCCAAGTAGCCGAAAATTTGGGAAAAATTGTGTGAGCCGGTGACGCACCGCAGTCCCGATTCAAATTTGTACTTCGGGGGGTACCCCCCTACTAAAAGATGGGCACGCTTATGCAGGCTTCGTACGACATCGCCCAAACTCGCAAGCGCGCTGCAATCATGCGGTGCATCCACGGTTGCAGCACCCAAGGTGCTGGGAGCGACGCGAGTAGTGCCAACCTCCTCGAAGGAGGCCAAGAGTATTGTCTGGCCCTCTTCGTGTAGGTTTGGCCCTCTTCGCGTCGTAGGCAACTTAGCACTCGCTGGCGGTCAGAGGGCGGTGGGCACGGGAGCGGCAGGCTCGTTGGAGCACTGTAGGTTGGAGCACTTCGGGCAAACGATGGCATTGCAGCAGCTCCACACTTGGCGCCCGACTGGTTCAAAGACGGCGGGGATAACTCATGTCGGCCAGTCCCTGAAGAGTAAGAACGTCTGACCGAGATTC
>Ga0126379_10002254_pt1 | contig 12237 bp, 14 predicted proteins | sample PanSoiMetPlot_24_FD_92640 | JGI IMG/M metagenome (GOLD analysis project Ga0126379, IMG submission 92640) | Tropical forest soil microbial communities from Panama - MetaG Plot_24 | ecosystem: Environmental > Terrestrial > Soil > Tropical forest > Bulk soil | place: Panama | collected 2016-02-17
GATTTAAGAGTTGGCCGGGGCCAATGCAAATCCACGGTGGCGCCAGTGGCGAGTTCGGGTCGGCCCTGATAAAAGGCCCGCGCGAAGGCAAGATTGAGCCCGAGACAGCGGTCGGGAGAGTAAAATGCGCAAAGGCGCGGTGGCGCGCAAGACTAAGGAAACCGATGTCGAGGTCGCCGTCGATCTCGATGGGACCGGCGCGTCTTCGATCGAAACTGGCATCGGCTTTCTCGACCACATGCTCGATCTGTTGGCCCGGCATTCGCGGATTGACATCCGCGTTAGAGCCAAGGGCGATCTGCACATCGATCACCACCACACGACCGAAGATGTTGGCATCGCGCTCGGCCAAGCGATCAAGCAGGCGCTTGCCGAGATGAAAGGCATCACCCGCTATGCCGATGTGCACGTGCCGATGGACGAAGCGCTCACGCGCATCGCTCTCGATATTTCCGGTCGGCCGTTCCTGGTTTTCAACGTTGAATTCGTGCGGGCCAAAGTCGGGCCATTCGACACCGCATTGGTCGAAGAATGGTTTCGTGCTTTCGCCATGAACGCTGGCGTGACGTTGCATGTCGCCACGCTATACGGTGGCAACGATCATCATATCGCCGAGTCCTGTTTTAAAGGCCTGGCCCGTGCGTTGCGCGCCGCCGTTGCGGTCGATCCGCGGGCGGCGGGCGAGGTGCCTTCAACCAAGGGCAGGCTTGGCGACTAAACTGCGGTCCGTAAAACGACAAGGGATCGCGCAGCAGGTAACGCTGAAAGATTCGGTCAATGTCTATCTATACCGTCCATCAACCGCCGCTCGACTCCGGCGCGGCCGCGGCCGAACCCTATCGCTTTGTCTTTGTCCGTGACGGCTTCTCGTGGTGGGCTTTCCTGCTCACGCCGTTCTGGATGCTGGCGCACCGCCTATGGCTGGAGCTGGTGATTTATCTGCTGATTTCGGCGGCGGTCGATGTCGGCTTGCGTGCGCTCGGCGCCTCGGTATTTACAATGGTATTGGCTGCGCTGTTGATCTCGCTCCTTGCTGGGCTTGAGGCCAGTACGCTGCGGCGCTTCAAGCTGACGCGCCGCCATTGGCGCAATATCGGCGTCGTCACCGGCGATGACCTCGAGGACGCCGAACGGCGCTTTTTCGACGCCTGGATCCGTCAGACGCCGGCGCGCCGCCCCGCATCGCCGCCAAGCGCTCCCCCATCGGGCGCAACGGCGCCGACGCCTCCCGCCGCGCCATCCGGCGTGATCGGATTATTTCCCGAACCTGGAGCGCACCGGTGAGCGTCGCCATCGTCGATTACGGCTCGGGCAATCTGCATTCCGCGGCCAAGGCCTTTGAACGCGCAGCCCATGAGGCTGGATTGGATCAGCCGATCACGGTGACGCGCGATCCGGAGATCGTGGCGCGCGCCGATCGCGTTGTCTTGCCCGGAGTAGGCGCTTTCGCCGACTGCCGCCGCGGACTGGATGCCGTGTCCGGCATGGTGGAAGCGCTCGAGCAAGCAGTGCGCGGCAAGGGCCGGCCGTTTTTCGGCATTTGCGTCGGCATGCAGCTCTTGGCCGAGCGCGGCCGCGAATACGAAGTGGTCGAGGGGCTGGGCTGGATCGGCGGCGAAGTCGATCGCATCACCCCGCGCGACGCGACATTGAAAATTCCGCATATGGGCTGGAACACGCTTAACATCGTGCGCTCGCATCCGCTGGTCGATGGCCTTACCCTCGGGCCGCAAGGCCGGCACGCTTATTTCGTGCACTCATTCGCGCTCAATCCGTCGCAGCGCCAGGATCTGGTGGCGGACGCCGATTACGGCGGACCTGTCACCGCAATCGTCGGACGGGACAACATCGTCGGCACGCAATTTCACCCCGAGAAGAGCCAAAAGCTCGGCTTGGCGCTGATTGCGAATTTCTTGAAGTGGAAACCGTGATCTTATTTCCGGCGATCGACCTGAAGAATGGCGAGGCCGTGCGTCTGCAACAGGGCGACATGGCGCGCGCCACGGTATTCAGCCACGATCCGGCCGCGCAGGCGCACGCCTTTGCGGAGCAGGGCTTTACCTATCTACATCTGGTCGATCTCGACGGCGCATTCGCCGGCAAGCCGGTCAACGCCGCGGCGGTGGAGCGGATTCTCGCAGCGGTGAAAATCCCGGTGCAGCTCGGCGGTGGCATTCGCGATCGCGCCACCATCGACGCATGGCTCGATAAGGGCGTCGCCCGCGTGATCGTCGGCACGGCGGCGGTGCGCGATCCGGCGCTCGTCAAAGCGGCGGCCCGCGCCTATCCCGGCCGGGTCGCGGTGGGGCTCGACGCGCGCGACGGCAAGATCGCGGTCGAAGGCTGGTCGAAAACGTCGAGGCTGTCCGCGCTCGACGTCGCCCGCCGCTTCGAAGACGCTGGCGTTGCGGCCATCGTTTATACCGATGTTAATCGCGACGGCATGCTTGAAGGACTCAATCTCGATGCAACAATCGCGCTCGCCGAAGAGATTTCGCTGCCGGTGATCGCCTCGGGAGGGCTTGCCTCGCTCACCGATGTACGGGCGCTGCTCGAGCCGCGCGCACAAAAACTCGAAGGCGCAATCGCCGGCCGCGCGCTTTATGACGGCCGGCTCGATCCGGCCGCGGCGCTTTCCCTGCTGCGCCAGGCGCGAGCGACGGCCTAGTGCCAAAAGCGGCACTACAGGGTTAAACTTGCTAGTGTCCTTATCGATTCCGAAGTTCGTACGAGTGCGCCGGTAATGCTTACGAACTTCGGAATCGGGACACTAGATGTTCAAAGTTCGCGTGATTCCCTGCCTCGACGTCAAAGACGGCCGCGTCGTTAAAGGCGTCAACTTCGTCAATCTGCGCGATGCCGGCGATCCGGTCGCCGCCGCGATCGCCTATGACGAAGCGGGCGCCGATGAGCTGACGTTCCTCGACATTACCGCGAGCCATGAGAACCGCGGCATCATGCTCGATGTCGTGCGTCGCACCGCCGAGGCGTGCTTCATGCCGCTCACGGTCGGCGGCGGGGTGCGCAGCGTCGAGGATATCCGCGCGCTCCTCACGTCTGGCGCCGATAAAGTCTCGATCAATACGGCCGCGGTGGCGCGCCGCGGTTTTGTCAAAGAAGCCGCCGAAAAATTCGGCGATCAGTGCATCGTGGTGGCGATCGACGCCAAGCAAGTGGCAAAGACCGGCGAACCGGCGCGCTGGGAGATCTTTACCCATGGCGGGCGCCATCCGACCGGGATCGACGCGCTCGCCTATGCGCGTGAGGTCGCGGCGCTCGGCGCTGGCGAGATCTTGCTGACCTCCATGGACCGCGACGGCACGCGAAAGGGATTCGACACCGCCTTGACCCGGGCCGTGGCGGACGCGGTTACAGTCCCGGTGATCGCTTCCGGCGGGGTCGGTAACCTTGATCATCTGGTGGAGGGCATCCGCGACGGCCACGCTGCAGCGGTGCTGGCGGCCTCGATCTTTCACTTTGGCGAGTATTCCGTACGGCAAGCCAAGGATTATATGGCCCAAGCGGGTCTTCCGGTTCGGCTCGATCCGTAATCGGCCTCTCCCGGCGTGGCGGGGGAGATGATATGGAACCCGGACGGAAGGGCTTGCCGATGAGTTTTACCATCCGCGATCTGGAACGGCGCGTGCAGGCGCGCGCTCGCGAGAGCGCCGAGGCTTCCTATACCCGCAAGCTGCTCGATCGCGGCGTCGATCATTGCGCAAAAAAGTTCGGCGAGGAGGCAATCGAGGCGGCAATTGCTGCGGTCAGCGACGACCGGCAAGGCTTGGTCCGCGAGGCCGCCGACGTGCTTTACCATCTGCTCGTGCTGCTTCATGCCCGCGGCATTTCGCTCGACGAGGTCGAGACCGAACTTGCCGCTCGCAGCCATCAATCGGGTCTTGAGGAAAAGGCAGCGCGCAAGGGCGGCTAAGGGCATCCGATGGAGCAGCGCACCGCACAGGACGTCTCGCCTTACCGTGTGTTCTCGCGCGCGGAATGGGCAATCCGCCGCGAAGACACGCCGATGACGCTGACCTCGGCCGAAGTGGCGCGGCTACGCTCTATGCACGACCGGCTCGATATGTCGGAAGTGGAAGAGATTTATCTGCCGCTGTCGCGGTTGCTCTCGTTCTATGTCGCGGCGATGCAAAGGTTGTTCAGTGCCCAGCAGGCGTTTCTCGGCACCGCAGACGCAAAGATGCCCTATATCATCGGCGTCGGCGGTTCGGTCGCGGTCGGCAAGTCGACCACCGCCCGCGTCTTGCAAGCCTTGCTGGCGCGCTGGCCCAACGTGCCCAAGGTCGATCTCCTTACCACCGATGGATTTCTCTATCCCAATGCCGTGCTCGAGCGCGAAAGGCTGATGGACAAAAAGGGATTTCCGGAAAGCTACGATCTTCCCGCTTTGCTGCGCTTTCTCTCGGACATCAAAGCGGGGCGGCGGCCGGTGCATGCGCCCGTCTATTCGCACCTAGTCTACGATGTCGTCCCCCATGTGTGGATCGAGATCGATCGGCCGGATATCCTGATTGTCGAAGGACTGAACGTCCTGCAAACCGGGCGCTTGCCCAAAGACGGCAAAGCCGTTCCGTTCGTGTCCGACTTTTTCGATTTCTCGGTCTATATCGATGCCGACGAGGATGTGCTGCTGTCCTGGTACGTTAGTCGGTTTCTAACGCTGCGCGGCACTTCTTTCGCGGATCCGAAATCCTATTTCCACCGTTACGCGCGGCTGTCCGACCGCGAGGCGGTCGAAACCGCAACCGACATCTGGAATCGCATCAATCTCGTTAACTTGCGCCAAAACATCCTGCCGACCCGTCCGCGCGCCGATCTCGTCCTGAAGAAAAGCGAAAGCCATCGGGTCGAGGAAGTGGCGTTGCGCCGGCTGTAGTGCGATGGCGAAATGACAATTCACGCATAAGTTTTCATGAAGCGAATGTTCGGCCGGAGAGAGAATTCATGGACAAGCCTGTGAACAACAAAACGGGGCGCAGCAAGTCGGTGGCGATCAATCGGCGACCGTCGCGCGCGGAGGCCGAAGATGCGGTGCGCACGCTAATCCGCTGGGCCGGCGACGATCCCGACCGCGAGGGGCTTATCGCCACCCCGGCGCGCGTCGTGCGCGCGTACGAGGAATGGTTCGCGGGTTACAAAGACAATCCGCGCGATTATCTCAAACGCACCTTCGAGGAAACCGGCGGTTACGACGAAGTCGTGGTCCTGCGCGACATCCGCTTCGAATCGCATTGCGAGCATCACCTCGCACCGATCATCGGCCGCGTTCACATCGGCTATTTGCCGCGCCACCGGGTGGTCGGCATTTCCAAACTGGCGCGGCTGGTCGAGGTTTTTGCCCGCCGCTTGCAGATCCAGGAGAAAATGACCGCCGAGATCGCTTCTTGTCTGGATGCCGTACTCAAGCCGCATGGTGTCGCCGTGGTCACCGAAGCGACGCATCAATGCATGACCACCCGCGGCATCCACAAACCCGGCGTCACCATGGTGACGAGCCGCATGATCGGCGTCTTCCGCGATCACGCCGAGACGCGGCAGGAGTTTTTGTCCGCGATCGGCATGCGGGGCTCGATCCACGGCAACGGGTCGGGTTAATCAGCGGGAGCGACGAAAGCGCGCATAATCGCGCTCGAAAGCTATCCGTGGCTGCGTTGCCCTTAAGCGCGACTGTGGCGACGCGCTGCACCATCTTTCGCCTAACCCCCAGTCCGCCCGGCTCAAAGCTATGCCCACAAATCGCGCGTGTTGCGCGATTTGCATCCGCCCTGCGCAACCATAACGGGTAGCCGGGCGGCGTCAAGAACAATTCAGGAACATAGTTCCGGAGCCGCGGAAAAGCGGAAATCAGGCGCGGCGCCGCTGCGCTTCGATCCTGTCCCAGATCAGCGCGGCAATGTCGGCGCCGCCGAAGTTTTTCACCGCGCGGAGGCCGGTTGGCGAGGTGACATTGATCTCGGTGAGGAAGCCACCGATCACGTCGATGCCCACGAACAATAGACGCCGCTCGCGTAAGGCCGGCCCCAGCCGCTTGCAAATTTCGCGCTCACGGGCCGAAAGATCGGTCGCTTTCGGCACGCCGCCGCGCACCATGTTGGAGCGCAGATCATCGGCGGCGGGCACGCGATTGACCGCGCCGGCAAACTCGCCGTCGACCAGAATGATGCGCTTGTCGCCCTCTTTCACCGCCGGCAGGAATTTTTGCACCACCCACGGCTCGCGAAACGTCGCCGCGAACAAATCGTAGAGCGAACCGAAATTGAGATCCTCGCCGGCAAGTCGGAACACCGCCTCGCCACCTTTGCCGTAGAGCGGTTTCATCACGATGTCGCCGTGCTCGGCGCGAAATTTCTTGATCGCCGCGAGATCACGCGTCACCAGCGTCGGTGGCATCAGATCGGGAAATTCGGTGACGAAGACCTTTTCCGGCGCGTTGCGCACAGCCGCCGGATCGTTGACGACCAGCGTTTTTGGCTGGATCCGCTCGAGCATATGCGTCGAGGTGATATAAGCGAGGTCGAACGGCGGGTCCTGGCGCAACAGCACGACGTCGAGCGAAGACAACTCGACCACGCGCGCCTCGCCGAGCGTGTAATGGTCACTGGCTTTGTCCCGCACAGCGAGCGGCTTAACGCTCGCCGAAACATTGCCGTCACGCATGACTAGCTGATCGGGCGTGTAATAAAACAGCGCATGGCCGCGCCGCTGCGCTTCCAAAAGCAAGGCAAAAGTGGAATCACCGCCAATGTTGATCCGCTCGATAGGATCCATTTGCACGGCGACGTTTAAGGGCATCTGTATTGATCCGGTTCGTTGTTGTCAGGCCGATTCTCGATCGCACCAGTCTATCGCGTCGGAGCCCATTTTGCGCAAATACCAAGACACCGATCGGCTCATGCGACCTCTGCGCTGAAAGCATTGACGATGTGACGCGGCAATTTGCCGGGCGTGACCACAATGACGTCGAAACGGATCTCGCCATTGGCGTATCGAGGATGGCGCGCGAGCCACAGTTCGGCCGCGCCGATCACACGGCGCTTGGTGCGGCCGGTCACCGCTTCCACCGCCTCATCAATGCTGCCGCGGGCTTTGACTTCGACGAACACCACCACGCCACGACGGCGAGCGATGATGTCGATCTCGCCGAATGGCGTTCTCCAGCGCCGCTCCAAGATCCGGTAGGCCTTGGCGATCAGCAACAACGCGGCGCGGCTTTCCGCCGACAACCCGCGTTGGAAAGCGGCGACCCGTTCCGGCCGGGACCCAGGTTTCGACGCTTGCAGCGGCTCAGCCCGACGCGCCATGTTAGGCATCCCTCTTGATGCTTTTCTGCAGCGCCAGCGCGCTCTGATAGACTTCCCGCCGCCGCTTTCCTGTCAGCTGAGCGATCTCAGCGACGGCGTCCTTCAATGACAGCCGCTCCAGCGCATCGCGCAGCAGGCTCTCGCTTTCCGCTGCGCCGATTTGCGCTGGCGCTGGCGGCGGCGCGATCACGACGACAATCTCGCCGCGCAGTTCCTCGCCGCTGCAAACTTCTGCGAGACTTGCGAGTTCGCCGCGTCTGACCTCCTCATGCAGCTTGGTCAATTCGCGGCACAAGGCGGCCTCGCGGTTTGCGCCGAGGCCGGCGGCGAGATCGGCCAACGTCGTCGCGACACGCGGACCGCTTTCGAACAGCACGAGCGTTGCCGGAAGCGGCGCCAGTTCGGCAATGCGGGTACGGCGCGCGGCTTGTTTGGGCGGCAGAAAGCCTGCGAAGAAAAACTGATCGGTCGGCAATCCGGCCACCGTCAATGCGGTCAGCAGCGCGGAAGGGCCGGGGAGGGCGGTGACGGGATAGCCGGCATCTTGCGCTGCGCGAACCAGTTTGAATCCCGGGTCGGAAATGAGCGGCGTGCCGGCGTCCGACACCAGCGCGATCGCCGCGCCCTCGGCTAGGCGGCGCAGCAGGCCCGGCCGCGCCTTGGCCGCGTTGTGATCGTGATAAGGCGTGAGCGGCGTTGCGATGGCATAACGGTCGAGCAATTTGCGTGTGACGCGGGTGTCCTCGCAGGCAATCAAATCGGCGCCGGCGAGCGCCTGCAATGCGCGCAGCGTGATGTCGCCGAGATTGCCGATCGGGGTTGCCACCAAATAGAGGCCCGCCGCCAGCCGCGGGCCCTGGATCGGGTGGTCGGCGATCACAAAGGAGGGCACCAGCCCTTCATCGCGGTCGGCCTGATGACGTTCTTGTTCGCCGTGTTGGCGCGATCGATGGCGAGCGGTGATGGTCATTGCGGCCACTCTAGCCTCGGTTCCTTATCGGTCACAGGACCGGACGCGGCGGCGCCAAATTCCCTTTTTTTCTCGCTTGGTTAACCATTCGCCGCCAATATGTCGGATTGACAGTGCCGTATGGTTAAGGCGCTGTTAACGGCGCGCTTGGGGCCGCTGTGGGGAGAACTGCCGTGTCCGCGCAGTTGCAGGTTTCGGCAGGTTGGCCAACGCGCCGCCGCGCGGTCGCCGGCCTCTTGGGCAGCGCAGGCGCGTTTCTGGCCGGCTGTTCGCAAACCTCGCAATATCTGTCCTCCACGCCTCCGCAGTCACCGCAGACCCCGCTGGCCGCGACCATCGGCACCGGCCAGGTCAAAGCCGGACTCATCCTGCCGCTATCGGCTGCCGGCAATGCCGGGGTCGCCGGTCAGGCGATGCGTAATGCCGCGGAAATGGCGGTCGCCGAGTTCAACAATCCGAACATTCAGCTCCTGGTCAAAGACGACGGCGGCACCGCCGAAGCCGCTCGCGTCGGCGCACAGCAGGCGGTCGATGAAGGCGCCGAGATCATCCTCGGGCCGTTGTTCGCGCAATCGGTCGGCTTCGTCGGACAAGTGGCGCGTGCGCGCAATGTGCCGGTGATCGCATTCTCGACCGACGCCAATGTCGCCTCGGCCGGCATCTATTTGCTGAGTTTCCTCCCCGAAACCGACGTCGATCGGATCGTGCAATACGCGGCCTCGAGCGGAAAGCGCTCCTATGCCGCGCTCATTCCCGACAATCCCTATGGCACGGTCGTCGAGGCGGCCTTCAAGCAGGCGGTAGCGCGGCGCGGCGGCCAGGTCGTTGCGCTTGAACGCTATCCGCACGACAAAGCCACGATGGCTAATCCGGTTCGCAGCGTCGGCCAGGCTTCGGCGCGGGCCGACGCGCTGTTTATTCCCGATGGCGGCGATGCGGTGCCTGATGTCGCCCAGGCCTTGACCGCGGACGGGGTGAACCTCAAGCGGCTTCAACTCCTTGGCACCGGGCTGTGGGACGACCCGCGCATCTATGCCACGCCTTCGCTTGACGGCGGCTGCTATGCCGCGCCGGACGGCGTCGGTTATCGAAACTTCTCGGCGCGCTATCGTGCCCACTACAATCAGGACCCGGTCCGCACGGCGACGCTTGCCTACGACGCCGTCGCGCTGGTCGCCGCTTTGGTGAAAACGCAAGGCCCGCAGCGATTTTCCCCGCAGGTCCTGACCAACCCTTCCGGCTTCACCGGAATCGACGGCCTGTTTCGCTTCCGCCCCGACGGCACCAATGAGCGCGGCTTGGCGGTGCTTCGGGTTACGACGTCCGGCGCGCAGATCGCCGCGCCGCCGTTGCGCAGCTTCGGCAGTGGATCGGCAACGTAAGCTCGCTACGCCGCAAGATCGGCAACGACGGAATCCAAAAGCGGAAAACCGGCCAAGGTCACGCGCATCCGTCCGGCGGGAGTGGTTTCAATCAGACCGTGTTGACGCAGCACGGCAATGCGGTCCGGTTCGAGCGGGCGTCCGGCAATCTGCGTGTAGCGTTTCGCGTCGATGCCTTCGGCGAGGCGAAGACCCATCAACAAAAACTCATCCGCATGTTCGGCCGAGGTGAGGACCTCGTCGGTAACCAGACCGTGGCCCTCTTTTTCCACGCATGCGAGCCACGCCTCCGGACGCTTCTCGGTGGCGGTGGCGTGGCGCTCGCCAGCAATATCGAGGCGGCCATGGGCTCCGGGGCCGACGCCGGCATATTCACGGGCGCGCCAATAGACAAGGTTATGCCGACATTCGCCGCCGGGCCGGGCGTGATTTGAAATCTCGTAGGCCGGCAAACCGTGTGCGGCGCAGATCTCCTTCGTGATATCGTAGAGGATGCGCGCCGTGTCCTCGTCCGGCGGATGCAGCTTGCCGGCGGCATGAAGCGCCGCGAACGGCGTCTCTGGCTCGATCGTGAGCTGGTAGAGCGAAACGTGCTCGCCAGCTTCCGGCAATGCGGCGCGTAATTCGCGCGACCATTGCTCCGGCGTTTGTTCCGGCCGCCCATAAATCAGATCGAAGGAATAGCGGTCGAATACCGCACGTGCGACGCCGACCGCGTCCAGCGCGTCGCGCGCCGAATGCGTGCGTCCCAGCGCGGCAAGCGCACGATCATCGAGCCCCTGCACGCCGAGCGAAACGCGATTGACGCCGGCTGAGCGATAGCCGCGAAAGCGCTCCGATTCGACGCTGGTCGGATTGGCTTCGAGCGTGATCTCGATATCGCGGGCGATCGGCCAGTGGCTGGCGATCGCGTCGAGGACGGCGGCGACAGTCTTTGGCTGCATCAGCGAGGGCGTGCCGCCGCCGAAGAAGATCGTCGAGACGGTGCGGCCCGGTGCGCGCGCCGCCGTACTGGCGATCTCAGCGGTCAAGGCACGAACCCAGCGCGCCTCGTCGATTTGTTCGCGGCGGACGTGACTATTGAAATCGCAATACGGACATTTCGAGAGGCAAAACGGCCAATGGATGTAGACCCCAAATGCCGGTCCGGCGTCCTGGGTGCCGGGCTGTGCGCCGGAAACACAATGATCAGCGTCGTTCAAGGCAAGCCTCGGCCAGTTTTAGGAACGCGCGGGCGCGATGCGATAGTCCTTTGCCGCGCGGCGGCAGTCCGTGTTTCTCCTGGCTCGACATTTCGCCGAAGGTTCGCTGCTGGCCGTCGGGCAAAAACATCGGATCATAACCAAAGCCGCGCTCGCCGCGCGGCGGCCATACCAGCGCGCCGGCAACGCGCGCTTCAAATTTCTCGGTGTGGCCGTCCGGCCAGGCCAGGCAAAGCGCGGAGACAAAATGCGCCCGGCGCTGTCCTGGCACGGTTGCATCCCGCGACCGCAATTGTTGTTCGATTGTTTCCATGGCCCGGTGAAAATTGCGATCGGGGCCGGCCCAACGCGCCGAATGAATGCCGGGCGCGCCGTCAAGCGCCTCGACAACAAGGCCTGAATCATCGGCGAGGGCCGGCAGCTGCGCTGCCTTAGCAGCCGCTGCGGCCTTGATGCAGGCATTTTCAACAAAGGTCATTCCAGTTTCGGCTGGTTCGGGCAAAGCAAGCTCGCCCGCCGATATGGCGGCTATTCCATAGGCCGCAAGCAATTCGCGCATTTCGGCAAGTTTGCCTGGATTGTGGGTCGCGATCACCAGGTCTTTGGAAGTCAGAGGACGGATGTCAGATGTCAGATCGCTATCTGAACCTTTCGGCGCTTTAGCATTAACCATCCGTCCTCCGACATCTGATTTCTGTCGTCCGACTCACATCACCGCCATCTTCTGTAAATCGACGAGCTTGGCCACGCCTTTGCGCGCCAGCGCCAGCAAAGCCGAGAACTGAGTTTCGCTAAACGGTGTCTTCTCCGCGGTTGCCTGGACCTCGACGATATTGCCCGAGCCAGTGAGCACGAAATTGGCATCGGTATCGGCGTGCGAATCCTCCGCATAGTCGAGATCAAGCACCGCCACGCCGGAGCACACGCCGCAAGAGATCGCGGCAACGTGATCGCGCAAGGCATCCATTTCGATCATCTGGCGCGTCTTCATCCAGAGGAGGCAATCATAAAGCGCAATCCATGCGCCGGTAATGGAAGCGGTGCGCGTTCCGCCATCGGCCTGGATGACGTCGCAATCGATGGTGATCTGGCGCTCGCCGAGCGCCTTGAGATCGATTACGGAGCGCAGGCTCCGCCCAATCAGGCGCTGAATTTCCACCGTGCGGCCGTTCTGCTTGCCGGCCGAGGCCTCGCGGCGTGTGCGTTCAAGCGTCGCGCGCGGCAGCATGCCATATTCAGCCGTGATCCAGCCGCGCGCCTGGCCCTTGAGCCATGGCGGCAGCCGATCCTCAAGCGTGGCGGTTACCAGCACATGCGTGTCGCCGAATTTTACGAAGCATGAACCTTCCGCATATTTCACAACC
>Ga0126379_10002255_pt1 | contig 12235 bp, 10 predicted proteins | sample PanSoiMetPlot_24_FD_92640 | JGI IMG/M metagenome (GOLD analysis project Ga0126379, IMG submission 92640) | Tropical forest soil microbial communities from Panama - MetaG Plot_24 | ecosystem: Environmental > Terrestrial > Soil > Tropical forest > Bulk soil | place: Panama | collected 2016-02-17
AGCAGGAATGGGTCGGCATCAACGAGCTCGCGCACACGGCCAATCGCCTTCATCGCTTCATTCGACTCGTTAAGCTCGGATAGAACAGTATCAAGTCGAAAATGAGGAATGGACGCCGTCGGAAAATCCTTTGCAATCTCACTATAGTCCGACGCGAGATTGGTCAATTCCTGTCTGCGCCATCTATCGGGCGTGAGCTGTGTAAGCAAAAGCCGCGCATAGCAGCATTCCATGCGAAGATAAAAAGACGCTCGCCACACACGTTCGTTCGTGGCCAGTCCGGCGCCTTGCAAAGCGTCGAGAGCTCTCTGAAAATCATTTGCAATCCTCTCAAGAGGACGACGCTGATCCGAATGAACACCCATCTGTTGGGAAGCACCGGCGATGGCAATCAAATCGCTATAAGCAGACTCCGCAAGCGCCCTTGCCTGGCTATCTTCAATCATTTGCAGAATTTCCTGCACGCCATCGTCCGCCCAAACTGGCGCATAGATCAGGTCGCGTATGCGGAAGCTTTCCAAGCGTCGATCGATGGTTTCCAGCTCCTTTGCGATCAGACTCGCCGAAGCGTCGATGCTCCGCCCGATTTGATCACGCAATTCCGTCACGTCGAGTCGCAAATGCGGCGGGATTCGAATAGGCGGCTCGGAAGCGCCGAATTCGGCGACGTCGTTGTTTCGTTCAACAAACAATTGAAACCCAATCAATTCCATTGCCCGCGCGCGTCTGGAAATCGCCTGAGGGAGCATAGTCCGGCGTTGAGCCTCAAGAATTTTGTGAAGCTGATTGTGCCATTGCTTCACCACCACCCGATCCCCGTCAGTTCGGTCGGGCCAAAGCTCGGGTTGATCGCGACCCGCGAGATGGTAGTTCAGACCGAGTTCAAGGATCCGCGTTCGAAGCAACTCATCTTCGCCGCAGTGTTCGAGCGCAGTGTGGAGAAGCTCATGACCAAAAGCGAGCTGCACGTGCGCCATCTCGCCTGGCGGCACGCTAAGTCTCAATTCCAGAATCTGCGCCGCCCGTTCACGGGCTATTCGCGCGTCGGGCTCCCCTTCAAACTGTGTCAGGCCAGCCAAGCTGGACTCGAGCCGTTTGCGCACATCTTTGGCACGGCCTTCGTCGGCCCCGAGCCTAAGTATCTGGCTGCGCAGCAGGATCGCCTCCTTTATCGCGCGCTCTGCCTCGTGTCCCGGCAATAATTTCGCGATTTGAACCGCACTGTTGGCGTAGATTCGCGCCAATTCCCACCGCCGCTGACACGCGAACAACAACGCCCAGGTGATGTAGCGCTCAGCTGCGTTGCTCTCCAGATCCGCCAATAACCCTTCCAACGGACAGTGCCGCCCTCGCGCGCCGCGCAAGCCCGGCGCAAACAAATCCACCGGTCCGGGTGACCCGGCGATCATTGGGAACACGCGCGAGCGGTTCGGTCTATCGAGGGGAATGACTTGGACGAGTACCGGCTCCGAATACCCGGCTTGACTAAGGGCAAATGTCGCTTCGCCAAACTGCTGAACGGCCCTGAGAACTTCTTCGTTGAGAAGTTTCAGGACATCGGCGTCATTGCGAAACCACTCCATGAGCCGTTGGAATTCCACGTCGCCGATGGTGTCGTCCGAAAAGGAAGATCCCGACCCCGACCTGAGATCCAAGGTCAAGCGCGCCATCTCGAATTCGTCCCAAGCCTTGACCAGCATCTCGACGGCCGTCCTCATCTCCGTATCGCCGGGCCTAATTGCATTACGCCCCAAAGATTTTAGCTGACGCTGGTAGGTATGCAATGCGACGATCAACGTTTGTTCCGACTCCTGCCCGTCCAATCGGCCAACGGCCTCGTGCGCTCCTCTTTTCGCCCCGCGGCCGTTCGGCAAATCCTCTAACGCAAGAAGTCGCGAGTGACGCAGGAAATCCGCCTCCCTCAGCCCAGCCTTACGAACCGCGTCCCGATCGCTTGCGCCGCTGATCAGCGTCATGGCGCGTGTCACAAGCCGGGCATTGACACGCGGCCCCGGCAGCGCGTTAAGCTTGGCGTTTAGGGCTTGAATGAATGCCACTGCCTCTGCGTCGATGCGGTTGGCGCGATTGGAATTCTTCCGTCGCTCCCTGCGCCCTTCGAAATACCGCCGCCAGCGCTCAATGTCGGTTCGATCCGGTCGAACGCCTCGTAATTGCTTGCAAGTTACCCGGTCGAAGCCGAACTCCTCCCAAGCAAGATCGCCCAAGCGAACAAGATTGCTCGTATCAATCAATGCATTGATACGTGCCTGTGGTTTGTCGGCGTTGGGCCGCAGCAACGCCATCAGCGCCGGCGCAGCCGTCATGAAAAAGTCGACGACGGCACGCTTTCTTGTCGGATTGTTCGGCTCGGCGGCCGCAAACGCCAGCAAGCGCCTGGGCGTCATGGTATCGCGTAGTCGGCGCACTTCATCGCGGGCTTTGTCCAGGAGGCAAAGTCGTTCACTCAACCAGTGGTGCTCGCGAAAGGCAATTTCCTCGTCCACTTCTTCTGCATGAGACGGCAGGATCCCTACTTGTCGTGCCGGATTGAACAATAGCTCACGCAGCAGCTGGTCGCTCTTTAGCCTGATGGCTAGATCAAATTGAGCAGCGGAACTTTTGATCACGGCCTGCTCCGCCTTAAGGATGAATCCAACTAGACTCTCTGGAGAAATAGGGTCGATATACGACTTGATTTCGTGGGCATCGACAAAATACAAGAGTCGAGCCGACTGAGATTTATGGATGAAGCTGCGATCGTCCAGGTAACTGCGAAGCAGATGGCGCAGACTGCGCGCCTCGTGACGTAGCTCGCTGACCGTCGGTGTATGCCGCGCACCCATTCAGTGGGCTCCTGACAGGGATGTTGCCCTGTTTGCGTTTCGGCGTCCGAGTTGCGCACTAAACGAGGTCCGCAACTGGGAGATGGGCGCACGAATATCCCAATTGCGCGAGGTCAGGAGATCGCTGAGCTTATCTGCGGCCTTACCGCTCAGGATCAGTGGGACCTCAAATGGCTTGCCCGAACCGAGGTAGGCCGCGGTTCGCCTGCCGAGTCTGACAATGAAACTGTGTGAACTATTGGTATCGGTCAAATCCAGCGCCTCGTGTTCCGGCGCGGTCATTCGTGCGATCAAGCTTCGTCCCGCACTGTCCTCAAGGAGATCGGATAGATGCTTTTGCAACAGCGGAAAGCCGGGAGCCTGGATCGCGAGGGCAAGATTTCGCGCCAGTGAACCCTCATCTGTGCGTTTTCTCCAATCGGCCTTCATGCCGTTGCGGGCGAAAATACTCTTGGCCAGGTGATGCAGCAGTTTGCCAGCATCGGCACCCGGCGCCTGCAGTGCAGCTGGCGCCAAAATGTCGAGGTCATCATTGCAGCTCTCGGCGCGGAGCAGCAGATAATGGCATACCGCCGCCGCCGCCAGTGTGCGATTGTCTCGTATCGCCAACCGCGGGCGGGCCAAGCGCGCCAAGGCCATCAGGCACGTGCGTCGATGCTGAGCGCGCATGCGCTCCATGACGCGGGGCAACAACAACCCGATCATCAGGGGCTCAGCGGCTGCGTGGATTTCTAGCGCCGCTGCCATCACAGAAAGGGCTGCGAGCACCAACGGTTCGGTATTTGCGGAGAACGCCCGAATCCGTTCGCACACCTGATGGGCTATCATTTCCGAGGCAGCAGGCTCCCACACGCCCTTACCCCGAAGCAATAGATAGGCCGGCTCGAAGACGGCCGACTCCACATTTGGTCGAGCGGCCGCCCTCATCAACGTGAAGTCGACAAACTCCAGGGTACCATGCGCACTAAACGGCTCGGCCGCTTCCCGGCGCAGCGCCGGGACGCTCAGCGGAGCAGTCCAATCGCGAAGAAACTCGACGAACTCCTTTGGGGAGAGGCTATTCGTCGCCAGCAGAACGGCAGGCCGCGGAATCGAGGCCGTCCTCAAGTTCTGCCTTGCGGCCTCAAGACGTGTGACGAAACACAGAATCTCGCCGAGGTCGGCGCCGTTGGCCACGAAAACGCCAAGATCTGCCTCAGCACCACGAAAGCGAATTTTGGCTTGATCAATCAACTCCTGCCACTCGTCCGCACTCTCGAGGTCGCACGCGGCGAGCGCCGCCAGCGTGACCTCCAGAAGCGCTAACGGGCTGCAATCCTCAGCATCCTCGGGCGAGTGATCGCTAGTCACCGACGACCGCGTCGATTCGCGCCGGAGTTCAGCCAAGCGTCGCAGCAATTCGTCGCGGCGCCTGGTGCATACGCGGTAGAGCCTCGTTGGCGCTCCCTTCACTTCTTGGTGTAAGGTCGGCGAATGCCCCGGGGAAATCGGCTCAATGAGACCCGCCGCGCATCCTTCGTCCAAGAACGCCCGCGCCTCGTTGATCCCAACCGCTGCGTGGTTCGCCAGACTTTCCACGCAGAATTCGCCAAGGAACAATGCGGCACCCAAGAGGCTGACACGCACTTTGCGTTTAGTGGAAGCCTCTCTCGGCATAGTTTCGTCACCCGGTCAGCTCAGGGGCACCACCTTTTGCCGCCAAACAAATCATTGCAGCCGCGAATAGGGATCTCGGGCCAGATCAGTTTCGAGCACAGTCAGATTGCGATGGCGTAGGAAGTCTATACAGGCTAGCGCGACCGCGCCGGTCTGGGCTTTGCGAGCCCGACTGAGAAGACTGTTTTGAAAATGCAGGCAAATACGGCGCAGCATAGCTAAATCGGCATTTGGATGGGCATTGGCCAGGAGCGAAAATCTAAACACCAGACTTTCGGCGTCCTCCCGGCACTTCGCCATACCATTGTCGACTAAGGCATCGACAAGGGCGTGGAACGCATGACGCGCTGCCCGCCGATTCTTGGCATCCAAAAACTTCAGTCCTTTCGGATCCTGATAGCGGGATTCGTGAAAAGTTGTCATCGCGCCCGTTGCATCGGGCCCCGTCACAGGCAACCAGGCATGCGGCGCGTTGTTGTGCTCCGCCCATTGAACCGCCATAACAAACGCAAGACTGTCCATCCAACCTTCGGTCCAATAGCACTGCGGCGGCGCATTGCGTTGGTACGCCGTGCCAACAGCCTGAAAAGCGTGACAGAAGAGTTCGTGGTGCACCACGTAGGTGAGCTGGCAGAGGTCCCAAGCAGTCAGATCATCGTCTTTCACCGTGAGCCGGACAATCCGCGGCGAAATCGTTATGTCGGCGGAGCCGGCAACCCTAAACGGTTTCAAATGACCTTGAGCGTCCTCGATAACCTCGGTTTCAAAGCGGATCGGTGGGGCTTTGCCGGACACCGCGCCGGTGCTCTCGTAGCTGTGGAGGGCCCGCCTCTCGACCAGGTTCGTTAAATTGATCAGTTCGCAGCCACACTCAGTCATCCCGTCCAACCCGGTGGCGCTCGTCTGAAGGGCCACCGCAGCTTTAGCAATCATCTCCGCAATATTCTCAACAACGGACGTGTCGGCGAGCATCGACGAGAGATGGGAAGCCGCCTCTTGAAGATACGGTCCGACCGTGCCGCTTGCTTTCACACCGAACCCTGCACCCTGAGCGAAGGCCGCCACTCGCCCTCTGGCGCTGTTGAGCGCATCACAGCCTTCCTCGGTGATAGGGAACGCAGCATTTTGGTCGAGGTGCCGCGCTGCAATTACTCGAAGTTCCAGCGATGCGAGTTTTGAGGGCGTGAGTGGCACGATGCACCTCTAGTATGGCCCAGCTTGGGGTACTACCTCCTCGCCCAGCGCTTCGGGGTCAGCAAAGCGTATGCGGCGAGACAGTGCCTTATCCCAAATCTTCCTGATCAGTCGGATCGTGACCCTGCCGGTGCTTTTTCCAACCTCGGATCCGAATTCCTTGGCAAAGGCGCCCGCAAATGCTCCGGCAAACAGCAGGATCATCTCCGCCCCCGTTATGCCGCCAGCGCTTATTTCGGCTGTAATCGGTGATTGATCGGCCGGTAATCGCTCCCGTGCAACCCCCAAGATCGTGGCAATCTCCGCGCCATCTACTGGATCGACAATCGCGTCGCGCCAGGCGTCGGCAATGAGACGATTGAGTTTTTCATCGTCGATTGCTCCAGCCCTGAAATGTCCTATGACAAGGCGTCCGTCCATCGCTGCTCCCCGTGCTCAATGACCGAACCTCTGGAAGGGCTCTATCAAGGAAGATGCTTGTTGAATGTGCGTCAAAACCGTGAGCGGTATCAGCATGGGGGAGAGGAACCGGTGTGTCGCGCTGGCGCATTACCTGTATCCCTAAATTCCTACTACCGAACATAGCATTTTTGCGGCTTAACGAGGTGACGGACGTCACATCGATTGTCGGCGGCGAGAGCATTCACGTATTCGTGATCCTCAGGGCGCGGCGCGGCCAATTTCGTCTGCTGCCCAATAGCTTGCGACGCGATCTCCGGGCCGAGCAAGCGCGCCACAATTGAGACGAGGCTTGAAAATGCACCTTCGCTGCTGTGGCGCTGCCTTGACACCGCCCGTACGCAGCGCGCGCGATCGTGACAACTGCGTGCGTCTTGCGACTTGGCGGAGCTGTGGAAGCGGCAGTATCGGGCGCGAGAGGCTTTGGCATTGCTATTGGAGATTTGCCGCCATTCTCCGGAGGGCACCAAGAGCGTCGATTGGAGCGTGCACGTTCGCTATTGGAGACGCTCAGACGCAACTCTATAACAGTTCAGGTCGGACGTCACTAAGAGTGATAGCAATAGGAACTTGGCGGACAGTGATCGGAAACTGGAGAAGATCGCGCTGTTTCTGGGTGGTGGAGCACCAATTTCACCCTCAGGCGCACTGCTAGCCCTGCGCAAACGGTTGCCCCCGGTTGCTGGAGACCAGAGGTTCGAAATGGTGTCGATGGTCGGAGCCGGAGCGGTGGTCGGCCTCCTCTACTCGCACCCAAATGTCTGACGCCAGAAGACGCTTCATAATACGAAATCATAATACGAAAAATTTTGGCGTTTCAGATTTAATCTATTCGATCCTACCAGTGAACTACAAGGCTTTCGGAAAATCGGGACTATCCGCGGAGCTGTTCAATGCAGTCTCCCGGGGGCAGAGTGCGATGGATCAGTTTTACATGGACGATGATGAAAAATTCTGGAGTGATTCGTTGTTGCTATTTTGAGCAGTCACCTGCCCGACCAATCTAAATTATTTTAGGAGCGGCTTCGCTGGTCACCCCCGATTCATCGACACATTGATCGGCTTCGAGAAGCTTCGTGAACGCAAAGAACAAATCGAGATTGATGCATACTGCATCGAGGACGAGAGAATTGTCCTTCAGTGAGCCATTTGCGGTCCGAGCTCGCGTTATGCTTGGTCGATATCGGGATCGCCGATCTTGTCGAATCTTTCATATTAGATTTCTCATTAACGATTTTCCCCGCGTCATTGTCGCGGACAGTGTAGAAGATCAGTGTGCTACCGGCGTCGAGTACCTCACGAATCGCCTCGATCATTCGCCGCACCCGTATCCAGCGAAATTCTTATGGATCGCGCATAGAGTCGCTTCTCGTCAGTGAAAAAGCCGTCCCAGTACTTTACCCCCTAATGGCCAAAAATCGAAACGACGGCAGAACCGTTAAGGTGATGGCGCAGAGAGCTTCATGCCGCGGTCCCACAGTCTTTGAAGCGGTCAAAACTCGGCTTGCAATGGCGTTGACTTCCGGATATGCTTCCGGAAAGATTCGCTGTGGATCTGCCGAGGATGCGGAATGCCCAAAAAAGGTATCTATCTGCCTATCGTCGCCGTCTGAAACGGCAAGGTATGGTTCGGGTCGAGGTACAGGTGCGCAAGGATGATGCTGCTCTGCTCCGTGGCATTGCCAAAGCGCTAACCGATCCCGCACGCGAGGCCGAAACTCGCGCACTGTTGCGCGAGCGCTTCGGCACGGCCGATGCGATCGGGCTCAAGGCGCTGCTAGCCGCGGCCCCTCTTGAGGGTATCGACTTGACTCGTGAGCGTGATTTTGACCGGGACGTCATCGTGTGAACTACTTGATCGACACCAACATTATTTCTGAAGTCCGAAAGGGCGCAAAGTGTAACGCGAACGTGGCAGCTTGGTACGCTTCGATTGATGACGCGGAGATCTATCTCAGCGTCTTGGTGCTCGGCGAAATCCGCAAAGGCGTCGAACGGGCACGATTGACGGACCCCTCCCAAGCCCGCCGCCTGGAGAATTGGCTCACCGCCATCGCGAAGGCTTTTGCTGAACGCATCCTGCCTGTTGACAAGTACGTCGCTGACGAATGGGGGCGAATGGGTTCCGATCGGCCTGTACCGACCATTGACGCACTACTTGCCGCGACCGCAAAGGTGCACGCGATGACACTTGTGAGCCGCAACGTCGCAGATGTTGCCGATCTTGGTGCAAGTGTTCTTAATCCATTCGATCCGCCCATGTGATGAACACCACCACCCGCACGTGATAGCAACGCCGGCAAAGGCCTCAGACCGGGGGATGCGAGCCCACTCCAGAAAAGCAACGCTTCGCGGATCCGCCCGCCTGGTCGGAGCCGACAGCGTAGCGGAGCGACGTGTCAAGATCCGCTGGCCTCGTCAACGGATTGGTGCCACTCCCACCGGGGTAAACCGCAAGTCCAACAGGGATGGAAAAATGAATAGCTATCGAACCCTCGCTGCGCTGGTCATGGCGTTTTCCGGCTGCGTCACAGCGCAACGGGCCGCCGCAGCAGATCAGGAGTTTATTTGTGACCTTACGCGATGGGACTACGACCAAAACGGCGATCGGGTCGGCAGCGAAACGTTGAAATATTCGTTGGTCATTAACCTTTCCGATGGTCTCGCTCATGGACCCATTGATGGCCAAATCAGCGCCAAAGGGGCTAACGCTAAGTGGACTTTTTGGAAGGCGGCGTATGGCGCGGATCGAACTACCTATTGTGATGTTGGAGGTTCGGAGGCTTCGCACCGCGGATTTTGTCAGTGCCGGTCTGCAGACGCGGGCGGCGCATGTCCGATGTGCGGCAACGCGCGCCTGGACCACCTTACCGGGCAGTTTTACGGCGAAATGTGGAGTGTGCCCTGTGCGGAAAGCGCCCGCCGCGCCAAAGATTTCATCCGAAGAACGGGAGGCGGGCCGGAGGATGGCTCCAAGGTCGCCGCCGGACAAGTCGAGGAGTGGCAAGGAGTGTGTAAAAGGGTCGAGTCGCCGGACGCGCGTGGCCAATGAGCAACGAGGACTCTCCCCTGAATTGAAAATTTGAAGCCCCTTCGCAAAAGGCGACATAAGGGTGGCCCGGTGCCCGCATCTATCCGCCGCAAAGAATGCAGTATAGGTCGGCGATTCGTCATTTCGTGATCCTCCGCCAAGTTTATCGCGACTATCGACGAGCTACGACGTGAGAGTGTCACGCGAGCATTACCCGTATAGAACATCGGACCGCCTGTACGCCTTGGGATTTCGTTGAGCAGCTACGCCAGAATCTCGTGGATTTTCCGTAGTCGCCACCGAATACGCCAGCGCAGACAGCAATGCACCCATTTCTGGAAATGGTCACGCTGTGACCATGAAGGCTAATGCCTCACCTCCTTCAATCGCGTTGGGGGCAAGCGCCGGCCCTGTCCCGGACGATCTCTTGGCGCGAGACACCGCGTCCATGGCGTCATCGGCACGCAGGTCAAGAGCGGGCTCCATCTTTCCGATAAACTATTGCTGTATGACGCGAGGGGGGCCACTCCCGTGGATAACTTGCGGTCCATCACCGGAGTGAAGTATTTCTTTCGGCGGAAGATTAATCTGGCGTCCGCGTCGATCGCCTGCTACGTGACGTACCGAAAGTTTATCATTTTCGGCCAGGCTTCCATTCGCGCGCCAGCCTCGGCGCTTTCGCGATCTGTGCCGGGGTCATTTTCGCGGTGAGGACATCCCGATATTCTGCCGCGTCTTCGATCCCCCCGGCAGCCGCTAAGTTAAGCCACATGTGTGCGCTGACGTAGTCCCGCGGAACACCCCGGCCCTCGAAATACATGAGCCCGAGAAAGCACTGCGCGTTGGCCTGTCCTTGATCGGCCGCGAGATGAAACCATTTAACTGCTGCAGCGTAGTCCTGCGGGATGCCTCCGCGGGCGACGTATAAAAATCCGAGCTTCATTTGAGTGTCAGCGTTTCCTCGCTCGGCGAGCGGTCGCAAAAGCTGAAGAGCGGTTGCGAAGTCGCGCCTTTCTAATGCGGCGGTCGCGTCTTCAATCGGGCCCGCCGGTATTTTCGTGCCAGCGCTCGATAACAAGATGAAGCTAAAGAAAATTGCCCGGAATGCCCTTGCCATGGCTCGCGATCCCCCGGAAACCGATGGCCTGCGCCGGCGACGGCAACGCTATCCAAGGGATTATCGACGATTGGAGATTGAAATAACTCCAGACGACCGAACCGCACAGGGGCAATCGGTAGGCTCATCGCCATTGCAATCGAGTTTTCTCGCGCTGCGCCTCGCCCGCCTTGCCAAACCGCTTCTTGAGCCTCTTTCGGGCGCACGGCGTAATGACAGCGGAATAGGTCCTCGCGTTGTGCGCATCATCACACTGGATCGCGATCAAATAGGAAATGTACAAGGTTGGATTGCGTCCATCAGGGATATCTCTGACAGGGCTCCTGTTATTCGCCTTCGCAATCAGCTTGCCAGTGACGGCGCTATCGTGAGCAAAGACCTCAACGGCACTATTGTCAGTTGGAACAGGGGTGCAGAGCGGATTTTTGGAACTCAGCCGACGAGGTCGTCGGCAAGTCGATTACCATATTGATGCCGCCGGGCCTTCAAGATGAAGAGCCAAAGATACTCGAACGTATCCGGCGCGGCGAGCGTGTCGACCATTACGAAACTAAGCGTCGTCACAAAGATAGGCGATTGCTTGACATTTCACTGACCGTGTTACCTGTGAAGGATGCTGATAGACGAATAGCCAGCGCTTGAAAGATTGCGCGAAACATTACCAGAGTACAAGAAATCGAAGAGAATCTGATGCATGAAATACAGCACTGCAGCAATAACCAGCTTGCGGTGACCCAGGTTATCGCGTATCAAACGCTCTCCGGCGATCTCTCTCTGGTCGAGGCAAAGAAAGTGTTTGACGCGCGATTGCAGGCATTGGCGCGAACCAATCGGTAATTGAAAGAATCAAGTTGGAGTTCGCGTGAGCTTAAGCGAAATTGCGTGCTCAGCAATGGCACCTTTTGGCGACAGCACGAGGATTGATGGTGTCGATGTGATGGTAGGCGCTGAACACACCACAGAACTTTTCTCTAGCGCTGCACGAATTGGCGACGAATGCTACCAAATATGGCGCTCTGTCAGATGAAAAGGTCGAGATTTGCTGGATGATTGCGGGGGATGGCGAGGAATTACAGATTGAAATTCATATGGAAGGAGAGAGGAGGGCCGCGCGTTGTTGCGCCGGCCCGCCGTGGTTTCGGTATTTCGCTGCCCAAGGCAACATTCACAGATGTTCGAATTGATTACTCAATCGGGGGGTTAATCTGCGAAATTGATTTTGTCCTCGGTCGCGCCGAGCCTGGCGCGTCCCCAGTTCCGCAGAAATTCGACCAGTGAAAGCGCGATCGGCTCCATTCGCGCGGGCAGCGAAGGCGCCGAGGTCCGTTCATGACCGAATTCGAGACATGCGCTTCCCGAGCGCGCCACCGCCGGTTAGAAGGCACTCTGATGGATCACAAATCGGACCCCATTCCCCTTCTCTGGCGCCGTCTACGAGGCGATGAAGCACACCTTAGTCGTCATCGCTCTCGTCTTCGTTCTGCATTCGACGAAGCTCTACGGCCCTTGGCACCATGCGAAGAACATGTACCGCGAAGACGCGCAGCCGCTGCTTCTGGTCGGGGCTGAGGCTTGAGTAAAGCGGCTGCCATGCATCGGCAAGTTGTTTGAGCTCAGCTGACCGTTGAGCCAACGCGTCGGCGCGGTGACGCACAATATCAATAGGGTCACTGTCACCTTGCTCTCGCTGCCGCGCTAGCGCGGCCAGACGGGTCTGTCGCCCCATCGCCCTGTTGCGGATAGCCTCCTCCACAGCGGGCCAGTATTTTGCTTGCTCAGGTGTCAGCTGCAATGCCGCCTTGACTATAGCAATTCGCGCGTCGGTCAAGGCGTTCAGGTCGGCTGCGCTTAGCCGCGGCTCCTCTTGCTCGGATCCAGCAGTGGAAGGCGACTGCGCATAGGCTAGGGAAGAGGCAGTAACGAAGAGAGCAGTCA
>Ga0126379_10002256_pt1 | contig 12235 bp, 9 predicted proteins | sample PanSoiMetPlot_24_FD_92640 | JGI IMG/M metagenome (GOLD analysis project Ga0126379, IMG submission 92640) | Tropical forest soil microbial communities from Panama - MetaG Plot_24 | ecosystem: Environmental > Terrestrial > Soil > Tropical forest > Bulk soil | place: Panama | collected 2016-02-17
CGGTATCCCTGCGATCTGGGCCGTCCCCAAGGCATGTCGCCAAGACCGGGTGCTGCTCTGCACGCATGGCGGCGGCTACGTCACCGGCTCGATGTTCACCCATCGGAAGGTTTACGGCCATTTCGCCAAGGCGATCGACTGCCGGGCCCTGATCCTGCACTATCGACGGGCGCCCGAGCATGTGCATCCTGCGCCGGTCGACGACGCGGCGACTGCCTACCGTTGGCTGCTCGAACAGAAGATTAGTCCGAACCACATCGCTCTCGCCGGAGATTCGGCTGGCGGCGCGCTCGCGGTCACCACGCTGTTGCGCGCGCGCGAGCAAGGCCTACCGATGCCGGCCGCAACCATGCCGCTCTCGCCTTGGCTCGACATGGAGGCGACCTCCGGGAGCTTCGATACCAACCGGGAAAAAGACACGCTCGTGCAGCGCGAGATCATCATTGCGATGGCCGGTATGTTTCTCGGCGAAAAAGGCAACCGCAAGGATCCGTTGGCAAACCCGCTCCTTGCCGATCTCCGCGGACTGCCGCCGATGTACATTCAGGTCGGCGCCGACGAGACGTTGCTCGACGACAGCCGCCAATTGGCCGAACGCGCGCGTCGCGCCGATGTCGAGGTCCAGCTCGATATCGAGCCGGGTGGGCAGCACGTCTACCATTTCCTCGCCGGCGTCGCGCCCGAGGCGGACGCGGCGATTCAACGCCTCGCCGCCTGGGTCCGTCCCAGGCTGGGACTCTCGTGAGCTGGCGGGCAATTCGTTGTCGAGGGAAATGCAGTAGGTTCTGAAAGGAGGGAAACCATGAAATTCATGCTCTTTGTGCTGCCGACGGTACCCGGTACGCTCGACGACCGCAAGCGCCTGCGTCCGATCGGACGTAACAATGAGCGGTATCAACAGATGCTGGATGAATTGCGCAAGCTTGCGGTGTTTGCCGACGACGCGGGCTTCGATGTGATGTCGACGACGGAGCATCATTTCCACTCCGAGGGGTACGAAACTTCCGTGGCGCCGTTGCTACTCTACGCCGACCTCGCGGCGCGAACGAAGCGCATCAAATTCTCGCCGCTCGGGCTCGTGCTGCCTTCATGGGACCCGATCCGCGCCGCGGAAGAACTGGCGGTGCTCGATCACCTCACCAAGGGCCGCATCTACGCGGGGTTCGCGAGGGGATATCAGGATCGCTGGGTCAATGTGCTGGGCCAACAGTACCACGTCACCGGGGCGCCGATGGATGGTTCCTCGATCGACAACCACAATCGCAAGGTCTACGAGGAGACGCTCAAGGTTATCAAGAAGGCGTGGACCGAGGAAGCCTGGGACTATGACGGCGAGTACTATAAAGTACCCTATCCCTACTCGGAGGGAATCACGCGCTGGCCGGTGCACGAGTGGACCCGCACCTACGGCGCACCCGGCGAAGTCGACGCCAACGGCGTTATCCGCAAGATCTGCGTTGTGCCCAAGCCTTATCAACAGCCGCATCCGCAGCTGTTTCAACCCTTCTCGGTGAGTGAAACGACGATCCGTTACACAGCACAATCGAGCATCGTGCCTTGGATCCTCGTGGCCAACCCGCCCGACTTCGAGCGCTTATGCCGGATCTATCAGGATGTCGGCTCGAATGCTGGGCGGAAGCTCGGTCTCGGCGAAAGCGTGGGCGCCTTCCGCGCCGTCCATTTCGGCAAGACCGAATCAGAGGCGGTGGAGCTGCTACGCACCACCAACTATGCCGGCTTCAACCACTACTTCGGCGGCTTTGGCTTCTGGGAGGCGTTCCGGACGCCGGAGGATCTCGTAAAGTACCCTGCGAACCCGTTCACCCCTCTGCCGCCGTCCGAGTGGACGCTCGAGCGCATGCGCAAAGTCAAGTACGCGCTAGCCGGCACGGTGGATCAGGTGAAGCGCGAGATTGAGGCGCTGCACAAGATTGGCGGCGACGGTGAGCTCGAATGGTTCGGCTGGTTCTTCGACCAGGGCTTCATGCCGCTCGACGAAGAGATGCGCCAGATGGAGCTCTTCGCCAAGCATATCATTCCCGCCTTCCGCTAATCGCGGGAGCCTGGTGTTGCCGGCGAGCGAGCACGCAGGCGTCTTATCTGTCGAACACGCGGATCGGAGGGTCGTGTGCGTGGATCGTACGTGGCAATGTCAGGGTCATTGCGCGCGCGAGACGGATGGCGATTGGGACTTAGTTCTCTGTCGAGATCGAGGGAGCAATGATCGGCAAATGCCACCTGTCGCCCAACCCGTACCTCCGTCGGCCTTGCGGTCAACCGGGCCGACCGGAGGCTCGCGAACCGGACGAACGCGTCGCGTGTGCATCGCCGTGAGTTGCGGCCGTACGATCGCACGCCGGTGCATCAGGCGTGACGGGCTTGGAACACAGTCAAGGTTCCGCGGCATCTGATCTAGCTCTGGACTGGGCTGGACGAATGAAGTTCCTTGTTGAAGGTCGACCAAGGAGTAGCCAGGTGGAAATCGTTCACTTTGCGTCGTCGAAATCCTGCAGTGGAGGAAACCAATGAAGACGATATTCAACTCAAAGCTTTTTTGGGCGGTTCCCGCCGTTGTCGTCGAACTGTTTGCGTTCGCGATCGCACCGGCTCATGCCCGCGACGCCAACGAGCTGATGATGAAGGCAGTAGGAACAACTAAGAATGTTTCACCGGTTATCATCGAAGCAATTAAACACGCGGCAGTGGATCTAACGCCCGAGCAGCACAGCCTGGCACTCGAGTGTTGGAAGAACAACGTGTGCGAAACGGGGCACGGGAAACTCACCGTCGCCTATGCGGATGGTTTCGGCGAAAACGTTTGGCGCCAAGTCACCAAAATGGAATTCATTGAGCAGGCGCTGACCTACCCGGACGTCAAGAAGATCGTCTACACCTCGGCCGGCGGCGATGCCACCAAAGCGGTTTCTGATATGCGGGCTTACATTGCCCAGAAGGTGGACGTGATCGTGATGTTCGCCGATGCCGGGCCGGCGCTGCTGCCGAGCGTGAAGGAGGCCACCGAAGCCGGCATCCTCGTCGTTCTACACAACGGCACCTATGTCGGCGGCAAGCCCGGCAAGGACTTTGTAACGACTGTGGCAGAGAACATCTGCGCGCTCGGTGCCGACTTCATCAAGATCGTCGCGGAACATTCCACCAAGAATCCGACGACGGTCGTCGAATTGGGTGGAACGCCCGGCAATCCGCTCAGCGCAGGCTGGCAGAAATGCTCCGACGAAGAGATCGCCAAACACCCGAGCTTGAAGCTGCTCGGCAAAGCCGATACCAACTGGACGCAGGAGGGATCGTTCCAAGCGATGTCCGGTTTCCTCGCGCAGCATGACAGCGTCGACGGCGTCGTCTACGAGTACGCCGACGGCTTCCGGGGTGGCCTGAGAGCCTATCAGGCAGCCAAGAAGAATCCCGACGTGATCGTCGCCTTGCGCACCGACGAACAGGGTCTCTTTTGCGACTGGGAAAAGACCAACGATCCGAACTTCAAGATCTTCTTCTCCTCCGGCCAGAACGATCAGGCACGCTTCGCCCTGACCGCCGCGATGATGAAGAAAGAGGGCAAGGATGTTCCTCCCGCCGTCGACGTGCCCTTCAAGATGCATGAGGTAGTCAAGGGCATGTGCAATCATGAGCTGCCCGAGGACGCATCCGTTTCGACGTTAGTGGACAGCGATATGATGAAGGCGATGTTCGCCAAGAAGTAGATCGCGGTCGGCCGCAGGAACGGGCGCGGACTTCAGTTCGCGTCCGTTTCGACTTTCGACGCGGATACGAGTCGAAGGTGTAACCCCCGCCCGACGTCGTGACGGATAAGAAGAATTCGAACTTTTTGGACTTGCCTTGATGGTCGCTGCTTCGCTCGAGCTGTCCGGAATCTCGAAGCGCTATCCCGGTGTGCAGGCGCTCAACCGCGTCAGCTTCGAATGTGGGCCTGGCGAGATCCATGCCGTTCTCGGCGAGAACGGCTCGGGCAAGAGCACGCTGCTCGGGATCGCCGGCGGCGCGATCCTCGCGGACGAGGGACGGGTGACGATCATGGGCGAAACCCTCGCCACCGCGGATCCGCTTGTCGCTCGTCGCCTCGGCCTCGCCACCGTCTATCAAGATGACTCTCTGGTGCACGAACTAACCGTCGCCGAGAACCTCTTGCTGGGAACAGTCGACGGCCCCGTCTCGGTGGGCGGAATGCGAGAGTGGGCCGCTGAGCGCCTGGCTCCTTACGACCTCGGCATCTCACCCGAAGCCCTCGTCAGGAACTTGAACCCGGCCCAGCGCCAGTTCCTCGAGATCGTCAAGGCACTGACCACGAGCCCGAAGGTTCTTCTCCTCGATGAGCCGACGTCGAGCCTCGATATTTTAGGTATCGAGAAGCTGAGCGGCATCATCCACCGGCTTGTCGCCGGAGGCACCGCCGTCGTCTATGTCAGCCATCGGCTACCGGAAATCCTTGCGCTGGCGGACCGCGTGACGATTCTGCGCGACGGCGAAGGCCAGGGAACCTATGACGTCAATGACCAACTTTCGGAGAACGACCTCATCGCGCTGATGGTTGGGCGTCCGATCGAAACGGAATATCCCGTCGGGTCGGCGCCGCAAGCGAGCATTGCGCTGTTGGCCAAAGAACTCAGCGGTTCTCGTTTCTACGACGTCGCCCTGAGCGTCTGCCGCGGCGAGATTCTCGGGTTCGCCGGCGCCCAAGGCAACGGCCAGCGCGAGGCACTGCGTGCGCTCGGCGGTCTCGAGAATGCCCGCGGGTATGTGGTTTGCGACGGCCGGCCGATCAAGACCGGTTCGCCGCGCGAAGCGCTCGATGCAGGCATCCTATCGCTCAGCGCCGACCGGACGGCCGAATCGATATTTCCTGCGCTCGGCGTTCGCGAGAACATCACCGTGCAAGCGCTTCAGGATTTCGCCTCGGGCGGGCTGATCTCGGCACGGAGGGAACGGGTAAGCGCCCTCTCCCTCATCGATCAGCTGAACATCGTTATCGCGGCCCTCGATCAACCGATCACCGGCCTTTCCGGCGGCAATCAGCAGAAAGCCGTTCTGGCGCGCAGTTTCCTCCACGGCGCCAAGGTGGTACTGATCGACGAGCCGACCCAGGGCGTTGACGCAAAAGCGCGGTTCGACATCTATCGCGCGATCCGCGCCAAGGCCGATCAAGGGGTCGCCTGTGTCGTGAATTCCTCCGACGCCATGGAACTCGCCGGCATTTGCGATCGGGTGTTGGTCTTCTCGCGTGGACGGGTGATTCGCGAATTGACGGGTCCGGAGATCACCGAGGAGAGCATCGTCTCTTCGTTCCTTCGCTCTAAGGAAGTCGCGGACGCCGCACGGCAGGCGGCCGATGTGGCGCAGGGGGACCGGTTCTCCATCGCCCATCTTGGCCGGATCGTCGCTGGCGGCAACAATCAGTGGTGGGTGCCGTTGCTGCTCCTGTTCCTCTTGACGGTCGCTGTCGTCGGCTATGCGTCGCTGCAAACCGATGTGTTCCTGACTCCCCTCAACATTAAGCATATCCTGCTTGCGACCGCACCGCTGGCCCTGGTCTCGATGGCACAGTTCAACGTGCTAATGGTGCGGGGTTTCGACATTTCGGTCGGCTCGCTGATCAGCCTCACCGTAGTTATCAGTTCTTTCATGATGGCCGAGGACATGGACACCGGCCTCATTCTGCTCGGGGTCCTCGTCTGTCTCATAGTCGGTATCGTCGTCGGACTGACGAACGGGTTTCTGGTTCGCTATGTCGGTATCAATTCGGTGATCACCACCATCGCCACGTTGAGCGTAGTCCAGGGTATCGCGCTTTATCTGCGGCCCTCACCCTTCGGCGTGATCAACGAGGATTTCGTGGACTTCTTTCAAAAGCGTGCGGGATTCATTCCGCTCTCGTTCTTCATGATCCTCGTCGCCGCCATCATCGGCGATTTTTGGCTCTATCGCACACGGAGCGGACTCAAGTTGCGCGCCGTGGGCTTCCGCGAGGAGGCCGCCAACCGCAATGGCGTGCGCATCAATACGGTTCACCTGCGCGCCTATTTCCTCTCTGGGATCATCGCCGTCTTGAGCGGCCTTTTTGTGGCCTCCGAAGTGGGCGTTGGCACTCCGATCATCGGCTCGAGCTACACACTGACCAGCATCGCCGCGGCGGTCATCGGCGGCGCCGCGCTTACCGGCGGCCGCGGATCGTTCGTCGGCGCCGTGCTTGGCGCCCTGTTCTTTACACTCACCGCCAACATCATCACGCTGCTTGGGCTCAACACCGGGGCGGGCATCATTACTAGCGGCGTCTTGACACTCTTCGCGGTTCTCCTGTATTCCGGCTGGCAACCCGTCCGGCGCCTGTGGGCGAATATTGGAGCAGCGTTTCGTCTGTCGACGGGAACGGCGAAAGGGCTATGAACGGCCCTGGCGACCTCACGGCCAGCACGGTCGCGCCGCCATCGGTGCCCATCAAGCGCGGCTGGCCGTTCCAGATGCGCTTCGCCGCAATCTGGATCGCGATGCTGGGGCTGATCGTTTTCTCCGCTATCGTGGCTCCCCGCAGTCTTCTTCCCTCGACGTTTCTCGCCATCATCCCATTCGCGGCCTTTCTCGCCATTACCGCCATTGGCGAGGCGCTCGTGATCATTTCGCGCGGCATCGACCTGTCGATACCGGCGATCATCACCCTTTCGAGCACGATCATTCTCGGATTCTCGCGCGGCCACGACGCGGCCCTAGTGATGGCGCTGGCCGGGGCGCTGTTCTTCGCCACCGCGATCGGGTTTATCAACGGCTTACTTGTCGCCGTGCTCCAGCTCAACGCATTAATCGTCACTCTTGCGGTCGGTGCGATCACCACCGGAGCGACGCTGTGGTACCGGGAATCGCTGCCCCAAGAGTCGCGGGTGCCCCCAGAGCTGGCGGAATGGGGCGATGCGCGGTTCCTTGGTTTCAACGTGTCGGTGTGGGTGACGACAGCCCTGATCGTCGTCCTGACAATCGTGTTGCGCAAGACGACGGTCGGCCGGCGCTTCCTGGCGGTCGGCGCCAATCCACGCGCCGCTTGGATCGTAGGCATTAACGCAGTCGTCTACCAGATCGCGGCCTTTACGGTCGCCGGCTTTCTTTACGGTGTCGCGGGGATCCTGCTGTCCGCGTTCATCCGCAACCCGACGCTGCGGGTCGGCGAACCCTATCTGCTGGCGCCAATCGCCGCCGCGGTTCTTGGCGGAACGGCAGTTACGGGCGGCATCGGTAGCCTGGTGGCCGTCACCGGAGCCGCTCTGTTCCTCACCCAATTGGGACAGATGTTGAAAATGCTCGGACTCTCCTCGGCCATTCAATTCGTCATCGAAGGGATCGCGATTGCGATTGGCATGGCCGTGGTCCGCGTCAATTGCGCCCAACTGATGGGGATAGTGAGCAGGTGGCGAAGCGGTAAAGCAGAAAGATCCTGACGCTCCACTCCTCGCCCAAGTCCTCCGCGTGTGCCCTGCGGGTGACAAAATTCGCTGCGCCACGTTCCTCGAGCCACGATCGCGAGGCAATTGAGGGCATAGCGTCGGTCGTCAGATGGACAACGCTAAGGTCGAACTTTCCGAGAACGCCTGGCCCAAGCTTAAGTGGATTAAGGGAGCTGCTCAATGTCCCGCGGCTGACCTCTCGATAGACGGTCGAGCGCTCCCGGCCCAAGGTGTCCTGATGATTCGCGACAGCGCTGTCCGGCACAAGTTGTTGCGCAAGTTGTGGCGGATTTCGGTGGTAAGTCCATATCTCGGAGCGGGCGTCGATTGACATCGGCCACAAGCTTAAACTTGCTGGGGTTCCCCCACCCTGGCCTCACCACCGGCGCTGCGCACGACAAGGTTCTGCATTCGTCGATCCTCCTCGCGGTAGTCGTTCACCTGTTTGATCGACGTTCGCTAGATCGCTTCAGCGCGATCTTGCCCATTAGCTCCGGCGATTCGGTCACGCCGATTCTCTGCAGAGGCGAGCACATGCGATTAACAGGCTGCCTCGCGCAACTGATCGGCTGAATAACCGGCTATTTGCGAATATCCGTGCACGATCGCTTTGCGCTCCTCAAAGGGAGCAACGTCTTCGAGATTGGTATCGAATCGCGAAAGCCGCGACAGAACAAAATCGATGACACGTTCCGGACCACCCTGACGATTGCTTATGACGACAGCGTAAACCTTCTCGCGCCGCTCCTGCTCGTACGCATTGAGCGCTCCCGTCACGTCGCCATTGGCTCTCGCAAGCTGTACGGCAAGCGATTTCGCATCGAGTATCGCTTGGGCCGCGCCGTTACCGCCAAAGGGATACATCGGATGGGCGGCATCGCCCATCAGCGTCACGCGACCAAAGCTCCACTGAGGCAAGGGACTGCGGTCGCACATGGCATATTCCCAGATGTTCTCCGACGCCGAAGCGAGGGCGTGGATGTCGAGATCAGGGATGACGAAGGTCTCGAGCATTTTTAGACAACGCGCGCGGTCAGCCCTGCCTTGCCATTCTTCACGCCCAAACAACGGGCTGCCGTCTTTCGCCGCTCGATGAACGAAAACCCAGTTTGTCAGCAATGTATCATCCGTCTTGCCGGCGGCTATCGGATACAGGACGAGGCGTGCGTCATTCGAGCCTGCTACCACGAAATGCTTGCCGTCGCCGAATTTAACCAGTTCGCCGTGCCCCGCCACATCAGGCGCCCGCTCCAGCGCGGCATACCCTCGTCGGGGAACAGGATCCGGCGAAGCTGGGAATGGACGCCGTCCGCACCGATCAGAATATCGCCTTTGGCGGCGAACCGTTCACCCGACGCGGAAACAAAGTGCGCTTCGACCTGGCCGCCTGTTTCGTGCCAGGACATAAAGGTGCGATCGACATGAACGCCACCGGGGGCTCGTGCTTCGATGGCGTCGTACAGCAGGCGCTGCAGCCGACCACGACGGATCGAGATTTGCGGATACGGCAGGCCCGCGCGCCGTCCGCGCGGCTCGTCCCACACGGTAAGTCCCTGACCCGTGCGATAGAAGAGGTGGTCTGGTGCAATGCCCGACTGTTCCAGCACCGGAAGCATGCCGATCTCATCGAAAGATGCGATGGCTTGGGGCATCAGGTTGATGCCCACACCCAATTCCTGGATCGTCGGCGTCTGCTCGAACACCTCGCAGTCGATGCCGCGCTTGTTCAGGAAAAGTGCGGTCGTTAATCCGCCGATACCCGCACCTACGATGATCGCCTTCATGTTGACACCTTCGCTATCGCACTTGCCGCGGGATGTGTGGGCGCGTCATCACTTGTCACCCAAAAGATTGCGGCCATCCGCGCCAAGCCGAGACGTCGAATACGATGCCGTCGGGGTCCTTGAATTTGCCTTCGAAGTTGCCCTTCTTCTCGTCGCCGAGATCGCAGTAGAGGCTGCCGCCGCCGCTTTCGATGAGCGTCTGTCCTCGACCTGGATGCCAAAATGATTCGATCCGGCTGAACCGGCTGGACCCTTGGTGGCGGCGCCAGCATCGCCGAAATAGTTGAGAAGGGCGAGATTGGAAGCCGATGACAGGTTACTTTCAATAATGCGCGCTCTGTCGCCTTATAACAGAGACTGGAACGATGGCCAGAGCGATACTTTACATCGGCGTCGACTAACGCAGCCGCCGCCAGAGGCGGTCGATAGATGATATATCCCTGGTTTGTGTACGAGCAATAGCCCAGGTCGGGTACGGGCGGGGTTGACGACTGCTCTTTCGCCCTTTAGCAAAAAGCTTACTCCTGGTTTGCCTGGCACGGGCACAGTCGCCGTCTGGTCAAGCGTTGCCACGAAACGAACTGGAGTTCCTTCGCTCCTTTTTTTCAGTGGCGACCAACGGAAGCACGTTGGCCTCGGACGCGAAATATGCACCTCGCTCAAGGGTGAATACCAGGCCCTGTTAAGGCTGATCTCTTCTTTGGATTGTGATGCGACGACCCGGCCTAGCAGCTACCGCGTTCAAGGATTGCGTCGGATTGCGCAAGTCTAGATTGAGGAATCGGTGCGCCTGCGATTAGAGCTAACCGGCCGAGTATCTTTTCATTTTGTCCTCCTCGTATCGCTCTATGAGGATGAAGAAGCAAGGTTACGGCACGATTTCATCCAGCGCCTAAGATGTTGCAATCGTAACAATGGACGTCTCTCGTTGCTTAAATGCTGCCGCCGGTGACGAATGGAAGTGCCTTATCTATCGCCAAAGGTGACCGAGCCGAGATCGGCCGATCCCGTATCCCCATGGCTCGAAGACGCCGGATGAAGCAGTACGCGCCATCGCGATCACGAACGATATATATTGTCGCGGTTCCCTCCACCCGCAGGGCTTCGGTTAGTTGACGGGCGATCCATTCGGCACTCGGACGCGCGGTCCCGCCTTGCCACAGAATTCCGCTGGAGGTTGCTTGCCGCTGCGCGGCACTGGCCAGACGCCCGGACCAAGCGCAAGAAGCAGCGGCCCGCGCCATGAAGCTCGATCCACGGTTTCTCACTTCCAAGCTGGCCAACGTCGCCACGCGACGCCGGCCGGAAGATGCGGGCCGCTACGAGGAGGGGCTAAGACTGGCCGGTCTGCGGCTGTGACCGGCCGAGCGGTCCTTTGAACCGATTGGCGATTGGTACCAAGAGGTTGAAATGACCGACGACAGGTCGCTTCGGCATCCTGTTTGGGATGGTTCACATTATTTGGGCGGAGCGAGTCGAGCCTCATCGCAGGAAACGTTCGCGGGTGAAGCGGTCGAGAGGTGGTCGCGCTGAACCCTTTGGTCTTGACCCCTTACGACGGAGATGCGGACTGAAATTGGATTGGCAAAAATGTGAAATCGACGTCGAGGCTAGGTTGGTCAGTACCTATTTACCTATTTCGCCACCGAGTTTTTCGTTGAGCAGGCCCAACGTGAAGGTAACGAGAATGTATCACGCGCGTGGCGAGGGGGCTTTACCTGCCAAGCGTTACCTGCCAACCAAGGGGAGGATTGTTGTGAGTAACGATCATCCAGACGAAAAGTCTAAGACTTGCATGGAGATTAAACGCGGCGATTTAGCGAAATCGCGACGACAATGTGTTTGACAGTGATCTTCTTGCGTGATCCCTTTCGACTTATAGGCTGGCTTCTGGCGCCAAGGTAGCTTGCATCTACGGCCTACCCCAGGGTTCCGTAGCGAGTTGATGAACTCTTGACTGTCGTGGGCACCCGAGAGCTTGACTTATGAAGAATCTTTATGATCTGCTCGGTGCCCGTCCCGACGACGATGCCGAGACCCTTAGAAAGGCCTACCGCAGGGCTGCCAAGGCGAATCATCCTGATCATCATGGTGATGATCAGGATGCTGCTGCGCGATTCAGGCAGATAGTGGAAGCCTATAATTTCCTTCGCGACGCGGAGCAGCGGGCGGCTTACAACCGGTTCCTGGCGTTTCAACGCAAACCGCTTCGCGTAAAACTAAAACGCGCCATCTCCGAGCTGAAGCACCATATTATTTATGATGCGGTCGCGGCCGTTGTCCTCACGATCGTGCTGGCAGGTGGTTACACGCTGTTCGTCCGCATTTCGGAGCCACCCGTCGATGAAGCAACCGGGAGCACTGGGGACGAGCCGGAGGGGACCCTCGCTGTCCAGGCGGCGCAGCGAAACGGTGCGGAGCGCGACAACCTTGCCCGCGTGGCCGCGCCGCTGATGCCGATGGTTCCGCAAGCTGTCGTATCGGCCGCGAATGCCCCCCACGCCTGGGAAATGACAAAGGACGAGCCCGCTGCCAGGCAGGCAGGGCAGACGATTGATGTGGCTCGGCATAACGACCATTCAGGCGTCGCGATCGATCAGCCCGGTGCGACGGCCGGCGAGGGCGATCCTGGGAAAAGCCAAAGGGTTCACCTGTTTGACCGACATGAAGCGCTGTCAGTCGACGTTGAGTTTTCCGTTCCAGGAAGACATGACGTTGCTCCAAACGGGTCTTCGTCTGGCAGGGACAAACTTGACAACAAATCCTCTGAGCCTGGTGGTAGAAACACGGGTGGCCTGAAGGTGCCGAAAATAAAAACATCCGCGCAGCCACTTCCGGCTGTGAAACGGCAGGTCGCTAGCCGCCCGCCTTTCAAGCAGGCGTTGCTGCAGGACAGAAACGCCTCGGCCTGCACGGGCTCTTAATCCTGCTCCGCCGGTATCCCTCCGCTCTGTTGAGTCGGACCCTAGCGCTGACTATCCACCAAAG
>Ga0126379_10002257_pt1 | contig 12229 bp, 8 predicted proteins | sample PanSoiMetPlot_24_FD_92640 | JGI IMG/M metagenome (GOLD analysis project Ga0126379, IMG submission 92640) | Tropical forest soil microbial communities from Panama - MetaG Plot_24 | ecosystem: Environmental > Terrestrial > Soil > Tropical forest > Bulk soil | place: Panama | collected 2016-02-17
AATGCTGTGGGCAACGCTCGATTCTCGAGCAAGCGTTTCGCTTCGTCGCCCGAGCTGGCTTGAGTCGCTCATGGAATTTCTCCGGTGCCTAGTGAAAGGAAATGTACGCTACCGGCGAAAGCAGGGAAAGCACTTCGCTGCGTCGAGTCAAGCGGCTCGAATCACAGTTCGAACTGCGCCAATCTCGCGGCGGGTCGAAATGTTTCGAGCCGAGCGATTGAAAACAGATTCTGTTTCGCTTCGGCGAATCCTGGGTCGAGGGCTCGTCGCTCGCGTTTTATTTTCCGAGCCGAAAATAGAAATGAACATGCGTCGACTCACCCCCGCACTTTCCGACGGCTGTCCACACCCACCTGCGGAAAAGCATTCGTAATTGTTTAGAAAACATGTGAAATGTGTGGAAGTGGGAGCGTTGACAGCGCGGTACGCCATTCGCTTAACCTTAGCGTTCCATGCTCCGCCCAAATCCCTTCTTTTGGGGACTGCTATTGGTGTTTGCAGCCCCCGTCGCCCTTGGTCAATCCGACGCGATGGCGGCGACGAAACAGAAGTCACGAAAAGCAAAGGCGGAGGATCAGGATTCACCTGCGCGTTCGCGGGTTTCTTCGAAGCGCGCCGCATTGAGCTCAAACAAGAAATCCGGTGCAGCCGCGAAGGCCGGCTCGAAGAGGAAGCCCGCCGAGGCGAAGCTCAAACAGGCCGCGCCGCCCGCTGAAAGCGCCTCGGCAACCGCAACCGCTTCGGCCGCCGGATCGACGCCGCCGTCGCGCGGCCCGACGCGCATCGACTTCGACGACCGATTGATACAAGGCCAGTCAAACAAATCCGGCGCGGTGTATCTGTACGACCGAAAAGAGCTCAAGACGCCCTCGATGATCAAAAAGCGCGAGAGCTTCCGAGAAGAGATCTTGGCCACGATTTACGCCAACTGATCCGACCAGGTTGGGAATTGAGAGGAGCGTGATTTGAGCGGGCAGCCGGCAGTCCTTCAGGTCGTAATTCTGCGGGATGGACTGCTCGTCGGGACAGAGGTCTTCGTCCCCGGCGCCTATACGCTGGGCAGCTCTCCCAGCGCGGATCTCAAGCTCGACGATCCGGCGGTGAGGCCGCTGCACGCGACGCTCTACTTTCAAAATGGAAAGGTCGCTGTTCAGGACAGCGCCGCGGCGGGCGTCTACGTCAACGGCCACAAAGTAAACGCCTGCGAAGTGCGGCCGGTCGACGAAATCACCTGCGGGCCGTTCGTTCTCAAGACGAGAATTCTCGCGCAGAAGCCGACCTCCAAGCCGGGCCCTTCCGCGGAGGTGGCCGCGCTTCTCAAGGGCACGCCTTCGCCCAATCCCTCACCTCCGTCGCGCCCGGTGGCGAGCTCCTCTCCTCCGCGCGGCGGTCCGGTCGCCGCATCTGGCGGGGCGACGATGGCCGCGGCGCGCGGCAAGCCCGCGCCCGGTGCCGGAGCGCCCCAAGTCAAAAATCCGGCGGCCGCCAGGAATCCGGCAGCCGGGGGCGGAACGATGCTCTCGGCTCGGCACCTCGCGTCGGCGCCCGCTGCTCCGGTCGTGCCCAAAAACGGCGCGCACCGCGTGGCGCCCGCGTTTGCCCGCGCGCAAGCCCCGGCTCGGGGCCACGACGAGAACGTCATCGTCTCCGGGCAGCTCTTTGAAGAGCCGAGGCCCACGCCCAACGCTTTTCCTCGGGCCGCGCACAAACCCACCGCGCTCACCCCTCCGCGCCGCAAGCTGATCAAGCACATCAACGTTCCGGCGATCTCCGCCGACGCCCGGGGAGCGCCGCGCCTGTACCTCGAGCTGTATTGGGGCGCCGTCCGCCGCGATGCCCGCAGCTTCGCGCGCGACAAAAAGCCGATCCTCGCCGGCGAGCGGGATGGCGCTCAGTTTCCGCTCTGGGGATTTGGACTGGGCGGGGGGGATTGCATCCTCGCCGAATCCGAGCCGAACGGATTTCGAGTTTACGTGCCGCCCTCCGCTGCGGTGGAGAAGAAGAAGGGAGAGCATTTCCATCCCGTCCCAGCGCGCGAGATGGACAGGGATACCGGCCGCGCCTACCTCGCGCTGACGAAGGGAAGCGCCGCTCGCTTCACCCACGGCGAGATGACCCTGGTCGCTTATGTCGCGACCAAGCCGAAGCGCATTTTCGTCAATCCTTTCCGCGGCACTCCGTGGATGCTGCTCTTCTTCCTCGCCAGCTTCGGCAGCATGCTCGGCTACTTCCTTGTCTTTGGACCCAAGCCGCCCGAGACCGCAGACTTCGCCGGCAGGAACTTGCCGCCGGTGGCGATCCGACTGATCGCCCCGGAGAAGAAGAAGGAAGAACCGCCGCCGAAAATCGAAGAGCCCAAGGAAGAGCCGCCGGCGCCGAAGGAAGAGGTCAAGGAGGCCAAGCCACCGCCCAAGAAGGAGGAGAGGAAGAAGATCGTCCGCGAGAAGCCGCGGAAGGTGGAGCAGAAGGCAGTGGTCGAGGCACCGCCGCCACCGGAAAGCAAGGCGCTCAAGGCACTCGCGAAGCTCTCCGCGGCCGGACCCGCCACCGGCGATATCCTCGCCGCGGTGGACAAGCTCGGCGCGGGGCCCGGCTCGAAGAACGTGAAGAACAACTACAAGCTGTCCGGGCTGATCGGCAAGGCGCCGATCGCCAACGCCGGCCTGGGAACCTTTGGGCTGGGCGGAGGCGGGCGGGGCGGCGCCGGAATGCTCGGCGCCGAAATCCTCCGCGGCAAGGGCGGCGGCGGCATCGGCGCGATGGGCGCCGGCGGCGTGGGCCATGGAGCCGTCGGCGGCACGGTGACTCGAGCCTCGGCGCGCAGCGTCTCCGTCCAGGGCAGCATCGATCGCGAGGCGGTTGCCAAGGTGGTCAACGCCCACTTGCAGGAAGTGCGCGGCTGCTACGAGCGCGCGCTGCTGCGAGAGCCGGCGCTGGCCGGCAAGGTCGTTCTCGAGTGGACCATCTCGCTTGCGGGCAAGGTAACCACAGCGAAGACAAAGAGCTCCACTCTGAAGAGCAGTGCGGTGGAAGCGTGCATCCTGCAGAGTCTAAAGTCGTGGCAGTTCCCACCCGCAAAGGGCGGGATTGTAATCGTCAGCTATCCCTTCCTCTTCAATTCGGTTGGCTACTAACCCCCGAACGAAAGAACGAAAGAGCCGTGCGAAAACTCCTGGTCGTACTTCCGTTGGTTTGTCCAGCTGTCGCCCTCGCGCAGATCCCGGAGCTCGAAAACCCGGGAACGATTCAAGCGGTGCAAGAACGCCAGTATCGAATGAGCCACGAGTTGGCGTTTGGGGTGGGCGTCCTCCCTCTCGACGCTTTTTATAAAGGGTTGCTGGCGCAGGTCAGCTACACCGCGCACTTCTCGGATCACTTGGCCTGGCAGGTCGGGCGCGGCGCCTACAGCTACAACGTCGAGACCGGCCTGCGAACTCAGCTGGTCCGCGACTTCAGCGTCAACCCCACCGCGTTCGAGGAAGTCCAGTGGATGGTCGGCTCGGATCTCATCTGGAGTCCCTTCTACGGCAAGACCTCGTTCCTCAACCGTTCCGTTTCCCACTTCGAGGTCTTTTTCATTGCCGGCGGCTCGGTGATCAACCTCGCCAACTCCACCGGCGGACCGGGCCTCTTCAGGCCGGCGGTGAACCTCGGGCTCGGCGGACGGCTCTTCAGCACCAAGCACGTGTCCTATCGGTTGGATCTGGCCAACAACGTGGTCATCTCCAAGGACAAGGGAATCTTCCAGGTCCCCACCATTCAGCTGTCGGCGGCGATCAATTTCGGCGCGACTGAATGAGGTTCCAGCCGTGAGAGCTCCCGTTCTCGCCGCCGCGCTAGCGCTGTCCGTCAGCCTGCTCGCTGCAGCGCCGCCGGAGAAGCCTTCCACCATCATGAAGAAGGCGCCTCCGCCTGCGCAAAGCAGCCCAAGCGGGTCCCAGCCCAGCCCCGGCTTGCCCAAACCCAAGCCCGGGCAGTCCGAGCCCGAGGCGAAGCCGGTGCAAAAGGTCGATCCGAAGATCTTCGACCAGGCGCTGGAGGACTACTTCGACGGAAATCAGCGCAAAGCGGCCGGCAAGCTCTTCGCCTACGTCGAAGCCACCGCCCAAACCGAAGAGAACTACGCCTGGGCGCAGTACTTCCTCGCCAAGAGCTTGATCGACTTGGGGCTGCGACACGCCGGCGGAGTCTACCTCGCCAAGATCGCGCGCGAGCGGAGCAACCCCGCGGTGCTGCCCCGCGCTCTCGATGACCTGCGCTTTCTCACCGAGGTCCCTCACGACGAAACGATGATCGACGAGCAGGTATTCGGCGCGCTCGACCTCGGCTTTCTGCCCGACGAGACGGCCGGCTTCGCGCATTACCACCAAGGCCTTTGGGACTTGCGCGTGGGCAGCGAGCGATGGGCGCTGATTCATTTCGCCAAGCTGAAGGAGGGCAGCGCAGAGGCATCGCGCGCCAAGTTCGCGGTTCTGGTGACGCGGCTTAAGGAGCACAAAGAAGCCTCGAAGGAGATGGTGGACGATTTCCTCGAGCTGGCGAACGACAAGAAGCTTTCGCAGGAGACGCGCAACGAGTCGATGCTCGCGGTGGCGCGGCTGCGCTACGAGCAGAAGGACTACCAGGGTGCGCTCGACGCCTACGAAAAGGTGCAGCTGCCGCAGCTGCATCCGGGCCGGGCGACGCTCTACTTGGAAGAGGCGTGGGCGCGCTATCAGCTCGGGCAGATCCACGCTGCGATGGGCCTGCTCACCACGCTCGACGCGCCGGTCTTCCGAAACGAGTTTCTGCCCGACAAGTACCTTCTGCGCGCGATGATCTACAAGGATCTCTGCCACTACCTGCCTGCCAAGCGCGCCGCCAAAGAGCTGACTCGAAAGTTCGCCGAATCGCTGGAGATGATCCGCGACCGCGAGGATCTCACCAAGGACTTGCGCCTCAAGCGCGCCGCCGCCGCTCAGGGACCGACGAAGCGGGCGTTCAAGTTTCTGGAGTCGCTCACGCTGGAGGGCGAGCGCGTCGGCCGATACGCCGGGAGCTTCGGCGAGCGGCTCTATGCCCACCTCACCCAGCTGTACGATCTCTCGCGGGCGGAGGCGCAGCGCATCTACGACGAGCGCCTCAACGAATCGGTGCGGGCGGAGGCGGACAAGCTGCTTCGCTCCGCCGAGCAAGTCCGCCTGATGGAGTACGAGGTCGGGCTGAAGCTCTACGAGCGGGTGAAGAAAGGCTCGAAGCTGGTAGTGCCGGAGGAGGATCCGGAGATCACCAGCGCTCAGGTCGCCTACAAGTTCGACGGCGAATACTGGAACGACGAGCTGCGCGATTACCGGGTCACCCTCAAGAGCCGCTGCCTCGAGGAGGCCTCCCGATGACGGCCGTCCTTCTCCTCGTCCTCGCCGCCTCGGCATCCGCGTCCACGGCGGCGCAGTCGCAGAATCCGGTGCTCACCAAGGCCAGGGAACGAGAGGAGCTGATCCAGAAGCTCAAGCGCGACATCTTCAAGGTGGACCGCTCGATCGGCGAGACCGACAAGCTGATCGCCAAATCCCGGAACGCTCCCTATCTGCCGGATCTCCAGTTCCGGCTCGCCGAGCTGTACGTGGAGAAGAGCCGGTACGTCTATTACCTGCAGTCGGAGACGCGCCAGGAAGGCCGCGGCGCGATGGTCTCGCCGGAGACGCGCCTGCTCAAGCAGAAGGCGATGCAGATTTACCACCGCGTCCAGCGCGAGTTTCAGGACTTCAAGGACGGCGACAAGGTTCAGTTTTACCTCGCCCACGAGATGCGCGAGCTGGGTCAGTTCGACGACATGCTCAAAACGCTGGACGAGCTGATCCGAAAATACCCCGCCAGCCCACTCAAGCTCGAGGCCCAGCAGATTATCGGCGATTACTACTTCGACAAAGCGGATTTGGCGGAGGCGGAGAAGCACTACCAAGCGGTGCTCGAGGCGCCGCCCTCCCCGGTCCACGATTTGGCCCGGTACAAGCTGGGTTGGATCCGGATCAACCAGGGCAAGCACGCCGATGCGGTGGTGTATTTCGAAGCTGCCGCCGCGAGCGCGCCGATGCCCGGGGTCGACGAGCAGAAAGCGCTCAACGTCAAGCGCGAGGCGCTGCTCGATTTGGTGTACAGCTACACCGAAGCCCGGCCGGCCAAGGGAGCGATTCAGTATTTCGAGAAGCTCTCCGACTCGCGCACCAGCTTCGCGCTGGCGCTGGACAAGCTGGGAAACCGCTACTTCATCAAGCAGCAGTACGAGTTCGCCATTCCCGCGCTGCGGCGGTTGATGGAGATCCAGCCCGAGCCGGAGATGGACCTCGAGCGCGCCGAAAAAATCTACGATTCGCTCAAGGCGTCAAAGGGCAAGGTCGCGCCGAAGCCGGTGGACATTCGGTTTCTCGTTCGCTCGGCGATCGAGGCGAAGATCGACGCCGACCGAGATCTAAAGACGCGCAAGCGGCAGTTGGCGGAGCTGGAAGAGATGGCGCGGGACCTGGCGACGCAAATTCACGTCGTCGCCCAAAAGCACGACGAAGCGACCGTGTACCTCGAAGCCGCCGATGCATACAAAGAATACCTCGCGCTGTTCCGGCCGGACGCCTACGTGCGCACGATGATGCGCAACCGCGCCGACGCGCTTTTCGCCGCGAAGAACTACGTCGAGGCGGCGCGCCAGTTCGAGGAGCTGGCCAAGTACGACGACGGGAAAGATCCCAAGCGCCACGAATCGGCGATGTACGGCGCCCTGCTCTCGCACTTCTCCTCGCTCAAGCCGGGAGAGGTCAATCGCCTCACCGCATTCGAAGTGGCGGACGCCCGGCAGGCGCTCAAGCTCCTCGGGGCGACCTACGTCGGCCGCTACCCCAAGAGCGAGCACGCGATCGAGGTGAAGTTCAACATCGCGCGCGCTTTCTACGAGGACGGCGACTACGAGAAGAGCGCCGAGCTGTTCACCGCCTTCGCGCTGTCAAACCCCGATTACAAAGACGCCGCCAGCGCCGGAAACCTGGCCCTCGATTCGCTGCGACAGCGCAACGACTTCAAGGGGATCGAGGAAACCGGCAAGAAGTTTCTCGCCTCCCGCTTGCCGGCGACCTTCCAGGCCGACGTTCGGAAGATTCTGACCGAGAGCCGCTCCGAGGCCCTGGGCGAGCTGGCGCTGAAGAGCTCCGAGGAGACCGGCGACGTGGTGGAGGGATTGCTCAAGGTCGCGCAAGAGAACAAGGGAAAGGACATCGGCGAAAAGGCCCTCTACGGCGCATTCAGCGCCGCGCGCGAGAAGCGGGATCTGCAGAAGGAGCGCGAGCTGGGAGCGAAAATCGTCGCCGAGTACCCGAAGTCCCAGTACGGCTCGGACGTGTTGCTTTCGCTGGCGCGGCATTGCGCCGAGGCCGCCCACTTCGACGAAGCCGCCGGCTGGTTCGAGCAGGTGGGCCTCAAGCTCGGCTCCGACAACACCGGAATTGAAGCCTGGCTCTCCGCCGCCCGGCTGCGGATTGCGCTGCACCAGTACAAGGAAGCGATTCGCGACCTCGAGACAGGAGCGGACTTCGCCGGAGCGCGCAAAGCGGACGTGCTGGTGGCGCTCGCCGAGGCGCGGGCGAAGAACAACGAGCTGGCCAAGGCGCGCTCCGCGGCCGAGCAGGCGCTTCGGCTCGACAAGACGAACCCCGGCGCCGCCGCGGTGGTGGCCGAGGCGCAGGCGACACTCAACCCCGGCGAGAAGCCGGATGGATTGATCCGCCTGCTCACCTCGGTGACTCAGGGGCCGAAGGGCCAGAGCGAGGAAGCGGCGAAAGGCCTTTGGTACCTGGGGGAGATCCTCTTCCGCAGTTACAAGCAGCTGCCGGCCAGCGAGGTCGAGCAGAAGGTGGCCGCCGTCCAGCAGCTGGAGGGCATCTACACTCAAGCCGCACAAATGGGATCGCCGGAGTGGGCGGTCGCCTCGCTCTGGAAGCTCGCGCTGGCCTATCAGCACCTCGCCGACGTGGTTGAATCGACGCCGCCGCCGGCGGGCCTCGCACCCGCCGAGGCGCAGCAGTTCCGCACCGCCGTCAAGGAGCAGGTCGCGCCGCTGAAGGAGCGCGCGGACGGCGCATTCAAGGCGTGCCTGTCTCGCGCGGTCTCGCTCGAGGTGTTCACGCCCGCCGTGCTCGCCTGCCGCGATCACACCGAGACGGCAAAATCGCCGATCTCGACTCCCTCTGCCACCGCGAGCGGCCCTCACATCGAGGACCTGCGCCGCAAGGCTGAAATGGCGCTGGACGTCGCCTCGCTCGAAGCGCTCGGCATGGCGTACCTCCAGTCGCGCCAGCTTCCGATGGCCCAGCTGACCTTGGGCCGCGCCAGCGAGCTTCAAGACAACAGACCCTCCACCCACAACGCGCTCGGCCTGGCGCTGCTGCTCCAGGGCGACGCGATGGGCGCCCGGGGCGCCTACGGCAAGGCGCTGGATTCCGACCCAACCTTCGACAAGGCGAGGGCGAACCTCGCCGCGCTGCGCTGCCGCTTCGGAGATCAGGAGGGCGCCAAGCGGGAGCTGGCGCTGCTCAAGGAAGTCTCCTCTCTCTCCGGGCCGGATCTGGACCCCGAATGGAAAGCCTGTCGCTGAAAACGATGAGCATCGCAGCCATGCTCGCGCTCGGATGCCTCGGTTGCGGACGCCAGCAGCTGGAGGGCAGCCTGAGCGCGGTCCTCGATCTGCACTATTCGCAAACCAACGCCTCGAGCAGCCCGGACGAGATGGTGGTCCGCTTCATCCAGCCGCTTGGCGGCGGGGGGGAGAACGTCGTCCTCGCGGTGAGCGCCAGCCGCGCCGGCGTGGATCCAAACGCCCTTCAATTCGACCTCGCGGAGTTGACCCCTACGGGCAATCAACGCGGCACGCTGACGCGGAACGTCTTCAACGACCCGCGCACCACTTTCCCGCCCCTGGCTCGCGGCCACTTGCAATTCAACTCGTCTCTCATCGTGGGCCGCACCGTGGGCGGGAATTTTTCCGTCACCTTCCAGGAAGGCACCACCTTCGCCTCTGGGCGAACCGTCTTCGCCAGCTTTGGAGCAACCGTTCAATGAGAGCGAGTCCGTCCGCCGTCCGCATTCCGTCCGCCGCATTGGCCCTTGCCGCGCTCGCCGCCGCCGGCTGCGGAGCCAAGCGGGTTCCCAACGACGTTTTGGAGAAGCTTCCCTACGAGAGCCGGATCGAGCTTCTGGAGGCGGAAAACGAGCTGGCCTTGGCGGTGGACCATCTCGATGAGGCCCGCAACGAAGTGGCTCGCACCAAGGACGCGATTCAGCGCGCCAAAGATCGCCGCTCCTCCGCCAAGGGCGAGGTCGGCGACGCCAAGGACCGGCCGTCCCGGGAAGTCGCCGAGCTGTCGGTCGAGGAAGCGGACGCGCGGGTGGACTACCTCCGGGCGCGTCAGCGGGTGAACGTAGCCAACGAAGATTTGCAGGAAGTGGAGCTTCGCTGCGCTCGCGAGCGCTTCGAGCTGGCTCGGGTCAACGTGGCGCGCAAGGCGAAGGTCAAGGGCTCGGAGGGCCTCAGCCCGGAGAAGTTCGAGAAGCAGGTGAAGAGCTGCGAGGCGGATGTCGCCGACGAGCGGAAGGAAATCAAGGAGAAGTCCCGCAAGGCGGAGCAGGTGAAGTCGGAGTGGGAGAAGCGAAAGACGGTTCTGGCAAAGAAGACCTTCGATGCGCGCGCCAGCCCGTACGTGGAGTAATCGATGATCGCCTCCGGCCTGCTCGTGCTTCAGCTTTGCTCCGGCGGCACGCCCGAGCAGGACGCTGCGCTCAAGCGCGCCGCCGCGGTCGAGGCCGAGCGGGTGCAGCAGGCGCCCGACGATACCCAGGCCCTCTACCGCCTCGGGCTGGCGTACCTGGCGCTCGGCGAGCCGGCCAAGGCGGTGGGCCCGCTCACCGCGCTGGTGCACAAGGACGCCGAGGCGCTGGACGGAAAAATCCTGCTCGCGCGAGCGCTCCGCCTTTCCGGCCAAGCCGAGGAAGCGAGAAAAGTCTTGGACGCGGCGATCGCCCTCGTCCCGTACGACGCGGCGCTGCGCGCTGAGCGAGGATTGCTCGCGCGTTCGCTGGATCAAACCGACGTGGCCATCGAGCAGTACTCCAAGGCGGTCGAGTTATCGCCGAGCGATCCGGAGCTGCGCTTCAATCTGGGCGAGGCGCTCCACAAGCGAGGCAAGCTCGATGCCGCGATCGCTTCCTATCGCGAAGCCCTTCGCCTCAATCCGCAGCTCGGCGAGGCGCAGGTGAACCTCGGCAAGGCCCTGGCGGACAAAGGGCTCTATGGCCAGGCCAAGGAAATTCTCTCCTCCGTCGCGAAGACGAGCCTTTCCGACACCGAAGCGCACTACAACTTGGGCGTGATCCTGATGCGCGAGGGCAACGTCAATTCGGCGATCAACGAATTCCATCGAGCGATCGCCGCCAACCCCAAGCACTCGCAGGCGCACAACAACCTCGGCGTGGCGCTCGATGCCGTGGGCGATCACAAGCACGCGACCGAGGAATTCAAGAAGGCGATCGAGTTCGATCCGAGCTACTCCGAGGCGCACTTCAACCTCGGGCTCTCCTACTTCCAAATGGGAAAGAATCAGCTCGCCACCCGCTACTTTGAAAGGGCGCTCCAGCTGGAGCCGCGCCGCGCCAGCGGTCCCTATACGCAGCTGGGCGAAATCTACTTGCGCCAGGGCAAGAACGACCGCGCAGTGGAGGCGTTCAAGAAGGCTGCCGCGATGAGCAAGGACGATGGGCGCCCCAACAGCCAAGCTTACCGCGGCCTCGCCAAAGCATACCTCGCGCTGGACAAGCCGGAGCAAGCGATCCAGACCCTGCGCCGCGCGGTGAATTCATTTCCCGACGACGCATTCGTTCACGCCGCGTTGGCGGAGACGCTCGCCGCCACCGGCGACCTCGACGGCGCGCTCGCCGAATACGACAAGCGGCTGCGGCTGGATCCCGGAATCGACGCCGAGCTGGATCTGGCGCGCACGTACACCAAGAAGCGCATCTCCGCCAAAGCCGAGCCGTTGTTCCAAAGAATTCTGAAGGAGATGCCGGATCATCGACCGGCGCTGCTCGGCCTTGCCGACCTCCACATGGCCACCGGCAACTACGACGCAGCGGAAAAGACGCTCGGTCAGGTGTTGAAGCTCGATCCACAGGACACCGCAACTCGGGCAAGGCTGGGCATCGTGCACTCGCGCCGCGGCCGGCCGGACCTGGCGCTGACGGAGCTCGAGCAAGTGGTGGAGCGCGACCCCACGCAGCTGGAGGCCAAGGCAGAGCTGGGCTCGCTCTATGCGCGGGGTGGAGATATCGACCGCGCGGTGAAAGTGCTCGGCGACGTGTTGATGGCGGACCCGCGGCACCCGCTGGCGCTGCTCTATCTCGGCCACGCGCAGTACCAGCGCGGCGAGCTGAACAAGGCCGCCGAGTCCTTCAAAGCCTCGGCCAAGGTCGATCCCAATTTCGCGGAGCCGCACTACGCGCTCGGACAGCTCTACGAGGCTCAGCGCAAGTTCAACGACGCGCAGTCCGAGTACCAGCGAGCGGCCAACATCCAGCGGGATCATCCGGACGCGGCCGCGGCGGCGAAGCGGCTCGCCTCCAAACCTTCCCCCTGACCTTATCCGTTCATCCCGAGTGGGGTGCGCTTCGCCAACCCGACGAGGCAGGCGTGGGGTCGCGATTGTTGCATCGAGTGTGAAATACACCTCGGAAACCGACTCCAATTTCACACTCGATGCAAAGACGCGTGCCAACGTCAAGTCGAGGGACGGTATCCGCATTCATCTGGGCCCTCAGCCCAACTGCGTGGCTCAGCGGGCCTCGACGTCCGGTTTGCGAAGCGACCACGAGTGGGATCACTGCAGTCGCACCGCGGGTTTCGCGGCGCGAATTGGGTGACTCGAGCGCGTGATCATTCGGACCGGCCCGAGGAAGAGCTGCGCCTCGGTGTAAACGTGGCGAGCTCCGCGCTTTGCGCGGCCCAGGCTTGCGCTCGGGCGTTCCAGCCATTGCTGCACGCGCACTTCGCCATCGTAGGCAAATGCCGCCCAGAGCTCGGGCGGGCATTGCCGCAGGTAACGGCGCACCAACGGCCGCAGCTTGGCTCCGAACTCTCGCCCGACCGACTCATGCCTGCGCTGCTCGTCGAGCGTTCCGTCGAAACGCGGCGAGATGTGATACAGCTCGTGCATCAAAG
>Ga0126379_10002259_pt1 | contig 12221 bp, 11 predicted proteins | sample PanSoiMetPlot_24_FD_92640 | JGI IMG/M metagenome (GOLD analysis project Ga0126379, IMG submission 92640) | Tropical forest soil microbial communities from Panama - MetaG Plot_24 | ecosystem: Environmental > Terrestrial > Soil > Tropical forest > Bulk soil | place: Panama | collected 2016-02-17
CGCGGAACAAGTCGTGGGTCAGCGGGCGCAGCGAGACCATGCCCTGCTGGGCGAAGGCGATCGCGGTCGCCTCCACCGCCCCGATCCAGATGGGCAGGTAACGGTCCCCCTGCGCCTCTTTCAGCAGGACGATTGGGCTGTTGGACGGCATCTCGACCCGGACGCCGACGACCTCCATTCGCCGCACTACAGCTCCGTCCCTCGCACGCGCTGAGCGGCACCGGCCGAATGACCAGCGACGCTAAGCTACCGAATCACTCTTCTTGCCAAACTACACCCGCTATCGGCCGGAAGCCGAGCGGAGCCCCGGGGGTTCCCGAGGCACGCTTTGTGGTGTACCCGTCAGGGGTGGCCCCGATGCCAGGCCGGCGTCGCTAAGTCCGTCTTCGACCAGGGTGGCGTGCATCCGGGCGATGTGGCCGGCCACGTCACGGGCGGCGCGCAGCGCGGGCTCACGGCTGCCCTTCTGCCGGGCGAGCGGCGCCACGACCTGCTCTACCAGGGAAATCTCCCGGTCCGCGGCGGCCTTGACGGCGCGCAGGTGGCGGGCCTGGATGCCGTACTCGCGCACCGCCACCGCGGACCGCACCACGGTCAGGGCCTCGGTTCCGTATGTCCGCGCGTGGCGAACAAGACCGTAGTCCTCGAGCTCGGCAAGCAGCTCCTCGTCGGCGCCCGTCGCCTCGAGCAGCTCGCTGCGGGTCAGTGCGATCGGGGGTGCCGTGCCCGGGGCGCTCGACCCGTTGCCAGACAGCGCGTCGAGCCGTTCCTTGATCACCCGGAGCGGCAGGTACTCGTCCCGCTGGGCGGTCAGGATGAACCGCAGCCGCTCGATATCGGCGACCGCGAACCGCCGGTAACCGGACGACGCCCGTTCGGGCGCGATCAGCCCCTCGGCTTCCAGGAAGCGGATCTTCGACGGGCTGATATCCGGGAACTCCGCGCGCAGCTCCTCAAGTACCTGCCCGATGCCGACATGAGCCCGGCTCGGTCCGCCCCGGGTGGCGAACGCCGAGCGGTGGGCGCCCGTCATGCGTAGCCCTGCGCTCCAGTACCGCGACGCCTGCCGACTTCCGGGCTGCGGGTCAGGAACAGCAGCCGGAACTTACCGATCTGCACCTCGTCGCCCCCGAACAACTCCGCCTCCTCGATCCGCTCGCGGTTTACGTAGGTGCCATTCAGGCTACCAACGTCACGCACGGTGAACCGCTCAGCTCCATGCCGGTAAAACTCGGCGTGTCGCCGGGAGACCGTCACGTCGTCGAGGAAGATGTCGCTGTCGGGGTGGCGGCCGGTGCTGGTGAAATCGTGGTCGAGCAGGAAGCGGCTTCCGGCGTTCGGGCCGCGCAGCACGACGAGCAGCGCGGTGCCCGGCGGCAGCGACTCGGCCGCGGAGTAGTCGAACGCCGGTTCCTCCGCGTAGTCGGGCTCACCCGCCACCGGTGAGATCATCGAGGTGGTCTCGCCCGGGCGCTCCGCGCCGGCGCCCCAGCCGCCGGCCGCGCGGGTCAGCGGGGCACCGCAGTTCGAGCAGTACCTGGCCCCGTCGGGGTTCGGCCGGTTGCATCGCGAGCAGTACACCCCTGGCATTGCTTCGCTCGGCCTCCCCTCTCCTGGCATGGTACCTTCGCGCAGCATCGTATCCGGCGACGTTGCCAAAGGTACCCGCGCGGAGGGCCGCCGGTCCATGCGCCACGCGAAGAGCCTGCGCAGGCCGCCCCGGGAGGGCACGCTGTCGCGTTCGCGACCTTTCCGCCACACAGCCGCTTCACCTCCGGGTCACGGGCGCGACACAGGCCTGCGAGGCCGCGCGGCCGTTCCCACTGCATCGCGAAATTCGCACGTCTGCGTAATTAATACAGATTACCCGAGTGGAGGGTGATTACAGGCGGTGTTGCGGGATTGCGCGGTCACTGCTCAGCCTGCTCAATGACCATAGCCCACTCGTCGAGCAACAGCTGCGCGGAGTCGGCGTCGCTGCCCTCCGCCCACAGGTGGGTAACCGCGTCGGCCGGGTCCGGCAGCACCAGCACCCAGCCCCGGTCACCGTCGGTGACCCGCACCCCGTCGGTGGTGTCCACTCGCCGCCCGGCAGCGGCCTCCACGACGGTCCGCATCACCGACCCCTTGGCCGCCCACGGAGTCGGTATCGACCGGCGCAGCAGGTGCGCCTGCGGGATGCGCGCGTCGATCTGGCTGAGGGTCAGCCTGGTCCGCGCCACCAGCCCGAGCAGCATCACGAACGCGGCGATCCCGTCGACCGTCCTGCCGAACGTCGGGATCACGAACCCGCCGCGCCCGTCGGCCGCGAAGATCACGTCGTCGGCCCCGGCGGCGGTGGTCAGCGCGTCCTGGGAGGTTGGCGTCCAGGTCACCTGCACGCCGTGGAACTTGCAGACCTGCTCGGCCACCCGGGTCGTGGTCACCGGCAGCGCCACCCGGCCGTGCCGCCGCTCGGCGGCCACCAGGTCGAGCACCACCAGCAGCGCGCGCTCGTCGGACACCAGGGCGCCCTTCTCGTCCACCAGCTGGATCCGCTCGCCCACCTGGTCGAAGCGGACGCCGAACGTCGCGCGGGAGGAGGACACGACCTCGGCGAGCCGCTGCATCCCGGCCCGCTGCTGCGCGACGGTGTGCGTGGGCGTGACCTCGTCGAGCCTGTTGTTCAGCGTGTGCACCTCGACGCCGATGCGGCCGAGCAGCGTGGGCAGCACCAGGGACACGGTGCCGCCCGCGGTGTCCGCCACCACCTTTACGTCCGCGCCGTTCACCCCGTTCAGGCTGACGCAGCGGAGCAGCTCGTGGGTGTACCAGTCGACGACACGCGACGGGTAGGACAGCTCGGCGATCTCGCCGGGGAACGCCCGGCGGAACTCCTGCCTGGAGAACACCCGCTCGAGCCGGCGCTGCGCGGCCGCGGGCAGCTCGGCCCCGCGCTCGTCGAGGAAGATGATGTCGATCGACTGACTGTCCCCCGGCGACGTGCGCAGCGCGATGCCGCCGCTGTAGCTGGACCGCGCGGTCTCGAACCGCGCCACCGGCAGCGGCAGCGCCTCCAGGTCCATCACGTTGATCGCGCTGGCGTTCAGCGCACCCTGCACGGCCCGCTTGAGGGTGCGGGCGGCGCGGGACACGTCGCGCGACGTGGTGACCGTCGAGCCCTTCTTCAGCATGGTGGCGTAGGCGGAGGCCAGCCGGACGCACAGCTCGGGCGTCACCTCCACGTTGATGAGGCCGGTGACGCCGCGCGGGCCGAACAGCGTGCGCTGCCCGCGCGACTCCCAGACCACGCTGGTGTTGACGACGGCACCGGCCTCGATGGTCTTGAACGGGTAGACCTTCACCCCGGCCGAGATGTAGGCCTCCGGCTCGACCACGCACTCATCGCCAACGACCGCGGTCTCCTCGATCCGCGCCAGCCGCATCACGTCGGTGTTCTTACCGACCACGCAGCCGCGCAGGTTGGTGCCCTGGCCGACGAAGACGTTGTTGTGGATGACCGCGCGGTGGATGAACGCGCCCTCCTTGACGACCACGTTGGCGCCGATCACGCTGTACTCGCGGACGGTCGCGCCCCCCTCGATCTTCGCGTAGTCGCCGACGACGAGCGGCCCCTTGAGCACCGCGTCCGGGTCCACGTCGGCGCCCTCGGCGACCCATACTCCCGGGGACACCTCGAAGCCGGCGATGTCGACCTCGACCTTCTTGCTGAGCACGTCCGCCTGGGCTTTCAGGTAGCTTTCCAGGGTCCCGACGTCTTCCCAGTACTTGTCGGATATGTACCCGTAGATCGGTGCGCCGCGGGCGAGCAGCTTCGGGAACACGTCGTGCGACCAGTCCACCGACTCCTTCGCCGACACCTCGGCCAGCACCTCTGGCTCCATGATGTAGACGCCCGTGTTTACCGTGTCGGAGAACACCTGGCCCCAGGTGGGCTTCTCGAGGAACCGCTGAATCCGCCCGTCGTCGTTGGCGATGACGATGCCGAACTCCAGCGGGTCGGGCACGCGGGTGAGGCCGACGGTGACCAGGGCGCCGTTCTCCTTGTGGAACCGGCACATCTCGGACAGGTCCATGTCGGTCAGCGCGTCCCCCGAGATGACAAGGAACGCGTCGTCCCGCAGCGCGTCCTCAGCGTTCTTCACGCTGCCGGCGGTGCCCAGCGGCATCTCCTCGGTCGCGTACTGCAGCGACATGCCGATTTCCTCGCCGTCGCCGAAGTAGTTCCGGACCAGCGCCGCGAGGAACTGCACGGTGACGACTGTCTCCTCGAACCCGTGCTTCTTGAGCAGTCGCAGGACGTGCTCCATGATCGGCCGGTTCGCGACCGGCAGCAGCGGCTTGGGCTGGTTGGCGGTCATCGGGCGAAGCCGCGTGCCCTCGCCCCCCGCCATCACGACGGCCTTCAAGACGTAGCCGCTCCTTTCACGCCTGATACCCCTGCCCGGCCCGATTCCCTTACCAGGTCCCTTACTTGGGTGAAATACAACATCGCGGCCCACCAGTACAAGGCGGTACCCCAGATGGCGAACGCCCACCCGATCACGCGGACGATCTCGGCGACCGTTCCCCCATGGGCCCCGAGGAGCACCAACGGGAACGCGTACATGAGGCACAACGTCGCCGCTTTACCCACGAAACTCACCTGCAGGGACGTGTACAGCGTGCGGCGCTGCAGCACCAGCAGGGCCACCCCCACACAGAGCTCCCGCCCGGCGAGCGCGCCGACCAGCCACCACGGGATGATCCCGCGGACGGCGAGGGCGATGAGCATGGCGGCGATGTACAGCCGGTCGGCGGCCGGGTCGAGCAGCTGGCCGAGCCTGCTCTCCTGGTGGAGCATGCGGGCCAGCTTGCCGTCCAGCCAGTCCGTTATCCCGGCCAGGCCGAGGATGCCCGCCGCGATCAGGTCGGCGGTGGCGGTCTGCGGGACGATCACCAGCCACAAAAAGATGGGAACCCCGGCCAGCCTGGCGACGCTCAGCGCGTTCGGCCAGGTAACAATTCGGTCACCACCCACCCTGCGATCCTAATTGGAACACGCAAAGCGCGCCCGACCGGGTCTGTCCTAATCATCCCAAACGTACGTTGCTGAGTCCCTTACGTTCCCCTGACTCCCAGCAGTGGCGCCCTTCGGGCGGGCGTGCCCGCTTCTTGCTGTTATCAGTCATCGGCGCCTGCGGCGACCCACATGGTGGCGTTGCCTCGGGAGTCCCACTGGCCCCGGCGTCACCAAGGCCCGTTAACGCTGAAGATCCGGCACCTATACGGGGTCAAACCTCCAGCGCTGATGGAAGTCAGGCGTCGCTCGCTGGCGGCATAACATGGTGACCGGCTATGCAATCCCATTATCCGGAATGCATCGGCGCCGCGGTCACAGTAGCCGGCAAGCGTGGTCGCGCCGTGAGACGCCGAAGGCGTGACGGGCGCCCGCGCGTAATGGTCTGCGGGATGATCGCCGCCGCGCTGCTTGCCCCCGCGCTGCTCGCGGGCTGCAGCGGCTCCAGTGGCGGCGGTCACGCCGTACCTGACCGACACATCCCACCAGCTCTCCGCACAGTCTCCGATCACGATGAGGAACAGCGCGTTCACCGCGACCCTGCCGCCGCGGTCGCTGGTCACCTACGACATCCGATCATGACCGTCGCGAACCCCCGGCTGGCGACCAGCGCGCCCCGCACGCCCCAGGGGTACCAAGATCCAATTAGCACGAAAGAAAAGCGTCCTATACGCACGCTTTTCTTTCGTGATCATGGAATTAAGGTTGGCGACCGGGCACCTTTCGACGGCATCAGGACGTGCCTGGCAATTAGCATCGAATAGTGACCAGGCTCTTCAGGTTGCGGCGCGCCGGGCCGGACGGGAAACACCGGCTCAGTGCAGGCGGGGGCGTCATGTGCTGTATATGCCGGGCCTGCGGCTGCAGACCGCGACGATACGGGACATGTGCATAACGTCGGCCGCTGCCAGTGATCCGCAGGCTCAGCGCTGGCTCGGGTGGCAAGCCCAGGACCTGATACCAGAACGGGACAGGGAACGCCTCTTGGCGATGCCACCAGGTCAAGGCCGGATCATGTCACCCAGGCCAGGGAAATGGTTTCTTGCCGCGATTGATGAGGCGGATGGTCGGCTGGCCGGAGCGATCGGGGCCGACGAGGATAGCGGCGAGGTCGGCGGCTGGCTCGCTCCTCGGTTCCGCGGGCGCGGCCTCGGCGCCAGCCTGTTCGCCGGTGCGGCGGAATTCGCCCATCAGCACCTCGGTGTCGCCAGCGTTATCGCAGGCACCGAACAAGGAAATGCCGCATGCATCGCCGCGCTGGTCTCCGCCGGATTCACTCCCGCAGCCGGACCGGACACTCATACCTTGCCCAACGGGAGCGTATCGCCCAGCCGCTGGTTCCGCCACGAATCTACCCAGCCGACCAGGTGCGAGGCCTGAATTGCCGCTACCTGGCTGCCAATCCTGTCGATTGCGCAATTGACCCGCTCTATCGGGGTCGATTGCGCAATCGACATGCCCCCACAGCCGCGGTACCGCCGCGCTGGCGGCTAGGCCTTCCAGCGGTAGAGGTCTCGCAGCAGGCAGATCTCGGAGCCGTGGTGGAGAGCCTCGCGGTTGATGTGCAAGATCAGCGACGCCATCGGCTCGGCGGCGTACAGAGGACCTCCGGCGGGGCCGATGGGGCGGGCCAAGCCATCGGCGCCGAGGCCGCGGACGCCCTCGTCCCAGGCGGCGTAGGCCGCGTCGAGGCGGGCCAGCGCGGTGGCAGCGTCACCCGGGTAGTCGTATTCCTGGAAGCTGACCGGCGGGCCGCCGAAGTGGGACGCGACGCGCGCCCCGAAGACGCCGACCAGCAGGTGCGCCATCCGCCAGGCGATCGTCGTCGCGGGCGGCGGGTCTGGCGCCGGCCAGCTGAAGTCGCAGGTGAATTTGCCGCCGCCGAGAGGTGACGGCGCCGTGGAGGTGCCTCGCGGGCGGATGCTCCACATGCCCGGCACCGGCTCCCAGAAGTATTCCTCGTCGGTGAGCCCCTCCCAGCGCGGGCGCAGGTTCTCGCGCCAGTGCCAGTCCAGCTGTTCAGGAATCAGCGTGTCCCAGTCCATGTCCATGGCCCAACGCTAGGGCGGAAGGCGGACAGTTCTCGTCCTCAATTGCGAGAGACTAGCCTCATGACCGCCGAGCGCCTGCTTCGCCTGCTGTCCCTGTTCACCGTCCGCCGCTGCTGGGCCGGCGACGAGCTGGCCGGCCGGCTCGGCGTCACCCCGCGCACGATCCGGCGGGACGTCGAGCGGCTGCGGGACCTGGGATACCAGGTGCACGCCGTGCCGGGCCCGCACGGCGGCTATGAGCTGGGGGCGGGCTCCGGGCTGCCGCCGCTGATGCTCGACGACGACGCGGCGGTGGCCGTGGCGGTCGGGCTGCGCGCCGTCGCGAGCGGCGAGGTGGCGGGCATGGAGGAGGCCGCGGCACGAGCGGCGGCCGTGATCGAGCGGGTGCTGCCCAGCCGGCTGCGGGCGCGGGTTGACGCGCTGCGTTCGGCGGTGGTGCCGCTGCGCGGGGCCCAGCCGGACCTCGCCCCGGTGCGACCGGAGACGCTCGCGCTGCTCGCGATCGCGTGCCGGGACGGCGAGCGGCTGCGCTTCGGCTACACCGACGCCGAGGGGACGCCTAGCAGCAGGAACGTCGAGCCCCACCGGCTGGTGTTCACGGCCCGCCACTGGTACCTGGTGGCACGGGACCTGGGCAAGGGCGACTGGCGCAGCTTCCGGCTCGACCGGCTGGAGCGCCCGCTGGCCACCGGCCAGCGGTCCCGCCCCGCCGACCCGCCCGACGCGGCACGCTTCGTCGCCGAGGGAATCGCGGCCGGCGCCTACCGGTACCAGGCCCGGGTGCTGGTGGCGGCGCCCGCCGACGTCGTCGCGGCCCGCATGCCGGGCCTCGGCGCGGTCATCGAGGCGGTCAGCGAGTCGGCGTGCCTGGTCATCAGCGGGCATCGCGAGCTGGACGTGCTCGCGCTTTACTTCGCTTCGCTCGGCCTGCCGTTCACCCCGCTGGAGCTACCAGAGCTGCGGGAACGGTGTGCGGAACTGGCGCGCCGGCTAAGCGACGCGGCGGGCGCCGGCGAGCCAGCCGCGTCCGTTCCGGATATTTAGCTGAACGAGGATGCGTGGGCGGCCGCCCACTGCGCGAACGTGCGCGGCGACCTGCCGGTCAGGTCGCGCACGGTTGGCTGCACCTTCGACTCATCCAGCGTCCCGGTGACGTAGAAGTCAAAGAACGCGTCCACGTACTGAGCGGGCATCGCCGCGCTCATCTCGGTCCGCGCTTCGGTGTCGGTCTGGGCCTGGAATCGCAGGTCGCGCCCGAGCTCCTGGCCGAGGATCGCGACCCGGTCGGCCGGGGTGAGCGGCTCGGGCCCACTGAGCTCGTAGACGCGGGCCTGGTGCCCCGGCGTGGTCAGCGCCAGCGCGGCCACCGCCGCGATGTCGGCCGGGTCGGTCACCGCGGCCCGCACGTGGCCGAACGGAGCGCGCACCACGTCCCCGTCGCGCAGTTGCGGCACCCACTGGAAGGCGCTGGACATGAACATGGCCGGGCGCAGGATCGTCCACGAGAGCCCGGATTCCCTGGCCGCCTGCTCGGACCGGGCCATGTAGGCGGTGATCGCGTTGCTCATGTCCCCGCTCCCGGCCGACATGCCCGAAAGCTGCACCACGGTGCGCACCCCGGCCCCGCGCGCCTCGGCGAGCACCCCGGCCATGTCGGCGTACCCCGGCAGCAGGAACACCCCGTCAGCTCCGGACAGGGCGGGGCGCAGGCTGGCCGGGTCGTTCAGGTCGCCGGTCACCGTCTCCGCCCGCGCCGGGAACCGGTCCCGCGCCGCTGACCTGACCAGCGCGCGGACCGGCTCCCATGCATCCGCCAGCGCCGTGACCAGTTCACTGCCCACGTTGCCGCTGGCGCCGGTTACCAGGATCATGTCCCGAGCCTAATCCCACCGGAAGAAGCGTGCGGCGGCGGCCGCGCAGGCGAGCGTGCAGCCGCCGAGCACCAGCAGCGCCGCCGGGTGCGGCCAGCCGCCCGCCATGGCGTCGCGCAGCGCCTGGTTCGCCGCCCCAAGCGGGGTGAACTGCCCGATCCGCCGCGTCGCCGCCGATAGCTGCGGGGTCCACAGCCCGGCGAAGTACATCAGCGGGAAGAACAGCACCGTCCCGGCCGCCCCCGCGGACCGGGCGGTGGGCGCCAGCGCGCCGATCAGCAGGCCGAGGGCGAGCATGGCCGTCGCGGACAGGACGACTACCAGGGCAAAGCCCGCCGGCTGGGCGGGCAGCGGGACGCCGAAACCAAGCCTGCCGACGGCGAGAACCCCGATCGTCGCCGCCAGGACGACGGTCAGGCTGACGATGAGCTGCGCGCCGATCACCCGCAGCGGGCCCGCGGGGGTAGTCGCGAGACGCCGCAGGACCCGCCGTTCGCGGTAGCCCGCCACCTGGACCGGAAGCCCCTGGACGCCGAACGCGACGCCGACGAACGCGATGACGATCGGCTCGTAGACGGTCACCAGCGGCACACCGCCGATGCTGGATGCCGACACTCCCATGACCGCCAGCAGTGCCATCGGGAACACCAGTCCCCAGAACAGCGCGAGTGGCTCGCGCACCAGCAGCTTCGCCTCGGTGAGGGTGAGCATTTTCATGACTGCCTCCTACCGGTCAGCGCTCTGCTGGTTAGTTCGATGAAGGCATCGTCGAGGGTTGGCCGGCCCAGCTCGGCCGGGGCGCCGAGCGCGGCCAGGCGGCCGTCGCGCATGATGGCGACCCGGTCGCAGAGCCGTTCGGCCTCGTCCATGAAGTGGGTAATCAGCATGATCGTGACTCCCTGATTCCTGATGTCGTCGATGAGCTGCCAGGTGTCCCGGCGTGCGACCGGGTCCAGGCCGGTCGTGAGCTCGTCGAGGATGGCGATCCGCGGCCGCCCGATGAGCGCTAGCGCGATCGACAGCCGCTGTTTCTGGCCGCCGGACAGCCGACGGTACGCGGTGTTCCGCTTGTCGGTGAGGTCGAGCTGCGCGAGCAGGCCGGCGATGTCCGCCGGACGGCGGTAGAAGGAGGCGTACAGCCGCATCGCCTCGGCGACGGTCAGCCTGTCGGGCAGCTGGCTTTCCTGCAGCTGGACGCCGAGCAGGTGATGCAGTTCCTGGCGGTCCCGCCGCGGGTCGAGCCCCGCGACGCGGATCCGGCCCTGGTCGGGCGCGCGCAGCCCGGCGACCAAGTCCACCGTGGTGGACTTGCCCGCGCCATTGCGGCCGAGCAGGCCGAAGATCTCGCCTTCGGCCACCGTGAAGCTCACGTCGTCGACCGCCACCGTGGCGCCGTAGCGCTTGGTCAGCCGGTCAACCTCGATGGCGGTCATCGTCCCGTCCTTATCGCTACGATCTCGAGCTGGCAGTTCAGCCGCCTGGCGGCGAGGCCCTTCATGGCCGTGACGCCGAAGGCGTAACGGTCGATGCCGGCGGTGGCGAGAAACGACAGCTGCGGGCCGTCGGCCCGCGCCTGCTCGATCGCCAGCTCGACCGGCTGCTCGCGCCCGGTGACGACGAGCGTGCCGCGCACGGCCCACCGCCCGTCGGACTCGCTGACCTGGCTGGAAGCGAACGTGATGTCCGGGTATTTGCCGGCGTTCAGCAGCCGGGCCGACAGGACTGTGCCGTCCCGGCCCGGATTGCCGGTGTGGAAGCTGCCGGCGTCCACGGTCGCGCGGACGGCGGATTCCCCGGCCGGGTCAGCGACCAGGATCTCGCCGGTGCGCAGCCGGAAGGTGCCGCGCACCGGGCCGAGCCCGAACAGGTGCCTGGTCCTGAAGGTGATGGTGCTTCGTTCTGGATCGATCCGGTAGATGCCTGGGTCGAAGGCGTTTGTTGTCATGACCGCAGCTTCGCCCGGCGCGCTCCGGCCGGGCATCGGCCGCGAGCCGGCGCTCGCATCGACCGTGGCCGGCCGGCCTTCGACTTTGGTCGGTGTCGCGGCGGGCCTGGCCGGATCTAGCCTTGTGGCGTGAGTGAATCGCCAGGATTGCCGGAGACCATCACGGTGGTGGCGGGGATCGGGGCGCTGACCGCGGCGACGGTCTTGGGAGAGGCCAGCTCGCATGAGGCGACCGGGCTGCTGATCCTCGACGTCGTGGTGGCGCTGGTCGGCTGCGCGCTGCTGCCGGTGCTGCTGCGCTGGCCTGTTGCCGGCGCGCTGGCGCTGGACGTCCTCTCGGCGGTGTCGCCCGCGGCCACGCCGGCCGCAACGTTCGGGACGCTGTACGTCGCGCAGCGCCGGTCCTTCCCGGTGGCCGCCGCGGTCGGCGCCACCGGCGTCGTGACGCACCTGATCCGCGGGCTGTGGCGGCCGATTCCGTCGCTCCCCTTCGGCTGGTATGCCGTGCTCGTGATCGCGGCCGAGGCCGCGCTTGTCGGCTGGGGCCAGCTGACCCGGGCCCGGCAGGCGCTGCTCGCCTCGCTGCGCGAGCGGGCCAGCCGCGCCGAAGCCGAACAGGCCAGTCGGGTCGCCGAGGCCCGGACCGCCGAGCGGGCGCGGATCGCCCGCGAAATGCACGACGTGCTCGCGCACCGGCTCTCGCTGCTGGCCACCTACGCCGGGGCTCTCGAATACCGCCCGGACGCGCAACCCGAGCAGCTCGCCCGCGCGGCCGGGATCGTCAGGGCGGGCGTGCACCAGGCGCTTGACGAGCTCCGCGAGGTGATCACCGTGCTGCGGGATGACGACCTGGCGGACGGGACGCACCCGCAGCCGACGGACCTCACCGACCTCGCCGCGCTGGTCGCGGAGACCCGGGACGCCGGGACAGACGTCGACCTGGTGCAGCGGATCTGCGAGCCGGCCAGCCTGCCAGGAGGACTGGGCAGGACCGCGTACCGGGTCGTGCAGGAGGGGCTGACCAACGCCCGCAAGCACGCGCCGGGCCGGCCGGTCCGGGTGCTGCTCGACGGGCGGCCCGGCGGCCAGTTGCTCATCGAGCTGACCAACCCGGTCGGCCCGGCTGTCCCGGCCGGACCGCCTGTGGTCGGCAGCGGGACCGGCCTGATCGGACTCACCGAACGCGTCCGGCTGAACGGCGGTGAGCTCGACCACGCCGTCGGCGCCGACGGCGAGTTCCGGCTGCGCGCCCGGCTGCCCTGGCCGGCGGAGCCCGCGGAACCGGCGGAACCGGC
>Ga0126379_10002260_pt1 | contig 12220 bp, 12 predicted proteins | sample PanSoiMetPlot_24_FD_92640 | JGI IMG/M metagenome (GOLD analysis project Ga0126379, IMG submission 92640) | Tropical forest soil microbial communities from Panama - MetaG Plot_24 | ecosystem: Environmental > Terrestrial > Soil > Tropical forest > Bulk soil | place: Panama | collected 2016-02-17
ATTACCTTTCGCCGGATCTTCCCAGACGTAGTTCAAGGGCGCGAACATGCGTGCCTGCAGCTGTTCGATCCCCTGAGGGTTTCTGGCGAAACACGGCTTGGCAGCCGGCAGACGGCGTCTTGCTTTCGCGCTTCGCACACGAATTATCCGACATGGTGGGCCATGGTGCTGGCGGCGTCCACGTTTCACGGCTTCAAAGAGGTTGCGTAGGCCGCGAGCGAGATCATGTCTTCAATTGTGAGCTTCTCCACGACCCCTTTCATGAGGGCGCTCCCAGCGCCCGCCCGCGCGCCGGTCTGAAAGTCGTAGAGCTGGCGAACGATGTAGCTTGGCGAGCGGCCGGCAATGCCGGGGAGCGGCCCAAGCCCCTTCAATTCCGGGCCGTGGCAAATTCCGCACGGAAGGGTCTTACCTTGGCTGGCGCCGCTGGCCAGCGCTTTACCGCTTTCGACGCTATCCACCGGGACGTAAGCGATAAAGCGCGACCGTGCATCGCGATTCTCGAACTGTTTTAGGTCTTCGGGGACCTCGATGATTCGCTGGCCAATCGGTTCTTTCTCGCCGTTGTTTGCTTGCGCCAGGAACCAGCCGGCCACATAGGTTTTTGGCACCGTATTCGTTTCAACAACTCTGATCGCGGCTCTCGGCTTAAGCGCGGAAAAATACGCGGCAGCTTCCTGAATCTCTGAGTCGGTGGCGGCCTTCGCCAGCGACGTCATCAGATTCGGCGGCAAGCGTTGCGGCACCGATGTTGACCGCGCACCGCTCTTGAAATCAGCCATTTGCTGGACGATGTAACTCGCCGGGAGGCCGGCGAGGTTGGCATTTTCCGGGCCGCCGGGGCCATCCGCGCGATGACAAAAGCCGCAGGCGAGTACATCGGGTTTCCTGCCATGCGCGACGATCTCGGGCAATGGCGGATGGTCGGCGGGATGCCAATCTGGCGCGAAGAAACGATCACGCGTCTGAGCAACCGTGAAAGCAGCGACGCTATCGGGAACGCGTTGTAGCTGGCCGTCGTCGGGCGAGGGTTTGAAATCCGGTGGATTCACTGGATATGCCCACGGCGGGGGACCTTCTTCGCTGCGCACGGGGGATCCTGTCGCCAAAAACAATGGGAATACAGCGGACAACAACGCGGCGAGTCCACGCATTAGCCAACGCCCTCCGGTCTTGCCAAGACAATCTGAGGGGTGAGCCATGAAAATGCACGGCGCTGCGACCAAACTGATGACCCGAAGCCGCCGCTGGGCGCAAGCTGACCGATACATGAGCATCCCCAGGTTTAGTGCATATCAGACCCTGGAACGATCCAACGAGTCAATGGGATGTAGGTGATAGCGGGCCGTGGGCCCGGTGCCGCAGACAGCGTTGGCCGAAGAGGATCTCCGCTCGTCGCTGGCGATGGGAGGTAACGGGCCAAATCAAGCGCGCCAACGGCGCGTTGACAGCCATCATCAAATCACGGGCTCAGCATTGCCAAGTCCCGCCGCCTCAGCGTCCTTTTGCCGAGATGACACAACCTGCCAGTTGCGGTACTTGCCAAAGCCGGGACGGTGCGACCGCAGGAGAATGGATATGCCGAAGAAGCTCGAGGGAAAACTCGCGGCCATCACTGGGGCAACCTCAGGGATGGCGTTGGCGACCGCCAAGCTGTTCGTTGAAGAGGTGCGTACGTCTTTATCACGGGTCGCCGGCAGGAACCGTTGGATGCCGCTGTAAAGCAACTCGGCAGGAATGTTACCGGCGTGCGCGGTGATGCCACCGATCTAGCCGATCTCGACCGGGTCTATGACACTGTTAGGGCGAAGAAAGGGCGCATTGATATCGTGTACGCGAGCGCCGGTCTCGGTGAATTCAACGTTCCCCTCGGCGCCATCACGGAGGCAAATTTCGACAATACGTCCAACGTCAACGTGAGGGGCACCCTGTTTACGGTTCAGCAGGCCCTGCCGCTCATGCGGGACGGTGGCCAATCATCATGACCGGCTCGATCGCCAGCCCGAAGGGCTTTCCGGGCCTCAGCGTCTATAGCGCGGCAAGGCGGCCGTCTGCTCTTTCGCGCGCACTTGGACTGCGGACTTGAAAGACCGGCACATTCGCGTGAATGTGATCAGTCCCGGCACGATCGACACCGGAATCTTCGAAGGCGTTTCGAGAGAGGTTAAGGACCAGTTCGTATCGATCATCCCAATGGGCCGGATCGGTCAGTCGCATGAGAACGCTACGGCAGCACTCTTTCTCACATCTGACGACGCGAGTTTCATCACAGGAATCGAGCTCTTCGTCGATGGCGGGACGGCACAAATATGGGAAGCGCGGGCTTCCTGCGCGTCTGATCAGATCAATGAAACGGCGTTCCGCGGATCTTGCATCCTCGAGGGGCGGCGTGAGCTTGACGTTGGCGATGAGCGTCATGGCACCCGGTATTCTTCACGTGCTGAAGAAAAGCAAAGGGCCGACCGAGGTTTTCTATGATCGAAGATAGAGTCAGTAAGAGCGAGATCGCCGCGGCTTATCCCCTGATCGCACCGCATATCCGCCGCACGCCCGTGGTCGAGATCGATGGCGTCGACATTGGTCTTGACCGGGCTCAAGTGCTGTTGAAACTCGAGCTGCTGCAACATTCCGGGTCATTCAAAGTGCGGGGCGCCTTCGTGAACCTCGCCATGCGCGAGATCCCGAGCGCCGGGGTGGTCGCGGCCTCGGGTGGCAACCACGGCGCAGCTGTCGCCTATGCGGCCATGCGGCGCCGCATACCCGCGAAGATCTTCGTGCCAAGCATTTCCTCACCGGCGAAGGTTGAGCGGATCCGACACTATGGTGCCGATCTTGTTGTTGCCGGGGAGCGGTACGCAGACGCCCTGGCGGCGAGTGAGATTTGGGCGGCCGAGTCGGGTGCGCTTAAAGTCCATGCATATGACGACATCGAGACACTTCTTGGACAAGGCACAATCGGCCTCGAACTCGAAGATCAGGTGGAGGATCTCACGACACTTCTGGTGCCGGTTGGGGGTGGCGGCCTGATCGGCGGCATTGCGGCTTGGTATGGCGGGCAGATCCGGGTCATTGGTGTTGAACCCGAACTCTCGCCGACGCTCACCAGGGCACTTGCTGCCGGCCGCCCCGTCGATGCCGAAGCTGGCGGCATCGCCGCCGATTCGCTGGCGCCGCGCCGGGTCGGCGAGCGCGTCTTTCCGATTGCTCAGCGCTATGTCGATCGCGTCGTGCTGGTCAGCGACGAGGCTATTCGCGAAGCCCAGGAAACGCTCTGGCGACTATTGCGCGTGGTTGCGGAGCCGGGAGGGGCCGCCGCTTTTGCGGCACTCGCGTCTGGTCGATACCGGCCGCCGCCCGGCGAGCGCGTCGGGGTTCTGTTGAGCGGTGCCAATACTATCGTCGTCGATTTCGCGCGTTAATTTGGCAGGGGTCGTGTGCATCGACGAGAGCGTGGCGCCCACGCGCCCGATGCCAACGAGACGCAAAGGCCTTCTTACGGACCGTTGATGCACGTCACTTAAAGCTGACCGACTAGACGGCCCCGCTCTGGGCGATGGATCGACGCTCGGCCGTCATCCAATCGAGCCCATCGCTTTGACACGCACCACGAGAGTGGGGGCTTTGCTCCGCACACGGCTTACACGGCAAGACCGCTGACAAGCAAACGCGGGATCAAACCGGCCACTTGGGGTTGCGATGGGGCAACTTCGGGTGTGCCAAACGGATCGCAGTTGTTAAGATGGTTTTGGAGCTAGCGCCTTCGCGAGAGCTCTGCGCGCCCTGGCGCGACCTGCTTGGGAAGGGAACGATGCAAATTCATTTTGATGCTGAGTTCGATATCGTGGTGGTGGGCGGCGGGTCGGCCGGCTGCATCGTCGCGTCGCGGCTGACCGAGAACGCGGCGGTGTCGGTCTGCCTCATCGAGGCCGGCAGGCGCGACCGACATTTCTGGATCCACATTCCGCTCGGTTTTGGCAAGCTGGTGCCGGACCCCAAGGTCAACTGGGATTACAAGACCGAGCCTGAGCCGGAACTAAACAATCGTCAGGTGATCTGGCCACGCGGAAAGGTGCTCGGTGGTTCCGGATCGATCAACGGCTTGGTCTTCTTGCGCGGTGCGCCGAGCGACTATGACGAGTGGGAGCGCCGCGGCGCCCGCGGCTGGGGCTATCGCGAGGTGCTGCCCTATTTCAAAAAGTCCGAGCACAATCTACGCGGCGCTGACGAATGGCGCGGCCAGGACGGCCCGATCACCGTTTCCGACATTGAGAATCCGTCGCGGGCGGCGCGCGCATTCGTGGAGACTTGTAGGCGTCTGCAGCACCCGCCCAACCTGGACTTCAACGGCGAGCGCATCGATGGTGTTGGCCTTACACAGCTCAATGTCCGCAATGGCTGGCGCTGCAGCACCGCGGTCGGTTATCTCCGGCCGAACCTCACTCGCCCCAATCTTGAGGTGATGACGCAAAGCTGGGTGCGGCGCATTCTGCTCGACGGCAAGCGCGCGATCGGCGTCGAGGTCGAACGCGGCGGCAAGGTGTTACGCATCCGTGCCAGGCGCGAGGTCGTGGCGTGCAGCGGCAGCATCGCGTCCCCCCAGCTGCTCCTCGCCTCAGGCATCGGGCCAGCCGCCGAGCTGCAAGCGAGCGATGTTGCGGTCGCCCACGATCTCCCCGGCGTCGGCAAAGAGCTGCAAGATCATTTTCTCCTTCGCATGGCGTTTCGCACCACCGCGCCCGGAACCCTTAACGAGATCGTCAGGAGTCCGCTGCAGTCGGCCAAGATGGCGGCAGAGTGGTTATTCAGGGGCTCCGGCCAGCTCGCCATCGGGGCTGTCGAGGCGGTGCTGTTCGCCAAATCGCGCCCGAGCGAGCCGATTCCAGATATCGAATTCCAGTGTGTCAACTTCTCCACCGACAATTATCAGAGCGGGCTGCATCGGTTTCCGGGCTTCATGTACTCTTTCTTCGTGTGCCGTCCGCACAGCCGCGGCGAGATCAAGTTGCGTGATCCCAAAGGCCGTCTGCCGCCACGCATCTATGCCAACTATCTCTCCCACCCAGAAGATAGGCGCATCATGTTGGCGGGTTTCCGCATCGCGCGGCAGATTCGAGCGACCGATCCGATCCGATCGCTGATCGCCGAGGAGATGAAACCCGGCGATGTTTGCGAGACCGACGCGGAGTTTCTTGACTATCTACGTAGCAGCGGGTCGACGGTCTTTCATCCATGCGGCACCAATCGCATGGGCGTGGACCCGAAGGCCGTGGTGGATCCCGAATTGAGGGTTCACGGCCTCTTAGGCCTGCGCGTGGTCGATGCCTCGGTGATGCCGACCGTACCCTCCTCGAACATCCACCCCGCCACCATTATGGTGGCCGAAAAGGGATCGGACCTCATCGCCCGATCGCTGCGCTCGTAGGATCCCGGGGGTGCAGGTATTCGCTCAATCGTGGTCGTCGCCGCTCATGTCAGCGTTGCGCCTGGCACGCCGGGCAAGATCGCGCAAGACCGGTCCGATCTGCTCTGGATCGGAGATCGGGGCTGCTGACGGGCCGCGATGCCAGCCTTCGAGTGTCGCCAAGAGGCCCCCTCCGGCTTCGAAGACCCGGCCGGTGATTCCGTGACTTTGCGTGCTCGCCAGCCAGACGACCACCGGCGCCACCCAACGCGGGTGGCGCGAGGCGATTTCCGCCGCGGAGCGTTCTCGGATCCCTTCGGTCATTCGTGTCTGGGCGTGGGGCATGATCGCGTTGACGGTGATTCCGTAGCGTTCGAGTTCGCGCGCCGCAATGATGGTCAAGGCTGCGATCCCGGCCTTCGCGGTCCCGTAATTGGATTGGCCAATATTGCCGAAGAGCCCCGAGGACGAGGATGTGTTGACTATCCGCGCGTTAACGCTTGCGCCGCTCTGTTTTTGCATGGCGCGCCAATGCACCGCCGCGTGGTGGATCGGCGCAAAGGTGCCCTTGAGGTGCACCTTGATGACCGCGTCCCAATCGGCCTCCTCCATGTTGACGAGCATGCGATCGCGCAAGATTCCTGCATTGGTGACCAACACGTCGAGCCGCCCGAAACGCGACAACGCGTGATCGACCAGCCGCCGCGCCCCTTCCCAGTCGCTGACGTCCTCAGTGTCGGCGACCGCCTCGCCGCCGGCGGCGGTGATCGCAGCGGCGACGGTGGCCGAAGCGGACGCATCTGCGCCGCGGCCATCACGGCCGGTCCCGAGATCATTGACTACAACCTGGGCGCCGTGCGCGGCGAGCTGCATCGCATATTCGCGTCCTATCCCGCTTCCAGCTCCGGTCACGACCACAACGCGACCATCGCACATCCTGGCCATTGGGAGCATCTCCGTGCTAATTGCAGGTCGTCTTTGCCCACGCCCTCACTGCCGCGAGGTCCGGCCTTCGATGATACGATAGCGACGACCGTCGCGCGCTATAGATTCGAGCGGCCGCCTCTGTGATGCCGGTCATTTCCGTCGCCTTCAAGGCTACCCGACAAAGCCTTTCGCACCGTATGACCGCGCAGTTGTTTGACCTCCAGCTTGCGCGCCTCGATCAACTGCGCTGCAGCAGTCTCGTTGCAGCCACTCATTGCCTCAGCGGTGTCGAAACACCGCAAGTCCCGGCCCCTAAAAATGGGCGAGAGAGCTGTAGCTTGTCGTCTATAAGATCCTGCGCGCCGCGTGAGGAGAGACAAACGTTGCACAACACGCAGGCAGCATCCTATTGTCCGGACCGTCACGTTCTTTCGGTTTCCAAAAACTATCGCGTCAGCATCGTTCACTAAGAGATGACTACGGGAGGATTGTATGCGGATCAGCCGAATCGAAACACTCCGCCTTGACGAATTTCCGAACATCCTTTGGGTGATGGTTCACACGGATTCCAACCTGGTTGGCCTCGGCGAAACCTTCTTCGGGGCGCAGGCCGTCGAAGCCGCAATGCATGAGACCGTGGCATCGCAAATGCTCGGCGCCGATCCGTTGGCGATCGAACGACATTCACGCCAGCTGCTGCAAAACTATGTCGGGTTCAAATCGACGGGCGCCGAGATACGGGCGGTGTCGGCGTTTGATATCGCTCTGTGGGACCTTTTCGGCCAAGTGACGGGCCAACCAGTCTATCAGCTGCTCGGCGGTAGGTGTCGCGATACGATTCGCGCCTACAATACTTGCGCTGGGTACCGCTACGTCCGGGCGAAACCCGTGCAGCGAACCGAGAATTGGGGCTTGGGACAATCTCCCGCGGGGCCCTACGAAGATCTCGACGCGTTTCTGACACGCGCTGACGAGCTCGCCGAGAGTCTGCTCGCCGAGGGCTACACCGGCATGAAAATCTGGCCGTTCGATTTCGCCGCCGAGGCGTCGAACGGAACCGATATTTCCACCGTCGATCTGCGGCGCGCCCTTGAGCCGTTCGAAAAGATCCGCAAGCGTGTCGGCGATCGGATTGACATCCATGTCGAACTGCACAGCCTGTGGACACTTCCGGCCGCCATCAAGGTTGCTAAGGCGATCGAGCCGTTTCTTCCGTACTGGTTCGAGGATCCGATTCGCCCAAGCAATCTCGACGCCTTGTTGGAGTTCCGGCAATCGACGCCCGTGTGGACGACCGCGAGCGAGCTCCTCAGCACCCGGTGGGCTTTTCGGGAGCTATTCGAGAAGCGCGCGGTCAGTGTCGCCATGCTGGACATTGGTTGGTGTGGGGGGCTGTCGGAGGCGAAAAAGATTGCGACCATGGCCGAGTCGTACGAGCTTCCGATTGCGCCGCACGACTGCACCGGTCCGGTCGTGCTCGCCGCCGGCGTGCATCTGTCTGCCGCCTCCCCGAATACGCTTGTCCAAGAGGTGGTAAGGGCGTTCTATCATGGCTGGTATCAAGAACTGGCGATCGATTTGCCGCCGCTCCAAGGCGGCTACATCAGGCCTTTGGATAAACCCGGCATTGGCGTGCGGCTCCGTCCAGGACTCGCCGACCGCCCTGACGCGCACGTGCGCGTCTCTCGCCTCTGATCCGACAGGGAACCGGCCGCGATCGTTTCATCCAATCTGCCAGCGAGGCGCGCGACAGGCGCCTCAGGCGAGCAGCCCCGCCATCGGGCGGACGCCGTCGCTGCCGGGAAAGACGTGTGTTGCCAGCGCGTGATCTTCCACCCGCAGATGATCCTTGAGCACACCCATCAGCACGGCGCGCAAGTCGGTGGTTGCTCTAAGATCGCGGCGCTCGTAGAGATCCGTGTCTTTGACGCCGGGCCAATCGGCGATGACGTGGCCGCCCTTGAGCGCGCCGCCTGTAAGCAGTGCTATGGTCGCAGTGCCGTGATCGGTGCCATCGTCACCGTTGACACGCGCGGTGCGGCCGAACTCGGTCACGAGCGCGACGACCGTCTCGCTCCAAGCCGCACCCATGTTTGTCTCGATTGCCGCGATCGCCCCATCGAGCGCCCCGAGCAGATTCGCTAGCCGACCATTGACGGCCCCTTCATTGACATGAGTGTCCCAGCCGTCGAAGGCGAGCGCCCCCACGCGTGGACCCTCCGGGGTGGCGAGGAACTTGGCCGCGGCGCCAGCTGCCTCGGCAAAATAGGCCCGCACCTGCGCGATTCCCCCGCTCTGGATGACCGGCCCCTCAGTGGCGTCGGGCTTGCCTTCCATCCCCCCAGCGCGCGCGATGGCGGCGATCCCGATACGATCCTCGAGCACGCGCGCCAATGCCGGATCCGTATGCCGATAGAGTTCGAGGAGCCGCATCGTCGTTTCGTCGCTGACGGGAGGGAGCCTCGGTGGCATCCACGAGAGAACTGCCGCCGAACCGCGCACGAGAAGCGGCGTGATCGGTCCGACGGCAAACACCTGCCGGCTACGCGCTGCGCGTTCGCCCGGTTCGAGGGACGCGAGGGCGCGGTTGAGCCATCCCGTGTCGACTGCACCCGGCCTCGATAATCCGCTTTCGAGCACGTCCTGACCATCGAAGTGCGAGCGTTCGCGGTAGGGCGTGGCCACGGCATGGACGATCGTGGCCTGGCCCGTTTGGTAGAGACGGTGCAGATGGGGCATCGCTGGGTTGACGGCGAAGAAGCCGTCGAGCGCCAATGCTCCTGTCGGCCCGTCCAACCGCATCGCCTTGTCACCGCGCAAACTGATCCAGTCGGGATCGCCGACCGGAGCGACCGCCGCCAACCCGTCAAGGGCACCGCGAAGCACGATCGTGAGGAAGCGCGGGTCGCGGCCTTCGGCACGTGCGATCCGCGGGACAAAGGCCCAGGCGAAGAGCACGCCCGCGCCGAGGAGCAACTCGCGCCGGGTCGGGGCGTGGAGGCTGCTTGTCGTCATCGTCACCTCCGTTGGAATTCGGGCGCCATCAACAGCAGCGCCAGGGCCTGTTGTCGGCTCTCGGCACCCTGGAGCACCCGTCGCGTGTGGTCCGTGAGCAGTGGGCCAAGCGCGGTCTCCGCGAGGTCCTGAGCGTCGACGCTCGCGCCCTCGCGCTGAGCGAACGCGTTGGCGATGGCGAGGCGTTGTGCCAAGCCATCAAGCCAAGCGGCGGTGTCGTCGGAGAAGCCTTTGGGAGCAGCTGGTCGCCACAACGGCTCACCGAGCAGCAGTTGCGCTTGCATGATGCGACGGATGTCAATCTCGACCCCCGTCGCCCGCAGGGCCGCCACCGCCCATTCGCTCGGACGCTTGATTTTGGTGCGCTCAGGCACCCATGCGTCTGACGCCGTGACCAGCGCCCTCGCAACCTCCCGCAGATCGCCGTCAGTATCGAGAAAACGCTGGGTGAGCCGTTCGACCAGCGACGGTGGAGGATCATCGGCCACGAAGTGGCGCGCGAGCTGGGTTGCCACATGCGTCGCTGTTGCCGGATGAGCTGCGAGGTCGCGCAACACGGTCCGTCCCTGCTCGACCCCAGTGTCGGGATAAGTCTTACCAATCACGGTCTGCGGACCAGGCTCGTGTAGGCGCTTGATGAACACGAACTCCCCGCCGTGGTCAGGATCTGAGACGGCCTGTAGGAGCGTCCAGCCGGTCAACACCTTAGCGAAACTTGTGACATCCTCCTGCGTGTAGACTGTGCGAACGCCGAGTGTATGGAGCTCGAGAATCTCTCGCGCGAAATTCTCGTTCAGCCCTTTGTCGCGATTGATGCCGGCGACCGAGTTCGGACCGATCGACTGCGCGTTATCGAGATAGACCAGCATCGCCGGATGACCTTCGGCGGCGAGAAGCATGTCGACGAACCGTCCGAGCACGTGTGGGCGGATCGCCTCGCGCTCGTAGCCACCCGCCATCACGGTGGCATCGGCATTCACGCAGAAATGGTTTGACCAGAACCATACCAGACGTTCCACAAAGCCGATCTCCGCCTTGGTCGCAGCATCAACGCGCGCCCTGGCTTCGTTGAGAAAGATCTGCCGCGGGAGCGGCAAGGTCTCGATCTTGGGAAGCGCCGTTGCCATGGCATCGCGTTTTGGCGCGTCATCCTTCGACGCTGCAGGGTTCGCGGTGACCGCGCCCTGCGCCTCGAGGCGCTTCTTCTCGCGTTTTTGCGCCGCGCTGCGCTCGGCTAGAAATTCGAAAACGGCCCGATTGGCGGCGCCGCTGGTCGGCAGATCCGCATTCACGATCTGCCCAACGTTCGTCCGATCGAGCTCGGCGAGGAGCGCGCCGCGCGGATCGGACGCGATCGCCATGATCGAGGCGGGCCGTGGACCCAAGCCGAATCGATGGAGCCCCAGTGCAGCCCCCTTCGGGTCGAGGGGCATGGGTCATGTCCTTATAATACGTGTTGCCCTTGCGGCCAGGTGCCGGAAGAAGTCGGGAAACCGTTGGTCGCGGAGCTTCAGCCCGCGAGGCGACCATACGCGCTCACGCGGACCTCAGCAATCGTGTCAGGGATCACATTTTTCTTAATGCCGGGGCGGGACATTCGACTCAAAGCGCCAAAGAAACACCAAATTTCTGCCATGCGAACTCGCAGCGGCGTGTTCTCCCTGACCGAGCAAGTTTTGGATCGCGACGCCTGACATTGACCGACTGTTAGCCGGATCATCATCGTGCGAGAACTCGCCCGCGTAAATAGTCCCCGATCGTAGTCCTTCGCGAAACAAAACGCCCTCTCGTTGCGACAGAGCGAATCGCTCGGCAAAGCTTTGCGTGACCATGTTGGTCACAACCGAGGCTATCCGCTGTTACGCAGACCGGCCGCAATCCCATTGATCGTGAGATGGATGCCCTGAACGACGCGTTCGTCCGCGCCGTCGGAGCGCAGACGCTTAAGGAGCTCGATCTGGACATGGTTGAGCGGATCAACATAGGGGAAGCGATTGCGGATCGATCGTGCCAGCAGTGGGTTGGTCTCAAGCAGCATCGCCTGATCCATGATGGCGAGCAAAGCCGCAATCGAATCGTGCCATTCTGCGCGCAACCGTGAGAAAATGACATCACGCAGGGCAGAATCCTTGACGAGCTCGGCGTAGCGCGACGCGATCGCGATGTTGCTTTTCGCCAGCACCATGTCCATGTTCGATAACATGCTTTGGAAGAATGGCCACTCGCGGTACATCGCCTGCAGCAGCGACATGCCGTCGTGCCGCTCGCCGAGCCAGCTCTTAACGGCCGAGCCGAAGCCGAACCAGCCCGGCAACATCAGGCGACACTGGGCCCAGCTGAAGACCCACGGAATAGCACGCAAGTCCGCGATGCGAGACGACTTGGTGCGCGATGCGGGTCGACTGCCGATGTTGAGGTTGGCGATCTCGCCGATGACGGTCGCCTGCCAGAAATATTGCTCGAAGTTCTCCGTTTCGTACACGAGGCTCCGATAGGCTTGGTACGCGTGTGCGGAAAGCTCTTCCATAGCGGCGAGGTATTCATCGCGTGGCGCGGCTTCGCCTGGCTGCAGCAGCGTTGCCTCGAGCGTCGCCGCGGCAAGAATCTCGAGGTTGCGTCTTCCCATCTCAGGGTTGGAATATTTACTGGCGATGACCTCGCCTTGCTCGGTGATGCGGATACGGCCATCGACGGTGCTGCGCGGCTGGGCGAGGATGGCATGATTCGATGGCCCGCCGCCGCGACCGACAGCGCCGCCACGGCCATGGAAGAAGCGCATCGCCACCGCCGTGCGCCGGCCGGTTTCGCTCAGCTCCCGCTGCGCCCGGTACAGCGCCCACGCGGACTGTAGAAAACCCGTCTCCTTGTTGCTGTCGG
>Ga0126379_10002261_pt1 | contig 12217 bp, 10 predicted proteins | sample PanSoiMetPlot_24_FD_92640 | JGI IMG/M metagenome (GOLD analysis project Ga0126379, IMG submission 92640) | Tropical forest soil microbial communities from Panama - MetaG Plot_24 | ecosystem: Environmental > Terrestrial > Soil > Tropical forest > Bulk soil | place: Panama | collected 2016-02-17
AACCGCATCTCGTTCGAGATCGGCAAGGGTGAGACGCTGGCGCTGGTCGGTGAATCGGGTTCGGGCAAGTCGATCACGGCCTTATCCATTCTCAAACTGCTGCCGTATCCCGCGGCGCGGCATCCGTCCGGCTCGATCAATTTCAAAGGCACCGAGCTGCTGCCGCTCGATGAGCGGCAGATGCGCCGCGTGCGCGGCGACGACATCAGCATCGTCTTCCAGGAGCCGATGACCTCGCTTAACCCGCTGCACACGATCGAAAAGCAGATCGGCGAAATCTTGCTGCTGCACCGCGGCCTGGCCGGCGCTGCGGCGCGTGAGCGAACCATCGAGGTGCTCACGCAGGTCGGCATTCCCGACCCGCAGACGCGTCTTACGAGCTACCCGCACCAATTGTCAGGCGGGCAGCGGCAGCGCGTGATGATCGCCATGGCGCTCGCCAACGAGCCGGACCTTTTGATCGCCGACGAGCCGACCACCGCGCTCGATGTCACCGTGCAGGCGCAGATCATCGCGCTGTTGAAGGACCTTCAGTCGCGGCTGCACATGTCGCTGTTGTTCATCACTCACGATCTCGGCATCGTGCGCAAGATCGCGCAGCGAGTCTGCGTGATGAAGGACGGCAATATCGTCGAGCACGGCCCGGTGGAGAAGGTATTTGCCGCGCCGGAGCATCCCTATACGCGCGCGCTGCTAGCGGCCGAGCCGAAGCCCGACCCGGCGCCGCCGCAACCCGATGCGCCGATCGTGCTGAAAACCGATGACCTGAAAGTCTGGTTCCCGATTACCAGCGGGCTTCTGCGCAAGGTCGTGGGCCACGTCAAAGCCTGCGACGGCTTGAGCATCCAATTGCACAAAGGCGAAACGCTTGGCGTCGTCGGCGAGTCCGGCTCCGGCAAATCGACGCTCGGCCGCGCCATCTTGCGGCTTATTTCGTCCGAGGGGCTGATCGCCTTCATGGGCCATAATCTGCAAGGCCTGCGCTTTAAGGAGATGCTGCCGTTCCGCCGCAACATGCAAATCGTGTTTCAGGATCCCTACGGCTCACTCTCCCCGCGCATGTCGGTCGCCGACATCATCAAGGAAGGATTGAAAGTTCATCATCCCAACATGTCGAACGACGAGCGCGACCGGCGCGTCATTCGGGCGCTCAACGATGTCGGCCTCGATCCGGAGACGCGTTTCCGTTTCCCGCACGAATTTTCCGGCGGCCAGCGCCAGCGCATCGCGGTGGCGCGCGCGATCGTGCTCGAACCAAGCTTCATCGTTCTTGACGAGCCAACCAGCGCGCTCGACATGCTCATTCAGGCGCAAATGGTCGATCTGTTGCGCGATTTGCAGAAGCGGCGCGACCTTACCTATCTGTTCATTTCGCACGACTTGCGCGTCGTAGCAGCATTGGCGAGCCGCTTGTTGGTCATGCGCCACGGCGTCATCGTCGAATCCGGCGATGCCGCGGAACTGTTCCGCAGCCCGAAGACCGATTACACCCGCGCGCTGTTCGCCGCCGCATTCAATCTCGAAACCGCGCCGGAAGGCGTGGTCGCGCAGTAGGCGCTCGCGGTCCAAAACCCTAACGCTGGCCTTCAATCGCAGCGCGCGGTCATGCCGCCGTCGACCACGATCTCGGTGCCGGTGATGAAGCGCGCCTCGTCAGAAGCCAGGAACAGCACCGCATGCGCGGTGTCGCGGCCGTCGCCCATGAAGCCGAGCGGGATGCGCGCCACGCGCGATTTCAATAAAGCTTCGACGTCGCCGCCGGTGCGCTGCTTGGCGAGCCGCGCCTCGACCATGGGCGTGTGCATCTGGCCCGGAACGACCGTGTTTACCCGGATTCCCTTGCCGGCATATTGCACGGCGGTCACGCGCGAGAATTGAATCACCGCTGCTTTGGACGACGCATAGCCGATCTGCGGCGAGCCGGTGTAACGGATGCCCGAAGTCGAGGCGGTGTTGACGATGGCGCCGCCGCCTTGCGCGATCATGATCGGGATGACGTGGCGGCAGCACAGAAACACGCTTTTGAGATTGTAATCGATCTGGCGGCCGAAATTCTCTTCGGTCATTTCCGCAACGCCACCCGCCGCCGAGCCGCCGACATTATTGACGAGAATGTCGACGCGGCCGAATTTTTCTTGGCACGCTTGCGTCATGGCGGCGACCTGCGCGTCGTCGAGGACGTCGCAAACATGCGTGACGATCTCGCCGTCATTGCCGACCCGCGTCACGGTCTCGGCCATCGACTGCGCATCCTTGTCGACAGCAAAGACTTTGGCGCCTTCGCGGGCAAACAGCACCGCGGCCGCGCGTCCATTGCCCCAACCCGGGCCGACGCAGCCAGCTCCGGTAATCAGCGCAACCTTGCCGTCGACTCGTCCCGCCACGCGTCCTTCCTCCTACCCTCTTTTCGAATGCATGGATCGTAGAGCATGATCCGACGGGTGGAAACGGGCGGTACGAAAGTCTCGTTTTGGACGATCACTCGCGCGTTGCGTCGCCGGCGCCATCATTGTTTGCGGCGGCGCTACGGCACAAGACGCCAAGCAGGATACCAAGCCGTTCGATCCCAAAATCTATCCCGCGCGCGTGCAAAAAGTGCTCCAGCAGACGCGCGACGAATGCAAAGCCGAGAGCGGCGGGGAAGTACAATTCGCAGCCGATACCGTCAGAGCGCTCGACCTGACTGGCGCCGGCCACACCGACTACATCGTCGATCTGCGCGACGCAGCCTGCCGGATCGGGAGGCTGTCTATTGCGGCACCGGCGGCTGCGACCTTTACATCCTGGTCACGTACCCGAGCGGCGGCACGCGCCTCGTCTTCGGTCAGCATGTGCGCGAGTACGAGGTCCTGCCAGGAAATGGCGCGCGCACTATTCGCTTCGCGTTGCACGGCGGCTATTGCGGTGGCCACGGCAATCCATCGTGCGTCAAAACGCACCGCATCACCGGGCAACCGTTCAAGTTCGTGATGCCGCAATAACGATCGCTTTCGCTGGCGCCTGTCGGCGGTTCGGTTATGCTTGATGCGCGCGCCGTCCAATAACCAGGTGATCGAAGACCGATGCGACGAATGCTCATCATCGCCGCGTTCACGCTCGCCGCCTTGGCGCTAATGGCAGGCTTGACGCAAATGGCAGGTTTCGCGGCCGAGCCCACCTACCCGGCACGCACGGTTCGTCTCATTCTGCCATTCGGCGCCGCCAGCGCGACCGACATTACCGCGAGACTGTTCGCCGATCGGCTGAGCGCGCGTTGGGGCAAGCCGGTTGTCGTCGAGAACCGCCCCGGCGGCGACGGCCTGGTCGCGCTGAATGCTTTTATCGGCGCACGCGACGATCACATGCTGTTCTTCGGTCCGGCGGCGATCTTTCTCGTCCACCTCTATGATGAGGAGAAGTCCGGCTATGATCTGCGCGATATCGCGCCGATCTCGCAGGTCTACGTGACCGTGCTGGCGATCTCGGTCCCGGCGTCGCTCAAACTCGGCACTATGGACGAGCTCGTGGCGCTAGCGCGCGCCTATCCGGGCAAGCTCAATGCCGCTGCCGCGACCGGCAATTCCGACTTTTTGATCTTCGGTTTCATCAAATCGCGGAGCTTGCAGATCGCCAAAGTGCCGTATCGCGACATCATGCAGGCGCCCAACGACCTCGCCGAAGACCGCATTCAAATCCTGTCAAGCTCGCTCGCGGTTGCGCAGCCGATGATGCGCGCCGGACGTATCAAAGTTCTTCTGGTGACCAGCAGGCAGCGTGCACTTGGCCAGCCGGAGATTCCAACCGCGGCCGAGGCCGGCTATCCCGAATTGACCATGGAGACGAGCGGCGGATTGTATGGACCGCCGCAAATGCCGCCGAGCTTGCGCGAGAGCATTGCGCGTGATTTCCGCGAGATTGCCGAGGCTGATCCCATCATCGCCAAGCGGCTCGCCGATACCGGTCAGATCATGACGCTGCGCGGCCCCGCCGAATTCGCCCGCAGCATAGAAGAACAAAACCAGCAGCTTGGGGCGCTCGCCAAAACGCTCGGGCTCAAAAGCGCGCAGCCGTAAGCCGCCGCACACTGCTGATCTCGCTGCCGGCGGCGTGAATGCGGCCAATTGCGTCGGCCGCTGGCTCGATGACGACCGCCATATGAAAAGCGTTGGCGTGAACAAGGCTGTGGCGATCGCGCGCGATCGCCACGTGGCCGCACCAAAATATGAGATCGCCGCGCGCAAGCTCGGAGAGATCGACTGGCGCTCCGAGCGCGCGCTCCTGCATGTCGCTGTCGCGCGGGCAAGCAATGCCGCAGGCCGAAAGCGCGAGCTGGACCAGGCCGGAGCAGTCAATCCCAAGCATGGTCTTGCCGCCCCATAGATAAGGCGCGCCAACAAAACGCTCGGCGACCGCGACGAAGTCCGGCTCGTTGTCGGCAATCGGCTTCAAATGCGCGGCGGGGACGTAACCACCAGGCGGCGTGATCGCCATGCGATCACGAACCTCAGCGATGTTGAGTTTGGCACCGAACGGCAGGATTTCGACTGGCGGCGACCTGATCGAGGGTCCGGGAAAAACAAAGGTATGCAATGCCGCAACTTTGTGCGTTGGCGGCGACCCAGGCGTCGCCAGCGCCGCGCTCGGCAGCCATCCGACATAGCCGTCCTCGAGCTGGCCCCAGGACCAGCCCTCGGCATTGGCGTCATAGACCGTGACGCGCTCGCCCTTGAGCGCCTCACTATCAAGCGGCGCATCGGGCCGCGGCTCGTGGCGCAGCGGTGCTTCCGGGGCGATCAGCTCCATGGCGCGCCCATCGACAAAGCGGACCGCTTTCACCTTGCCTTCAAGATGTTTCGCCGCGACCTCGTCACGCCAGGGCGTTATTCGCCGGTCGAACGGCGGCGTCGGATCAGCCATAACGCGCCGCGAGCAAGGCATAGAGGGCGCGCGCGACCTGACATTCGCCGCCTTCGGGCCGGCCCGGCTTTGCCGATGGCGACCACGCAAACAGATCGAAATGCACCCAGGATGGCGCGGCAACAAAACGGCGCATGAACAGCGCGGCGGTGATCGCTCCGCCCTGACTGCCGCCGACATTATTGATATCGGCGACTTTGGATTCGAGCATCGATTCATAAGGCCGCCACAGGGGCAACCGCCAGACTGGATCATTCTCGGTCTTGGCCGCGCGGGTCAAATCATCGGCAAGCCGATCGTCATCGGTGAAGAACGCGGGCACTTCCGGGCCGAGCGCAACGCGTGCGGCGCCGGTCAGCGTTGCGAAATCGGCGATCAGCGCCGGCTTGTCCTTGTCCGCGAGCGCCAGCGCGTCGGCGAGGATCAACCGGCCTTCGGCATCGGTATTGCCGATTTCGACCGTGATCCCCTTGCGCGAGGTGTAGATGTCGCGCGGACGAAAGCTCGACCCGGCAATGGCATTCTCGACCGCCGGAATGAGCACGCGCAGACGCAGCTTGAGTCCGCGCGCCATGATCATATGCGCGAGCGCCAACGCAGTGGCGGCACCGCCCATATCCTTCTTCATGTTGAGCATGGCGGAATCCGGCTTGATATCGAGACCGCCAGTATCGAAGCAGACGCCTTTGCCGACGAGCGTGACCCGCGGATGATCAGCCTCGCCCCATGATATGTCGATCAGCCGCGGCGCTGCGCCCGCGGCGCGGCCCACGGCATGGATCAGAGGAAAGTTCTGCGCCAACAGATCATCGCCGACCACCGCCGTGATCGTCGCGCTATAGCGCGCGGCGAGCTTGCGCGCGGCCTGTTCAAGCTGTGCCGGCCCCATGTCGTTGGCCGGCGTGTTGATGAGATCGCGGGCAAGCGTCACGCCCTCGACGATATGCTCTAGCTCCTCGCGCGCTAGGCTTTGCGGCAGGTCGAGCTTGATCGAGCGCGCCTCCGCCTTGCGGTAGCGGGTGAAACGATAAGCGCCGAGCGCGAACGCAAGCGCGGCAAGCCGCACATTGTGCGGTTCATTGGCGAAGCGATAGATCCCGTCCGGTAAATGCTGCGGCAGCATCCCGGGCAGAAACGGATCGGCGGTGTCGTCAGGGCTTTCGATGCCGAACAGAACGCCGCCGAGTCCACCATTGGTGGGAAACAAAAGATAGCGGCCCGACTTGGCCTCAAAACCGGCGGCGTCGGCAAATGCGCTCGCCTCGGCGCCGATCGATTGCCGGACGTCGCTATAATTCGCAGCCGTGACGAACCAGATCGGAATTGCGGCTGCCGCCCCCGCCGCTTTGCCACGCGCGATGAAAACCGAGTCCATCAATGATCCTGCCGAAGCCACGCTCTGCTAGCATGCCGCTCAATTGTCGTGAAGCAATGGCACCCCGAAGGCGACATTGGCAATGCCGATAACGCGGGTCTCGCGGCAACATATGCTAGATTGTCGGTGGCGTGGCTCGATCAAGCCAATCGCGTGTATCGAAGAAACGAGCGTCGCAAGAAACAAGAGCTGAAAATGCATCCAAGGGAACGCCTGCCCTATTCGGCGATCGAGGGGCGCAGCCCATTACGCTTGCCGGACGGTTTGCGGCTGATCGTCTGGCCGGTGCTGGCACTTGAGGAATGGGACCTGGCGCGGGCGATGGCGCGGATGGTCATTTCACCGCCGCAAGGCCAACCAATGCTACCCGACCTGCCGAACTGGAGCTGGCATGAATACGGCATGCGCATCGGTTTCTGGCGGATCAAACGGATGCTCGATGCGCTCAAGATCAGCCCGACGGTGACGTTGAACGCACGCGTGTGCGAGACCTACCCTGCCGTCGTGCGAGCCTGTATCGAGTCAGGCTGGGAACTGAACGCTCACAGCTATGATCAGATGCCGATGCACAAGCTCCAGGATCAGAAATCGGTCATCGACAAGTCGGTGGCGATCATTACGAAATTTTGGGGCAAGTCGCCGCGCGGCTGGTTTGGGCCGGGACTAACGCAGACCTTCGACACGCTCGACCACCTGTCCGCGGCCGGCATCGAATATATCGGCGACTGGGTATTGGATGATGAACCGGTAACGCTCAAGACCGCTCATAATCCCGTAATTGCCTTGCCCTACAATTTCGAACTGCACGACATCGTGCTGATGGCGCTGCAACATCAGACGTCCGATCAGATGTATCGCCGCGTCCTCGATCAATTCGAGACGCTTTACGCGGAATCAATAGAACGTCCCAAGATCATGGCTGTCGCCATGCATTGCTATCTGACCGGGGCGCCGCATCGGATCAACTACGTCCGCCGCGCCTTCGAGGACGTGTTGAGCAAGCCGGGTGTGACGGCGTGGGATGGCGTGCACATTCTCGATTGGTACAAGCAGCAAACCGCGTGACCGAATCCTTTTTCGTTCCACACAATATCAAGGCGCCGATCCGCGGAGCTGCGAGTGGTCCGCTCGCCGGACTCACCGCGGTCATCAAGGACATGTACGACATTGCCGGTGAGCGAACCGGCGGCGGCAATCCCGAATGGCTCGCGGCGCAAAAGCCGGCCGCCCGGCATGCCGATGCAGTCGCGAAGATTCTCGCGGCGGGCGCGACCATCACCGGCAAGACGATTTGCGACGAGTTCTTCTACAGCGTCTCGGGCGCGAACGCGCATTACGGCACGCCGCCGAATGTCCGGGCGCCAGGCCGCATTCCCGGCGGGTCTTCAAGCGGCTCGGCTGCGGCGTGCGGCGCCAATGCCTGCGACTTCGCTTTGGGGAGCGACACCGGCGGCTCGGTTCGCATACCGGCGTCCTTCAATGGCGTTTATGGCCTCCGCCCGACGCACGACCGGGTCGATCTGGCCGGCGCCATGGCAATGGCGCCGAGTTTTGATGTCGCGGGCTGGTTCGCTACCGGCCCGGGAATCCTGTGCCGCGTCGGAGCGGTGCTCCTGCAAGGAACGGCCGTGCGCGAGCCGGTGCGGCAGTTATTGGTAGCCACCGACGGATTTGCACAATCTGACGCCGAGGTGGCGGATCTTGGCCACGCATTCCTTGCGCGCTGCGCCGATCTGTTACCGATGCCGAAGCAGGAAGTGATCGCGCCCGCAGGCCTCGATGTCTGGCGCGAGGCGTTCCGGATTGTGCAGGCCAAAGAGGTGTGGGAAAGCTTCGGGTCCTTTGTCATGGCGGCGAAGCCAAGGCTTGGTCCCGGCATAAAGGAACGCATGGACTTCGCCGCGACCGTCACCGCCGAACAGGCGGACCGCTCGCGCGCGGTCGCTGCCGCGGGCCGCGCCCACATCCGCAGCCTGGTGTCGCCAGGGACGATCGTGGCGTTACCGGCGGCGCCATCAATTGCTCCGCTTGTCACCGCTTCGGGGGAGGCGCTCGAGCACTTCCGCGTACGGACCATGCGCTTGACGTGCACGGCCGGCATTGCCGGCCTTCCGCAAATAAGCCTGCCGGTCGGCACCGTAGCAGGCTGTCCCGCCGGCCTGTCCTTCATCGGCTGGCCGGGCGGCGACGAAATCCTGCTCGATCTTGCCGGCGAGCTCGGCCGTTTTTGCGGTATCCGCGTGACCTGAATTCACGTCGTGGTGACCAATGGACTTGCAGGACAAAACAGTACTGGTGACCGGCGCATCGAGCGGGATTGGCAAGGCGATCGCCATCGCCTTCGCCCGCAAGCGCGCCAACGTGCTCGTGCACTACGGCAGAAACCAAAAAGGCGCGCAGGACACCCTCAAAGAGGTAGAAAAATATTCCGGCGGACGGATCTGCCAAGCCGATCTCATGGAGGGCGAGCAAATAAGCGCGCTGTTTGACGATATCAGACGAACCACGCCGTCGATCGATGTGCTCGTCAACAATGCCGGCGACGCGCGGGCTGGCGATATCGATGACGAGGCGAGTTGGGACTACGAATACCGAAATATTCTGTTGTCTGCTGTGCGCGTGAGTCATGGCTTTCTGGCCATGCCATCGTCACGGCTGCGCAAGATCATCAACATCACTTCGATTTATGGAAATCTCCGCAGTGGCGAGCCGGAATATCTGCAATACTCCGCGTTCAAAGGAGCGCTTGCCAATGTCACGACCACGCTGAACCGAGCGACTGCTCCGAATGTCATCGTCAATGCGGTGGCTCCGGGCTATACCGACACGCCGGCATGGGCAGGCGTTTCCCGCGAGGTCAGAGAAACCTACGCCGGCGCAACGCTAATCGGTCGCTTCGTGATGGCCGAGGAGATTGCGCACGCGGCCGTCTTCATTGCCGAAAACGATGCCTTGGTCGGGCAAGTGCTCACCATCGATGGCGGAACCGCGCTCAAGGGCATGCCCTAGGCGAACGACCTCAATGCACCTTATGAGGGAACGCTTTTTTGCCCGAATGGATTGATCAGCAGGGGCTTTCTGTAGCGCGGAGATCAGGTTGGCGCGCGAGCGCGATTTTCATCCGATTTGGGGCGCTGCGGCTCCGTCCCTCGATCTGGTTAGCGCCATATTGGTGGCGGCCGCAATCGGCGTGTTCGTAGGCGGCGTAGCAACTTCATCGCTGGTCGGTGAACGATCGTCGCAACCGTCCCGCAATACTTCCGCTTGGGATCATAGGCCGCAAGCAACGAGCCAGTCGCCGCTCGTGCGCCGCGCGCATACCGAGACAATAAAATCGCAGCCGGCCGAATCCAGGCCCCTGCCGATCGAGGACACTTCGCCGGAACAATCGGCCATCGACCAGGACAACAAGTCGGAAAGCCTCGACGCGCAAGTGCAGACGCCGGAACAGCACGCTCCCGAGGGCTGCAACGTTTCACTTTGCGAACGGGGCTATCAGTCGTTTCGCGCGTCGGATTGCAGTTACCGGCCGTATTGGGGGCCGCGACGGTCCTGCACTCGATAGCCGCCGACGACTATTCGACCTGAACGCCGGCGCGCTTGATGACGTCGGCCCACTTGGCGATCTCGGACTTCACGAACGGCTCGATCTCCGCTTGCGGCATGCTCAAGGGCAGGCCGCCGTCGGCAACGATACGTTTCTTGACGTCAGGATCGGCGAGCGCTTTTTGCACTTCGGCATAAAGCTTCTCGGTTATGGGTTTCGGCGTTTGCTTCGGCGCCCATAGGCCAAACCAGACGTAATACACGTAATCAGGCACGCCGGCCTCGGCGACTGTTGGCACATCGGGCAAAAGCGGAGAGCGTTCTTTTCCGGTTACCGCCAGCGCCCGCACGGTGCCGCCCTTTATCTGGCCGAGTGCGCTCGCCAGATTGTCGAAGAAGACCGGCGTCTGCCCCGACATGATGTCGGTATAAGCTGGCGCGGCTCCGCGATAAGTCACGTGGGTCATTTTGATGCCGGCCTGAAGCTGGAACAGCTCGGTCGAGAGGTGCTGCCCGGTGCCGTTGCCGGCCGAGGCAAAGTTGATGGCGCCCGGTTTCTCTTTGGCCAGCGCAACGAGCTCCTTGATCGAATGCGCCGGGAAGCTGTTGGTGACGACGATGGCGAACGGAAATTCCGCGAGCATGCTGACCGGCGTGAAATCGCGGATCGGATCGTAGGACAGACGGGCGAACAGGCTTGGATTGACCGCCATGTTCGCGTTCAGCCCGGTGATAAGCGTATAGCCGTCGGGGGCGGCATTGGCAGCGGCGGCTGTGCCGACCACGGTGCCGGCGCCGGGACGGTTTTCGACAACGAAGGGTTGCCCCATCTGCTGGTTGAGCTGATTGGCGATGATCCGCGCGATGATGTCGGTGCCGCCGCCGGGCGGCTGCGCCACGATGATGCTAACGGGGCGCGTGGGATAGGCCTGCGCGCCGGCCGGCCGTGGCAAAGCAACTATCGCGCAGAGCACGAAAGCAACGATAGACGCGGTCCAAAATCGATGAAGCATTCCAGCAGCCCCTCTTATGCGTCGGCAGGCTCTATCATCGCCGGCGCGCTGCGGCAATCGAAGTCCAGCGCGTGTTTGCTTATGCGCGACCTAGGGTCACAGCGAAGGCCGGACCCAAGCATTTAGAGCCAAGGCATCAGCGAAGCGTGAATGACGTCCGGCACGCCTTCGCCGCCGACTGAGCGGATGGCGAGATCGACCTCGTCGAGGCCGAAGCGGTGCGTCGTGATCAGTTCAAGCGGGAAGCGCTTTGACGCAAGCTGCGCCAAAGCAAGTTCGCAAGCCTTGTAGCTGTGGCCGCGCGCACTCTTCATAGTGATGAATTTCACCGTGAACTTTTCTAGCGGGAAGTTAGGAAATTGCGCCATCTCGCCCTGAGCAACAATGACGCCGCCTTTGCGCTTGAGCGCCTCGATGCTGAGCAGCATGGGAATCGTGCCGGCGCCCGCGGTGCAGTCGAGCGACACATCCACGCCCTTGCCGCCGGTGATCGCCATGACGCGCGCGAGCGGATCTTCTTTTTGCACGTCGATGACGTGGTCGGCGCCGAGCTTCTTGGCGACGTCGAGCCGCGCTTTATCTTTCGACGTGCCGGTGACGATAATCAGCGACGCGCCGACCCGCTTGCAGATGACGGTCTGCGACAGGCCCTGCTGGCCAGGGCCTTGAATCAGCACGGTCGAATTGTAGCCGACGCCGCCGTCAAACAATGACCACTCGACGCCGTTCGCCATCGGCGTCACGAGGCCTGCGAGCTCTGCCGTGACGCCCTTGGGCACGTGATGCACCACCGCGTTCCAGGGCAGATACACATATTGGGCAAAGCCGCCCCACAAATGCGGCACCCGCTCCGCCGACGTATAGCCATAGCGGATCGCATCGGGATTGGTGCGCCAATTGGTGTTTTCGCAATGCCGATATTGCCCGGCATGGCACCACTCGCATTTGCCGCAGCTCACGTAGTGCTCGACGAAGACGAGATCGCCCTCCTTGAATCCCTTGCGGCGGGTGAACTCGCGGCCGGCCTTGGCGATGGTGCCGATATTTTCGTGCCCCATGATCACCGGGGCGCTCGACGGCGGATGCTTGTAGAGCTTGACGTCGGTGCCACAGATACCGCCGACTTCCATTTTCATCAGCGCCGCGTCTTCCGGAATGTCCGGCATGGGAAATTCGCGCAATTCGGTCCGGCTGGGGCCGACCCGGACCGCCGCTACTACCTTCTCCGCCACAGCCGTTTCCTTTCACCGTAAGGCCGGTCGTCCCGGCCATCCACGTCTCCCTCGCTTCAGGTGTATAAAGACGTGGATGCCTGGGACAAGGCCAGCTTGGCGGATTGCAAATGCTCGGGTTCACGAGGACAAGCGCCGAAAATAGCGCCGCGTTG
>Ga0126379_10002263_pt1 | contig 12205 bp, 13 predicted proteins | sample PanSoiMetPlot_24_FD_92640 | JGI IMG/M metagenome (GOLD analysis project Ga0126379, IMG submission 92640) | Tropical forest soil microbial communities from Panama - MetaG Plot_24 | ecosystem: Environmental > Terrestrial > Soil > Tropical forest > Bulk soil | place: Panama | collected 2016-02-17
AAACCGCCGGCGAGCAATCCCTCCAAGTAAGCGATCGTGCCGTCGTGGTGGAATTGGTAGACACGTACGTTTGAGGGGCGTATGGGGCAACCCATGCCGGTTCGAGTCCGGCCGACGGCACCACACGTCGCTACGCGAGCTTCTGGGATCTGCGCCTTTGGCGCACCGGCGAGCGGCTCGCGTGTGCGCTCGACCGCTCGCCTGATCCCAAGAGCTCGCTTCGCTCCCGCGGCGAGAGGCTCCTCCCTCGCGTTCGCTCGGGAGACTCCTCTCGCCGCGAAGGCACCGTTCGCGTCGCTTCGCGACGCGCCGCGAGCGTAACTAAAGTCCTTCCTTAGAAGCTCGGCTCCCTCGTCGTGCCGTAGGGGAGGGGCTTGCCCCTCCCGCCCGGTCGTCTCCCCTCTGTAAACTTTCGGGCCGGTCGGACGTCCGATTCACTCAGGAGGTGGGGTATGGGTCGGCGAGTTAGCCTAGGTGCCTTCGCGGTCGGGTTGTTTCTGGTCGCGGCCACGGCCGGTGCGGCCTATTCGCCGGCGACGACGAGCGGGTGGTTCATCGTGGCGGGAAGGGTGGTCGGGTTCGGGGGGGCGCAGTTCCGAACCGACCTCTGGTTCTTCAACCCGGATTCCGTCAATTCCGCGACTTTCACGCTGATCTTCCATGGCCAGGTCTCGAACGGCGGCGGCGCGCCGGCGCCGATCACCTCCGCGCCGATCGTGCTCGCCCCGAGGGAGACGCAGCTTCTCGCCGACGTGCTCCTCACGAAGCTCTCCGCGGACAACCAGGTCGGCGCGATCGAGTGGAGCTCGAACATCCCGATCATGGGGGGACTCCGGAGCTTCACCGCGCCCAGCGGCTGCACCGGCGGAACGTTCGGCGCCTTCCAGCCCGGCGTCCCGACGACCGAGTCCATGACGGCCAAGCAGGGCGTCAACGACTCGGCCAACGTGCTCCAGATGTTCGGGACGAGCTCGGGCGACGCCAACTACCGCACGCAGCTCGACGTGACGAATACGTCCACGGTCGCCGTGCCGGTCGAGGTCAGGGTCGTCGATCCGGTCACGGCGGTCGTCTACGGCGGGACACAGAACTACACCATCGCGCCCAAGTCGCTCCTGCGGGTCGGCCGGATCCTCGAGATTGTCGGAGCTCCGTTCATCGACGGGCTGCGCGTGACCGTCGCGATCAAGGAAGGAACGGCGGTTCCCTCGGGAGGCGTCCTCGCCGTCGCCTCGACGCTCGACAACCGGAGCCAGGACCAGTACGCGTTCGTCGGGATGCGGCAGAGCGGAACGGTCGTTCCGGCGGAGATGCTCCCGGCGGAGGAGGTTCCTTAACGACCGCGGGAGGGCGCGAGGCCCTCTCCTACGGGACCGGGTCCTCGCCCCCCCTGGAGAAGGGGTTGCAGCGGACGATCCGGGCGGCCGCCATCAGGCCGCCCTTCGGGAGGCCGTAGCGGCGGATCGCCTCGCGGCCGTAGGCCGAGCAGGTCGGGTGGTAACGGCAGCGGACGAGCCCGGTCTTCTCGAACGTCCGGGAGAGCGTGGCCCGGTAGCCGTCGATCGCGTCGAGCGCGAGCCGCGCTCCGACCTGGTCCGAAGGCGGCCTCAACCCGTCGCCGGCCGCCAGCCCAACGAGCGCCGCGAAGACGATGGCGCTCCTAGAAACGGTCGGCATACCTCGAGATCGCCGGGACGATCAAGCGTTCGCCGTCGAGCGCCTTCACGATCGCGAGGATCGCGATGATCGTGTAGACGACGAGGACGACGAACATCAGGATGGGGTAGATGCAGGAGAGCGCCGGCACGAGGATGCCGATGATGGTCGCGACGACCCCGATCGCGACGACCGCTCCGAAGAGGAGCAGGCCGTTAGCCGCGTGCCACCGGACCTCGCGGTTGCCCTTCGCCGCGAGCAGCGGAATGAACCCGAGGAACGTCAGGTAGCTCAGGACGAGCATTCCGACGGGCTGCGTGCGGCTTTCGGGCATTTGCCTCGAGCCGGAGAATACAACGGGAGCCGAAGCTACTTCGTCTTGAGACGGATCGAGCCGTTGACCGTCTCGCAGCGCAGGCTCTCGTTGCCGCCGTTGTAGGAGCCTCGGGCCTCCTTGGGACCGTGCTTGCCTTCAACGGCGAGGTCGATGTCTCCCTCGATGTGGCCATTGACGGTCGTCAGGTCATAGCGAACCGAAGAGGCCTTGTCGAAGGCGACCTCGACGGAGCCGTTGACGGTCTCGAGGTCGGACTTCTTGAGCGCTCCCTTGAAGGCGATCCGGAGGGCGCCGTTGACCGTGGCCGCCTTGACGGGCCCGCCGACTCCCGTCAGCTCGATGGACCCGTTGACCACGTCGCAGGAGACCGGCCCTTCGAAGCCGGTGCCGAGAACCTGGCCGTTGGTCGTCTCCAGCCGCACGGTCGTGCCCGGAGGAAAGTGGACCTCGTAGTCCACCCGCGGGTTGTGCCAGCCGAAGTCGAGGAAGCCGAAGAGATGGTGCCGGCGCGGATTGATCGTTTCGAGCCGGATCTCGTCGCCGACCTTGCGGACCCGGATTTCGGTCTGCGCGAGGGTCTCTTCGGCACGGGTGCCGGTGGCCTTCTTGACGGCCCGGACCTTCAGGTAGGGCTTCTCCCACGTGGAGGCCTCGATGCGGCCGTTGACGTTTTCCACCGAGATTCTCGAAACCCCTTCCATCGAAAAGGCTTTTTCGTAGACGTCTTCCCCCGCGGTGAGGACCATCGCGGGGGCGAAAAGCAGTGTAGCGAGGGCAAGTCGTTTCATCGGACTTCGCAATTGTCTAACGAAACATGCGGGGAAAAGTTCACACCCCCATTGTCGCCGATCAAGGACCGTGCCTGAGGGCCCGAATCCAAAATCCAGAATCCAAAAACTAAAATCGCCCGGTGCCGCCCCTTCTCGCCGATTGCCACCTCCATCTCGAAGGGAGCCTGCCGCCGGCGATGCTCGAGCGCCTCGCGCGCCGGTCGGGCAGCCCGTTCGCGGATTTCGCCGTCTTCGAAGAGGCGCGCAAGGGAGTGCGGGACTCGGCCGGCTTCCTCTCCCTCTTCGCGAGTGTCTGCCGGCTCTTCCGAGGCCCGGAGGATTACGCGGAAGCCGCCGAGGCGGTCGGCGAGAGCCTGGCCGCCGACGGAGTCGGATATGCGGAGATCTATGTCTCGCCCGAGATCTTCAGCCGGATGAAACTGCCGGCGGAGGAGTGCCTCGCGGCGATCGCCGGGGCCTTCGCCCGGCGCCCCGGCGGCTGCGACTGCCGGATCCTCCTCGACGTCGTGCGCCAGTGGGGACCGGAGTCCGCCCAACGCGTCCTCGACCTTCACGAGAAGACCGACCATCCCGCGGTCGTCGGCTTCGGAATGGGCGGCGACGAGAACTCCCTTCCGGCATCCGATTTCGCCGCCGTGTACGCGCGCGCCCGCTCGCTCGGGCTGAAGACGTCCGTCCACGCGGGCGAGTGGTCCGGCGCCTCCTCCGTCGAGGACGCCCTCGTGCATTTGCGCCCCGACCGGATCGACCATGGGATCGCGGCCGCTCGGGACCACGAGCTTCTCCGCCGCCTCGCCGAGGAAGGAACCACGCTCTGCGTCGCTCCCTCGAGCAACGTCGCGACGGGAGCCGTCGCCTCCTTCGCCGCCCATCCCCTCCCGCGCCTGCTCGACGCCGGAGTCCGCGTCGCCCTCTCCGCCGACGACCCGCTCCTCTTCTCCACGACCACGTCCGCGGAGTACGCGGTCCTTCGACGGCATTTCGGGCTCGGCGATGGAGACCTCGAGCGGCTCTCGGGAAACTCGTGGAGCGCGGCTTTCCGCGATCGCGATCCTTAGCCGCGAGGCGAAATCTCGTGGGCGAGCCGGGCTTCTTCGAGCGAGGCGACGAGCTCCGGCAGGCGTGATGCCGCGACCTCGAGCTGCAGGACCGGGTCGGGATCGAAAGTCTCGGCGGCGAGGGTGATGTCTGGGGGACGGACGAGCCGGCGGGCGGCGCCGAGGTTCTGGTAGGAGCAGGTCACCGTGACGCGGACGACCTCGCGGACCTTGCGGGCGCCGGCGGCGGCGAGCGCCTTCTCCGCGGCCTCGCGGTAGGCGCGAGCGAGGCCTCCCGTGCCGAGCTTCGTCCCGCCGAAGTAGCGGACGACGGCGATCACGATGTCGCACACTCCGGCCGAGGAGATGGCGGCCGCGATCGGTTTTCCCGCGGTGCCGGAGGGCTCGCCCGCGTCGGAGCAACGCTGCGAGACGGAGTTGCCGGTCCCGATCTTCCAGGCGAACGCGACGTGGGTCGCGTCGTGGTACTCGCGCCTGAGGCCTTCGACGATCGCCCCCGCCTCGGCGGCGGAGGAAACCGGATGGGCGAAAGCGAAGAACCTCGACGCCTTTTCCCGGACCTCGCCCCGCCCCGGCCCGGCCGGGACGACGCGCTCATCCGGCGAGGGTTTCCTCATAGATCTTCCGGTACCGTGCCACGGCGGCCTCCTCGGGGAACTCCTCGACCGCGCGGTGGCGCGCCTCGCGCGAGAAGGCGGCGTGCTTCTCGGGATCGCGCAGGAGCGACAGCGCGGCCTCGGCCATTCCCTCGACGTCGCCGACGGGACGCAGGTAGCCGCACTTTCCGTCCTCGACCACCTCGGGGAGCCCGCCGACGGATGTGCCGACGACCGGCAGGCCGCAGGCCATCGCTTCGAGCGCGGCCAGGCCGAAGGACTCCGGGTCGGAGGGGAGCAGAAAAACCTTCCCGACCGGCAGGATCGTCTCGATCGAGGGGACGTTGCCGAGGAAGAGCGTGCGGTCCTCGAATCCCTTCTCGATGGCGATCCGCTCGGCGAGCGAGCGGTCCGGCCCGTCGCCGATCAGGATCAGCCTCGCCGGGACCTGCCGGCGCACGAGGTCGAAGATGCCGAGGACGTCGGCCACGCGCTTGACCGGACGGAAATTGGAGATGTGGATCAGGACCGCCTCGTCGTCGCGGCACAGCGACTGCGCGTAGGCCGAGACCTGGTCCGGCCGGAAGAGCTCTCCGTCCACGAAGTTGTGGACGACGTGGACCTCGCGGCGGATCCCGAACTCCCGCACGGTGACGTCGCGCAGGTACCTGGAGACGGCCGTCACGGCGTCGCTCTTCTCGATGCCGTAACGCGTGATCGGCAGGTACGAGCGGTCCTGTCCGACGATCGTGATGTCGGTGCCGTGGAGCGTCGTGACCACCTTCAGGCGCTTTCCGTTGGCGACGCTCATGTCCCGGGCGAGGATCGCGGAGATCGCGTGCGGCAGGGCGTAGTGAACGTGGAAGAGGTCGAGCTTGGCGTGCTGCGCCACCTCGGCCATCTTCGTGGCGAGGGCGAGCGTGTACGGCGGCGAGACGAAAAGCGGGTAGGTCGGCGCCACGACTTCGTGGAAGAAGACGCGCCGCCGCGGAAGGCCCAGGCGCGAAGGAAGCGCGTAGGAGATGAAGTGGACCTCGTCGCCGCGCTTGGCGAGCGCCATTCCCAGCTCCGTCGCGACGACTCCGCTTCCCCCGAAGGTGGGATAGCAGGTGATTCCGATTCTCACGGGACTTCGTAAGCCGTGAGCCGTGAGCCGTCAGCGGAAGAATCCCGCTGGCCTTCCGTGCATCGGCTTACGGTTAACGGCTTACGGCTCACGATTCTAAAACCCCGGTTCGAAGCCCTCAAACACGGTGACCGGATCATCGATTCGCGGAGGCCTCTTCGTGACGAAGCCTTCCGCGTAGTCCACGTTGATCAGGAAGCCGTAGTAGCGCGCGCGGGCCTCGATGGCTTCGAGGAAGCCCTTCTGCGAAAGCATCGTGGGCGGCTCCTTGGACGCGGGGTCGTGGAACTGGCTGCGAAAGGTGCGCATCGCCGCCAGGCGCTTCTCCATGGCCGCGGTCACGTCCACGACGAAGGTAGGCGCCTGGACGTAGTTGGTCGAAAAATAGATCGTCTGCTGCGGCCGGTGGGCGGGGTGGGCCGTCTCGATCCGGCGCAGGCCCGCGTAGTACGCGGCGTCGGTCACGAGCTCCCCGGCGCGGCGGTGATCGGGATGGCGGTCCTCCGGATAGGAGGTCAGGATCAGGCGAGGCCTGTGCCGGCGGATGACGTCCATCAACGCGAGCTCGTTCTCCCGTGTCTTGCGCAGGCCGCCGTCGCCGAAGTCGAGGATTTCGCGAAAGTCCGCTCCCATCAGGGCGGCCGACTCTCTCGCCTCTCGCTCGCGGCCGGCGGCGTCGCCGCGGGTTCCCATCTCGCCGCGGGTCAGGTCCACGAGCCCGAACCTGCGCCCCTTCGCCGCGAGCGTCAGGAGGGTTCCCGCGCAGGTCAGCTCGACGTCGTCGGGGTGCGCGGCGATGGCGAGGACGTCAACCGGCATGCAGGCTCTCCTTCTCCTTCTCGGCGGGGCGGTCGGCGCCCATGTTCACGATCTCGGCGCCCTCGAGCGACCCCGCCGCCGCCTGCTTGATCGTCGCGAGCGCCTCGCGCCCGTAAGACAGGAGCGGGACGAGCGGCGGGTAGATCCGCTCGGCAGGCGAGCCCAGCGGCAGGAGCATGGCCTCGAGGCGCGAGCGCCTGCCGGAAGTCGTTTCGTCCTTGCGCTCGGCCGCCTTGCGGATGCGCTCCATCAGCTGGTCGAGCTGGTGGGCGACCTTCTTGCGGGCCGTCTCGAGCGCGCCCGAGAGCGTCGGGTCGAGCCTGGCCAGGCCCTCGTCGAGGGACGAGAGACCCGTGTGGACCTCGTCGGTCGTCCGCCGGAGCCGGTCCACCTCGGGGATCGCGGGAGGCGCCTGAGGAGGGAGCGGGTAGAGCAGGTCCCCGGGTGCGATGCCGAGCGCTTCGGCGGCGCGCCGCTCCGGCGGCCCGAGCAGGACGAGGTGAGAGCGGGGCAGCAGCACCGGCGGGCGCAGGCCGAAAACGGAGAACAGGGCGAGCGACTGCGCGTGGTAGGAGATCTCGGAGGCGCCGAGCACGCTCGCCGCGCAGGGCAGCAGGAAGGACTTGAAGACGGGCCGCGTCAGGACGTCCGTCGAGATCCACGCGGAGCCGGCCGAGACGGCCCGGCCGGTCTCGCCGAGGTCGGTGACCCGCCGCCGCTCTCCCTTTTCGACCGCGAAGAAGGGAAACACGTCCGGGCGCAACGCCGCCGTCGGCGGCCTGCCGGAGCGCTCAAGGCTCTCCGTGACGGAGCGGAGGCTTTCCCGCACCGCGGCCTCGTTTCGCGATGCGGCGGCGAAGAATTCCGCGGCCTGGCGGCGCAGCGGTTCGGAAGAGGGATCGAGGACGAGGAGCGGCTCGCCTTCGACGAGGTCGAAAAGCGTTTCGATGAAGGCCTCGCCGTAGGAATTCCCGGGGACGTAGCGGCGTCCGAAGGCCTCGAGGATCTCGGCGCCGTCGCTGGCGCGCACGTCCTCGCGGAAGCCTTCCAGGACCGGCGTGACGTTCTCCGGCAGCGGAAGCCCTCCAACCGGCTGGCGGTTGGAGCGGTCGGATCCCTCGAGCAGAAAGAAGAGAGCCTCGTTCTTGCCGGGCCTCGCTGTGCGCGCGATCTCGTCCAGGTCGTGGTCGTCCGTCAGCGCCCAGAAGACCGGGACGGCCGGGATGCCGCGATCCTTGAGCTCCCTCGCGACGCGGATCGCGTCGAAGGCCTTCGTGATCGTGAAGAGCGGACCGGTGAAGAGGCCGACCTGGTGGCCGGCGAGAACGGCGACCGCGCGCCCCCCGGCGAGCTCTTCCGCCATCCGGCGAGCCTCGGGAAGGCGGGTCCGGAAGGCGTCGGCGGCGATCCGGGGCCGGGCTCCCAGGAGCTGCCGAGCCCGCGCCGCGACGGCCTCGGAAGAGGGAGGGTCCGGGTAGAACTCCGGCAGGCCGCGCAGAAAGTCGAGGAAGAGCGGCGGCAGGCCGGGGTAGCGGTCGAAGGGAATCGCGCCCGTCAGCATGGTTTCCTCGCTAGAACGATGAGGCGGGGGGCGGAACTTCCCGCCGGAGCGCCCGCGAAGTCTCCCCAGGCCTCCTCGACGGCGAGGCCGGCGTCGCGGAACATCCGGCAGAGCTCCTCGGCGGTGTAGGCGCGAACGCTCTCGCGGAAGGTCATCGTCGAGCCGGCGCGGTGAACCTCGATCTCCTTCTCGACTCGCTTGGTCTCGTCGTTCCACCAGCGGCGAATGCGGTACTCGCGCTCGCCCGTCGAGCGGCTCTCCTCGGGAATGAGGCGCGCGACGACGTAGTCGCGGCCGAACGTGTCGCAGAGGAACGCTCCGCCCGGTTCGAGCACGCGTTCGATTTCCTTCACGACCGCCATGTTGTCCGCCTCGCGCAGAAAATATCCGAAACTCGTGAAGAAATTGACGACCGAGCGGAACGCGCCGTCTCCGAACGGGAGCGCGCGCATGTCGCCCCGCACGAGGCGGAGAGTCTCGGCGCGGGCCCGCCCGAGCTCAAGCAGAGGGGCGGAGTAGTCGAGGCCGACCGGCGCGAAGCCTTTTTCGGCGAAACGCAGGGAGTGGCGGCCGGCCCCGCAGGCCAGGTCCAGGATCGGCATCGGGTCGGGGCCCAGGCGAGCAAGCGCGAACGCGGCTTCGCGGCGGGCCGAGGCGAGGTCGCGATGCGGGTAGAGCTCGAGGTACTCCTCTCCGAACCAGGATTCCCACCACCGCATTGCGGGGGATTATGCCGCGCCCGAAGGGTTAGAGTTTCGCCGTGCGAGCGGTTTTTCGAAGGGCGGCGTGGGTCCTCGCGGCAGAGCTCGCCGCGTCCTTCTGCGGCGGCATCAAGACGGTCTCGCGAGACGGCTACCGGGCGCTCGTCGCTTACTCCTCCGGCGAGCGCTACCAGATCGCGGTGCGGGACGAGAAACGGCGGGTCGAAGGGACCTTCGACGGCTCGACGCTGGTCAAGATCCTGCGCCCGGACCAGGGGAAGGTCTGGCAGTACCGCCCCTCGACGAAGAAGCTCCTCGAAGAGGCGTGGGAGCGGGGGGACGAGCTCCTTCCCGGCTACCCCCTCGAGCCGCTTTTCGACTCCGCCGCCTTCGCCCAGCGTTACGGGGGCGCGGCCAAGCAGATCGGCGACGGCGTCCACGGCATCCATCCCTGCGACCGCTACCAGATCGGCCTTCCCTCGGGGGACCGCGTTACGGTCTGGGCGGCGAGGGACTTCGAGCGCCTTCCCGTCCGCCTCGAGCACGAAAAGAAGGGCGCCGAGGGGACCTACGAGATCGTCTCCGACGTCCAGCTCCTCGACGTCCGGATCGGCGCCGGTGAGAACCTCTTCGAAAAACCGAACGGCTACACCCCCGTCCGCTCCTACTCCGACCTGGGCCGGTGACGTCTTGGGGTCAGGTCTACACCATACATTATAGCGTGAAGCCCCGTGCCGCTGGCCCACGAGGGTCGATTCTCCATAATGTATAACATAGACCTGACCCCAAGACGTTCCACCCCCGGCCGGCTCGGGCTAGGGGGCGTGGGGGAGCCGGGCGCGGGAGGGGGCCAGGGGCTGGAAGTCCCGGAAGAGGATGTGGTCGTAGAAGTAGTGGCAGAGGAGGAAGGAGAGGACGACCACGTAATACGCGCGGTCCTGCGGGAGGCCGAAGCCCTTCCAGAGGACGAGGTAGACGCCTCCGGAGAGGACCGTCGCGCCGACCATCGCCGCGTAGAAGGCCTTCGTGTGCGAGACGCCCGAGATCTTCTTCACGAAGCCGCTGCCGATCTCGTCGCGGTCGGCCTGGCGGGTCAGGATGAACCACGTCAGCGCGAGGTACTGCAGGGAGTGCCACGTGTTGAATCCCTGGAACGCGACGTCGAGGTTGTCGAAGATCGGGATGATGAACGCGAGCGCCACTGTCGCCGCCATGAACAGCAGCCGGGGCCAGCTCGCCTCGCCGCGGCGGATCTCCCCGACCGTCCGGAAGACGTAAAAGAGGAAGAGCGCGGCGAAACCGAGCGTGAACGCCTGGGCGACCCAGAGGTGCTTGAGGAAATCCGGGAAGATCAGCGTGCTCGACCCCAGCGTGAACTTGTCGGCCACGAACTTGTACATCGCGACCGTGTAGAGGGCGCCGAGGATCACCGCCCCGTCGAGGAGCCGGTCGAAAGTCGAGATTCGGCTGGTGACCTTCCGCCGGTACGACTCCGAGATGAACTGCGCCTGGTGGGTGACGTGGACCGAGGCCCAGAAGAAGAACAGCGTCAGCAGCAGCAGGAAGGCGTAGAAGGACCCGATGACGACGAGCGTCGGGATGATCACCAGCGGCGCGTACGCCCGCCATCCGTATTTCTCCCGGAACTTCGGCTCGAGCGCTGTGCGCAGGTAGGTCGAGTACATGTGGGGGCCGCCGACTAAGAGCGTCACCGACAGGCCGACGATCAGGCTCGCCGTCGCGTCCGAGGCGCCCAGGAACTGCAGGACGCCGTACGACAGGTAGGGGAGGAAGACCAGGACGCCCGAGGCGGTCAGGAAGAGAAGGTCGAACTTCCGGCTCCGGATCCACGGACCCGGGTCGGCAGCCGCGCCGGCCGCGGAGATGGCGATGCCCTCTCTGGACGCCATGCCCGAATCTTACCCTCGGCCCGCGCCGATTTCACCGGATGCCCGATGAGGCCGCCGCGGGCCTCCGGGCGCTAGAATTGCAAGTTCGATGCTCAGATTCGGAACGGTCCCGATCGATCCGCCTCTCGTCCTCGCTCCGATGGCGGGGATCACGGACCACGCCTACCGCCTCATGCTGCGCTCGATCGGCGGCGTGGGCCTCGTCACGATGGAGTTCATCTCCTCGGAAGCGATCAGCCGCGGCAACGCGCGCCAGATGCGCAAGATGCTCTTCTCCGACGAGGAGCGCCCGCTCTCGATCCAGATCTACGGCTCCGACCCGGACCGCATGGCCGCCGCCGCCGACATCGTCGAGGAGCTCGCGCCGGACGTTTGCGACATCAACATGGGGTGCCCCGCGAACAAGGTCCTGAAGGGATGCGCGGGCGCCGCGCTGATGGGCGACCTCGACCTCGCGCGCGAGATCATCCGGAAGGTCCGGTCGCGGCTCTCGATGCCGCTGACGGTGAAGTTCCGCCTGGGGCTCGACGAATCCCGGAAGAACTTCCTGGAGCTTGGCCGGATCTGCGAGGGCGAGGGGGCCGCCGCGGTCGCGATGCACGGTCGCACCGCCCGGCAGATGTACACCGGGCGCGCGGACTGGGATCGGATCGCGGAGCTGAAGTCCGCCCTGTCGATTCCCGTGGTCGGCAACGGCGACATCGAAACGCCCGAGGACGCGCTGGAGATGTTCGCGAGGACCGGCTGCGACGCCGTCATGTGCGGCCGGGCCACGATGAAGAACCCGTGGATCTTCCGCCAGATCGCGGACCGGCTGGCCGGCCGGGCTCCCCGCCAGGCGACGCTGGAGGAGCGCCGCGACCTGATGCTGTCCCACTTCTCGGCGATCGAGCGGCTGGCCTTCGATCCACGCGAGGCCCTCCACAAGCTGCGCACCATGACCGGGTGGTACACGCACGGCCTCCCCAACGGGAGGGCGCTGCGGGTCCGCATCTCCGAGCTAACGACCCCGGCTGATTTCCGGTCCGCCGTGGCCGACTTCTTCGCCGAGCTGCCCGGCCACCTCGCGGCTATCGCTTAGCGGCCTGAGCCGTAATCGCCGGCGGCCCCGGCGCCGTTATGCGTTATGGAAGACGGCGGGAATTCCCGACCCTTCCCGCGGGGTTCGTTTTGGAGTCATGAACCGCTACATCCCGGGAGTCGCCGCGGCCTGCGCCGGGCTCGCCCTGGCCGGAGCTCTGGCCGCCCAGACCCAGCAGCTCCCCGTCAAGGACCAGAAAAAGACCGCCGACGTCTCCACCCCGGCGGGGAAGTTCGCCCTGGAGGTCAGCGCCGACTACCTCGGCATGGCCTCGGGGAAGACCGTCGTTCGCCTGCGCCTCGCATCGGCCCAGCTCACGGCGGCCCTCACGGCCCGCGGGGTGCGTTTCGTCAGCGGCGAGCTCAGGGGGACCTTTTCCAAGGGCGAGGAGATGGTCGAGGCGTTCCGATACCCGGTCAGCGGCGACGTCGACGCCGGCAACGCCTTCCACTTCTCCTTCCTGCGCCCCGTCCCGCCCGGCAACTACAAGGTCAAGCTGACTTTCGCCCTGCCCGGCGGCAAGGAGGTCGGCGAAGGCTCGGTGGACCTGTCCGTGCCGGAGCTCGGGA
>Ga0126379_10002264_pt1 | contig 12204 bp, 10 predicted proteins | sample PanSoiMetPlot_24_FD_92640 | JGI IMG/M metagenome (GOLD analysis project Ga0126379, IMG submission 92640) | Tropical forest soil microbial communities from Panama - MetaG Plot_24 | ecosystem: Environmental > Terrestrial > Soil > Tropical forest > Bulk soil | place: Panama | collected 2016-02-17
ACTTCGCAATCGTTGCGATCGAACTCTCGCTGCTGACTACCCTTGGTTGGTGCTTATCGAGGAAGATTACAGGAGACAGGTGAAGTTCCCGAGCTTCGAGCGGCCACATGGGCATAGGCGATACGTTAGCCCTGATCATCGGATTCGGCAAAAATCGGGCGCCCCGCATTCATCGCCAGCCATGCATATACGGCGATCGCAGCAAGGACTGAAACGGAAAACATCGACCGCCAAACGAACCACTGCGAGAAATCGAAGGTCAGCGGGAACCGACGGAGGACAAAATAGAAGAACAGTGTCACCGCGACCGACAGAAGCCCGAACCGGAACAATAAGCCGTAGACAATGGCCGCGCACAGGAGGACTGCAGGCACAGCAATCAAGAGGTTGTCTGCGGGCAGCACCACCAGTCCCAAGCTAATCGCGCTTAGAATGACGGCCACCCAATCCCGTCGCGTGATGAAGCGCGCCACCACCAGGAAGGCTCCCGTTGCTAGTGCCCACTGCACGGACAGATTGGCATCGTAGCTCAGAGCCGAAATCATCCCGGCAGGGCCGCGTAGCGTCAGGTGTCCGGTTCTAGCTGGTTGGATGTTGGCGACATGAAACCAGGCGGGCAGTGCATTCACGCCGTTCTGGATAACCGCCATCGCCGCACCACCCAATGCTCCCAGCATCACATCCCGGCCAATTCGCGCATCGTAGATCTTGCCCGTCAGTACGCGTGCCCAGGAAATCAGCATTTCGGGCCAGCGTTGGCGCATGTACGGCTCGATCGCCATGTAAAGCACCCACATGAAACCCGCCATATACAACGCGGCGCCGCAACCTCCAACGAATTCCCAATAATCCCGCCAGGCGTCGCGGCTGAAGTGTGCTAACAACGCAAAGGACACGAACTCTCCTGCAAAAATAAATACTGCAACACGGAACGCGCCTTGGCGATCACCACGCCCACGCCGCATGTTTCGGCGCGCGAGGAACCAGCCGCCGATGCCGCAAACAGCCGCTGCGAACACAAACATCGCGTCAGCGACCGTACCTGTTGTTGCCGTATCGCCGTGCACGTCGGCGGCTTGCGGACCCGCCCGGAAGTAAACCACCTTTCCCCTATAAGCCGCTGCAGTGACCGAAACGAGTTGCCCTGACTCCGTCGCCTGCCAATCCTGCCGTACGTCAAATGCTGTTGGCGGTACCACAGTCCGGTCTTGCTCTGACACTTGGGCTGAAGGAAACCCGGCTTCCGACAAGAGCGCCGCCCAATCCGGGGCGCGGGTTTCTTGGCTGGAGACAGCCATGGGCACTGCCGAGAAGCCACGGAACCGTCCGCGTTGATCGAGCACCACAGTGATCATCCCGGGCACGTCCAGGGGCGGATCCGTGGCGTCTATATCTGAATAAAGAGCCCGCGGGTTCATCGGGCGGGGGCTTTGCCGATAAACAAAGAGCACGCTATCAGCAGAACCACGACTGAGGAGTGTCAGGTTGTTCGGGTAAGTTTCCATCCAGCCAGCGGTGTCGGCAGCATTTTCGTCGTACCCGAGTCGCGTAATTACCTCTCTTGCTCGATCTGCCAAGACGTCCGGCGACTTGCCCCCGTGAATCGCATTGAGCCAAGTCGCGTACCGCGCCAGACCAACCAACACAGCAAGACAGAAAAGAACCGCTACCAACAGCCCAAAGGAGGCGCCGATAGATATGGCTACAGACCCGCCAGCTGCGGCCACGGTATCTGGAGACGGCGTTTCGCCTGCCTCAACCGCAGCCCGCAATGGATCGCCCACCGGAAGTGCAGCAGCGATCTCAGATGCCGAGGACGGTCGCTCTTGGGGATCCATGGCCAAGCAGCGGCCGATGACGCGCTCGATCGCTGGATCGAACCCCTTAATGATGCTGGACAGCCTTAATGGAGACGGAGGGCGATGCGGGTCGAGGGCCTTAGTCAATGGGAATGCTGGACGTCCGCTGAACAACTCGTACATGACGAGGCCGGCGGCATAGATGTCCGTGCGCGGAGTGATTTGTCCGCCAGCAAGTTGTTCCGGAGCCATGTAGCCAGGCGTTCCAGCCCGCACTTTGTCCTTGCGTAGTTCCTGGACCAACGCCGCAAGTCCGAAATCAGTAATACGAACGCGCCCGCGACCATCCACCATGATGTTGGCCGGTTTCAGATCACGATGGACGATGCCCAGTTCATGAGCAGCCGCCAATCCCATACAAAGTTGCTGTGCTACTTGCAAACCCTTATCGGTGTGCAATCGCCCGATGCGCTTCAACAGCGACGCTAGGTCTTCGCCGTCAATGAACTCCATGGTGATAAAGGGGCCCTCGTTACTCTCGCCGATGTCGAAGACACGGCAGACATTCGGGTGTGAGATCTGACGTGCGATGCGGACTTCGCGTTCAACCTGGGCCCAGGCATCGGGAATATGTGCAATCGTCTTCGGCAGGAACTTCAGCGCGACCGTCTGGCCCAGTCGCAAATCTTCGGCACGGTATAGCTCGCCCATTCCGCCCTGCCCGGCAGCTGTGACGACGCGGTATCGCTTTCCCAACAGCATTCCAGGCACAAATCGAGCCTGAGGCATCACTTCTGTCGGCAAAGCGGTGATTGACCATGTGACGTCCGATAGTCCGTCGGCGTCCTGGTGTGCAGCAAGCAGCGATTCGACTTCCGCTCGCAATGCCGAGTCTTGGGAACACACTTCGTCCAGATAGGCGGAACGTTCGTCAGGTAGTCGCTCCAGCGCTGACCCAACGATCTCCTTAATCTTTTGCCATTGCTGGAGCTTCTCCATCATGGCTATCTCTTCTCATTTCCCTCGCTAACCATGCCTTGGCTACATTCCACTCACGCTTTACCGTCGAGCGCGAAATACCGAGGACATCACCAATCTCTTCAACGGACAACCCACCGAAGAACCGCAGCTCCACGATCTGTCCCTGATGTTCGTCCATTTGCATGAGCCTGTTCAGAGCTTCATCCAGTGCGACTACTTCGGCACTCCGCTCTCGCGACAGGATGAGCGTGGCATCCAGTTCTACTCTAAGGTCCGCGCCGCGTTTGGCAGCTGCGTGACCTCGGGCATAGTCGACCAGGATCTGTCGCATCAGGCGGGATGCCACTGCTAAGAAGTGTGCACGATTCTCAGCTTCGAAGGGTTTCTGATCCGCGAGTCGAAGATATGCCTCGTGGACCAAGGCAGCGCTCTGCAGGGTGTGTCCGGGGCGCTCACGCCGGAGATGGTAGTGCGCGATCTCGCGCAGTTCCTTGTAGACCAGTGGAACCAGTGTCTCGAGCGCCTCCCGATCTCCGGCTCTCCATCGCACCAGGAGTTCGCTTACGGGTTGAGATGGCACGTCCACGGGTCACCTGGGCGGGGAATTAGGCCAAAGATAGCCTCGCAGGCTTGCCAAGTCAATATCCGCTGGCGCCTCCCCGCCGGCGAACGTGCCCAGAAGTCCCGCTTGCATTTCGCAAGTCTCTGGACCTTTTGTGAGCGCATTTCCGCAGCTATTAGTAGAAGGCCAGATCGCGGGGACCTTTCGAGGCCAAGCGATCTGAAACTTCGGATCGCTTCTTGTGCCAGAAGCTATCGGAAGTTATGGACTAAACAAGCATTACTGGTGCTGTGGGAGTTGCTCTTGTCAAGACAAGCACAATTCGGAACAATCGTCGGCACTATTGGCCCGGCTCGTGACTGCAGGGCAATCGAAAGGCGGACGATCCGAAAGGTGCAGCTCAGGCTCCTTCCTTTCCTCTTCCTCCTTTACGTCATCTCGTTCGTGGACCGCATCAACATCGGGTTCGCCGCGTTGACTATGAATAAGGAGCTGGCGATGACCGGCCAGCAGTTCGGATTCGCAGCCGGAGTGTTCTTCTTTGGTTATTGCCTTTTCGAGGTCCCGAGCAATCTCCTGTTGCACAAGATCGGAGCTCGCATCTGGATTGCGCGGATCTTGATTACTTGGGGAATCCTGGCAGCCCTGACCGGCTTCGTGCATACTGTCCATCACCTTTACGCTCTAAGGTTCCTGCTGGGACTCGCAGAAGCCGGCTACTTTCCCGGCATCGTTCTCTATCTCACGTATTGGTTTCGACAGCGCGAGCAAGCGCGGTCCCTAGCACTGTTCATGACGGCCTTGCCAGTCACCAGCATCGTCGGTGCCCCAATCTCCGGCCTGATCCTGGACCACGCGCACTGGCTGGGTCTTGGGAGCTGGCGCTGGCTCCTGATCCTCGAAGGATTGCCTGCTGTCCTTTTTGGCGTCTTCACGTACTTCGTGCTCCCCAATCGTCCGGCGGACGCAAAATTCCTGACATCGGAAGAAAAAGAATGGCTCAGCGCAACCTTGTTGTCTGAAGAAAAGAAGAAGATCGAGCAGCGCCACTATTCTATTGTTCAAGCCTTGTTGGACCCGCGTGTGGTATGTCTCGGTATCATCGAATTGGGGATCGTAACCTGCTCATACACTCTCAGTTTTTGGGCTCCACAATTGATCAAATCTCTCTCCAGTACCTACTCGAACACCACCGTCGGAATGTTGGTCATGATCCCATACGTGGTCGGCGCTGTTGTTATGGTCCTGGTGGCGCGCAGCTCGGACAGGAGTTTGGAACGGCGCTATCACGCTGGCATCCCAGTGATGGTGGGAGGAATTGCACTGCTGTTGATCGGCATCTTTCATTCGCCGGTCGCCATCGTCGCGCTCTTGTCACTTCTGGCCATAGGCGCCTATGGGTGGTGCGCTCCCTTCTTTACCCTGCCGTGCGAATTTTTGACGGGATCGGCAGTGGCTGCCGGCGTCGCACTGATCAACTCCATTGGCAACATTGGGGGTTTCGTTGGGCCTTACGCCACTGGAGTATTGAGCGGTTGGACGGGAGGGATATTCGGAGCCTTTGCGTTTCTGGGAATTCCTATGCTGCTCTCCGCAACCGGCTTGCTGCTACTCCCCGAGAGCCCGCACGGACGCCGTGTTGTGCGAAATGAATCGGTTGAGTTGAGTCATCGTTCCGCAGTCGCACGGCGTTGGCGTGTGGGCGTGATGGAAACGCATCGCTGGTGATTCGCTGGTCCGGCTTGAGGCCAATTTCGATGCGAATCGTCGTAATAGGGAGAGCATTCGTGGCGACACAAGCAAGCAATGTTAGTTTCGAGTACGCGCTGGGTTATACGCCGGCGGAACAAGAACGCCTCATTCGGCAAGCGGGATTCATCGCCCCGATAACCGAGCGCTTCCTCCGCGAGTCGGGCATTCGTCCTGGCCAGCGCGTTCTCGACTTAGGATCAGGAGTGGGCGATGTGTCGATGCTTTTGGCGAAGTTGGTCGGCCCATCAGGCGAAGTCGTCGGCATTGAACGCGACGCGAACTCGATTGCACGGTCTTCGGAGCGTGTGAAAACAGCAGGGCTTAACAATGTCAGCTTCACTCAAGTCGATGTAAACGACATTGCGAGTCGGCGACCTTTCGATGCGGTCGTTGGACGCTTCATTCTCATGTTTCTTCCTGATCCGCTTTCAGTGTTGAGAGCTGTCTCACGGCTAGTATGCCCCGGCGGGATCTTGGCTTTTCAAGAGCCTACTTGGATTCCCATGCTTGCCATGGCGACGGGGTTGCCGCTCTGGTCTCGCGTTTTGGGCGCCATCCATGAAACTATGCTGCGATCCGGAGTAAACCCGGAGATGGGGATTCAGTTGTACCGGGGCCTTCAGGAGCTTGGGTTTCCAGCCCCGAAGATGCACTTCGACATGCTTCTGGGAGCTGATGCCGCATTGATCTCCATTTTTTCGGATCTTCTTTCAAGCGTCAAACCCCTAGCCGACGAGCACAAAGTCACTTGGGATGAACTCGGGGATGTCGACACTCTTACGGAGCGAATCCAGGCGGAGATTGCTGATGCGAATACCGTAGTCGGCCTTCTTCCAATAGTGAGTGTGTGGTCGCGCAAACCTGTCCTCGCATCGCAGAATGCCGCCTCCGCCACATGCGAATAGATAACGCGGTGCTGATTTGTGAACCGGTACGGATGACATCGCCCTTTCAGACTCGCCTTGCAATCAACCTAGGGTCAATACAGCTCTTGCTGTACGGGGCCTAAGAGTCTTGGCACTCCTTTCAGCGTCTTTTCCTGGGCGGATTCTCTCCGATACCATCTGAAAAATATTGACTAGGCGTTCTCTAGCAAGGGGGCCTACCATGCCAAGCGTTTTACAAAAATGAGCAAAGCTTTCCCGAATGTTGCCGCAGCGCGGCAGTCGCCGAATTTCAGAAGATGCTTGACCACTCCGGTATTGTGCAGAATTTTCTTTTAGGATCGCTCGCCCATCTTGGCTTGGCACGTTCATACGCGCTGGGCGGTGACACTGCAAAGAGTCGCGTCGCGTATCAGGACTTCTTCGCTCTCTGGAAAGACGCCGACCCCGACATCCCCATCCTGAAAGAAGCCAAAGCGGAGTACGCGAAGCTTCAGTAGTGGTGTAACGGTCCCTCCGATGACTCTTGCCCATTCGCCCGCAGAGTGGAAATTCTTAGCGGTTGCAATCTAGGTGATCACGTTTTGATCGATGATGAGTGTAATCGAGATTTAGCAACAACTGGTAGATGAGCGGGGGTGGCAGACTCTTGTGATAATCGATTTCGGCGTCTGACAGCGGGATGTCATAATCCACCCTGGACCAGTTTGACCGCTGCCTGAGGATCAGCCACTTCAACAATCAACCGGCTGTACCTCTCGTCATTGAGGTCAATCACAACGGTCTTCTCAGGGTGATGCACGTCCCAGAAGACGCGCTTTCCGTCCTGATAGAAGGTTCCCGCCGTGATGACTCCGGGCACCTGGGTCCCCGGCATTCTGATTCCGTGAAACCACCCGCGTGCAGCCTCCGGGTCAGCCCGGACACCCGCAACGTGGGCGAGCGGTATTTCGAGACTTCTCTTGAAAGCCCAGAGCTTGTCCGCGCCTCGTACGTGTAACGTCAGCTTGCCCTCCGCCACTGATAGATCAACCATACATTACTCCTACGTTTTTGGTTCTCTTGAGGTTATTCGACTCTCGTCCCCAAGCAGGTCAGATCCGACTAACCATCGCGACAATAGATTGTGACATGAAGGCCAATAACGTTTCGCCTTCAAACCGCCGAGCTAAACCTCTTGCCACCCCTTTAGGTCGTCAATTCGACAAGCACGACAGTTAAGAAGAAGTACGCATTGTAGAACTGACCGACGGGCGTCCCGTGAGCAGCATCGCAGTTGAACTCAATCCAAGCGTTCATCAAGGGCTCACTCGGCGGCATGGGTGTCCAAGGCCCGAGAACAGGTGGTTGAGTTAAAAAGCAATTTTGGAAGTTAGAAACGGTCCAGTCGCCTTGATTGAATCCGATGAATTCATTTGGAGGCGCATGGTACCTCAGGGTCACCGGGCTACCAGCGATCCCATTGAACGACATTTTTATCGTCTCCGGAGGTAGCACGACAGTCCCAAAGTCCGGTTTGACCCGGTTCGGGTCGACTGCATCCCCTCGGACTGTCACACTGCCCGTTTCTGCACCTTGTACGGTTGAGGATCCCCGCATCAACTGAGACAAACGAGTAATTTCAAGCCCCATTTGGTGTATCAATACTCCAGCGTCGGTTGAAGTATCTAGATCGCCCACTACTAGTCCCAACTGCTCGCCATTTTGACCTGTCGTGCCCAGATGCCTGAGATTCTTAAGGATGGACGTCGGCACATCGAGAAATGACCCTGTACAAAGCCTCACCCTTATCCTTGAGTGATCGTCGGAGACTGCAACGACAGAGCCTGTGAACCGCGAGTTGCGAACAGGCTCAGCCTTCATCCCCTTTGTTAAATCAGACAGTACTTGTTTCGTGTCGCGCATATTCGTACTCCTAACGATCTGGAATTCCCTTTTGACTTCAAAATCTGGCGTTCTCGTGCTTGAAGTTTTTAGGCGTGTCTGTGGTCTCCGACCACGCTGGACTGATCGGGAACACATTCGTCACGGCAGTCCATTGGCTCCGGTCAAAACCCAGGAACTGAAGAATTCGCCATCCCAACTGGCACCGCTATAGATCATCAAGCGATTGTTGGCAGTGTCGTAGGCTCCGACCGGGCTCGTGCGACCGGCTGGGATCGGGCCGAGGACCGGGAGTTTGGTCCATTGAGGAGTACCGGTCAGGCCGTTGGCATTTGCCAGCACCCATGCGTCGTTGTGTTGTGGGAAGCCAGTGGCTGTATTCGCATTGCCCCCAAAAATCACCAAGCGGTTGTTCGCGCTGTCGTAAACCGCAACATGTCCATCGCGCTTGGGAGGAGACCCGGCGGCGCCGTTCGCGATGATCTTTTTCCAGACGGGGGCCCCACCCAGGCCGTTCGCATTCGACAATGTCCACACCGAGTTCGCATCGACAGCGAAGCCCTGCATTGTGCCGGCGAACGTGATCAGTTCGTTGTCAGCGGCGTCGTAAGCTACTGTTGCAGAGTCCTGGCCCTCGGGCGGCCCGCCGGTAGGCGAAAGCTGAGTCCATGTGGGCGTGCCACCGAGGCCGTTCGCATGACTCAGAATCCACGTGTCTGAAAAAATCACGGATTGATTATCCCCACCGAAAACGATCATGCGATTGTTTACCGCATCATAGGCTGCGGCGTGGCCCCAGCGCGGAGCGGGTGGAGTGCCGGAGGGACTCAGTTGAATCCAGGCAGGCGTATCCGAAACGCCGTTTGCGTTCGTGAGAACCCAGACGTCATTCAGGGTTGTACAGTCATCCCCGGTGAATGCGCATCCACCGAAGACGATCATGCGGCTGTTGGCCTCGTCATAAACCGCCGTGAGGAAGGTGCGGCCCGACGGAGACCCGTTGGTCCCGGCTGCAATCACAGTCTTCCAATCCGGTGTTCCGATGCCGTTTGCGTTGGATAACGACAAAACGTCATTGGGCACGGCGCTGGGACTAGAGCCACCAAAGGCAATCAACTGATTGGTCGCTGTGTCATAGATTGCTGCGTTTGCAAAGTGTTCGTCGGGGATGTGCCTTGGAAACAGCAGTGTCCATTTCGGACTAGACACGGGAGTGGCAGGTCCGGCGTCATCGGAAATAGCCCGCCATCTAGCGATCCTCGCGGCGTTGTGTCCTGCGACTTGGGCCTGCGAGAACGTGGCCAGCAGCCAAACCAATGTGGCCAGGCAGCATGTAACGAACGGCATTTTCTTATTCAACTGCATACAAATATCCTCTTCGCTTCATTGTTGTTGTTCGTATAAAAAACTTGGGGGAAATGTGGTTCGGGGGCTTGCCGTTGTCGGTCGCGGTGCCGCTGAACCGGACCAGGTTCGGCACCACACTGGTTTTCTGCGCCGTTGCTTTGGCCGAAGATTGGGCGAATGCCGGCGTCGAGATAGGGTAACTGCCAACAACAACACTGTGAACTTGCCTACGGTTGAACCCGCAGACGAAAGTGAGTGGGCGACTTCTGAGAGAGAATCCGGTTTCATCTTCTTACCGCTCCCTTTGTAATTCTGTAAGCATCGTGTGGAATACCTTCTGTCCGAAGGAAAGTGAACGGTGAGAATGCGTCCCCTGGCCGCCCCGCCGTTAGTGTCTCTACCAGTAACTGCGGAAAGTCGCTGCAAAAAGGTCCATTGAATTACGAGGAGCCAATCGACGTTGTGGGTGCGCTCGCGAGTGGACTAAACCGGCGCTAGAATGCTAAGGATCTTGCCTGCCACTTTCGTCATTCCAGAAAAGGGGTGTCGTATGACTCCGGAAACACAAAAGTTCGAGTCCCCATATTGCGTGAGGATTGAGACCGAGACCGGCAAGTCCTCGACTGTTCCCATTGCCGTCTTGACCCCGCAGCAATTGGAAGTCTTTCTTCAGAGTGAGTTCAAAAGGTTGGCGCAAGAAGCAGGCGTAACGGGCGCTCGTATTCATGTGGAGCGGGCGACATCCGCTGACTACGAGCAGGTCCTCCGTGAGGTTGCGGCGTGCCTGTCATCTGCGAAGGCACGAGCCGCATGATCGAGCTGCAGCGATTGTACGAGTGAGCACGGGAAAGACTATTTTGACTCGCGGTTGATGAGTCAAATGGCGATGTTACGGCAATGAGGCGACCCACACGTTACATATTCGGACCTGTTTCTAAAACGGAAGACTTGGTCGAGGCGCAATTACATCGTCAGTGTCCAGGGGTATTGTTCGTCTCGCAGAGCGGATCATCGTCCGAAGTCGGTCTTGGTGTGAGTCGAGAACTGCAACAAAGCGGAACGGCTGTTCTTTCCAGGAGACCGGATGCAGCATTGTCGCCGTGCCCACTATTGGTCCCCTGGGCGAGACAAATATCAAACTGACCAATGAGCCCGGTGGAAGCAGTGAGAACGGCATAACGAGGCCACCGGTTAGCGAAACACAGCGCAACTTTCCCGAGACCCGTTGCCCATCCGGACAGCGAAGGACGACTGGAGTGTCTTCGACTAGTTGCAAGCGGGGAGATCGTCTTTCGTGATCAGCTCGGGGGAGTTGGTTCACGTCGTATCAAGTATGTTGCGAGTTCTTGAACGAGAGGAGATCACTGAGGGGCTTGTCCCTTTTTCTGCCGAGGAATCACCAACCGGCTGGATAGCAGCGGTTATGGGAACTCACCGTGGATCATCGGTCGCACTGCAAGAAACCACGGTCACAACGTATCCGTGACTGAGGTAACCAGAAGCCTGGCGGAGCGCTCGAGTTCGAAGCAGAACTGAAGTGGACGCGGGCACAATCAATGCAAGTCAAAACCAAGATCGTCTCTGACATCTAGCCACTTCAAGGCTTCAACCCGGTCGTCGAAAATGCCAATTTGCGAAGGGCTTTTTATTCCCTCGTGGTAGGTCTGCATCCAGAGTGTCTTAGCAATCGGCGACATCCCGGAAAGCCGAAAGTCGATTCGGCAAAACACTTATGTAACATTGACCGCTTTGGGCCTGTTTGTCATCCTGCCTGCAATGTTGCCAAGCACCGGGAAACCTTACAAACACAGACCACCTCGAATCCGTGTACCTCATCAACAAAAAGCGATTTTCACGGTCGATAGCCAAAAGCTCATTGGAGTGCTGCAACGGCTCTCATTGACAGGGGGAACGGCTCTGCTTGTGAAGGGTACAATTCCTGAGGGAACACTCGCGGAAATAGTTTTCGGTACAGCCTTTGGGAAAGTGAATGCACACATTAAGTTTCTGTGCGGGGGTGTGGATGGTCTACCACTCGCGCAGGCATTCGCCTTCCTTGCGATGAATGACAGAAGCAGCCAACGCTTCAAAAAAGCACTCGAAGAAATGCATGCCCCGGCCCTTGCAGGGAAACAAACACCGATCGACGCGGCCTTCGCCACGCTGCGCCAAAGCGTTCGCCAGCTCTCAGGAATGCTCGATTCAATGCGGCGAGCGAGATCTAAAGGCTGACGACTTGAAAATCGAGCCTTGCCGCATGGTGATAGTTACTGTGGGTCAATTGTTGAAACCAGGCGTTATCACAAGCTTGCGTCATCTCTTCGCGCTTCGGCCAAGGTCAAGGGGCCAAATCCCCGAGAATCACGGCCGCGAATCTGCCACAATCTTTTTCAGCGCCCCGCGATAAAGGTGCTCTAGTTCCGCATCGTCTAAGCTTTTCTACTACGCGGTGGGTTCAGCATGCATCCCTGACCTGGCGAAGCTTCGCATCGCCTTACTCTTCACCCTGACACACCGCCAGCGCTTGATCGAGCAATCGTGACGTGGGGATTTTCGTCGGGCAAGGTAGTCCTGCATGAACCGCCTACGGTGAATACCCAGGGTCCCGAGGTTCGCCAGACTTTCCTTCTTGGTGGACGAGTAAAGTGAGGCAATTATGTGAGACCAATCACCTTGTGATGTGCTCGAGGGCACTGAAAACACTGCACTATGGGTGGTAAAGGTTGATACTGCGATATTTTGCGCTGACCTAAGTGTGGTAACAGTCCTATGCTGAAACGGAACCTAGCGGAACGACAAGAACAGATGCGCCAGAGGCAGAGGTCCGAGGGCCACCAGCCGGAGCATGAGATAGAGACGCCCTACACGGTGCCAGAGGTGGCGCGGCTAACCGGATTCTCGGTGCAAACAGTCATCAGGATCTTTGAGCACGAGCGTGGGGTTCTGGTATACGAAGTGAAAAGGCCCCGCAAGCGGGCCAGCTATCGCAGCATTC
>Ga0126379_10002265_pt1 | contig 12203 bp, 19 predicted proteins | sample PanSoiMetPlot_24_FD_92640 | JGI IMG/M metagenome (GOLD analysis project Ga0126379, IMG submission 92640) | Tropical forest soil microbial communities from Panama - MetaG Plot_24 | ecosystem: Environmental > Terrestrial > Soil > Tropical forest > Bulk soil | place: Panama | collected 2016-02-17
CGAACTTGACGGCAAGCTCCTGAGGGCCTGGCGGGGCCTCCGCAAGCGCGTCCAGGCCGACGCCGACGAGGAGGACAAGGCGCGCCCCCTGCAGCCCGAGGAGCTGAAACGAATCCTGGACAGCATCAGTGAGCGCGACCCCCTGGGGCTCCGCGACCGCGCTCTGCTCCTCATCGGGTTCCTTGGCGCGATGCGTCGTTCGGAAATCGCGGGTCTCGACGCCCGCAACATCAAGGTCGAAGACGAGGGCCTGCGCGTGCGGATTGCTCGCTCGAAAACCGACCAGGAAGGGCGCGGCTACGTCGTGGCCATCGCCAAGTCGAGCGAGCCCTCCTACTGCCCTGTGGTCGCCTGGGAGCGGTATTTCGAGCAGCTCGACGAGGAAGGTCCGGCGTTCCTCTCGCGTACGAAGAAACGAATCGGAGGCCAAGACGTAAACCGCATTCTGCAACGGCGTGCAAAACGCTGTGGAGTCGATCTGACGGACCTGAGCGGACACTCGCTTCGGTCGGGCTGCATCACTGCCGCAGCAAAGGCTGGCGCTTCGCTTCAAGACATCCAGAAGCAGTCGCGCCATCGCACGCTCGAAGTGCTGCTCGGCTACGTCCGCATCGCCACCGCATTCGACGAACACAATGTCTCGAAAGGCCTACTCTGATGGAACGGCTCTTCCCCAACAATCTGTCCCCCGTAATCACTGAAGCACAGGACCGTCTCGAAGAGGCTGCGGTCGGCAAAGGTTCCAGCTGCCCGTGCTGCGGCCAATTCGTGAAGGTGTATCGGCGCAAGCTCTACACCCAGATGGCGATGGCGCTCGTGCACATCTACCAGGACCACTGCATCCACGGCTTCGCTGGCTTCATTCACGTGCCCTCTCTGCTCAACGGCAAGGGCGTGGTCGCGCGCGGCGGCGACTACACCAAGCTCGAACACTGGGGCCTCATCGAGCCGCAGCAAGGCGGGCGTAACGACGGCAGCTACCGCACCGGCATGTGGCGCGTCACTCAGCTTGGTCGCGACTTCGTCGAGGACAAGATGCGCGTGCCGAGCCACGCCTGGTTCTACAACAACCAGCTCGTGGGCATGGACCACGAGATGATCAGCATCCGTGAAGCCCTCGGGCAGGAGTTCGACTACGGCGCGCTCATGCAGGCGGCCATCGAATGACGCTCGACGATAGCAAGCTCGACGTCGCACGCCGGCTCGACAACAAGCTCGATGAAGAGGAGCGCGAGTTCCTCAATGAGCTGCGTACACAGTGGACGCTGGGTGGCTACCAGCAAGGGATGGAAGACCTGATTGCCCTTCAGCGCAGAACATCCGGAGACGAAATTTTGACGGACGAGGAGCTGCCCGACCTGGCCCGACTTGCAAACATGACTCAAGTGGTTATGGACGCTCTCGCTCCGTACAACCTCAGCATTCCGGAGAGCATGGGCGTTCTCGCGCTCGTGGCCATCGCGGTTGCAGAGATGCCGCTGTCTCGACCGGAGATCTCGCTCGTGAAGCGAGCCCTCGAAATCCTCGGCGCTCGCGCCATCAAGATTCACAAGAAAGAAGCCAAAGGAGATTCGTAATGTCCAAAGCCAAAAAGCATCTGCGCCCCGTCGTCAGCAGCATCAACGACACGCCCGAGTCGAAGGAGATGCTCAAGCTCCTTCGCGCTTACATGAAGCTCGTACGCAATGGCGAAGTACTCGAAATAGCCGTCGCGGCCCTGATGAAGGGCGGCGTTTCGAGCGGCGATTTCGTGAGCCCCGGAGGGGTCAGCCTCCTCGGCGCCATCGAGTACACCAAAGCCGAACTCATCCGAGAAATGCAGGAAGAGGACGACGAGGACGAAGACTTCGATGGCGACGAGGATGAAGACGACGAAGACGAAGACGAGGAGGATGACGAGGAGGACGAAGAAGAACCCGAAGAGGCCAGCGCCGACTGATCAGGCGGTGAGCTGCTGCAGCGTCACCTGGAAGAACGAGAACCTCACAGCCACTGCGCCCTTCACCACGGGGCGCAGCTGGCATCCGGGGGCGGGCGTAAAGCGACCTCGAACGACGCCCATCGCGGTAGCTCCTGTGAGCGTCAGGCGATTCTGCCGAAGCACGTTCGTGGTCGTGCCCGCAAGCTCGTTGTTGAAGTCCACGGCGACGTCGATGTCGGTGGGGCCGCCGCCTGCCGTAAGGCCGACGGTGAACGTCATCTCGGCGTAGTACGGCGGCGCGCCGGGGCCTGCCGTGTACACGAGAGCGCCCGCACCCGAGGTGGCCCAATTGGGGAGCGCCGGACCTTCGAGCGTGAGGAGCGGGCTCGACGGAAGCTCCCAAGTTCCCGGGGTCGTGTTGGGGAACACCATGTACGGGGCCGCGTCCGCGAACATGAGCGCCGTCGCGCCAGTGCTCGTGCCAGGGGCAACCAAAAGCTCCCACTGCCCAGGGCCTGCGCCCGGGACGATCACGCCAGGGCCCGGCGTCGGAGAGGCGAGCTTGTTCAGGCGGTACAGCGCCGCAGAGGCGCCAGTGCCTACCATCACGAGGGCTTGGTCCGACAGCTCAGTCGTGTTGACGACCTGAAGCTCAGCAGCCGACGCGCGGTGCGCGACGAGGCGCAGGTCTGGGGGCGAAAGGGTGTCCGTCATGGGCGTTTCCAGTGCTTGTCGAAGGTGGCGTGAGAATAGAACCCGGCTGGGTGGAAGATACCATTGTGCACGGCGGATTTCTCGTTCCCCGGCAGTCCGTTCACCAGGCTCTGCTCGTGCACGTAAACCCGCATGCCCAGCTCGTAGGCCGCCCGGAAAAACACCTCGTCGAAGTCCAGATGGTACATCTGCCGACCGCTGTTTTTCTTAATGTTCTCGACCACAAGCGCCATGCGGTCGGCCCGGAAGACAAGGCCTTGCGCCCCGTAGAGCCCCACGCGCAGGTAGGGCAGGCCTCGCTCGTTTCGCTCGCACATCTTCTGCACGGGCAGAAAATCCCACGTGAAGAGCGTGCCGCACAGGAAATCGGGTTCCTTCAGGGCCTCCCACGTGAGCACGTTGTGCTTCAGGTGCGCGCTCACGTCGGTGTCGTCTTCGAGGCGCACAATGACCTCTCCGCGCGTCGCGCTTTCGAGGAGGCGCTCGTGCCACCAGCTCGTGATCTGAGGCGACGTGAGGCCGTCTGGGTGCCGCCACACTTCGAAATCGTCGCGAGCGTCCGAGGCCCAGACCGAATCGATCGTGCCCTTCAGAAGGTCTGAGCCGTCACGCAGCGGACAGGTGTGGACCCAGGCGAAGAAATCCTTCATCGAAGCAGCGCGTTCATGCAGTTGCCATGCGCGATGCCAGTCGACGTTTTGCACTGGGCAACGGCGCGATTGTACTGGGCGATTCGCGCGTTCATGCAAACGTCGAACGCGGCTCCGGCCATTCCTTGACACTTGGCCCGAGCGAAGGCCGAAGCCGCTGTGGCCTGCGCAGGAAGTGGCGCGAGAACGGCGCGTGACGTACGGGTGCTCTCGTAAGGAGCTTCCGGTGGCGGTTGCGATCCGGGGAAGCGATCCATGAGCCAGCCGGCGCCCTTCTGGATATTGCCGGGGGTGTTCACCAGCTGCTTGCCCGCCCAAACGAACGGCGCGCCGAAGTCGATGCCCAATCCTCTGACCCCTCTGATGGCATAAAAACGCCCTACGGCCTCGGGACGCTCACAGCGAGATTCGAGAATGTGGCCACGGAAAATGCTCATTTGGACCTCTTCGTAGGACTAGGGTACTCGACTGGCAAAGCGGCGGGCAAGCTCTCCAAAAAGGCTTCGGGAAAAGCCCAGGCAGATCCGAACGTGGCGAAGAAATCGCCAAAGAACGTGTGGCCCTCCGAGCGCCGGCAATAGACCGTGTGGTAGATGCTGCTCAGCCACACCTCGCCACCCTTGTAGGCAAACTCTGCGCTGAAACGCGTGTCTTCGCCCCACGCGACATTCTCGGGGAAGCGCGGCATCTCGCGCACGAAACCGCCCATGGTCGCGCCGTTCAGGTGCGAGCCCTTCTGGTTGGCGTACAGGTTAGCGTTGAAGAGCAGCAGCTCCCCGCGCATGTGCACCCAGTGCGTGGACTTGCCCACGAGACGACCAGGCTTCGCGAGCGCCGCGTGCTCTGCGAGGTATTCGGGGCCGTACCAATCGTCATCGTCCATGCCTACCCAGTAGGCATTCGGATCTCGCTCGAAGAGTGCATCGAGCGCGGTGTTGCGCACCTTGCCGACGCGAGGCTTGCTTTCGGCAAAGCTCACGTTCATGTCGGCGTTTGGGAAGTGCACATCGCTCGCTGCACCATTCCTGGCAATGAGCACGCTGAAGTTGCGAAAGCTCTGCCTGTCTAAGTTAGCTTGCACGCTCGCAATCATGCCAGGGCGCGAAAACGGAACGACCACCCAGAGGTGGTCGATTGCGGGCTCCTGCTTCTCGTAAGAAGGGAGCCCGCGAAACGGTGACTGCAGCGGCAGAACAGTCACACGGCCGACGTGCAGAACTGCAGAATGCCCGTGTTCGGAAGCGGATCGCGAGTGCCACCGGCAGTGCCGAGAAGCTCGCTCAAGCCAGAATCGAGACCACCTGCATTGAAGTTCCAAACCTCGTTCGCTGGCGTGACGGCGTCGAAGCGCTGAATCAGCACGATCATCTCGTCGCCTTTGGCTTCGAGGGTGATGGCTACGTAGACAGCTCCGCCTGGTGAGCCAGCGGTGGGGTTGGGCGGTTCGATCGAAGTGATGGCACCTTGCGGATTGGGGCTGATGCCCTGGGTGTAGATGCCTCGCGTCGTCGTGGCAGCATTCACGTCAGAATTCACGTTGAACGGGCCGCTGCCATGGGTTCCGAGAGGAGCCCCCGCGAGCACGTCGTAGCGAGCTGTACGGACGTGGAAAACGCCGGGCGCTTCGGGGTTCGAAGGCTCTGCTTGCTGATACGTGATGGTGTCGACGGCGGTCGGGATCACGAACCGGGGTTGGAGCGGGTTGTTGTTGTTCGGCGTGCCGAGCAGCTGACGGCCGAGATGGCCCGAAAGAAGCCTGGTCGGGTCGGCGCTCTGGTCCGCGAGCGAACGTACGCGCCACTGCACCGTGTAGCTGTAGACCGGGGCCGGCGTGTACTGGTTGTAGATGCGAGGCAGCCACAAGATGACCTTGCCGCCCATCGTGACGGGCGAACCTTCCATCAGGTTCGGGTCGTAGCCCTCCGCGCCGATCGCAGCCGAGCGTTCCAGACCGCCAGGCACGGCAATCGGAATCTGTGACGACTGCCCTTGGTAGACGGACTCGAAGCTCTTCTGCGGCGTGAAGAACGGCTTCAGCACCGTGGCGAAGCCGGTTTGCGGTGTGATGATGACGGGATTTGCGGACATCAGAGCCCCAGCATGTTGGTGACGGTATAGGTCGTGCCGTCGAAAGTGAACTCTTCGACCTCGCTGTTGTAGTCGAGGTCTCGGGCGAACGCCTTCGTGTCGAAGTAGTACGAGTTGCCCTTCACGATTTCGACCATCTGGTCTTCACCAGTCTGGTCGATGTACCACTCGCCGACTTCCTTGTCGGACAGGCCTTCCGTCGCCTCGTCCTCTTCCTCGTTGAAGTCCATGCGAATGTCGTGGCCGAACGCGTCGTAGTCGAAGTAACGCGCCATCGCGTCTTCGCCGATGATGCCTTCATCGAGAAGCTCGTGAACGTAGTCCTCGGCGGTGCCCTCGTGGAGCATCACGTCCTCGGCCTTTTTGATGGCCTCGTCGACATCGTCGGTGATGCGGCGATCGAGCAGAAACCACACGGCCACCTTCTCGTGGTCGGCAAGTTCGTCGAGCACTTCGAAGTAGCGCTCGATGGTAGCCTGGTTCACCCCCATCGCGTCGAAGAGCTTCGCATCGGAACTGTCGCCGTCGATGAACTGCAGCTCGTACTCTTCGATGTGGTGCTTCTTGAAGTTCTGGTCGTACTTCTTCTCGTAGTCCTCGTACGAATCGAAGTAGAAACCGGGGCCGTCGCCGTACGGCTGTGCGTGAAGCTCAACCTTGCCGTTGCGTCGCAGCTTCTTGTTTTCGTCGAGCCCCTTGCCGCGAAGACGGACCATGGCGTTGTAGACCTTGCTCGCGACGGCAGAGAACTTCTTCGTCTTGTCGACGACAGAGCGGTTGTCGCTGCTACGAACGTCGATGTCGAAGCTGCGAGTGCGTGATCCTTCCGGCGCTCCGATCCAAACCTTGTATGGTCCGACCGCACCGCTCCAGTCGTTTCCGTTGTGCAGCCGCCTGTCCGCGCCTCCGTCGGACAGCGCACGCGCTACGTCTTTGCGCGTCCGGATGCCGCCCATGGGGTTGACGACGATGTCTTTCGAGCTGCCACGCCAGGTACCGCGCTTGTACGGATCGAACTCCCGGTGCTCGCGCTCGCGCACCATCTGCTGGAGCTTGAACAGGCTGCTCTGCTCTCCGGGCTCGCGACCACGACTCGCGGCGCGAACATGAGCAGGCGTCTCGGGGGTGCGAGGAAGCGGGTTTTTCCTGGTCTTACGTGCCATGTTCCCTCAGTTGGTCTGGCGCGCAAGCTGCTTCGCCCACGCGATGTCGTCCTCGTCGGGCTCCTGACCCGTACGCTCGCGAAGGTAATCGAGCAGGATCTGCTCGGTCACCTCGTGGAACCTTTCGTCCACCTTCAGCTCGTTGGCCCACAGCGCCTGCTTGAGTCGATTGCTCAGATTCATGCGCCGACGATGCCCCCGCTTAGACACGAGGGCCAAGTTTCCGACGGCGCAAACGCTGTGTATGCCACGCGGTCGTTAGGCTACCATGCCTGCCGTGGCCGAAGGAATCGTCGACCAGAGCAATTTCCTGGACGCTGTCTACTGGGAATTGCGGGAAAAACTCCAGGTTCTGGCCAAGGACTACCACCGCCAGACCGGGAACTTCCTGAAGCTCCGGAGCGGCGTTCGCACGTGCGCCCAGCAGAACGCGCTCTACGCCCAAGGGCCCGCAGTCACCAAAGCGCGCGGGTGCCAGTCCTGGCACGTCGTGGGGCGCGCCGTAGACCTCGATCCCGTCACGCCCCAGGGCACGTACCGCCCGGACGCGGACTACCGTGCGCTCGGCGCGAGCTGGAAGCTCATGGGCGGGTACTGGGGCGGCGACATCACCGGCCTGTACGACGCTGGCCACTTCCAGTGGTCACCTGGGCTCACGATCCAAGGGATGTGCCCGAACCCAGATGCGTGCACCGAGTACCCCATCCAGACCAAGAGCCCGTGGCCGAAGTTCTACATGATCGCCGGAGGCATCGTGCTCACGGCTGGCGTGAGCACGTGGCTCCTCATGCGACGGTAGGGCTCAGGCGGTGGCCGGCCCGGCAACGCGAGCCGAAAGAAACGGATTCAGCGCTACGGCTCCGGTGATGGGAGCCAGAACTGCCGCGCTCAACTGAATCGTCAGTGGCGTTGCAATCCCCTGCAGACGGGCCTTGCCACCCCTGAAGATGGACTGGCCCGGAACGAGCGTACCGCCTACCTCGATCGCCAACGACCCGAGGTCGCTGATGGGCGCGCTTTGGACGTGGATGTCGTACGTCCCAGAAGCGCCAGTGACTCCACCCAAGGTGAGCGAATACTCGACGTCCCACAACACACCGGTACCTGCCGGAATCACGATCGTTCCCAGCACCGTCTCGACATCGGGCGTGAGTGATTCACTCGAAGGCGCCAACGTCACGTCTTCGACAGTGGCTGCTGCTTCGGTCGTGGGTGCCCACGTACGGTCTGCCAGCAACTTGTAGAAGATGCCGAGATCGGACACGAACGCGATGACGCCCGGTTCCAGCTCGCCCGTGTTGAAGGCGGTCAGCTCAGCGAACGTTTTGACGATGGTAAGGCGGAGGTCCGCCGGCTGTTGGTTGATCATTATCTCCCTCGGAATCGAATGAGGTTGTTCATCTTCTTGCGACGCATCTCACAAGGCGTGCAAGTCTTGACGCCGAGCGCCTTCGTGACGCGGGCGACTGCATCTCCGATAGGAACATGCGACGAGGATGCGGTGTGCTGCATGTGGGCTTGCATGAAGCCCTCTGCTTGAGCGGTGTTCGCAGCAGTCATCGACTGGTTGCAAACCTCGCAAACCATCGCCAGCTCCCCTTGGGGGCGCGCCTGCAATCGAATCCACTGCACAGTTGGATGCTGTCGCCAGGTCATGAAAGCCACTTCCAAATCTCGGCTGCCCATCCGGCATAGCCGCGAATCGTAGGATGCAACCTATCTGGACCGTAGGGAAGGTCGTAGTTGGAAGTGCGGAAAATGTGGCTTTGCGGCACGTTAGCCTCCACCACCGCACTCACGCCTCGGGGCGGGGAAATCCACCCTACGTCCCCGTATTGCTTCAGCAGCGCGAGCAGCGCCTTCAGGTTGCTCTCCTGCATCTTCTCGTCCGTGATCCCGAGAGACACGAGCGTGAGGCCCGGACGGTACGTTTCGAGGAGCTGCACGAGCGCCGAATTCGCTGACCAATCCGCCGTGCCTGTGCCGGCCTTCGCCATCGTCTTGAACTCGACTTGCGCCTCTTTCGCGATGGCGCTGAGGGGCAACGAGAGACCCTGGGCTAGGCTGTCGCCGAGAAGCAACACCTTCATGCCCGAGCGCACCTTAGGATGCCCCGGCCAAACGATGCGCGCGACGCCGTAGCCGAGCGCCAAAAGCCCAGCATACACCCAGATAACGCTACCCGGTCGCGCCATTCAGGCGCCGATGTTAGCATCGAAGCCCACATGGAAACGATCCGGGAGGGCTCCAAAGGTCCAGACGTTGTCAAGTGGCAGACGTTCTTGGGCATCTCCGCAGATGGAGACTTTGGACCCGGAACCAAAAGCGCCACGATCGTCTGGCAGACCAACAACGGGCTGACCGGAGACGGTGTCGTAGGCCCCGCCACGTGGAGCAAGGCTGGGTTCGAAAGCGACGCCGTACCGCGCACCTCGCCCGTGATTCCGTATCCGCCCACTGTCCCGCCTCGCGTGGGCTCCGTCGGCGACGCTGTCGAGCTGCCCTGGGTGAACTTCAAGCTCACGCCCGACCAAGCAGCGAACGCTCTCAGCAACGCCTACGCTCGCGTCACCGGTAAGCGGCCCAACGCGAACGTGCTCGCGCTGATGATCGCACAAACGGGTTTCGAGACGGGCCAGTGGAGCCTGCCAAACTACAACTACGGCGGTATCAAGTTCGCGTCTTCGAAAGACTCGTACTTTCAGTTCTTGGACTGCGGCGAAATCATCAACGGCGTGCAGATTCGCCACACTGCCGCCGACCGAAGTCCGATGTGCGAATTCGCCGCGCACCTCACGGCCGTAGACGGAGCCGAGCACTACGTTCGCACGCTTCAGGGCAGGCCCAACTGGTGGAACGGCCTGCACACGGGGACTGTCGACGGCTACATCAAAGGGCTCACCATTCAGCCGTACGCCTACTTCACGGCTGTCCCTGCAGCCTATCTCGCGGGCGTGCAAAAACTCTACGCGCAGTTCGCAAGCGTCGCGAAGCGCTACGCTGCCGGTACGATTGTCGGCTTCGTAATCTTCGCGTTCGGACTCAGCGCCTACGCCCTTTGGCGCCGCTCCCGTCGTAGCGCTTGAACGGCTGCAGCTTCTCTGGCGTCACGTTGCCGGACCTTACGTCTTCGAGGGCGGCCAGGATGAGGCCCTTGCAGTGCTCGAAGTCCTTGTCGATGAGGTCCGTGGAAAGGTGCAGCACACCGTACCCGAGCTGGGACAGGTGGGCATCCCGGTAGATCTCGCGCGACCACTGGTAGTCGTGGGCGATGCCGTCGACCTCCACGATGAGACGCTCTTTGGGCGCGACGAAATCGACGATGAAGTCTCCGACGACGATCTGCTTTTGAAACCCTGCTTCGATCTCACTGCTGCGAAGAAAGGCCCAAAGCTTCTTCTCCTGCGGAGTCAGGTGCCTCCGCATTTGATTCGCGTGCCTCTCGATCTCTGTCACCGCTTCTTCTTTCCGCGAAGCACGATGAAACTGCCGACCGCGAGTGCCCCGCCGCCAAGAGCCCACCACGTCAGGTACCAGGGCGTCGCCGTGGCCGGCGGCAGATTGATGGAAGTGTCGGCGACCACCTTGGCCGGAGCGTTGAACTTCTTGTTCAACTCGTCCGTCATCTTGCTCACCTCTTCCGCGCTTTGAAGCTGCTGGGGCTTCATCACATAGAAAAGACCAAGCGTGGCGTTGGTGATGCAACCAGAACTCGAAAACGTGTGGCCGTTGTAAACGGGCCACGGAACGTAGACCTGGGCCTCGTTAGTGGATTGCCAGCGGAACGAGATCTTGTAGTAGCGAACCGGAGTCTCGTTGCTCAGCAGATACGGCTGGTTGAGATCGGTGGGGTACTTCGAGATTGCGCTCGCAGCCAGCGTCGTGGGCTGAGTCTCACCGTACGACTCCACAGTCGTAATCAGGTCCGCGTTGCCGCCGGAACCTGACATCCAGTCGGACATGCCGCTGCGCACGGCGGAGTCGAAGCCGCCTGGGTCGCCGACGTACGCCATCACCCACGTGTTGACGCCTCGAAAAAGCGGAACGCGGTTCTCTTTCTTCCACGCATCGACATCCACGCCAGGGCAGCGGAGGTCACCAAGCGCGTCGTGTCGAACGTTCGAGTACATCAGGCTTTCTCCGGCGGATTCACGGTCTTCTGAGCGGCTACGAAACCAGCCCACGTTGCGATCACGTTCACGGTGCGATTGCCCAAGCTCTCTGACTTGAAGCAGCTGAATGGGTCCCTGTCATCGAGCGCGATGAGCGCGCAGTCTGCAAGGAGCACCCCGAGGATGAGCCTGAAAGGATCGATACCCAACGCTCCGCCAAGAACCCCTGCAGAGAAGTTCGCTGCGGTCCCGGCGTTGACGTACTGAGCTTTCATCCCATGCTCAATTGGATGTTCTTGAGCGACCAGCGCGGCAGGCGCGGGCTCGCGAAGTTGTCATTGCCGCAGTTCGGTACCGCGAGCGCCTTCTGCGACTCGCACCAGAGACCGCCAGGATTCTTCACGTGCGTGAGGCCGTTCACAGCGAGCCACGCAGACGGCGAGACCACCTCAGCCTTGTTGGTCGTCGGGTTGAGGCGCTCGATCATGAGAGCTACTCCCTGCGACCGGGCAATCACGTCGCCTTGCTTCACGTACTGACCAGTGCGGACAGGCGTGCTTCCGTTCGTGCAGTAGAACGTGAAGATGAGCGGTTCATTGTCCGAGGCAACGCGAATCGTCATCGAGGTTGCAGACACCTGCTGCACCATCGTCACCGTGCCGCACACAGGGGCGTAAAGCTCGCCCGAGGCGCCTGCAGCCTGGTACGTCACCGTCCGGCAATCGATGCCGGCGTTGCCCGAAGAGCCCTCGCACTTGACGACTGCCCCGTCGTACACCCAGCGCGGCTTGCGGAGCGCGGCGTAGCTCATGACCCCGAGGCCTACGGCCCCGATGAACGCTGTCTTCCAGGTGAGCTTGCTCTTGCTCGGGCTCGGCTTGTGCGACGACATGCCAAAGAGCGTATCACGAAAGGACGCGCTCCAGACCAGGGTACAGGGGCCTCGGAAGTGCCCGCAGGCTGAACCAGCCGGCCGCCGAATGCTCGTGGTCGAGCACGGGCGAAAACGGCGAATTCACGGCCGCTTCGAACAGGGCGAAGTCCCCCGTAACGGCCAGGAAGCGCGGCGTGTGTAGGGCGCCTCGGTAGCGTGTCTCCTCACGGAACTCGCGCTCGGCGGCGCGCCACGGCGTCTCACCTGGCTCGATGATGCCACCTGGAACGGACCAGAATCCGTCCTGCGTGCGCTTGCAGAGCAGCACGCGGCCCGCGCTCACCACCAGCACGCCCGCGCTTCTCATCGCAATCCTGCCGGGCGCGAGTGCCCTTCGAGGCCGAGGCTCTGCAGGTAGCAGGGGCCTCGGTATCCGATGGGCGTCCCGAGGTACTTCTCGGCGATCCTGTCGGCCACCATCTCGACCGAATCCGGGTCGCGTTTCTTCCAGCCGGCGAGCTGGTACTTGTCCGGCCGGATGCGCCGCACCCGTTCTTCGCGAAGTTGGAATTCGCCCGGGTACAGGAAGTCCGCAGCGTGCCCAAGCTCGTGCGCCAGGATGCCTGAGACGACGTCGGGCGGAAGCTCGACCATCTCGGGCGCCGCGTAGATGGTGAGGCC
>Ga0126379_10002267_pt1 | contig 12199 bp, 11 predicted proteins | sample PanSoiMetPlot_24_FD_92640 | JGI IMG/M metagenome (GOLD analysis project Ga0126379, IMG submission 92640) | Tropical forest soil microbial communities from Panama - MetaG Plot_24 | ecosystem: Environmental > Terrestrial > Soil > Tropical forest > Bulk soil | place: Panama | collected 2016-02-17
CTCGTTCGACCACGCGGTACTGCTCCTGGGTGGAATAGACCAGGACCGCATTGTTGACCGTGTCCGGCGTGATGCGAACGTTCTCAAACACACCATGCGGCGCAGCGCCGCCGGAGATCGGCGGGGTGTTCTGCGGTCCGTTGGCGTCGGTATTCTTCTGGTTCGAAAAGGCCTCGAATGCCGCCGCGATGGGGGTCGCGCTTCTGGTCGAGCCTGTTGCGCCTGTTGCGCCTGTCGCGCCGGACTGACGCGCCGAATTGCTGCCCTGCGCATTCAGCGAATCGAGCCGCGTTTCCCTGGTGGTGCTACCCGGCGCAATCTGATTCATCGGCGAGTCGCCGGCGCCCGCCTGCTGGCCGCCAAAAATATTGCCGAGCATCTTGGCGACGTCCGCGGCATTGCCGTATCTCAGGCGATAGGTCCGCACCATGCTTCCGCTGGTATCGGCTCGGTCGAGGCGCTGCACCCATCGCGTTGTTTGCTTGAGATAATCCGGATTCTTGGTCACCACCATCACGGCGTTCATCCGGGAAATCGGCTGGAACTGAATCACACCGTTTCCCGGGCCGCCCTCGCGGGTTTCGAACACGCGCTCGAGTTCGCCAATCATCGATTCCGGCGAGGTCGACTTGAGCGGATAGACGCCGACCGATTGATTGCGCATCCACTCGACGTCGAACGTTGAGATGACGTCGATGGCGGCCTCGCGCTCGGACGCCGTACCCTGAACCAGCAGCAGATTTCTCGCCTGATCGGCCTTGATCGAGCCCGCGCGTGCGACCAGGTTTTCCGCCGCCTTGGCCGCCGACATTGCCGACACGTAGCGAAGCGGCACGACCGAAACCCCGAAGCCCGGCTCGCCGGCCCCCATGCTGATGGAGGTATGCGCCGCCGCTTCCGAGATCGGTACGATCTTGATGAAAGAGCCGTCGTGGACGATCGCGGCATTCTGCATGCGCAATGCGCTTTCAAACGCCGGCAGCACATTCTTGCGGGGAACCGGGCCGACCGATGCAAGCGTCACGCTGCCTTGCACACGCGGATCGATCTGGAAATTGAGATGAAGGATGTCGCCCAGAAGCGTCTTCGCCGCTGAGGCAATGTCGGTACCTTCGAAGTTCATCTCGACGCCATCGCCTCGCAGCGTCACCGGCTCCGCCGACGCGGTGCGCCGCCTCTCTTCGGCATCGCGATATGCCGGCGGTGGCGCACTATCCGGCTCGGTTCCAGGAAAGAGCATGGGGGCTTGCGCGCCGCCCGAATTACCAGCGCCATCGTCCATCGCCATCGGCGCGCGCGCGCTCAGGTCGGTATTGCTGATCGTCGAACCAACAGCATCTTGCTGCGAAAAACCTCCTGAAAAGTCTTTTTGCGTCATCTGAAAAGAGGAACAATGGGTCAATAATAGCGCCTGCAGCAAGACGATACCGACCCGTTGGTAGCTCATAGTGCCAGTCCCCCGCAGCACATAACTAAATCAGAAAGCTTTTAGTTCCGCGGCGTGCCTCTCCGCATTGCCCTCCGTCGACGAGTCGGCTTTACCCATACTGCATACGTTAACTAACATTTTTAAACAATGGGAGACGACAATGGATTTTGTGCGACGAGTGGGACGCATTCTGCGGCAACTGTAAGATGTTTGAGGGCAAAACCTTGTCCATCGCAACGCCGCATCGTCATCGATGTCGATGGGGTCGCTTTCCCTGTGGGGTTTCGGTATTCGGCGGCGCAGTTGTGTTCGAAGGCGACCCAACTGTATTGGGCAAGCGCGGCGCCTGCTGTACCAGGTTCTCCGGCGGCCCACCGGACGATTGCGCGGCCGCGTCGGTATTGAGCTGACTGTTGACGTTCTTGCCTGTGAACATCGTGAATGTCGCAGAACGCTCATCGAGCGATAATACCAGCCGACGCGCTTCGATCTGGCCGACCTTCCAGCCGGCGATGTCGTCGCCGATCTGCACGCGCAGAATCTTCGCCTCGGGCGCGGTGCGGACTATGGCGCGCGCTTCTTCGCCGTCCATGACGACGGCGAGCAGCACGATGTCCGGAGGTGCGGGCGGAGGCGGCGGCGGCGGCGCCTCGGCAGCGATCTCCGGCGGCGGCGCCGGCGGATGGCGTGTCGGCGAAAACAGCGGGCGGTCACGCGTCGCCGAAAGCCGATCGAACGGCTGCGCCGCGAGCGGGCTCACAGGAGCGGCGGCGGACTGAACCTCGGCGCCGGGCTGCGACTGCGGCTGCGGCTGCGGCGCCGGGTCGGCAGCCATCGCGGGCATCGCGATCGCCCACGCCAACACGGCGACGATGGTTGGTAATCGCGTCATGCGTTGTCGCGCCGCCAGACCGCGCGCAGTTCGAACGTGACGCGCAACAGCGGGTCCTCGACCGCCCGTTGCGGCCCGGTGCCGGGAAGCTGAATTTTCAACGAATCCACGAACACATAGGGCGTGCCGCTCTCGAGCTGGTAGAGCATCGTCTGCAAGGCCGAGAGGTTCATGACGAGCGTCGCCTGGAGGCGGATCGAGTCGCGCCGCTCTTCGTGTTTGATCGGCTCGAGGCCGGACGAGACGACGGTCGCGTGTTGAGCGTCCGCCATCTGCTGCAGGTGTGCCTGCAGCTGCGCGCCGGCGAGTCCCTGGGTCGCGGCGGTCAGAAATGCCGCCGCGGGCGCCACTGCGCCGGATTTGGGGCGGGCCTCGTTGCGTGCTCTGACCCGCGCTTCGAGCTGCGACACGAGCGTGCTTCGCCCCTCGAACTCCTGCGCGGCGTCGAACCGCGCCTGCAGAGAAAACAAGACCACGCCCGCGCAAACGACGAGGAGAGCGCCGAGAGCGCCGAACGATATCAATACCTCCCGGTCGGCCTTGATCATTGTTTTTCATCCGCGAGGCGGGATTGCGGCTCCACGACGCTCTCGATGTGAAACGTAAACTGCGCATTGTCCGAGCCGTGCGTTGTCGGCGCGAAGAACCGCACATCGGTGAAAGATCCGGAATGCTGGAGCGGAGCGATCAGCGAGGGCGCATCGCTGGTCAGTCCGGCGATGCGCAAGGTCGTGCCATGCAGATCGAGTTCCGTCAGATAGGCCGTATCGGGAAGCGCGCGCGACAGCGCCTCGAGCACGATCGCGGCGGACGGCGACATCTCCTTTTCGAACCACGCACGTTCGTTGGGGGGAAGCGAAGCGGCCGATTTGAGGGTCACCGGCCCCTGCATCTGGCGCCGGAGCGTTTCGATCCGGGCCGCGACGTCGTCGCTCTCCCCGCGAATAAACTGCGCGGAGATCGTTGCCCACACGCTGAGGCAGAGACTCGCCGCGACCACAGCCGCGATGCCGATGCCGACCTGGCGGCGCATGCGGTTCTGATTCTCCGACGAGACATCGACGAGGCGCGACCACAGCGCGACGGCCTTGACGCCGTCGGCACCGCGCGACGGCACCACGATACGATCCACCGACAGGCCGATCGCCGCGAGACGCTCGCGCGCGGCGTCGATCACGGCGCGCGGGGCGATCAGGACGCGAACTGCGAGCGTCGCGGGATCCTCGGCGTCGGCATCGGCCGCGAAGCCGTAGACCGCCTGATCGGCGCGCCAGGGAGAGAGCCGCTCGATCTGATTGGAAACGATGCCGCCGGCGAACTCGCGGGCTTGAACCGGAATGGCGATCCGCCGAACAACCACGTCCTCGCCGGGAAGCTCCATGACGACGAAGCCAGTGCGCGCCAGCCGCGAAACCGCGCCCGGTATGCGTTTGCCGGCGCGGACGACCGCCACCGGGCGCGGATCCCGCCTCACCGGCTGTCCCGGCTCGACCATCAGGTCGCCGTCAGCCGGCGCCTTGCGAATGACGAAACGGTCTTTCTCGCAGGTGACGATGAGCGGACGTCGGCTGCGCCACGCCTCGCGCTGCGCGAAATACGCGGTGACCAGCACATCGACCCATCGCCGCCATAAAGTGCCGAGATCCATGCAGCGTTGTTCCTCTACGGAGCCGCCGACGCGGCACGCGGGGTCCAGACGAGAACGCGATAGGGCTGTTGATCCTGGGGCACGAGCACGATGACGGCGCGCGCGGCGGCCGCATAACCGCCCGCCAATGTCGCCGCAAGGCGCACGGACGCCACCTGCTGGGGCAGCGTTCCGAGATGGCTTTGCGCCGCACCCAGGATCCTGCCGAGCCGATCGGCGTCGTTCGGCGTGCTGCGGCGCGCGGCGAGGAATGCCTGGAGCCGCGACTTGTCGACGCCCGGCAGCGCCGCGATGACGCCCGGCGGCGCCGTCAGGGGATTCACGGTGTCCGCACCGAACACCGTCGCCAGCGGCCGCATCGCAGCCACCCATTCCGGCCTCATTCCCGGCACAGCGGCGAGCTGACCGACGTCGGCGAAAAAGGGATCGCTCGCCCTCTGCGCAGAACCGCTCGTCGCGGCGGAAGCATTGCCGCGAGCGCTCGCCGCCGGTTGATCGTCGCCACGGCTGCGCCACCTGACGATCGATCTCGCCACATTGTCGGCCTGCGCCTGCGGTGCGCCAAGCGAAAGCAGCAGCGAGGCCAGAAGTTCGACCGGCGCCTTGCCGATATCGATGCGCCCGCCCTCATCGTTGATTTGCACGCGAACCGTGCCGGTCGACAGCTCAAACGCCGCCGTGCGTTCGAGCAGCGGGCGGTCGGGCCATCCCATCGCCACGCCGGCGGCCGCTTCCAGTCCGGCGGTCAGCAGCGCGTCGGCCTGCACTCGGTCTCGATTGATCGCGGCGATACCGGCGAAGCTTCGGAAGCTCACCGCCGTGGCCATGGCAAGCGCCGAGCACAGCGCGATCGTCCACAGCACCGTGACCAGCACCATCCCGCGTTGTCGATCGTCGCCGGTCATTCTGGGATCCTTCACGGGGTGGCTCGATTCTTCACCGGCGGCAATGCCTGCGACAGGCAGTCCGGGCCCGCGTCGGGACGTCCGCACGCCAGGGGCGCGTCGGCGCGCACGATGAAATCCGCTTCACCGAGCGGATCGGCGCCGGTCGCGCGGTCGCGCAGGAAAAGTCGCACGAAACGCGGCAGCGTCGTCGCGTCGGTCCAGGTCCCGCTCCAGGCAAGCGCGCCGCCGGGCGCCAGCCGGCCAAAGGCGAAGGAAATGCTCACATTGCCCTCGAGGAGAACCACCGGATCCTGCGGCGACAGACGTCCGACCGCCATGTCCGGTCCCGTCCACGCCGCGCGGCGACGCACCAGGCGCGTCATGTCGTCGGCGCGCTCGATCGTGAGGCTGATCACCTCGTCGGCCGACGATCCAAACCCGCGGTCTCTGGCGCCGACGAAAACGATCCGGGCGGGTTTAGTGCCGTCACCCGGTTCAGTCTTGAACGCCACCGCCGGTCCCGCCTCGGTCATCCACACGACGAAGCGAGCCGAGCCGAAATCGGCGGCCAGGCGTTGCACGGCGTGTATGAGGCTGTCGGCCGCATCGACGCCGCGCGTTCCGCGATCGAAATTTCTCGCAACCAGGTGAATGAGCGTCACGGTCGCCAGGATGACGACCGAGGAAATCGCCAGCGCCGCCAAGACCTCGATCAAGGTGAAGCCGCCCTGGCTCGGCCGAACGCGCTCCTTCCGGGTTCTCATCGTCCGGCTTCCCCAAGCCGAATTGTCTCTGCCGTGATGATCTGGCCGTGCCCGGCCGCCACGCTCACCGTCACGCGATATGCCTTCCATTGCTTGCCGGTCGTCGAGGACACCGCATCGATCGCCATCGGCGCGGTAACGATGCGCCAGCGCAGGCCGTTCAGCTCGCCGCCGCGGGTGGCGCCGGCCAGTTGAGAACGATCGAACGGCGCGTCGAGGAGTGTGCGCAGAAGGATCTGCGCGGCGACGCGGTGCTCGGCGTTGTCCATGATTCGACGCGCGTGAAACAGATACGGGCCCAACGTCCCGACAAACGCCACGACCACCGCCATGGCCACCAGCGCTTCCACCAGCGTGAAGCCGGCCTGTCCGTCCGCCGGCTTACGGCGACTCGAGCGCGACGCCGCCGGTGTACCAGTTGACCCGAATCTCATATGCGATCCCCTCACGGGAGAGTTTCACCACGGTTCCGGAAGAAGCCCCGTCCGGAAGAAATCGGACGACCGTCTGCTGGCCGGACCACTGCTCGTCCACACCCAGAATGTCGACCGTCACATCGCGGGGAATCGCGACGCGATCGCCGCCATCCCCGACGAACGCGCGGGCCGTTCCGTCGACCGAGACTTCGCGCTCGCGCGCGGTCAGGATCGCGCGCAGGCGTTCGCGCCGAAAAAGCGCGGCGGTCTGCAGCGCCGCCGCCTTGACCTGCGTGCGGCCTGACCCCGGCATCATGGTGACGGCGAGGCCGGCGATCAGGACGATGATGAGCAACACGGCCTGCATTTCGATCAGCGTAAATCCGGCGTTGCGCGCGGCACCCTGGGTTCGAACTGTCGGCGGCATCGCTCGTATCCCCTTCGCGGATGTCTCAGCCGAACGCCGGGATCTGCGGACGAAGCGATGCATCATGATGCCGCGAGATCCGTGATCGAGAGCAGCGCGCTCATGATCGACACGATCAGGGCGCCGATGACGGTACTGACAAGGACGATCGTGGCCGGCCCGATGGCGCCCATCAGCCGATCGAGGCCGACGCCGAGCTTGTGCTCGTAGAATTGCGCCGCATGCCGCGCGATGAGGGGCAAGTCGCCGGTCTCTTCGCCGACCCGCAGCATGCGTACGGCGAGCGGCGGCAGCAGGTCGACTTCAGCCAGCGCATCGGCAAAACGCCGGCCATTGCGCACCTGCTCGTGGACCCGTTGCGCCGCTTCGGCATATCGCGGCTCGGTGACGATATCGCGAAGGATCTTCAGCGCCGCCGGCAGTGCGACGCCGTTCTCGACCAGAAGACCAAGCGTCCCGACGAGGCGCGCGGCGCGGCGGTCGGACAGAAGACCGGCAACGCCCGGCAGCGTCGCCAGCGCGGCGAGGATTGCCCCGCGCAGCCGCGGTTGCTTCAACACCAGCCACGTCCCGAGGACGAGAACGATGCCCGCGCCCAGAAGCAGGTCGACGTTGCCGCGCAGCCACGTGGAAGCCGTGACCACAAAGGCCGCGCCGCTGTTGAGTCGCCCGCCCAGATCCTTGAAGATGGGCTCGAACTGCGGCACCACATACATGAGAAAAAAGCCGAGAATGACGGTGGCCGTCCCGATCAGGAAGCACGGATAACGGACCGCCGAGCCGACCCGCTCGGCCAGCAACTGACGGCGCGTACGATCCTCGACAATGGCGCGGAGGACCGACTCGAGATCTCCCGACGCCTCTCCGGCCCGCACCATGGCGACGTAAGCCGGCTCCATGATCGACGGATGCCGTTCGAGGGCGTCGGCAAATCCCTCTCCTGCGGAGATCGACTCGCGCAGCGTCTTGACGAATCGCGCGAGGCCCTTGCCGGCATCGTTGCCCAAGGTCTGCAGCGCCGCCTCGAGCGTCAGTCGAGCGCTGAGCAACATCGCCAGTTGGCGCAGGAAGATCGTGACGTCGCGCGTTCGCGGCGTCCCGCCGGAAGACATGCCGCGCGGCGCCAACACGCCGGACGAGGCAAGCTCGGCCTCGATCGCAATTTGCCCCACATATTCGATGCGGCGGAGCACCTCCTGACGGGACGGCGCTTCGATTTCGCCGACGACGAATTCTCCCGCGGGAGTGACGGCCCGATAGCGGAACTGCGGCATCTGCCTCACCTACAGGCTGGCGGTCACGCGAAACACTTCGTCGATCGTGGTTATTCCTGCCCGGCATTTCGCAATGCCGTCCTCGATCATCGTCGTCATCCCGTCGCGGCATGCGATCTGCTCGAGCGTGGTGGTGTCGGTCTTTGGACCGATGGCGTTCCGCACCGTCGGCGTGACCTCCATCACCTCGAACAGCCCCTGGCGTCCGTGAAAGCCACTGGAGGCGCACCACTCGCAGCCCTTGGGGTCGTAGACGGTATCGCCTGCCCTGAATCCCAAGGACGCGTGGCGCTGGTCGCGCGCGACATCGTCGGCCGAAAGGCGGCGAGATGTCTTGCAGTGCCCGCACAGAACGCGCACCAGACGCTGAGCGACGATGATGCGCACACTTGATGCGATGAGAAAGCTCTCGACTCCCATGTCGATGAGGCGGGGAATCGCGCCGGCGGCAGTATTGGTGTGCAAGGTGGTCAACACCAGGTGGCCCGTGAGCGCGGCGTGCACGCCGATATGCGCCGTCTCTCCGTCGCGCATCTCCCCGACCATGATCACGTCCGGATCGTGCCGCAGGAACGCGCGAAGCGCATTTGCAAAGGTCAGACCGATTGCCGGGTGAATCTGTGTCTGGTTGATGCCAGGAATGTGGTACTCGATCGGATCCTCGATCGTGAGAATTTTGCGTTTCGGCTCGTTGATCATGGCGAGCGACGCCGCGAGCGTCGTCGTCTTGCCGGAGCCGGTCGGTCCGGTGACGATGATCATCCCGAACGGCGCCTGCAGCGCGTCGCGCACGATTCCGCCGTCGCGCTCGGACAGCCCGATGTTGTCGAGCGCGACCACACCCGCTCCTTTGCGCAGAAGTCGAATGACGGCGCTTTCGCCATGCATCGTGGGCGTGGTGGCGATGCGCAGGTCGATTTCCGCTCCGGCCACGACGATGCGGCTGCGTCCGTCCTGAGGAAGGCGCCGCTCGGTGATATTCAGGCCCGCCATGATCTTGAGGCGCGACAGCAGCGCTTTCGCCATGCTGATCGGCGGCGCCGGCACGGCTTTCAGGAGGCCGTCGACGCGCAGCCGGACTTGAAGGGTGTTGCCGAGCGGCTCGATGTGCAGGTCGGTGGCGCGCTGCTCGACCGCCAGCCTGAGCAGGTCGTCGAGCGCCCGCACCACGGGTGCGCCACGCGCAAGATCGCGCAGATCGTCGAGATCGTCCGGACCGGCCGCGACTTCTGCGGGGGCGGCCGCGACACTCGCCCCCTCGGCCTCCAGGATCGTCGCCAGCGCTGCCTCGATGTCGTCACCGGTCGCGACGACGATCGCCACGCGCTGCCGCAGCGCGACTTCCGCTGCGCGTATCGTTTCTTCATCCACCGGCCGCGCGATGGCCAGTATCAGCGCCCCGGATGATTGTTCGTACGGAAAGAGATGCTCGTCTTTGAGAAAACGCGGCGACAACTGCGTCCCGACGAAGCGATGCGCCAAAAGGTCGTTTCGCTGCACGCGCTTGCAGCGGTAAAAGTCAGCCAGCTCGTCGGCAAACGCCGACGCCGTGAGCTTGGTCAGACCCACCCAATCCGTATCATTGTATACGAAGCCGCGTCGCGCGCCGCCGGGGTTTTGACCGTCGCGCAGCACGCCCTTGCGCTCGAGATGAGCGATGAAATCGTTCTGCTGCATCTTCCCGTGCGCCCCGACACTGCAAACACTTGCAGTGTCACCGAATTGCAGGGCCGATTTGCGCCGCTTTCAAGGCGAGCGAGCTTTAGGGCGCGACGACATTGCCTTATTCGAATACTCGGTGCTTTTGCGGTGTTGTAGTGCCTTGCTTGCCGCGAACTGTTGGATTCCAAACCAAAGCGTTTGCGACGTGAATCGATCAAACGTCAATTAATCAGACGTCGATCAATCAAAGGCGAAACCACGTTGGCATCAGCAAATTCTTTCGAGCGATAACCCGTCATTGATCACATACCGTTCGATACCGGTTGCGCCGTCAAATTCGAAGTTCGACAATTCGAAAGTTTAGCCATTCTAAGTTCGACAATCCGAAAGTTTAAAACCGGTGGACGACTCTGCATAATGTAAGGGCGCGGCTCACATTACTTGTGGTTGAGCTGTGCACAAGCCGCTCGTTGCCGGGCGGTTGCGTCAGCGCAATACCGTTCGCTGAAATTTCGGAACAGTGCACGACGGCGATCGCGGCCGCGCGCCGGATTCCGCGTCGGCTCGGCGCGCGCCGACGACTACCCCAATCCGGCACGCATGCGGCTCATCGTTCCGTTCGCGGTGGGCGGCGGCGTCGATGTGCTCGGCCGGCTCTATGCGCAAGAGCTCAACGAGATGTACGGCCTCACGGTGGTGGTGGAGAACCGGCACAGCGCGAACGGAATGCCGGATGACTTTGCCCATTACATCGACGCCGAGGTGCGCGCACCGCCGACTTGCTGCGCAAGGCGAACTTCCAGCCGCTGTGAGGCCGCGCTCGTGCGAACTTCGGGTTATCGCGGCAGCGACCGGGCGAGCGCGCAATCGTGGTCGAGCAGATCCTCGCCGGAACCGTCGTCGTTGGTCGCGGGATCGACATGGCCGGCGAGCAGAACGAACCCGCGTGGCGCGACGCCGACCACGACCAGCGTCCAATCCCCCATGTCGGCGCGCGCACCCGTCATGCCGCGCGCAAGCGCCCGGAACGGATCGACGCCGTGCAGGTCGGCACCGCCGACGCGCATCGCCCAATAGCGATGGCCATCGAAGCGCAGCGGCACCCGCGACCACCGTGGCGACAGGCCGGCGGCGTGCTCTCGGAGAGACCGGCGCACGTCGGGCCGCACGCAGTCGATGTGGATGTGCAGCTGGTTCTGCGAGCGGCCTTTCTCGGAATTGACCGCAAGCCCGATGGCGTCGCGCGGAAGCGCACGATGCGCGCGGGCGAACACGTAGCGCCGCGCCTGCCAGGCCGGCGCCCAGTAGTTCGGCGCGCCGCGCGCGAGCAGCGCCGGGCTTTCGATCCCGGTCACGCGCGCGGTCGGGATCACGAGAAACTGGGTCGCGCCGCGCAGGTCCTTGAGGACGACATTGCCGCGTGCGACGCCGCCCGCGAGATCGACCTTCGCACAGGGCGCCGGTCGGTGATGGCGCAGCTGGTCGGGCACGCACTTGCCGTGGACGATCTTCCACAGCACGTCGGGATCGGCCGCCCAAGCCGGCGGCGCGCACAGGACGATGGTGGCGAGCGCCCACGCCGTGCAACACGCCGTGCGAAGCGCAGCGCGGCGGCCGGCGCCGCGAGGCGGGCTGGAGCGCAGGCACAGCGCAGACGAGGGTGCGGCGAACATGGCGTTCTCGCGTTGGCAGGGATGTTGCAAAACGATGATCGACACTAACTCAGTTTCGTGGACGGCGGATACTGGGTTTGCGGAAAAGGACGGGTCTGCGTTGAGCTGCAGGTGCTCGATCTCGAGCAGCAGCTTGGCGCGCGTCTGGGGCGACAACCGTCGCAGATAGCCGCGGAGACTTTCGGCTGCGGCCTGGGTCATCGCTCGGTGGCAAATCGGCTCGGTGCCGCCCGCTTCTTGCGACCGCACCCCCGCTTCGCGCATAGTTATTAGGTAATTCCGTTTATATCCTTCGATAAAATCCCTAATCGGACATTAACCGGAACAAACGGCAACGTCCGGCGGCGGCACAGACGCCGGCCGGACGTTGAGGATTCGTTCGCGCTACAACTTTGCTGCCGAAAGCTCCGTTTGGAGCCGGCGCGCTCACATCGGATTGACGCCGGGAGCCGGAGCGTAGCCCTGCGGATGGGCGACGGCCGGAGTCGGCGGCGAATTGGTCATCGGGTTGGCGCCCGGAATGGTCTCCGCCTGCGGGGCCGTCGCCGGTGCGGCGTGCTTGGCGTGATGCTTCGCGGATGCTCCCGACACGAAGGCGACGCTCGCGAGCGCGCTCACGGCGATTGCGACGACGGTTTTTCTGATCATGGCTGTCCTTTTGTTTCCTCGAAATCTGCGCGCCCCGCACCCCTTGCGGAAGCGTCGTGAGGTTAGCGCGCCGCGCCGCGCGCACCGATTACACGCGCGTTAATTCCGATGGCCGATGCGTAAAAAACGCGGAGACGAATTACCCGCGCGTAAAATCCGGCCGCTGAGGCATAAAGAATCCGTTGTCGCTCGCGGCGGCATATCACGCATAGGTTGCGCTACGTGCGATTGCGCGCCGTTTGCACGAAACCGGTGACAGGCCGCGAGATGCGGGCCGCAAAGTCGTCGTGCGGCAGGTTGACCGCGGTTCCAACTGATGGGATCGACATTTTTGTATAATCGTTTGTTAAATCTATTGAATTTCTTTCTTCCGAGGCGCTGGTCGCGGCCCTTTCGGAAGCCTTCAGGCTTGCATTGTTCTCTATTTGTTCCTATGATCTTCCGGACCGAAAAACAGCCGGATCCGTGCGTCCATGCCC
>Ga0126379_10002270_pt1 | contig 12193 bp, 10 predicted proteins | sample PanSoiMetPlot_24_FD_92640 | JGI IMG/M metagenome (GOLD analysis project Ga0126379, IMG submission 92640) | Tropical forest soil microbial communities from Panama - MetaG Plot_24 | ecosystem: Environmental > Terrestrial > Soil > Tropical forest > Bulk soil | place: Panama | collected 2016-02-17
ACCAGCCGGCACGTGCGGATGTACCAGTCCGACGCGCTCGAGTTCGTGGTCAACCAGTCGATCTGGTTCGAGGGCGAGGCGAAATTCGCCGACGTGATCCTCCCGGCCTGCACCAATTTCGAGCGCGTCGACATCTCGGAATGGGCCGGCCTCGGCGGCTACGGCCACCACGGCCAGCAGCAGCTCAATCACCGCGTGATCGTCTTCCAGGCGCCGGCGATCGCGCCGCTCGGCGAGTCGAAGTCCGACTTCTGGATCTTCAACGAGATCTGCAAGCGGCTCGGCCTCGCCAACTACTTCTCCGAGGGCGTCAACGAAATCGACTGGGTGAAGCGCCTCTTTGACGCCTCCGACCTGCCCAAGCGCATGTCGTGGAAGACGTTCATCCGCCGCGGCTACTACGTGGTGCCGGCCGAGAAGGAGACGCTGCGTGCGCCGGTGTCGTTCCGCTGGTTTTTCGAGAACCGCAAGAAGGACGTACCGGAGGCGCAGCCGCTGCCATCCGACTACAGCGGCGAGTACCTGCGCGGCCTGCAGACGCAGTCGGGCAAGCTCGAGTTCGAGTGCTCGAGCCTCAAGCGCTTCCACGATCCGGAGCGGCCGCCGATCGTCAAGTACGAGCCGTCATGGGAAGGCCCGCACTCGGGCGAGCTGTTCCAACGCTATCCGCTGCAGATGCTCACGCCGCATTCCAAGTACAGCTTCCACACCCAGGGCGACGGCAAGAGCTCGTTCCTCAACAACATCCCGGATCACCGGGTGAACGTCGAGGGCTACTACTACTGGATCATCCGCATGAACGCCGAGGACGCGGCCGAGCGCGGCATCAAGAAACATGACCTGGTGAAGGTCTACAACGACCGCGGTGCGGTGATCTGTGCGGCGCTGCCGACCCAGCGCCTGCCGCGGGGCGTCTGCCACGGCTACGAGTCGTCCGCGCTGTACGATCCGATGGGCGAGCCCGGCAAGTCGGTCGACCGCGGCGGCTGCCTCAATCTGCTCACGCCCGAGCGCACCCAGACGAAGTCCACCCACTCGCTCGCCGGAGCCAATTCGCTGGTGCAGATCGAGCCATGGGATCGGCGCATCGAGCACATGTCGGCGACGTTCGCCGCGATGGCGAAGGATCGCGAGATCGAGGAGACGCTCAAGGCCGCGAGCCTGGTGCCGGCCAAATGACGGAGCCTAGTAGGGTGGGTTAGGCGCGCAGCGCCGTAACCCACCGGCTGAGTCGCAAGTTGAAAGGGTGTCGGTGGGTTACGCGGCTTCGCAGCTGACCCACCCCACGAAGCAAGAGCCCAGCGCATGTCCAAATGGAACCTCATCATCGACGTGGCCGAGTGCACCAACTGCAATCTGTGCACGCTCGCGACCATGGACGAATATGTCGGCAACGACTGGCCGGGTTATGCGGCCGCGATGCCGCGGCACGGGCATCGTTGGATCAACATCCTGCAGAACGAGCGCGGCCAGGCGCCGATGATCGACATCGCCTATGTGCCGACGCTGTGCAATCACTGTGACGACGCGCCGTGCATCAAGGCAGCGAAGGACGGCGCGATCGCCAAGCGCGACGACGGCATCGTGCTGATCGACCCCGTCAAGGCGAAGGGACAGAGGCAGCTCGTCGACGCCTGCCCGTACGGCCACATCTGGTGGAACGAGGAGCTGAACCTGCCGCAGGCGTGGCCGTTCGACGCCCACCTGATCGACCAGGGCTGGCAGCAGACGCGCGGTGCGCAGGCGTGCCCGACCGGCGCCATGAAGGCGATCAAGGCCGACGACGCCGAGATGGCGCGCATGGCGCGCGAGCAGGGGCTCGAAACCATACGGCCCGAGCTCGGCACCAGGCCGCGCGTCTACTACCGCAACCTCTGGCGCTATTCGACGTGCTTCATCGGCGGCTCGGTGTCGGCCGAGCAGGGCGGCGTGGTCGACTGCATCGAGGGCGCCAAGGTGCGCCTGGTCAAGGATGGCCGTGCGGTCGCCGAGACCACGAGCGACAACTATGGCGACTTCAAGTTTGATCGGCTCGACGGGAATTCGGGCGCCTACACGGTCGAGATCGAGGCGGGAGGGCGCAAGACGACCGTCGAGACGAAGCTCGGCGCGAGCGTCAATCTCGGCGAGATCAGGTTGTAGGTTTTGCGTCATTGCGAGGAGCGCACCGATCTCGGGTTTACCCGAGATCGGCAACTATAATGCGCAAGTCGGGCAGGCCCGACTTGCGTGCGACGAAGCAATCTCCGCCGCAACTCATGCGCAAGTGAAGAGGGATTGCTTCGCGGAGTTTATCCTTGGCTCGCCGAAGGCCAAACCCGAGGGCTCGCAATGACGATCGATGGCTCATGATTGATTCAACCCTCGCCACCCTTGCCCCCGTCATCGAGGCCCTGCTGCGCGTCATGGTCGGCGCGGCCCTGGTGCCGCACGGGCTGCGCATCACGTTCGGCTTCTTCCGCAACACCGGATTGGCGGGGAGCAATCTCAAGATGCTGGTCGAGCAGCTCGACCGTGACGGCTATCGGCCCGGGAAGCTGTGGGCGCCGCTGATCTCGCTGACCGAGCTCGTCGCCGGCCCCTTGCTCGCGCTCGGCCTGTTCACCCGGATCGCCGCCGTGCCGATCGTGATCTTTCTCGCCGTCTCATGCCGGGAGCGCTGGCACAAGGGCGGCTGGTTCTGGAACACCCAGGGACTCGAATACACGCTGATGTGGACGATCGCGGCCGCGTATTTTTTGGTGCATGGCGGCGGGATCTATTCGCTCGACCGTCTGTTGTTCGGTTGATTGCGGTCGAGGTCATTGCGAGGAGCGCACCGATCTCGGGTTTACCCGAGATCGGCAACTATAATGCGCAAGTCGGGCAGGCCCGACTTGCGTGCGACGAAGCAACCTCCGCCGCGCACTCATGCGCAAGTGAAGCGAGATTGCTTCGCGGAGTTTACCCTTGGGCTCGCCGAAGGCGAGACCCGAGGGCTCGCAATGACGGACTTAACTCTCGAGCCCCAGCAGGACCTTGCCAAAAAGCTCGCAGGCGGGCTCGGGCTGCACCCGGAAATGCGACGCCATCGTGTGGATATCGCGCAGGGCGCGTTCCGCCGGGGTGCCGCACGCCAACGCCGTCGTGCCCAGCGCGCAGAGCAGGCCGTCGGCTGCCGCCAGCGCGGTCCGCGAGATGATGGCCGCATCGGCGCGGTGCCGGGCCTGAACGTCGAGGCTCAGGTCCTCGTCGGCGAGCCCGGTATCGTAGACCTCATCGGCGTCGCGAATGAGCAGTGCGTGCGCCATGTGGATCTGCGCGGCGCTTCGCCCGAGCTCGATCGCGATCCATTGCTGCGGCTTGCGCTTCTTCATCTCCTCGACGACATGGTCGACGATCGCGCCCGCGACCGCGACGACGGGAGCGGCGGAGGACAGCACCAGGAGGCTTCCGCCGCAGGTTCGCTGATAAAGCGGTCCGTTGTTCACCACCGATCCCGGATATTCGCCGGCCTGCACGTCCGCCCACGTAATGGTGCGGTGGTCCGGAATGAAGCTGTTCGCGAGCCGCACGCGCTTGCTGCCGGTCCCGCGCGCCCCGAGCATGTTCCAGCTGTTGGCGTCGATCGCAAACTCGCTCGGCGCGACGAGCGCGATCCGCTCCTCCATCTCGCCCTCGGCATCCGGCACTCGGATCGCCGCGATCACCCAGTCGGCGAAATCGATGCCGCTGGCGAAATCCCAGACGCCGCTCACGACGTAGCCGCCGGCCGCGCGCGTGGCCTCGGCGGCGCGCCGCACCCCGACGCTGAGGTTGGGGACGATCGCGTCGGCGCCGTCGCGAAAGACCTCCGCCTGGGCGGCCGGGTCGAACATGCCGACCATCCAGCCGTGCACGCCGAGCAGCGACAACAGGAAGGCGGTCGAACCGCATCCGCGGCCGAGTTCGCGGGTCACGTTCCACAGCACCGAGGGCCGCATCTCGTATCCGCCGAAATGGGCGGGCTGAAGAATGCGGAAGAAGCCCTGGTCCCGCAGATTCTGCACGCTCTCTGCTGCGAGGCGCGAATTGCGGTCCGCCGCGGCGGCATGTTCGCGCAACGACGGGATCAGGCGCGCCGCCCGCGCGACCAGGGCGTCGGACGAGGGGGCAGCGCGAAGCGGACTCCGGGCGTGGTAGTTCATCACAGGCCTCCGGTGAGGCCTTGGCCGATCAGCGCGACTGAGATCGCGGTGACCAGCGCATAGGCCATGCGATAGAACGCATCGGTCGGAATCCGGCGCACCAGCCAGATGCCGGCGAAATTTGCCGCGATCGCGAGCGGCAGCAGTGCGGTCGAGGTCGCGAGGTTGCGAAAGGAGAACTGCCCGAGCGCAAAGAAGGGCACGAGCTTCATCCCGTTGAGCGCGGCGAAGAAGACCGCCATCGTCCCGACGAACGTCATCTTGGCGAGCTGCTGCGGCAGCACATAGATCAGGACGGGCGGCCCGCCCGCATTCGCCAGCGTGCCGGTGAAGCCCGACACGGTGCCCCAGAACATGCCTTGCGGCAGGCCGCCTTTCATCGGCTTGCGGCCGGACCAGTGGTTGAACGCGAACACAAGCCCGAGCAACCCGACCGCGACGCGCACCACGGCATCGTTGAGGCACGCGGCGAGCGCCCAGGCCAGCGCGATCCCGAGCGGCGCGCCGGGCAGCGTCGCCAGGATGGTTCGCCGATCCCATTCGCGGCGAAAGCACCACGCCGAGAAGATGTCCTGCGCGAGCATGATCGGCAGCAGGATCGCAGCCGCCTGCACCGGCGGGATCGCCAGCGCCAGAAGCGGCGTTGCAATCAGCCCGAAGCCGATGAAGCCGCCCTTGGACAGGCCGAGGCAGGCGACCGAAATTGCCGCAACCAGATAGAATGCGGGATCGAGGATCATTGCGACCGCCTGCGCCGGCGCAGTTTCGCCGCATGCTGGCCCAGCGGTTTGTCGGTCATCAGGTTGGGTGCGACCACCGTCTCGCGGTAGTCGTCCCAATCGGCCGGCGACCACTCGTCGATCGCGTTGATGACCGCGAACTCGTCGAGCAGCCGGCTCTCGTAGACCTTGCGCTCGACCGGCTGCACGTGAAAGAGCGGCATCCCGGCGGGAAATTGGATCGGCACGTCGGTCTTCTTGAGCCTGAGATTGATGAACAGCGGGCCGAACCAGCTGTCGGCCTCGACGATGCCCTCGAACAGCTCATAGCATTGGCTGCGCGCGAAATTCGGCACCGGCCGGACGAGCAGGCTCCAGCCCGGCTTGGTCCGCGCGATCAGGCCGCTCCAGATCTGCACCAGCCCGGGCTCGGGGAATGCGGTCATGAAGGGCGGGGAGAAGCCCTTGAGATCCGGCGGCGCGTGCTCGTCGAAATAGGCGGCGAAATCCGGAAACTGCGTTGCGCCGAGCGGATGCCATTGCCCAGCGTCCGGATAGGTCCATGTCACGTTGGTGCCGTCGAACCCAAGCGAGAAGGCACTGGGCGGAAAAATCCACCAGCCGAAGGCCGAAGCGGTCGTGACCGGGTCGCAGTAGCGAAACGCCCGGGTGGGCAGCATGCCGCCAGCGGAGCGATCGGCGCGCTGCGGCGACGGACAATCCGGGATCAGCCGGTAGAACGTGACGACTCCGACGTCGGATTGCGTTTCAGGATGATCGAGCGCGAGCATCGTGCATACCCCCGAGTTTGCCCCCGAGTTTGGCGGGGCGACGTTCGCCCCGCCGCGATCCAATGGTCACTTCTTGACCGGCTTGATGAGGGTCACGTCGGCGCCGCCGACCTTGACCTTGCCGCTGTCGGCAATCGGCGTGTCGGTCTTCTTCGCCGGCTTGACGAGGGTGACGTCGGCGCCGCCGACCTTGACCTTGCCGCTGTCGGCAATCGACGTGTCGATCTTCTTCGCCGGCTTGACGAGGGTGACGTCGGCGCCGCCGACCTTCACCTTGCCGCTGTCGGCAATCGACTTCGCAGTCTTCTTCGCCGGCTTGACGAGGGTGATCGCGCCGCCGCCGACCTTGACCTTGCCGCTGTCCGCGACCGCCTTCGCCGGCTTCATGAGGGTGATGTTGCCGCCGCCGGTCTTGACCTTGCCGGTGTCCGCAACCGCCTTCGCGGTCTTCTTCGCCGGCTTGATGAGGGTGATGCCGCCGCCGCCGATCTTGACCTTGCCGCTGTCCGCGACCGCATTCGCGGCCTTCTTCGCTGGCTTGATGAAGGTGATCATGCTGCCGCCGATCTTGACCTTCCCGCTGTCCGCAACCGCCTTCGCGGCCTCCTTCGGCGGCTTGATGAGGGTGATGATGCCGCCGCCAATCTTGACCTTGCCGCTGTCGGAAATCGATTTCATGACTCTCTCCTTCGTTGAATCGTGGACAGCGCGTGCTGCCCCAGGCGCGCGCATGCTCATGCGATTCGGAGGAATCGCCTACGCGGCGACGTTGCGAGTCAAATGTCGTGCACAGGAAACGCGCGCAGACGCCGGTCACGCCGCGCGAGCAGTGGAAAAGCTCGGCGGTCCCATTTGTGGTCGCGAATCGGCGTCAAACTATTTCGTTTTGCTGATCGCCCGGCGCAACGCCGGCGCGCGACCGTGCGCGATCGACGGCGTCACGCGTGCGCGTTCGGCGGGCTTGCCCGGCGTCGCGATAGCGGCGATTCGCAGATGAGCGCGACTATCTCCCGGCGCGCAGCCGCGCCAGCAGCTCGGGCGTCGGATAGGAATCCGCCGGCAGGCCGAACTTGAGCTGCATCTTCTTGATGGCGGCGCGCGTGGAAATTCCAACCTTGCCATCGGCGCCGCCGACATCGAAGCCGGCGCGCGTGAGCTGCTGCTGAATCTCGCGCACTTCGTCGGCGGTCACGGCGGGGATCGGCCCGCTCGAACGGCTGACCGCGGGCGCGCCGGTGATGCGCGTCGCGTAGTAGGCCGCGGTGGTCGAATAGACCAGCGAATTGTTCCACTTGAGATAGACCTGGAAATTGTCATAGGCGAGGAAGGCCGGACCGTACCGTCCCATCGGCAGCAGCAACGACGCGGGCAGTTCGTCGGCCGGCAGCGCGCGGCCACCCGGATAGGTGACGCCCCACTTCGCCCACTGCGTGCGCGGATGCTGGATCGTGAGGTCGGCCTGGTCCCACGCCAGGTTCGCGGGCACATGAACCTCCTGCAGCCAGGGCTGGCCGCGCTTCCAGCCGAGACTCACCAGGTAGTTCCCGGTCGAGCCGATCACGTCGGCCGCGCTCTTGATCAGATTGCGCTTGCCGTCGCCGTCGTAGTCGACGGCGTTCTTGATGTATTCGGAGGGCATCATCTGGGTCTGGCCGAGCTCGCCGGCCCACGAGCCGATCATTTCGGATGGCGCGAGATCGCCGCGCTCGATCAGGCGCAGCGCGTCGAAGAGATGGCCGCGGAACATCTCGGAGCGGCGGCAGTCATAGGCCAGCGTCGCGAGCGACCTGATCGAGTTGTCCTTGCCCTGGTTGGAGCCGAAATCGCTCTCCAGCCCCCAGAACCCCGTGATCACGGCGGGCGGCACGCCGTATTGCTGCTCCTCGCGCGCGAAGATCGCGGCGTGCTTCTTGATCTGGGCCTGGCCGTGGGCGATGCGGCCGCCCGCCAGCATCTTGTCGGAGAACTGCAGGAAATCCTGGGCGAAGAACTTCTGCCCGCGATCGATGTTGACGATGCGCTGATCGAACACGAGGTAGGGCGACGCCGCCGCGATGGCGTTGCGCGAGATCCCCTGCGTCTCCGCCTCCTGCTTGAACTGGGCGAGCCAGGCCTCGAAGCTGCCGGTGTTGCGGCAGTTCGCCGGTGCCGCCGCGGCTTCGGCGCATGCCAGCAACGCCGCCGCGCACGCCAGCGTCAGATGTCCCCAAAAATTGCGTGTCATGGTCGTCCCGTCGATCGTTCGGGTTGCAAGTCGGACTCTGCGGATGCAGAACCTGCGCGCGCTTGGACGAAGACCTGTCGCAGGTGCCCCCAGCCCAAGCCGGTTGACTCCGGCGTAATTATGGTACGAGAAAGCCGCCGGCAGTTCCATCACAGCATTTTTTCCCAGGAAACAGCCTGTCCGGAACTCTGATCCGAGCCGCAATGCGGCGTTTCCGCGGATGCCGATTGTCCGAAAAGTCTGCAACCCGGGATCAAGTCCGGGGCAGGCATTTTCGGGATCATGCTCTGGGCGGTCAGCTCAGGGTCAATTTCGCATTCTGATCGGCTTGTGGGAGAGATCCGGCGGCGCGGCGTCAGCGGCCGCCTCGCTCGCCACGCTCAGCGACGGCGCCACCAACTGCTCGATCGCGGAGGCGATCGTGAGCAGCCTGCGGTCGGCGCCGGTCTCGCCGACCAGCATCAACCCGACCGGCGCCTCGCCGGCCTTGTGGCACGGGATCGACACCGCGCAGCGGTCGAAGAAATTCGCGATCGCGGTGTTGCGCAGCAGCAGCAGATTGGCGGCGCGCGCGGCGTCCGGCGCCTCCAGCTCGCGGAAGGTCGGCGCGATCACCGGTACGGTCGGCATCAGCAGGGCGTCGAACGGCGCGGTCGCCGCATTGAGCCGCAGGATCATCCGCTCGCGCTCCCACATCAGCTCGATATAGTCGGCGGCATCCTGCTCCTTGCCGCGCTCGAGCCGCGTCAGCACGAACGGGTCGTACTCCTTGCGCTTCACCTTGATGAGCGGCCGGTGCACCGCGTAGCCCTCGGCCGCCGCAAAGCCTCCCTTGGCGTTGACCTGCGCCAGCTCGCCGAGCTCGGGCAGCGCGAGATCGACGATCCGCACGCCGGCGCAGCCGAGCGCCGTGAGCGCCGCCGCCAAGGCACGGCTGACGTGGTCGTCGAGCCCGTCGAGCACCAGCGTCTGCGGGATCGCGAGCCGCAGGCCATCGAGCGGAAACGGGGGCAGCTCGCCCGCGGCTTCGCCGGCCAGGACGGCGTCGATCGTTGCGCAGCAGGCGACCGACGGGGCCAGCACGCCGACCGAGTCGAGCGTCTGCGACAACGGCATCACGCCGTCCTTCGGCACGCGCTTTGCGGTCGGCTTGAAGCCGGCAATGCCGCATAGCGCCGCCGGAATCCGGCACGAGCCGCCGGTATCGGTGCCAAGCGCCGCGCACGCCATGCCGTCGGTGACCGAAACGGCGGCGCCCGACGACGAGCCGCCCGGGATACGGCCGGTCTTGCGATCGTATGGATTGCGCGGCGTGTCGTAATGCGGGTTGATGCCGAGCCCCGAGAACGCGAACTCGGTCATGTTGGTGCGGCCGATCGGCACGAAGCCGGCGACGCGCAGCCGCGCGACCGCGGCCGCGTCGCGCGCCGCCGGCGGCGCGTGGCGCAGCGCCATCGAGCCGGCGGTGGTGACGTCGCCGGCGACGTCGAACAGATCCTTGATCGAGACGGGAATTCCCGCGAAGCGCGAGGGCGTCGCGCCGCTCCTGCGCTGCGCGTCGTAGGCATCTGCGCTCGCGCGCGCGGCCTCGCCATAGACCTTGAGGTAGGTGCGCTGGCCTTCGCCGGACGCCTCCGCGATGCCGTGGAGGCACCGGTCCACCAGCGCCCGGCTCGGCTCCCAGGCTTCGAGTCGCGCGGCGATCTGGTTGAGTGTACGCATGGTTCCCCCGGACGCGTCATTGGCCCCGTGACTGGTGACTGGGGCTTCGGCTTACCTTGATTTGGGCATCCACCCTGGGCACCCTGGCGGGATGAAAGCGGGTGTTGACGGCGGATGTCTTCCGACCTGTCCTGCATACGAGGCCAAGTTGAAATTTCAAGCCGTTTCGGATTTTCTCCGGTCGGCTTGGCCTGATAAGTTCCCCTCCTTCGTTTCCGCTCAATCCGCAGGAGCCGCAGTGGCGCGTCGAGTCCTCAATCTCAGCCTGTACAGCGGCCCCGCAGCCACGCGCCGCGACGTTCCGATCGACGATGCGGTGGTCGCCGGCTGGACGGGCCGCGACGCCGCGGCGGTGGAAAAACACATCAAGGAACTGGAGTTGCTCGGCGTGAAACGGCCGGCGACGACCCCGATCTTCTACCGGGTCTCGGCGGCGCGCCTGACCACCGACAGCGAGATCGAGGTCGTGGGCGACCGCTCGGGCGGCGAGGTGGAGTTCGTGCTGCTGCAGCACGGCGGCCGCCTGTGGGTCGGCACCGGTTCGGACCACACCGACCGCGAGGTCGAGACCTACGGCGTCACGGTCTCCAAGCAGATGTGCGACAAGCCGCTCGCGCGCGAGTTCTGGGCGTTCGACGACGTCGCGCCGCATTGGGGCAGTCTCATCTTGCGCGCCTACGTCACCGAGGGCGACGCGCGCGTGCCCTATCAGGAGGGCACGGTCGCGGCCATGCTCGATCCGGGAAATCTGCTCGCCCGCTACGCCAAGGACGGCCGCCTCGCCGAGAACACGCTGATGTTCTGCGGCACGCTTGCGGCCAAGGGCGGCGTGCGGCCGACCGGGCATTTCGCTTTCGAGCTCGAGGATCCGGTCAGGCGGCGCAAGATCGCGCACGCCTATTCGGTGCGCAGCCTGCCGATCCTGGGATGAGGACAAATGACTGACAATGACTGTGTCCTGGGCGCAGTGCAGCGTGAAGCGAAACGGAACGGTGCACGGCAGGCCCAGGACCGCGCACAGACGCCAGGATCGAGGAGAGACGCGCCATGCCGATGAACAAGCCACATCTCGAATTCCACAAGGTGGACATGAACGCCGGCTGGGTGACGCCGCCCGGCTATCCGGCCGGCATCCAGCAGAAGATCCTGGCGAGCGATCTCGACGAGACCCGCAAGATGGGCGGGCGTACCCGGCTGCTCAGGTTCGACCCCGGCACCTACACGACCGCGCCCTTCGTCCATGATCACTGGGAGGAGGTCTATCTCCTCACCGGCGACCTGATCGTCGGCAATGATGGCGAGGGCAAAGGCGGCGAGCCGTTCGAGGCGCCGACCTATGCGTGCCGGCCGCCTGGCGTCTATCACGGGCCGTTCAAGTCGGAAAAAGGCTGCATGCTGTACGAGATCCACTACTACGACGAGAGCGGGAAGTGACGCGGGGCCCTTCCAGCGTCATCCGGGGCGCGCCGAAGGTGCGAACCCGGAATCCATGGCTATGTTCATCGTGAGAATGGATTCCGGGCTCGCTGGCAGTGCCGGCACCCGGGAATGACGTCGTGGAGGCCTGACCATGCACGCCCCAGAGACCATCATCCGCCCCGCCATGCGGTCGTATCTCGCCGAGACCGCCGGCTTTGCGTCCGGCCGGGGCAATCCGCGTGACTTCCTCGAACGCTGTCTCGCCGATCTGGAGACGTGGGAGCCGAAGATCGGCGCCTTCGTGACCCTCAATCTCGCTGTGGCCCGCGCGGCCGCCGACGCCGCAACGGCGCGCTGGCGCGCCGGCAAGCCGCTGTCGCAGATCGACGGCATGCCGATCGGCATCAAGGACATCATCGAGACCATCGACATGCCGACCGAGCAGGGCTCACCGCTGTTCGTCGGCTGGCGCACCGAGCGCGACGCCGCCGCGGTCGCGGCGTTGCGCGAGGCGGGCGCCGTCGTGCTGGGCAAGACCGTCACGACCGAGTTCGCCGCGACCTTCCCGCGCGGCACCCGGAATCCGTGGGACCTCGCCCGCACCCCGGGCGGGTCGTCGAGCGGCTCGGCCGCCGCGGTCGCGGCCGGGCTGGTGCCAGCGGCGCTCGGCACGCAGGTCATCGGCTCGACCATCCGGCCCGCGAGCTATTGCGGCTGCTACGGCTTCAAGCCGACGGTCGGCGCGCTCAATCGCGGCGGCAGCTACGACGGGCTGAGCCAAAGCAGCACCGGTACGATCGCGGCGAGCCTCGCCGAATGCTGGCAGGTCGCCTACGAGATCGCGATCCGCGCCGGCGGCGATCCGGGTTTCCCGGGCCTTGCCGGCCCGCCGTCCACCCCCGGGGCCGCAAAGCCGCGCAAGATCGCGTTCATCGAGACCGCCGGCTGGGCGCTGGCGACGCCGGCCGCAAAGCAGGCCATGCAGGATGCGCTGACGCGCCTCGCCGCCGTCGGCGTCGAGATCCGCACGCGCGACGACGACGAAACGGTCGAGGCGGTCGAGACCGCGATCGCCGAGGCGCGCAAGCGGTCCATGGCGGTCAATGCGTGGGAGTCGCGCTGGCCGCTCAACACCTATCGGGCGCGCGATGC
>Ga0126379_10002271_pt1 | contig 12192 bp, 8 predicted proteins | sample PanSoiMetPlot_24_FD_92640 | JGI IMG/M metagenome (GOLD analysis project Ga0126379, IMG submission 92640) | Tropical forest soil microbial communities from Panama - MetaG Plot_24 | ecosystem: Environmental > Terrestrial > Soil > Tropical forest > Bulk soil | place: Panama | collected 2016-02-17
GTGTTCCCAGGAAGTGGCTCCGCTGGTAGGGCACGAGCTGCGTGCTGCAAGTGAAAGTCGATTGACCCGAAGGAAAATCAAGGATAGCTGAGGTCAAACGGTCAACCTTCATGCGCGGGTCTCTCTCGACCAATCCCAACACGCGTGATGGCTCTTCGCCGAACATGAACCGCGACGTGGTGATAGGGTAACATCCGATGTCCATTAGCGCGCCCCCACCGTATGCGGCTATGTTGCGGATGTTCGACGGGTCGTTGTTGAAATAGCTGAAGAAACCCAAGGCGGAACGCAGTTGCCCAATCCGGCCCGAAGTGACCAACTCGCGTGCGCGCAGCCACTGCGGGTGGGTGCGCACCATGAAGGCCTCTCCGATCTTCAATCCCATGCGGTCCCGCACTGCCAGAAGCTTTCTGGCTTCGGCAACCGTCAGACTCAGCGGCTTCTCGCACAAGACGTGCTTGCCGGCTTCTGCAGCTTTGATTGACCATGGGACGTGAAGCTGGTTCGGCAGAGGGTTGTAAATCGCTTCAATCTGCGGGTCGGCCAGAAGCTCTTCGTAAGATCCATAGGAACTGGCAATGCCAAGTGTGCGGGCCGCCTCTTCGGCCTTGCCTCGGTCGCGCGAGGCAATTGCGGTTACCTCACTCCACACGCCCTTCTGCATGCCCGGTATGACTTTCGTTACAGCAATTTTCGCCGTGCTCAGAATTCCCCAGCGGACTTTAGACATAGCCAGACATCATAGCCGCAAAGTCCTAGGCGGAAAAACGTGCGCGGGCCAGAAGTCGGCTTGGAGGACTCGAAACAGCTCACTTACCGGCTGACTATCGGAGACACGGCAACGCGTCCGCAAATCGGGATAAAGTACTAAAATGCTGGTATTGCATCCTAAACGAGTCTTTGCGAGGACCATCGATATGAAACCCATCGTTCGTCTTTTGGTTTTCCTGGGACTGGTAGGCGCTTGCTCGCTTGGCAATGCGGCAGATATTCCTTGTACAGAACGTGCCATTGATCGCGCGAAACAACTCCTCACTTTTCATTTCGGCCCAGACGAGCGAATGACGATCGATAAGACAGTCAAGCAACTGCCTTCGATTCGCAATCCTGAAGACCACACACAGAAGTTCGACGTGCTGGAAATCTGGGGATAGAGAAGGTCCAAAGGAGGAAGTCTCTCCGCCATTCTTCGAGTACTCCTTGAACAGTTTTTTGAGCTGCGAAAATGAAAGTTTTAGGGATGCAAGAATAACGTTTTCCACACTCGAAAGTGATACCAGTGATACCGTTTTTGTGGTCAATAGAGGTCGTTGGAGGTTGTGGGAGGCAACGGACCCGAAGTCAAGAAAGTGCTTGAAACCAGCATAAACACAGGCTACTATCGCTTATGTCTAGTCGTCACCACGACTTGCGCTAAGTGGCAGAATTCGAGTCCTGCTCTCTCCGCCATATTATTGAAAATAAATAAGTTACATGAAATAGATAGCCCACTCTCAAGATCCTCCTTCGTCTTTGGAATGAGTGACATGCAGTTTTGAAAGGACCAAGTGCGAGCCATTAAGGCTAAACCGACTGGTTGGGGATCATTTTGATCGGCGGAATGTTGGACTCAGGCCAGAAGGTCGGATTAAATGGCTGCGAGTACCTGCACCTTGACCATGGCTGCAACGTAACCAAGCCACGGTAGCTAGGGGTAAACCGCAGAGCCGATTGCCGCTCATGGCTTGCAGGTTCGCTGCTAAGCCTCAAATCGCCGATCGACAGCGAAGATAAGTCCGGAAGACCCCTTTCGAGAAACAGCAATACAATGGATTCACCTCTGGGGTCAGACTTCCGGCGGTGACATCGTTTTTCAGGGAGACTGAGCACATCAGACGGTCACACCCAAAGCCTTTTCGATATTCAGAGGTAGCTATTGGTCTGCTCCTCGCTACCTTTGTTAGCACTCTCTGCGGTTGTAGTCGCACGACTGCGCGCCGTCTGGATTTCAATCAGGACGTGCAACCCATTCTGGCGAGCCGCTGTTTCAGTTGTCATGGGCCAGATCCTGAGATGCGAAAGGCGGGACTGCGACTTGATCTTGCGGAGTGGGCACTCAAGAAACGGCCGAAACATCCCGACGCAATTGTCCCCGGGAACCCCGAAAAGAGTGAACTCGTCAAACGCATTCAATCCAAAGATCCACACTATCTGATGCCGCAAGCGGCTCAGGGCGAAGCAAAGCCTATGAGTGCGGCCGAGATTGCGACATTAACGGAGTGGGTCAAGGAGGGAGCGGTATATCGACCCCACTGGGCTTTCGAGGTCCCTCAACGTCCACCGGTCCCCAAGCCACGAACCGAGGCCGCATGGGTGAAGACGCCAATCGATAACTTCATTCTTGCGAAGCTAGAACAAGCGAGCCTGCATCCCACTCCGGAAGCCGACCGGGCCACCCTTATTCGCCGCGTCACGCTCGATCTGACCGGACTCCTACCCACTCCTGAAGAAGTAACCGCCTTCGTGAACGACAAGTCACCCGATGCCTATGAGCATGTGGTCGATGGACTCCTAGCGCGTTCCACTTTTGGCGAGCAGCGCGCGCGTTACTGGCTCGATTACGCGCGTTACGCCGACACCTATGGGCTGCACTACGACAACAGCCGTGACATCTGGCCTTATCGTGACTACGTGATCCGCTCCTTCAACACCAACAAGCCGTTTGACCAGTTCGCGATGGAGCAAATCGCGGGCGACATGTTGCCAATGAACACCCTTGATCCACTAATCGCCAGCGGATACGTGAGGTTGGGCGTTAGCAGTAATGAAGGCGGCACCATCACTGAGGAGTTGCGGGTCAACATCGCGCGCGACCGCACGGAAGCTTTTGGAGCCACGTTTATGGGGCTCACCGTTGGTTGCGCAGTTTGTCACGATCACAAGTTCGATCCAACCACGCAGCATGATTTTTATTCGCTCAGTGCCTTCTTCAATAATATCGACGAGAAACCTTTTAACGAAGACCGTCCGGTGTGGGCGCCGGTTGTGCGCATCCCTACAACTCAAAATCAAGACGCCTATAACCGTGCTCTTACCCAACGCTCCGAACTTCAAAGCAAGCTGAACGAGATGCGTCGTAACAGCCACAGATTGGTCACGCAATGGCTTGCCTCGCGTAAAGATGCTGCTCGTTCGGTTGACACCAGTGGATTGCTATTGCGCCTTCGACTCGATGAGGGAAGCGGAGAAGAATTAAAAAACACTGCTCCGAACGCGAACCCTGCGAGTTTTCATACAAGCACTCTGAAAGGAGAGTGGGGCGAAACCACCTGGCTCTGGCCCGACTTCCGCATGCAGTCCAGTACGCGGGTACTTTTGGGACAGGCCGGCGACTATGAAGCGAACCAACAATTTTCTTCCGGCGGATGGTTCATGTTCCGCTCAGCGCCATTTCATCCAGGAAGTTTCGGGACGCTGATCTCGAAGATGGACTCTACGCAGCACGATCGCGGATGGGAACTTTCGGCCGACGACGGATTCCTGAGCGTCGCTTTGGTCGATCAGATCCCGAAAGACTCGATTCTGGATCGCGCAAAGAAATCTGCAAATAAGGGTGAACACAAGAAACCACTCGAGGCGAAAGAACCGTTCAACTATCCGTCTCCACAGGACCTGAGTAAAAAAGATCTGGCTGCCAACAAGCCGGCGATTCAGAAAAAAGCCGAGGAAGAAGCAGCCAAGAAAGACAAAGCAGAAGAAAAAGCAAAGGAAAAAACCAAGAAACACACGCCGGAGCCGCCCAAGGATACGACTCCGGAAGTTGCGATCCGCGTCATCTCCCTCACTCCCCTCCCGCTCGACGGCGCCTGGAAGCACATCTTTTTTACTTACGACGGATCGGGCCGAGCGTCGGGAGTGAAGATATACGTCAACGGCACTGGTATCCCTACTCGCGTAATTTCTGACAACCTTGCTCAAGCGACCATTCGCACCCCGGTTCCCATGCAGCTAGGATGGCGTGATCCTGAAGAACATCCGGCGAAAGAAGCTAGATATCAGGACGTGCGCCTCTACGCGCGCACTCTCAACCGCGATGAAGTCGAGCAGCTCCCGTTCGAAGATTACGCTGCCCAAATTGCATCGCATCCTGCTTCGCAGTGGACTGTGGATCAATGGCACCTGATGAGTGAGTTCTACCTCAACCATGTGGATCCCACCTATCAGACAATTCAGCGCGAGATAGTTCCTCTTAATAAGGAGCTTGATCAGCTATCGACTGGCGGCGATCTAACGCAAGTGAGCTGGGAGAAGCCCTCACTCGCCTACGCGAACGTGCTGACGCGTGGCGTATACACGGCTCGCACTGAGCGCGTGGAAGCCAATACTCCTCACTTCTTGCCGCCGTTGGAATCCGGCGAACCTCACAATCGTCTCGCCTTGGCCAAATGGACTGTGAGTCCCGCGAACCCGCTTACCGCACGCGTGACCGTAAACCGCATGTGGTACGAGCTCTTCGGAACGGGCATCGTCGAAACCACCGAAGACTTTGGCATCATGGGCCAGAGGCCCACTCATCCCGAACTGCTCGATTGGCTTGCTGTGGAATTCCGCGAGAGCGGATGGAACATCGAGCATATGTACAAGCTGATGGTGATGTCGGCAGCATATCGGCAGAGTGCGAAATCAAATCCTGAACAGCTTGCAAAAGATCCCAAGAACTTGCTCTTGTCCCACGGTCCGCGTTTCCGTATGGACGCAGAGATGCTCCGCGATGTCGCTCTGCAAACGAGCGGGCTTCTTGTCGAGAAAATTGGCGGGCACAGTGTAAAGCCCTACCAGCCTCCCAATATCTGGGAGGAGGTGAGTTATCCCACGAGCGACACGCTTCGTTACGTTCAAGAACACGGCGATGCGCTCTACCGCCGTAGCATGTACACCTATATCAAGCGCATGGCGTCGCCGCCGAACATGGACACTTTCGATGCGCCCGTGCGCGATGTGGTATGCACTCGGCGTCAGCGTACCGACACGCCGCTGCAAGCGCTCGTCACGATGAATGACGTGCAGTGGATAGAGGCCGCGCGCGCCTTGGCGCAACGTGTGATTCATGAGGCAGGCCCCAGTTCCCAGCAGCGGATGAAGCGCATGAGTGAGATTCTGCTTGCACACGATCCGCCCGCTCCGATGTCGGCGGCTCTTGAGACTTCACTGAAGAAACTGGAAAGCCATTACGAAAAGGATCGCAAGGCTGCACACTCTCTTGTCGAGCTTGGGGAAAGGAAACATGACACGTCGATTCCAGAGCCCGAACTCGCTGCCTGGACAATGGTTGCGAATGAAATGCTGAATCTCGATGAAACGATGAACAAATAATCAGGTACTTATATGAAGCAACATCCACTTTGCACGGACTGCGAAAATCCCATAACTCCGCTGGACCTTCCTATCCCCGCAGGTCTTAAGCGGGAATGGTCTGCGGTGGAAACACGTCGGAAATTTCTGGGCCGATCCGGAAAGGTGCTGGGATGGGCTGCATTGGCGGGGCTCTTCAGTGAAATGCGTCTGCGGAGTTATGCCAGCGGAGCGGAAGTAACCTCACCGGCGTCGGCGACCGGCAATGCGCTTGGCCTGCCGCACTTTGCGCCCAAAGCAAAACGCGCCATCTACCTATTTATGTCGGGTGGACCGCCGCAAATGGATCTATTCGACTACAAGCCAAACTTGGCTGCTCAATTCAACAAAGACATGCCGGATTCAATCCGCGGGAACCAGCAGCTAACCGGCATGACCGCTGGCCAGGCGCACTTTCCCGTTGCGCCCTCGCACTGGCCTTTCGCGCAACATGGACAGACCGGAACATGGGTAAGCTCTCTGCTGCCCTACACCGCTCGCATGATCGACGACCTGACGATCATCAAAACGGTGAACACGGACGCCATCAATCACGAGCCCGCGATCATGCTGATGAACACGGGCAACATGAATGCCGGCAAGCCGTGTCTGGGGGCATGGCTGGCGTACGGGCTCGGCAGCATGAACGACAATCTGCCGACCTTTATTGTCCTTCAGACTAAAACCAATCCCAAGGAAAATAATCAGCCGGTCTCGTCGCGATTGTGGAGCAGCGGTTTTCTCTCTTCCGAATATGCAGGCGTAGGGCTGAGGTCCGGCGCCGACCCCGTGCTCTATCTCGCCGACCCTTCCGGAGTCGATCGAGGCGTACGCCGCGAGATGCTCGACACAGTCGAACAGGTCAATCGCCAGACGCTGGCTGATGTCGGCGATCCCGAGACGAACGCGCGCATCGCTCAATACGAAATGGCGTTTCGGATGCAATCATCTGTTCCCGAGCTTACCGATCTCAGCAAGGAACCGCAGTCCACTTGGGAGCTCTACGGTCCAGACGCTAAACAGCCTGGAACATTCGCGTATAACTGCCTGCTCGCCCGCCGAATGGCGGAGCGCGGCGTGCGCTTCACGCAAATCTACAAGCGCGGTTGGGATGTTCATGGTGATGCGGTCGGCACTTTGCCAATTCTCTGTCGAGAAACCGATCAGGGCGCATACGCTTTGGTCACTGATCTCAAACGCCGAGGACTGCTCGATGACACGCTGGTGATTTGGGCCGGCGAGTTCGGACGCACGGTATATAGCCAGGGTGGTTTATCTGAAGAAAACTACGGCCGCGATCACCATCCTCGGTGTTTCACCACATGGATGGTTGGGGGCGGCGTGCGCCCCGGTATTGCTTATGGCGAAACCGACGACTACAGCTATAACATCGTGAAAGACCCTGTGCACGTGCGCGACTTCAACGCCACCATTCTTCATTGCTTGGGAATTGATCACAGCCGGTTCACCTACAAGTTCCAGGGACTCGATCAGAAACTCACGAGTCCCGTTCCCGCGCACGTAGTGGACGGGTTGCTGGCGTGATCGCTGTCGAAAAATTGACTGTCGCGGTACGAAACCTCCGCCATCGAACAGTATCGGTACAGTGGCGTTTTGCTCTGGCCGCCAGTGCCTTACTGTTACTGTTGCCGTTCATCTTTCGGTTGGATGGCCAGTCGCACGCGGACTGGATTCAGTTCCTCGGCAGTTTTCATCCCTTGCTCGTGCATCTTCCGATTGGCATGCTGGTGCTGTTGCTGATCCTCGAATTCGCCGGAAGAACCCGAGTCGCTTTGCGTGAATCTGCCGCCTTCGTGCTCTACCTGACATTGCTCACCGGCGCCGTTACCTTGATCTTTGGAATCTTATTGGCTTACGGCGGCGGCGACACGGGCGCAACGGTCACACGTCACATGTGGGGAGCGATCGCGCTCCTGATCGAACTGCTGATCTGCTTCAGCGTGCGTCCTGCATGGACCTCAGGGCAAGACAAGCGAAGCTACCCTGTTCTGCTTTCGATGACATTGCTTACTCTTACCTGGACGGCGCATCAAGGTGGTTCGCTCACGCATGGAAGCGATTATCTGACTCGCTATATGCCCGGTCCCCTCAGACAATTCTTCCCATCGGCAACCAAGGCATCTGATGCCGCCTACGCCGGCTCAGTCTACGCGCTCAACATCCATCCAATCTTTGATGCCAAGTGCGTAGCATGCCATGGAGCACACAAAGAAAAGGGCGGGCTTCGGCTTGACTTCTTCGATTTGCTGACCAAGGGAGGCAAAGACGGAGCTGTCTTTGTCCCACGAGATCCCGATCAGAGTCTTTTGCTGCATAGAGTCACGCTCGCTCAAAACGATCAGCACTTCATGCCCGCCGAAGGTCGCACACCTTTGACAGCTGACGAAATCGCAACCCTCCGCGCGTGGATCCTTGCTGGCGCATCTCCCACGGCCGCGAGTATTCCAGGAATTCGCGCAACTACTGAAAAGGTCGAGCCACCACTTCAACCGGTAGGCGATTACAGCTCGCTGATAAATGACATTCGGGAGATGCAACGGTCGCAAGGCGCAAAACTAGTGGCGGTTTCCGCCAAGCCATCCGACGGGTTGATTCTCCGCACGATTGACGTGGCCTCAAAATTCGACGACGCGCAGCTCGCCCGCTTCGATCGATTCGCGCCATTCATCGTCGAGGCCGAACTCGGACGCACTGCGATCACCGACGCGTCCTTCGACACCCTCAGAAAGTTCACGAACTTGCGCGCGCTACATTTGGAAGGTACCCACGTTACAGGACAGTCACTCGCGAAACTGTCATCGCTTTCCCAACTCACCTACCTGAACGTGAGCGGCACCAAGGTCACGAGTGGAGCTCTCGCTTCATTAAGTAGGATGCCAAACTTGCGCCATGTCTATTTATTCGACACGCCTACGGAATCGGCCTCGGAGTTTACGAACAAGTCCCCGCTCAAGAGCACCCAATAACCAGGATCTATTGTCGCGCGTTTCTTGATGCGACACGAATTGCCGGATGTGCGGCTCAGGAGCGAGGTTCAGGCTTCCTCCGGTGTGCCTCCAGATTAGCGGTCCAACTCTGGAACTCACGAGGCAAACCATAACCAGGCGTGGTGTCCGTAAGCGGCTTCCGAGGGTTCTCAAAGACCTGTGGGCCATGCCAGTTTCCGCACCCGGTCTTATCAACCTCACTAGTGTCCGGGATGGTCGCCTGCGGACAAACATCCGCAAGCTGGCTGTCTTGGATGAGGCCGTTGCTGCCTTTAATCCGACCAAACGGATAAAGGGAAAAGACTCTTAGGACCTCCAGTGTGCCAGGTGTGTGCCAGATTTAGAGATCGATTGGCTTCTGCGCCCGCGCCTGTTGCACCATTTCCACCAAGACTTTCCGGGTCTCACCCGGACTGTTTACCTCCCTCACGAAGGCGATGCGGGCGCCACGCATGCCCTCAGCAGTTTTCAAGCGGACATGAAAGCCGAGGCGATCGACTGCGGTCATCGTCGCTTCCGTTGAGTCGATGTGAGCAAATTTTCGGACAAGCATGACAAGCGCATCTTTGTGGTCGGAGTTCATGTGCTGAATGATTTCAGCCATGGAGTCCGCAAGAGGGTCGGGGTGACTGTCGTCATAATCGGATGCAGATACCCAGCCCATCACTCCGAAGCCTCCCACGTAATAAACATCAACGACTTCCATGCGGTAAAAAGAGAAGTCTTCAAAATCTACCCAATATTTACTGTTGGCATGACGCTCTAGGTAGAGGTTGCGAGCTTCGGTCAATTCTGGCTTCGGTACGGGCAGAACGTTCCCTAGCAGGGTTACTCTAGGTGCTCCAAGTGGTTCACCCTCAGTGTCCTGTTGCGTCACAAGCAGACTGGCATGGGGATCGGTCTGCAAGTTCTGCGTGTGCATGGCCATGGTGCTAATAAGAGAGATGGGACGCCCTTGATCGTCGAGCCCATAGGGCATCACCGAGCCGAAAGGGAATCCTGGCTGTTTTCGCGACAAGGTGGACAGGCTACCCATGCGACTCAAGTACACCAGCGTGCGGGCACGCTCGGCGAAGGTGGGCTCGGGAACGGGCGGCAGGTCAGTCGCCGGTCCGGGCCCCGCGTGTTTTCTAGCTGATGAACTGGTCATTCGTTGTCTTCGCTCTGCTACGTTTCATCGTCGGGTGTCCTTGTATTGACCGACCATACAGCCCCCCGCCTTCTCGACTGCTTCTGCGGCTGCAGCGGCAGATCCTTCTGGATGTCCTAATCTGCACTGTCCGGGATCGAGGCCCTTCGTATTGGCTTTTCGAGGACGTCGTCGGGCCGGTGCGCGCTTTGCCATCTAGAGACTCTACCTTATTAGTACCGCACTAGTGCCGCGGATTTCTGGACGTCAGGGTCGCTTTTTTGATAACTCGGGCAATGTCCCTGGCAAGACGCGGCTGTTCTTAGCCGCATGAGGCCGCGGCTTCGATTTCCGTCGCTCTCGCGCCATACTGCCAGAGTCCGGAAATCCCGCCACTAGTGACGATTGTCATGAGCAGGACATGATTATCTGCACTGGTGGAAGCACACACAAATCGCCGATGATGCATTGAACTCACCGGAAGTGTGGATACTTGCGCAATGGCGGCGACAATTAGGGCCACGGAAGATAGCTCAGGAGTCCACAACTGGATGGTCAACCGCGGGTTGGAGAAATATTTCTTTCCAGGTTGTCGAAAATTGGGGATCTCACTCGTCTAAGGATCAGAGGGTGAGAAATTGGCTCGGCACATAGGGGTTCGAGCTCACACGGGGGATTGTGATGTCGTTTCGCATCAGTACGGAACAGATTGATGATGTAGCGGTGCTGCAATGCCTGGGAAGGGTTGTAGATCTAGAAGCGCTCAGCCGCTTGAAAGCCGCCGTGACGAGTCTGTCGCAACTTCGAGTTGTTGTGTTGGACCTATCCGAAGTCGAAATGGTCGACGCCCGCGGTCTTGGAATGCTGGTCTTTTTGCACAACTGGGCCTGCGCCACCGGCATGCAGGTGAGGCTTGTGAATCCTTCCAAGCTGGTGCGAAAGATGCTCGAAGTGACTGGGCTGACATCTGTATTACATTTCTCATCGGTAGACGACCTCATCGAGATGTTCTGTCACTCAGATCGCGCGCTCGAAAATGCGGGCCACGCTGCGGCTTAGTTCGTTTCGAGGGGCTCGTTCTGCGAGGCGGTTCGCATATTACATCGCAGGCAAGAAAAGCGTTTCCAGTCTAGGTGTTCAAATTCTGTATCCACTGCTGTATCTGGAGCATCCGAAGGTGTGTTGATCATTGACTTTGGCAGATGTGAACCGGGTGTCAGCATGTGTCGAGTGGGGAAGACCAAGAAGAATGAAAGAGAGATCGCCGGCCGTGCATACGCGACGTCGGCCGACTTCAAGCGAATCTTCTCCGAGGACGTCAACAGCCTTTATTTGCTCTCCCTTCTTCTGACCGGTACCCCCGAGAAGGCGGAGGAATGCTTCGTCGAGGGAATCGGGGAATCTACCAAAGGCAACTATGTATTCAGGGAGTGGGCGCGATCTTGGACGCGACGTACGATCATTCAAAGCGCTATCCGGTTAATCGCGCCGATGGACTTCTCCCAGACCGTCAGTTGGAGCGCCGATGTAGCGAGAAGAATGGAAAAGATTCCCGTGCTTCTGCATGCAGAGGCTCGTGCGATTCTCCAGCTCGCACCTATTGAGCGGTTCGTTTTCGTCATGTCGGTTCTCGAACGATATTCCGACAACGACTGTTCGATTCTGCTGGGATGCGCGCGAAGGGAGGTTGCCGCGGTCCGAACGCGGGCGATGCAGGAACTGGCGACATTTTTGAGTGCTAAATATCAGATGCAGTCCGGCGCAGATAACTCAATCATTCCGGAAAACATTGCGACGATTACTACTCCGTTGATTGCTCAGTACTTCGCACTACCCGGTGTCGAATTGGGCGCGTGAGAATAGCCGGATCGGAGGGAAGTTCGTCTGGCGCACGGCGAAGAGCGAGAGTCGCATAGAGATCGAGCATGATCCATGTTGGGGCATCATGCAGCCTCGCATATGCTTTGCTACGTGGGCAGCCTTAGGTTGCCCACGTCCTCGATCCCCGAGCCATCTGGAGCGCGATGGACTTGTGCTTGCCGACCTACTTCCAGGTGACCGGATCATATAGCGGCAGTTCCTGAGTTCGCACGCGACGTTTGGGAAATCGGGCTAGATCCCAAAAGCGGCCTCTTCTTCCAATTCCGGTGAACCAGCCAACGATCGAATCAGTTTGCTGACGCTGTGCGCGACCTCAAACGATTCGGCGACCGCGGATATATCAAGAAGCCCAAGTCCGCAGGTCGCCGTGATCATTGCCCGTTGTGCGAATTTCTGAGGATCTCCAGCCGATGACGCAGCCTTGAGCCATCGAAGAAAGATCGTTGCTGAATCGGCGGCGTTCACTCCTGCCCGCGTAGGCACGATTCCATAGGCAACCGTTCCGCCTTGCTGCATGAAGTCCAATGCGTGCCAGTCAGCAAAGAACAGGTCGAGTCCATCGTGTGCATCGAACGAAATGATATCTGGCTGCACGCGGCACATGCGTTCAAAGGGACGGGCCGCGCAGCAGTGCAATCCAGCATAAGCGCCATGAACGCGAGCGCTATCGAGTGTAGCCGCCAGCGCCTTGAGCCGCTGCTCCTCTGAAACAGCATTCGCCAGAGATGCCTCGAGGCACAAAGCCGGCTCATCAACAAATATCAGCACGGGCAAGCCAGCCACTTTCAGCCGGCTGATCTGCCA